>Ga0187779_10002701_pt1 | contig 10821 bp, 7 predicted proteins | sample 1015_Q2_SP10_10__FD_132435 | JGI IMG/M metagenome (GOLD analysis project Ga0187779, IMG submission 132435) | Tropical peat soil microbial communities from peatlands in Department of Meta, Colombia - 1015_Q2_SP10_10_MG | ecosystem: Environmental > Terrestrial > Soil > Wetlands > Peat | place...
ACTTCGCCCGGCGAAGTAATTTTTCCGTTTTCAATATCCAGCAGGCGAGCGGCATGCAGAATCGTTATCTGCGCACTCCCTTGGGATTGCCCCGTCGCCACCATGGGCACCAATCCGAAAAAAGCAACCATCAATAAGATGTGTCTCTTCATTTCCATGACGCGCGATGGTACCACTTTGTGCTGGTGTCATGGAACTTTCCTTATCCAGCATCCGTATGAATACATAGGTCGGGTGCGCCACCCTTCGCGGTGGTTCGAAGGGTGGGAATCACAAAGGGTGCCCCAAGTTCCGCGAGCACTTTTGCGAGCTAACCTGGGAATGCAAACTCAACGAGGAGAAAAACAATGGACGACATCACAGGTTTGGTAGCAGTGATCATGATTTTCGGAATTCCCGTAGCCGGCATGTACACCTATTACCGTGTACGCAAACTGCGAACCGATGAGCGGCTTGCGGCTCTGGCGCGGGGCGTCGACATCGGCCTGCAGCCCGAACTTTCTCCCGCAGCCATGTCTCGCCGCTGGGGAATTTTGCTGGTCGCAGCTGCGCTAGGATATATGACCACGTTCGCATTGATCGCCCGGGTAGAATCAAACGCCTGGGTTGCGGCAGCCTTCGGGGTTATTCCACTGACATTGGGGCTCGGCTTTTTTCTCGACTCCGCTCTGGTTCGGCGAGATGTGCGCCAGTCGTAAACTGTGCGCACTAAGCGCATGCTTGCTTCCAACGTGCGGATCTTCCTGTTCTTCTTGGTTTAGAGATTAGGCCGGAGCGTGCTGCCTGACGCTTCAGGTCGTGTGGACCATTTCTTCTTCCCCGACTCGCACAGCAATCTCTACCCGGGTCAGCAGCCGTTTGGGCGGAGGGACCCGCAATTTGGCGCGCGGATTCCGGAGCAGCAGAATAAAGGGCATCATCAGTAGAAACATAATTCCCATCACCCAAAATGCCTCCACGAAAGCAAGCATCGAGGCGTGGGCCTGCACCATTCCATAAATCGCTCCCAGCGCTTTCCGCGACGCCGTGTAATTATCAAAGCCACGCAGATGAAACCAACCCTGCATGCCTTTTAGCATTTTTCTGGTCGTGAGATCTGTCGCGCCGATCCTCGCGATCAGGTGATTCTGGTGCAGCTGCGAACGCCGCGCCAGGAACGTTGTCATGCTCGCTATCCCGAAGCTGCCGCCAATGTTCCTCATCAGGTTGTAGATGCTGGTGGCATTTCCCATTCTCTCCTTCGATATGCCTGCCATGCTTAAGGTCATGAGCGGAATGAAAAGAAAGCTGAGCCCAACGCCCTGGAATACTTGTGGCCAAAAAATGTCCCAGTAACCAGCGTTCAGATTCAGCCCGGAAAGGCTGAACATGGTGAGCGAAGCGAGAATCAGACCAAACACCAGCAGCCTGCGGGCATCTGTCTTCCCGGTCAAATATCCGGCTAAAGGGGTTGTAGCTAATGCCCCGATGCCGCGCGGCGAGATCGCCAGCCCCGCATTCAGGGCTGGGTATCCCAAAAGGGTTTGCAGGTAAATGGGGATCAAAACCAGGCTGGCATAAAGAACAAAACCCAGCATGCTGATAAGGAAAACTCCGGCACTGAACGACCGATTCGCCAGCGCGCGCAGATCGACCACCGGCTTCTCCGTATTCAATTCGCGGATGACCAGCGACGCCAATCCCACGACGCACAAAATTGCAAATACCCGAATGTAGTTGGAGGCGAACCAGTCCTTGCGCTGACCCGTGTCGAGCACCACTTGCAGCGCGCCAAACCCCAGGGCGAGAAATCCGATTCCCCAGAAATCCACTCGCCCGCCTGTCCGCCGGATATACGGTGGATCAAAAACAAACCGGTTCATCATGATCAGCGAGAAAACACCTACCGGCAGATTAAGGTAAAAGATCCATCGCCACGTGTAATTGTCCGTAATCCATCCACCGAGCGTCGGCCCCAGGATCGGCGCCAAAAGAATTCCTATCCCAAACGCCGCCATCGCCTGCCCGTGTTTTTTCTCCGGAAATGTCTCCAGCAAGATCGCCTGCGCCAGGGGCTGCAGCCCGCCCCCCGTCAACCCTTGCAGTACGCGGAAGAAAATCAGCCACGAAAGACTTGTCGCAAACCCGCAACACAGCGACGTCACAGTGAACCCGGCCACGCAGGTCAGCAGCAGTTTCTTTCGTCCCATGTGATTCGCCAGCCATCCTGACATGGGCAGAATGATGGCATTGGAGACCAGATACGAGGTCACCACCCAAGTGCCTTCTTCCACAGTTGCCGCCAGATTTCCCGCGATGTGCGGGATCGACACGTTGACCACCGTGGTGTCGAGTATCTCCATGAACGTGGCGAGCATCACAGAAAACGTGACAACCCACGGATTGACGCGGTGATCCGCTTGTTCCAGCACTGCCCTTGTTATAGGTCAACCCCACAAAACAGGCGGTGATTGCGGTCACAAGAAGGTAAACCGCGGTATACCGACACCGATTCCTGATTGTTAGGGGATTGGAGAAGAGACGAGCGTCACCACGGGTGTCTCGGAACTACAGAGCAATTCAGCACCCGAAGAAAAACCTCTGTGTCCTTTGCGTACTCTGCGGTCTTATCGTCAGACCACAGCCCTAGCTTGGCTGGCGAGGAGTTTATTGTGCGATTGCGCTGGCAGTCGCCGAAAACGCATTGTTGGCGTTTCCACCGATCAGCCGGACGGTGCCGACGACCAGCACCAGGATGACCGCCAGCATCACGGCATATTCCGCGATGTCCTGGCCCTGCTCGTCCCGCCAAAGACTACGAAGTAGATCAGCCATACTACCCTCCACGAGGCCGACCCTAAATCAGCCCGTTAAGCTTGGAAGTCTGAGACTCTTTTAGGCACTTGTCAAGTTACCCGGGGCCTGTCAAAGACAGCGAAGCGGAATCACTCCCACCTGTACTCAATCGCGGCGGTTGAGGCCGATATCCGTTTCGCGTCCTAATATGGTAGCCCTTGAGGCGATCGCCCGCCAATTTGACATTAATCGTGCGCCAACCCAAGTTTGGGTTCGTCTGCGGATAATAGCTCAGCGCGTACAAATGCGCCAAGTCATCCCGGATCGACGCAAAAGCTCGTCTCTCTTCTTTCCAGTCTTTGGCAAAGTACGCTTTGCCGCCGGTCGCTGCGGTCATGCGCTCGAATACTGCGGTTGAGACCGGCTCCAGCCTGGCCTGCTGCGTGCTGATCATGTAAATCGGGATGCCAGTCGATTGGGCCAGTTCCGCCACGTCTTCGGGCGGGACCATGCTCGCGTTGTCCGGGCCGTTCGAGAATACTACGATCACTTTTCGACCGGTATACTGCGCCGCATCCTTCACCGTCAGCAGCAGGCAGTTATACAGGGCAGCGTCGTCGCCCGCCACCGTAGTGCGCACGCCTCGCAAAACCGTCGCCCGGTCCGCCGTGAGGGCTGCCTCCCGCGACAAATTGCGGCTATAGGAGTAGAACGCCACTTTATCCGCATTCTCGAGCGAACGTACGAAATCGGCAATCGCGTCCTGCGCAAACACGAATCCCCGATACATGTAGTTACTGGTATCGAACAGGATGAATACGCTCGCGCCGCTCACGATGGACCCAAGCGTTTCGCCGGAAACTTGCGCCGGCAAGTCGGGAGTTTCGTTGGCCGTAGTCGTTGGTTTGCCGTCCGGTCCTGGCACCTCGGTCACCCGCCGCGTTCGCTCGTTCCCCTCCGAGAACGTCGCCAGCTTCTGCGCGATGCCGTCTTCACTGACCAGGAAATCTTGCGGTCGCAGTCCGGTCACATAATTTCCCTTGTTATCCGTGACCGCAACGTTGAGTTGCACCAAATCCACGATTACGTGGATGTGAGATCCTTCTTTTTTTTGAGCTTGGATCGCAATGCCCCAGATCAGAAACAGTCCACAAGCGATTGCAAAGTTCCGTACTGCTTTGTCGTACTGATGGCCGGATGCGCGTTGAGTTATGCGGTTCATGAGCACAAGACTCCCGTTTTAATGTGTCACGACACTGATAGTGATGGTTTTGTTCTTGCCTTGACGAAACTCGTCACCCGCCTCCCGCATGGCGCGCAGAATCGCCTGCCAATCCTCAAAATCGGTGGCAAAAATTTTCTCGACCATCCGTCGCGTCAACTGAGGAACCAGAATGTTGAGGTCAACCGATGAATATCCCATCTCATCTGCCAAACGGGCCCAATAGAGGTTATTGGAATCCCAGGTCTCTGCCAGCAACCGGCTCGAATACCCTTCGAAAGCTGGAAATGGCTTAACGTTGAGCAACTCGCGAGAGTAGGTCTGCGCCAGAATCGGGTGGGGTGTACCAAAATCTCGCGACAATCGGTCCCAGCCCGTTTCCTCCGGGTACTTTTGAACTAACTCTGCTAACTCGCGCCCCGCTGGCCCCCACGCCGCCTGATCCGACGGATACTTGCGACGAAACTCTGCCGCCAGATAAAAAGTATCAGCCGGAGTCACTTCTGCCAAATCTCCGTTCCGAACATCCTGCTCGACTTCCTCCAGATTCTGCGGAACCATGCGGTCGGAAAGAATCTTTACTACCTGCTCCCGCAATTCTGGATTCTTTGCCGAAGCGTTGAGGAGTTCCTCTCCCGCACGCTGATAGAGAGCAATTGCATGGAGTTCATTGCCGCTGATGTCCCACCACCGAGGCATTGTCGAGCTGACCAGCAAGCCCGGCACCAATTCCCTCCAGATCAGCGCCTGTACGTTTTCAGGTCCAATGAAATCCTGTTCGACCGCTGCCAGCACGTAGGGCAGATCGGCCAACGAGCCCACAAGATGTGCGCCTCCGCCCGCCGGGGTACCTTCGCCAAATACCAAGGGAGCTTGCCAAACTTGTTCCACCCCGGCGACCGTGTCTCCAGAGAAATCGTGTGAGCGGACAAAAAGCGGATTGTTCCGCAAAATCTGTGCGCCCGGTGGTTCGTAGTAGGCGTAATTCAGCCCTACCACCGTGTCCCGCATAAACGGAGCGATTTGGCCACGCGCCTGCTCCAACTGCTCTCGCGAACTTGGACTCTTAATGACCTTTGTTAAATCCGTCTTCATCTGCAATTCGGTATGGCGGTTGTTGTAAACGCCCGCCGCCCATTGTGTGCGCTCACTGCTGGTAAAGATCGGGCGCGGCATTTCGAACTCCGAAAGTTCTCGCGCCAGCGGAATCAGCGGCTCTCCCGCACCATTGTTCTTCGCCATTTCATCCAGACCAGTGCCCAAATTGAGCATCGTGTCCAGCGAGACCAACCGCTGTGCTTCCATGATGGACCGAATCCGATCGGCCAATTCTTCGTGCACTTTCTGTCCTTGCGTTGTCGACTGCGGCGGACCTGCCAGCAGGTCGATCAACTCGTCTTCTGAGACCTCCGGTTTGCCGGTGGTAGCAACCATCATCTCGCGCAGAGAATGCGTTCCTGCATCGAAAAGCTGCGACTCCGAATGCACCCCGCTGAACGGTTTCACCACGCTCTGCCATGAATTGTTCAGCTGCGCTGCCGGGATCTGCCCCTGTCGGGCGAGGATTTGCCACAGTCCAATACTCCCCTGAAAGATCCCCATCGAATTGCCGCGCAAGGTGTGATTGGGAATTTTGCTCACTGCCTCGGCCGCATTCACAAACTCCACAATCGAGTTGTCGTTCAGCTCCGGAAATTCCGACAGCGTCAAATATTGATAACTGAATTGCGGAAACTTGCTGCCAAGCAAAAGAATCGTCTGGGCCCTGAGAGGCTCAGACCGTCTGCTGTCCAGTTCGCTCATCATCAAATAAATCTGGAGCGGCCCCGACTCACTTTCCACCCGCGAGACTGCAAACAAGCCATCCAGCACCTGCTCGGGCTTGTTCCAGTGACCTGCACGCTTGCCCCATTCCCGCAGAAATTTGGAGTCTGTTTTCTGCCGGAAAATCTGCTTCCAGACCTCCAGCCCTCCCGGCAGGTAAGGGTCTCCATTCTCTTCCCACCGCAGGCGAGTCATCAAAAGCAGCAGTCCCGGCGCGGGGCGGAACACCGGCCGCGCTGCATCCGTGACTACCTCGGGACTGCGTAGCGCTTCATAGCACTGACGCAAGCGATGAGGCTCGGTGAAGTACTCTTGCCGGCTTTCACTCACTCGGGAAATGACGTCATAGTAGGCCGCCAGCCATCCCTTGTCTTTGGCGAGTAAGTGCACCACAAACTCCCCGGGGGATTCCGGATTTGCACCCACCAGCCCTTTCCATGCGGATTCCGCCGAGCTTCCCCCCGGAACCAACACTCGTCCCTGCCGAATACGCAGATCGCTTCCATAAAAATCAAGAGCGGCCGCGTACGGAAGCAACTGCTTAAACCCGGGAGATTGCCGCAGTGCATTCCGTGTTTCATTGCCTTCTTTACCCAGGGCCCAATAGAGCCGCGCCAGCAGAGGATCGCGCAGAAGCTTATCCAGCAGATCTTTGCTGTCGCTCGCCTCGGTGTCGGCACTCATCCACTCGCTTTCCGTAAAGAGGATCGGCACAGATGAACTTGGAAAGTCATACGCGAACGGCTTGCCGCCGCCTTGCAAGGTCTCTTCAAGATCCGGTAATGGAAACCCCGAGTCGACGGTAAGAAAAGCGCGTTCGGGATCAGAAGTTACGAGTGAAGTGCTGCTCTTTCCACAATCTTGCCGCACTCGGTATCCCAAAATATGCAACAGAGCTCGCACATCGGCGCAGCCGGAAACCCGAATTACGTGATCCGAACCAGCTAAATTTGCCAACTCCCTCGCCTGTTGTACATATCGGGACAGCAGAATCAGGAACTCAGTCGGATGCCCTTTCGTCGGCGAGCCCTCGTATCCCTGTGAGAACACGTTGCGCGCCAGTAAGGGGACGACTTCCTCCTGCGAGATCTTCTGGCTGATCCCAGCCATGCGCAAGAAAGAACGAAGCGGCCCGGGAATCGTGATTGCGGAAGACGCTACGGCAGAAACTGCCGCCGTGGAATGCTGCCCCGACGGGTCAGCTGAAGTTGAATTCTGCGCATATGCGGACAACAAGGAAGAGATACAAATTGCTAAGAGCAACGTCATACAGCGGAGAGGAGATTTCATGGCTGGGTCCATTTCCGGTGCGCGCACCCGTACACCTACCCTCACCCCGGCGCAGCAACGGAATTATGCATGAAATGTGCTGTCGGGTTGTCTCCAGAGCAGCACTTTTGCGTCCGCCAAGATAACCTATTCTTGCCGCGAATCCAAGAGTCTTTCTACTTCATTTCAAGCCCGTCTGACTCAGCGCCTTGGCGACCCCCCTTGCTGTAAATCTGACGGCCTCATGCGCCCTGCTCACTAGCCGGTCTGTCAAACCCGAGAAACTCACGTAGGGGCAGGCGCCCTCGCCTGCCCGGCCGAGCGAAGCTCGGCAGATGTGCTTGGCTGGAAGTCCGCTTACTGTATTGGCAAACCGGGGCTGGCACTTCTTCACGACAACCGGAGACTGCTAGCTTATTGCGGCACAGTGCATCCGCACTCCGCGGGCGGCACATGGGCCTTGATGAAATCCGCCGCGCGCTTATAGGCATCGATCTGGTTCTCAACCCGCGCGAACCCGTGCCCCTCATTCTCGTAGACTTTTAGTTCGACCGTCCCGCCGCGTTTCTTGATCGCCTCCACCACCTGCTGCGACTCCTCATGCGGACACCGCGGATCATGCCCACCCGCCAGTAGCAGCAGCGGCGCCTTGATTTGATCCACGAAGAAAATCGGCGATCGGTCGTGGTAAAGATCTTTGTTTTTCTCCGGATCGCCCATCGTCGCCAGATCCGACTGCTGCAGCACCGGATCTTCATTCTGGATTTCCGTGAACCAATTCACGAACGGTACTATCGGCACGCCCGCCGCCCACACATCAGGTGCTTTGCTCACACCCATCATGGTCATGTAGCCGCCGTAGCTTCCGCCCATCAGCACGATCTTCTTGGGATCTAAATATCCCGTCTGCTTAATGAAGTCCGCCGCTGCCAGCACATCCTGCAAATCTCCGCCGCCCATATCGAACAAATTCGCCTGCTGAAATTCTTTCCCATATCCCGTGGACCCGCGATAGTTCGGCGCAATCACCATGTATCCCTGATTCACCATGTGCTGGATAAACCGGTTAAACGAATTGATCGTCTGCGCAGTCGGCCCGCCATGCACATATACCATCGCGGCATTCTGCCCATTGCGGACCATGTTATAGGGCACATACACAAACGCTGAAATCGTCCATTTGCCATCGCGGCTGGGATAGTGCACCAGAAACGGCTCGACCATATCCTCGGAACCCACCCCCGCCACCAAGGAATGCGTAATCTGTTCTGATTTCCCGCTGGCCACGCGAAAAACCCACAAGTCTCCGGGCGCATTCGGTCCATTGTGGTTGTAGAGTAGCCGCGAGCCATCCCGACTAAACGGCGATTGCTCTCCGACCGGTCCATTCACTCCCTTCGGAAGCGGCAACTCCCTCGTCGTGTCTGTCGCCAGATTGTGCAGGTAAATCCCAATATTGCCGTCTACATTCGCCGTCCAGATGACCGACTGCCCATCCGGCGAAAAACTGTCCCCGCTGATTTCCCATTTATCCTTCGTCAGCCACGAGGTTTTCTTGGTCGCGATATCGAGCAGGCCGACATTTTCATAACCATTCGCTGCATTTGATGTAATCACTAGCTTCTTGCCATCCGGTGAAATATCGTTTGCGTAATAAATGGCTTCACCGTCGTGCGGTGTTAACAGTGTGCTCTGCCCGGTGGCGACGTCGGCAATGAAAATATTTGAGTCCGTCCCCTTTGCCTGATGCTGCGAGTAGACGATCCTCTTCCCGTCGTGCGACCAGATCGGATCCGCATTTAGCTTGTCCGCCGGCGTGCCCGTGGTTACGTGCTTGGTCTCCCGCATCAGCATGTCGAACACATCAATCTCATAGACAGAAGACGTTTTCGGCTTGACCATGTACGCCAGATACCGGCTGTCCGAAGACCATCGCGGATTCATCTCGGCGATCTCCCGTGTGTGCGTGAGGTTCACCACCTGCCCGGTTTTCGGCGACACCATGAAGATGTCCCACTGCTCGTCGCCGTCATAATCCGATTGATATGCGATCCATTTGCCATCGGGTGACCACGTAGGCGCCGTCTGCCGCTGATCGCTCACCGTCAATTGTGTCGGCCATCCACCTCCTGATGGCACCAGCCACAGATTGTTTCGTCCACTAATGTTGCTTACGAACACAATTGTCTTCCCATCCGGCGACCACGACGCCCTGCCCACCTGACGAGTCATGTAGAGCCGCTCGATCGACAAATTCTGCTGGTTCTGCTCCACGTTCGCGCTTGATTTGCTGGTGATCTGCTTGGGATCAGTAATCGCCTCCGGCACCGGCAGGGTCTGAGAGGCAACGAGAGTGCTCATAAACACGACGATAGCAAACAGGATAGAAGTACGCATAAAGATGTGTGAGAGGAAGAACAGAAAAGTCTAGCAGACAACAAATGCCATCTTAACCGGAGCAGTCGAAAGCAGCTTAAAGGGTTGCCCCATCCTTACCGAGCGTTCTTTGCGACGTAGGATGGGCACGAGCAAAGCAGCAAATGACACTTACGGTTTCGCGCTCTTATGAATTTCCACCGTGCTCCACGTCTTGTCCGCAGCGTGGCAGATGTCTTCCAGCAGGCATTCCGCGCACTTCGGCCGCCGCGCCATGCACAACTTTCGCCCATGCCAAATCAGTTGGTGGGCAAACAAAATCCACTTCTCCTGCGGAATAACTTTCATCAAATCCTGCTCGATTTTCGGCGCATCCGCGTTCTTTGTCAGCTCCAACCGCCGGCTGACCCGCGTCACATGCGTGTCCACAACAATGCCCACGCCTCTTTTGAACCATGTCCCCAACACCACATTCGCGGTTTTTCGCGCCACGCCCGGCAAAGTGAGCAACTGGTCCATCTCCGACGGCACTTCCCCGCCAAAATCGCCGACAATCTTCTTCGCCGCACCCACCACCGACTTCGATTTGTTGCGAAAAAATCCTGTCGAGCGGATATCCGGCTCCAGTTGTTCCGGCCGCAGCGCTGCAAAATCCTGCACCGTGGGATATTTTTTGAAAAGCTCCGGCGTGACCCGGTTCACATTCACATCCGTTGACTGCGCCGACAGAATCGTCGCCACCAGCAGCTCCCAGGCACTTTTGTGAGTCAGCGCGCATGTCACGTTGGGATAAAGCTGGTCCAACCTTTGGAGAATTTCAGATACTCTCTCCGGCGCAACCGGATCGTAGTCTTTTCCCCTGGCTCTCGACCTCCCAACAACTCGCGGAGGGACAGGCGCCCTCGCCTGTCTGGGCCGGGGCCGAGGCCCGGCTGGAGTTCTCCTCCCCTCATGCCTTCCTGTTTTTGCCGGTTGTCGAGGAACTACGCCGCGTGTCATCACCACTCTCCCCTGAGAAATTTCAATGTTAGCAGAACCTATCCTGCTTGAATTTGCGGAGCAACCACATCATCCTTTCGTAATCCCTCTCACTTCCTCCCTCATTGACGACTCTCCACGCACTAGGTACTCTGAGAATGAATCCGGAGTTTCGAGGAACCTCCTTTGGCTGTGAAATCCGTCAAACTCGGGCAGGTCTGGCGCAAGGACGAAGATGGCAACGACTATCTCGTGACCAAGGTCTACAGTGAAGTCTTCACCCAGTACGCAGTGTTGCGCCCCGCCGCCGTCACCGCGCCAGACGCACCCACGGTGCGGGTAAAGGTGGCTAAGGGTGCCGACGGCATTTCCCTGCC
>Ga0187779_10002704_pt1 | contig 10812 bp, 9 predicted proteins | sample 1015_Q2_SP10_10__FD_132435 | JGI IMG/M metagenome (GOLD analysis project Ga0187779, IMG submission 132435) | Tropical peat soil microbial communities from peatlands in Department of Meta, Colombia - 1015_Q2_SP10_10_MG | ecosystem: Environmental > Terrestrial > Soil > Wetlands > Peat | place...
ATGGCCCGTCGGATTCAGGATCTGCTCAAACATTGCGCCAGGGTATATCACATCCGTCTGAGACAGCGTGAGTTGATAACGGCCACCTCGCGTCATACAATACGCGCGATTGAACCGAGGCTCGCGTCTCGTGCTCCCCTAGCGCCTTTTCGGCTACAGGGTTTCAATCGCGCCCGCGTCAGGGGGAATATGCCCACCACATCGGAACGAACTTATGTTGGCCGAAGCGATCGCATCCTGGAGGGTGGCCGTTTGGTCGTCGACGTCGGCGACAAAACAATCGGTATCTTTCGCGTCGATGGCGTCCTCTACGCCTGGGAGAATGTTTGTGCACATCAGGGGGGCCCGGTTTGCCAAGGGAAGATGATCCCCCGCGTCACCGAAGTGATTGACCAGGGCGGGGAGAGCCACGGCTTTGCCTTTGACGTCTCCCACCCCCACATCGTTTGCCCCTGGCATGGATTTGAATACGACATCAAAACGGGCGTGCATCCCGGCAGGCCTGCGGCCCGGCTGATTCGCGTGGCGGTCGAGGAGTCCGTCGACGGAATTTATGTCATCGCCTGAGTCATCCGCGAAATTGTCTGTGCTCATACGAGACCTAAGGGTGCAAATCGAGCGTACGATCGAGGCGGGCGAGCAGAATGGGTTGCGGGCGGAGGAGTTGGCGAACCTCATCAGTGGTGCTGTAAAACTCTATGCAGCGAAGGTCGAAGAAATGGCGCCCGGCGCGGAAACCATTCCCATTATCGACGACACAGTGTCCACTACAGAAGCGATCGTAGTCGCGTCCGCCTTACTGCGCGCCCATCACCTAAATCCTTTCGACCTGGCTCTTTGGTTTTCGCGCACCGCCGATCAGCCGGGCCAGAAGGCAGCCGGCAACTACGAACAGCGTGGTAGGAATGAGGACTGAGCCATGGGCACAACCAAGACGTTAAACGGCACGGCGACAGCGCGCGAGCATCCGGTCCAGCAGATTACGACGCGCACGGACTCGCGTGAAATTCTCGCCAACGCACGCCGCGATATCGCGCGCTATCACTTGGACGATTATTTCATCGTCGATGTGGATGCACATCACGTGGAATTTGATTCGTGGCACGAAATTCTCGATCACCTCGAAAATCCCGTGTTGCGTCACAACGCGAAAGTCATGACGGAGGACTGGCCCAACGCGCGCCGGCTTGCGTTCAGCAACCATTCCGCCGGACTCACCTTCCAGGATGTGTTCGGCCGCATTCCGCACCAAGCCGCGCTGGCCGAACCCGTAGAGCCGTCAGAAGAGCACCGCGATTTGACCCTGATCCGTCGCGCCATGGACTCGATGGGAATCAAGATGCAGGTCGTGTTTCCGCAGCCCATGCTCGAAATGGGTTTGCATCCGGAGCCCGACATTGTCACCGCGATGACCTTTGCCTACAACCGCTGGTTTACCCGAACCATCCTGCCGCGCGAAAAGCGCATCCGAACCCTGCTCTGCCTGCCGTTTCACGATGCCGGTGCTTCCCTTAGAACCATTCAGGAATTCGGTGAGACGCCGGGCGTCGTGGGCTTCATGGTCACCAGCCAACGCCATACCGGGGTTCACAGAAACGTATACATGCGGGTTTATAGGGAGCTCGAGGAGCGCGGCCTTCCTCTAGCCTTTCATGCGGGACCGAGTTGGGGTGACTCGATGACGACGACGATGAACCGCTTTCTTGCCGTTCACTCCCTGTCGTTCGTCACCTGCAACATGACCCACATGACCAACTGGATCGTCAACGGTCTGCCCGAGCGTTTTCCGAAGCTCAAACTGATCTGGATCGAAAGCGGCCTTGCCTGGGTTCCCTTTATGATGCAGCGGCTCGATCATGAATACCTGATGCGCCAGTCTGACGCACCGCTACTCAAGAGGCTCCCCAGTGAATACATCGCGGAGATGTACTTCACCTCGCAACCGCTGGAGGTGACCATGCCCCAGATGCTCGAAGCAACCTGCAAGGCCATGCACGCGGAGACCCAGCTGATGTACTCCTCCGACTGGCCGCATTGGGACTTCGACGTCCCCGCGCGCATTGCCGGATTGCCCTTTCTAGGCGAACAGGCCAAGCGCAACATCCTCGGCGAGACCGCGCGAAAAGTGTTTCGCCTCTAGCCGCACGAGCTTCATCGAAAGGAAGAAGATCGCCATGCACAAGGTTCTGGCTCTGTATCCTCCGCCGAAAGATCCGGCGCATTTCAAGCGTTACTACGAAGAAACCCATCTTCCCCTGGCTAGGCAACTTCCCGGGCTTGTGTCGAGCCGCCACACGTTTTCCCCTGAGGGCGTAGGGACTCCGTCGCCCTATTTCTGCATCTGGGAAGGTGAATTTCGAGACGCCAAGGCCATGGCCGCATCCATGGAATCTCCCATTGGGCAGAAGGTCGCAGCCGACATAGCAAACTACGCGACCGGGGGTGTCACCCTTGTCCATTTCGATGTTCCTTCATCGTCCCGGACCGAGATCGACCGAAACCAAGACACTTTCTCTGCCGGATTGCAGATCCGACGCGACATGTTCGGCCCTGCGAACTCCGATCAGGTGCTCGAATCCGCAACGGATTTCACGCGACCACTGCAGGAGTTGGTGACGCGCTATTGCTTCGGCGAGGTTTGGACGCGTTCGCGGCTGGATCGTAAGACGCGAAGCATGCTGACCATGGCGCTGCTGGTGGCGCTGAATCGACCGAATCAGCTGAGGGGTCACGTGCGCGGCGCCGTGAAAAACGGAGTGAGCAAGGACGAAATTCGTGAGGTGCTGCTCCACAGCATGATCTATGCCGGTGTTCCGGCGGGCGTCGACAGCTTTAACCACGCAACGGAGGTGTTGAAAGAACTCGGTTTGGAGTAGAGGAGCTGCGATGCGAGTTGGTTTCATCGGTATTGGTAACATGGGCTGGCCGATGGCTGGCCACATTGCCGGGGCGGGCCACACCGTGAGCGTGTATGACCTCGATGCCGAAAAGGGAGCTCGATTCGCTCGTGAACACGGATGCCGAGCGGCGGGCCGCCTGGCCGAAATAGCGGAGAACGAAATTACCATCACCATGCTGCCTACCGGCCAGATCGTGCGTAGCGTGATTCTGGAACAGGAAGATGGAGCCTTTGCGAAATCCCTCCGACCCGGGACGATCGTCGTGGATATGAGCTCTTCGGAACCCGTCGGGACGCGGGCATTGGGAAAGGCACTGGAAAGGGCGGGCGTGGCTTTGATCGACGCTCCGGTTTCCGGAGCCGTGCCTCGCGCCAAAACGGGCACACTTGCGATCATGATCGGCGGCGACGACAAGGCCGCCATCGAGCGCGCCAAGCCCGTGCTTCTCGCGATGGGCCAGCAGCTGTTCGAAACGGGTCCACTTGGAACCGGCCATGCCATGAAGGCGCTCAATAACTACATCGCCGCCGCAGGGTACACTGCCGTCGCGGAAGCGCTGCTAATCGGTGAACGGTTCGGCTTGGATCAGGAAAAAATGGTGGACATTCTGAATGCTTCGACTGGCCGCAATTTCACCACCGAATTCATGGTGAAAGAGCATGTTTTGCGGGGCAAGTTTTCAACCGGTTTTGCGCTTGGCCTGATGGCCAAGGACGTGAGGATCGCAGCCGACCTGGGCGAAGCGGTCGGACTCGATGCCCCGGTGTCTCGCCTGATTCGCACGCGGTGGGCAGAAGCCAGAGACCGTCTGGGAGCGGCGCGCGATACCTCCGAAGCCATTCTGAGTTGGAAGGATGATTTGCTGGAGGGAAAACGGTAGGCAGGGTCTTAGTGAAAATCGTGTGAGGACGTTTCCGCGCGACTGATCGTCAGAGGACGAACCCGCTGGGCTTTCACGGAAATCACGTTGTCCTGATTCTGCAAGATGCCTTGGACCAACAAAAACGGGTGCCGCACGACGATCGTGTGGTCTTGTGCGAATAATTGCGGGGTGATGATGACGTTCGCAATTCCTGTTTCGTCCTCCAGGCTCAGAAAGACGAATCCTTTCGCTGTACCAGGGCGTTGCCGCGCAATCACGGCGCCAGCCACTTGGACCTGTGCGCCATCGGGAAGTTTGGCCAGATCCGTAGCCGAGCGAATTCCCCTCTTCTTCATCTCCGCACGACGGTACGCCATCGGGTGGGGCCCGACGGTCATCCCGGTACCACGAAAGTCAGCCACCAGTCTTTCTTCATCCGTCATGCGCAGCAAGGGCGATTTTTGAATGGCAGACTCCCCGCTCGTGCTCGGAGAAGCTTCCGGACTTTCCAGCAACGGTCCCGGTCGACGAGCGGCGCGCTCTACCTGCCAAAGCGCATCACGGCGATGAAATCCTTGTCGATGCGAGAGAAAATTCAGAGCTCCCACTTCGGCTAGAGCGGTCAGTTCGGGTTTCTGTATTTCCGGAATGCGGTGCTTGAAATCCTCGATCGATCGGAAGCCCTGAATTCCGCGCTGCCTCATGATTCCCAGCGCGATCTCTTGGCGCAGGCCCTTGACGTAACACATCCCCAAGCGCACGGCGAATCCTTCTGGGATTTCCTCAAGCGTGCATTTCCAGTCAGACCGCGTCACATCAACCGGCCTAAAGGTCAGGCCATGTCGCTGGGCATCTTTCACCAGTGTCGCAGGCCGGTAAAAACCCATCGGCTGATGATTCAGCATGGCGGCTGTGAAAGCAGCTAGATAATGGCACTTTAACCAGGCACTGGCATACGCGATCAGCGCGAAACTGGCGGCATGCGATTCGGGGAATCCGTAAAGGGCAAACGAGGTGATCGACTGTACGATGTGTTCCTGTGTTTCTCCGGTGATTCCTTTTGCTGTCATGCCGCGTCGCAGCTTGACTTCGATTTCTTTCATGCGTACTTCCGAGCGCTTGAAACCCATGGCTCGCCGCAATTCTTCAGCCTCACCGCCCGTAAATCCGGCCGCAATCATCGCCATGCGCAGCAACTGCTCTTGAAAAAGAGGCACGCCCAGCGTGCGCTTTAAAACAGGTTCCAGAGATGGATGAAAATATTCGGGTGGTTCACGATCCTGCCGTCGCTTTAAGTAGGGATGCACCATGTTTCCCACGATCGGACCCGGCCGGATGATAGCCACCTGCACGACAATGTCGTAGAAACATCGGGGGCAAAGCCGCGGCAGACATGACATTTGCGCGCGGCTTTCGATTTGAAACATGCCGACCGTATCCGCATTTTGCAATGCAGCGTAGACCGCCGGATCATCCTGGGGTAGTCGGCCTAGATCAATCTCGAGGGAGTGATGCTCGTGAATGGTATGAAGTGACTCCTCCAAAACGGCCATCATTCCCAGACCGAGCAAATCGATCTTCACGATTCCCATGTCGGCGCAATCTTCTTTATCCCATTGCACCACCACGCGTCCGGGCATCGTGGCTGGCTCGAGAGGAACGACGGTATCCAACTGTCCTTGGCACACAACCATTCCGCCCGAGTGCTGCCCGAGGTGTCGCGGCAGATCTTGGGCAGCGCGGCAAAGCTTTAAAAAGCTCCGGATCCTTGGGTGCTGAATGTCGAGACCGGCCTCGCAAAACTGGCGCTCGAGCGTATCGCTTGGGTCCTTGTATTCCCACGATCCGACAAGAGCTGCCAGTCGATCGAGAGTTGCTGGATCGAACGAAAGCGCCTTGCCAATTTCTCGCGCTGCCGAGCGCCCGCGATAGGTGATGACATTGGCAGTCATCGCTGCGCCCAGTTTTCCATAGCGCTCATAGACGTACTGAATCGCACGCTCGCGCTGATCGCCACTGGGAAGATCGAGATCAATGTCCGGCCACTCCCCGCGCTCTTCGGACAGAAATCGCTCAAATAGCAGATCCATTCCCACCGGGTCGACTGCGGTAATGCCCAGGGAATAGCAAACGGCGCTATTGGCCGCCGAGCCCCGCCCCTGGACAAGGATGTTCTTTTCGCGGCAGAAACGAACGATGTCCCAGACAATGAGAAAGTAACCGGCCAAATTGAGTTTTTCGATCAGGGCCAGTTCGCGCTCGACCTGCTGGCGCGCGCGTTCATTTTCCGCCCCGTAGCGCCGGATTCTGCCTTCGAGCGTGCGCTGACACAGGAAGTGCATTTGCGACTCACCGTCAGGGACCGGGTAGACCGGAAATTGATACCCCAAATCGCTCAAGGTGAAGTGCAAACGCGACGAAAGACTCTCCGTATTGGCAATGGCCTGAGGCAGATCGAAAAAGAGCTCCGACATCTCCTCGTGTATCTTGAAATGCCGCTCGGAATTCGAGCTCAACAGTCGACCGGCCATCGAAAGTGTTTGGTGACGGCGAATGCAGGTAAAAACATCCAGCACCTCGCGTTGCTGTGGCCATGCGAAGCAAACTCCATTCGTTGCAAGCAACGGCAGTCTTAGCTTTCGCGCGATCTGGACGGCTGCCTGATTGTGCGCTTCCTCCTCGCGGCAGAAGTGCCGCTGAAGTTCCACGTAAACGTTTTCTCGGCCAAACGTCCGACACAGTTCCTCGACACATTTCCTGCCGCACTCGATTCCGCCTTCTGCCAAGGCATGAGCCAGCGGACCTTCCGAGCCGCCCGTCAGGCAGATCAGGCCGCTGCCCATTTCTGCCATTTCTTCCGCTCGGACTTTGCCTTCGCTCTTTTTTGCTCGCAACTTCATTCGCGTGAGGAGACGGCACAAATTCTGATAGCCCGCGCGCGACTCGACGAGTAAGATATAGCGCCACCCCGCTGTCGATGTGACTTCTGCACCAACGTGCGCACGAACGGAGCACTTCTTCGCCGCCCCGTGAAAGCGAGGAGAGCCGTACACACCGTCGCGATCGAGCAAGGCCATTGCGGGCATCCCGCGCTCCGCGCACACTTGGACGAATTCTTCTGGTACCGATGCGCCTTCTAAGAAACTGAACGCCGAGCGCGCGTGAAGTTCGATATACATCAGTCGTACACTCCCCGCACAAACCAACCTCGCCGCAACGAATCGTAGTAGAAGCGATAGATACCGGGATTCGAAAAGCCGTTAAAAGGCTCCCCAGCATCCTGAAAATGAATCTCTAAATCCCATTCATCCTGCTGCCAGGGATCTTCTCTCCACCAATCACCCGATGTGCGCCAAGGGCCTGAGGCCGCGCTTACTTTTCCTCGCAAGCCATGAAACGTCACCCGCGCCGGGAATCCTGTGTGCAAATCGAGCTTTGCGGGAATGGCAGGTCGGAAGACCCGAAAACTTGCCGGAATTGTGCCATCGGCGCGCTCATCCGTCCGATGGCGAGCGCGGCTGCAGCCCCTATCTATTTTGGGAGCTTCTCGAGAAATCAGAAAGCGCAGCATCTGGAAATCTCCCGGGCGGTGCGTATCTGTCAGCGATGGCGATCCCACGTTTCCTTCACCCACCACATTCACAATGCGCGCAATCGTGAGCTCCAATTTTTCAGGATCAGGAAAGCTGGGAAGAAATAAGTTCCGCTGTGTGATGCGCGGGCGTGCGGCGTCTGCGGTAAGCGTGATTTTCTGAATCGGCGCGTTCGGAGGATTCCTTTGCAAGCGCAGCCGCAGCAATTTCAACAGCATCTTCGAATCGCGCATGGGCACAGGCAGCTGCATCTGTTTTTCATACTGGGCCGGTTGCTTCTCTGTCTGAAACGCTTCTTGAATGTTTACGGCATTTTCAAAGGATGGCTGTAACTGGAAACGCACGCAAATGGCGGCTGCACCGAGTGAACGAGCTGTCAAGCGTTCGCAGAGCTGATCCAGTAGGCGCCCCAAAAGAAACGATAGGGGCTCGAGTTCCTCAACCGCGTCATCCAGCTCCATTGTTTCTTCGAAGGAATACGTCGGTTCCGCAATCACAAGTTCGCGCGTGATTGCTCCTCGTGCCTGTGCGTGCAGACGCACTCCTTCCTGACCGAGGCGTTCGGAGAGATCTAAAATCGGCAAGCGGGCTAGATCGGCGCACGTCGTCACGCCCCAGCGGTTCAATATTTCGGCTGTTTCGTCGGAAGGCGAGAGCACGCTGACAGCCAATCCGCTTAGGCAGTGGGATTCTTGGCCGGGTGAAATCACAGTGATTCCAGCAAATCCTCGGGCAGCGATCAGAGCAGTTGCGATGTTCCGGGCGATGGCGACGTTTCCGCAGAAGCCGCACGCCGTCAAACGCTTGATGAGATGTGCACCAATGTCTTTCTCTGTGCCAAATAAGGAAGTCAAACCCGATAAATCCAGAACGATCGTATCTTGTGCGGTGTCTTCGATTCTTGGAGAAATCGACCATCCGACATCGAGCAGGGCGGCATGGGCTATTTTTTCCTGTGCCGGAAAGCGGGAACGAATCTCCACGCCGGGAAATTGCTGGGCATCGGTTTTCGTCATTCCAATTTCGATTCCCATTTGCGCGGCCATTTCGTCGATGGCCACCACTTTCCACAGCGGGGGACTCCCATCGATCAAAGCAAGCCCACGTTCGCGTAAGGCAGGCTCGGCGCGCACCACCGCCTGCAACAAGAAATTGGGAACGAAAATGGAAGCGAACGGCATAAGAATCTAATGGCCAGGCGAAAGAACCGGGGAAAGTCTTCACCTTTGTCTGCGCCCTCCTTGCTCATCGGCTGGGTTGTGTTTGATATTTCTTGTGATTTCCGCCTCGAAACCGGCATCGCTCCGGTCTCCTCGCTTTGCCTGCGAGCGAATCATTTCGGCGCGAATCTTCCAACCGCGAAGCAGGCATCCCGGTGAGTGCGGCCGTGAAATTTCTCGGGTGCTTTCGGCGGCCGTCACTGACCATCGCGTCTTTTGCGTGTGCAGTTTCAGAATCAGCGAAGCACAGGTTTGGATGGTCGTTTCCTGTTCCAAAACAAGAAAAATCGTCGGCGTATGCTCCACGGCCCGGCGAAAACGAAACCACACTTGCATCGGGACGCAGCGGACCATGTGTGGCAGAGCATTCCCTAGATCGAGAGCAATCAGTCCGAATCCCCCATCCTGCACGAGCAAATCTGTCACGCGCAGCGCCTGATCGACATTCCGGCAGCGCACCCAGAGCAGTTGTTCGAGTTTCACGCCGGCCGCTTTTGCAGAATGAGGATCAAAAGCGTCATGTGCGTCAACTAAAGCGCACACTTCCGACGCCGCTGTTCGCGAAGCCAACGCGGAAAGCAATAAGCTCGTCCGCCCGGAGCACGTTGGGCCATAAATTTCCGTCAAGCTACCTCGCGGAAATCCCCCGACTCGCAGATCGATGAGAGGCACGCCAGTCGGAACCGTTTCTACGATGCGGCGGTCGCGAAATTGAAAAGGGCTCGCGACACGTGCGGCCAGTGATGATTCCACCTGCAAGCGTAAGGCAGAGGTTTTCGAGCTCATAAGGCAACGCGGAGGAAGTATGGTTTCGCTTTTTGTTCGCCTAGATTCTAGGTTCGCCGTCTGATCCTGTCAAGGGCTCCTATCGCGGACGCGCAAACCCAAGCTTTTTTCTGTCTCGAATTGACGGAAGTCTCTAAACTTGCCGGAGCAACACCAGGATTTGAAGCAACCGGCAACACTTCGGTGATCATTGTGAAACTGTGATTCCGGTCACAGTCAGATGGGGGAGCGCCATTGTATTAAGAGCTGGGAGCTAAAAATGAGCTTCAAACAAATTCTCATTGCCGTGGACGAAAGCGAGTTCGCCGCCCATGCGGCGGACGTCGCCATTGAGCTTGCAAAGCCGCTCAAGGCTAAGATTGGTTTTGTTCACGTATTTGATCCAGCGGTCGGTCCCGGCACTATGTGGAGTGTGCCGGCGGACAAACTGATGGAAATGTCCGAGCGAGAAGCACAGCATCTGCTTGCCAAGTTCCGAGAGCGAGCTCGGACGCAGAAAGCGGTTCCCGAATTCCTGGAGGCGGGTGTTCCTGCAGCCAAGATCATCGATGCGGCCAAGAAATGGCCAGCCGACTTGATTGTAATGGGCAGCCATGGGCGCGGAAAAATTGGAGGCCTGCTCCTGGGCAGTGTCTCGCAAGAGGTCCTGCATCACGCGCCCTGCCCGGTTCTTGTCGTACGGGCTCAAGCCTGATTTCTTCGCTGGTCCGCATATTGATTGACCCTCTAGGTGTGAGTCGGTACCATGCGCAGCGGGCCGGTCGGAAATTGCCTGGATTTCAGGGGGAGCTATGTTCTGTTCGTCGTGCGGCGCCACGGTGAAAGAGGGCACAGCTTTTTGCGGTTCCTGTGGCAAACCCATCGCTGGTTATGCCGTGGGCCAAGCGTCGGCCGGATCCATGGGCAGCGGGCCGGCCTCGGTGGGGACGCCGATTGCTCAGCCTGGTGTGCTGGCTCTGCGAGACACGGGGTTGTACGCGGGCTTTTGGCTGCGGTTGGTAGCCGACATCATCGACAACATTTTGTTGGGGATCCCGTACGGTTTTCTTGCCGTCATGGTCTTTGCGAGCGCCATCCCGATGCTGAGGGGTCTCGCCGCGACGCAAAATCCAAACCCATGGCTGATCGTGAGTTTGCTGGGTTCTCGAATCCTGCTGTTTGTGCTTCTCAATTTGCTGGGGACCTGGTTGTATTGGAGTCTGCTGGAAAGCTCCTCGTGGCAGGCGACGCTAGGCAAGAAGGTTCTGGGGCTCTATGTTACCGATCTTCAGGGAAGCCGTGTGAGCTTTGGCAAGGCCAGCGGGCGTTTCTTCGCCGGCCGAGGAATTAGTCTCGTCCCTTCGATCGGTGCCTTGTATTATCTGATCGACTGCATCATGGCAGGGCTCACGGAAAAAAAACAGGCCTTGCACGACATGATCGCGGGCTGCCTGGTGCAAAGGATCGCATAA
>Ga0187779_10002705_pt1 | contig 10809 bp, 9 predicted proteins | sample 1015_Q2_SP10_10__FD_132435 | JGI IMG/M metagenome (GOLD analysis project Ga0187779, IMG submission 132435) | Tropical peat soil microbial communities from peatlands in Department of Meta, Colombia - 1015_Q2_SP10_10_MG | ecosystem: Environmental > Terrestrial > Soil > Wetlands > Peat | place...
AGCAAGGCCGATGCCAAGATGGCGGAGGAGATATGCTTTAACGCGAAGGTCCAGCGGCCCGGTACCTGCAATGCCATGGAAACCATGCTCGTGCACCAGGACGTGGCCAAAACATTTCTGCCTTCTGTCATCGCCCGGATGAAGAAAGCCAATGTCGAGATCCGCGGGTGTGAAAAGACCAAGGCGATCATACCCGATATCAGGCTGGCCGTGGACAAGGACTGGGACACGGAGTATAACGACCTTATCCTGAACGTGAAGGTCGTGGAAAGCATGGATGCCGCGATGGAGCACATCGCAGCGCACGGATCGCAGCATTCGGAAGCCATTGTCTCAACTGACTACCAGAGTGCCCGCCGCTTCCAACGAGAAGTCGACGCTTCTGCCGTGTTCGTGAACGCCTCCACGCGGCTGAACGACGGCTTCGAGTTCGGCCTCGGTGCGGAGATCGGAATATCAACGACCAGGATCCATGCTCGCGGGCCAATGGGTTTGGAGGAGCTTACCTCAACCAAATTCATTGTGTCCGGAAACGGACAAATCAGGAAATAGGCGAGTTGAACGGGTCAAGGGCCTGAGGAGCAATTGAAGGGACTCTTAAGGACCCTATGAACCATTCTGGCTGATCATCAGGAGAGCACTTGGAACGGAAACTTGCCATCCTCGGCGGTACATTCAATCCCATACACTATGGTCATCTTGCCGCAGCGGAGGAGATCCGTGACAGATTAAACCTGGAGCGGGTACTGTTCATTCCCTCCTCTCTCCCACCGCACAAGCACGAGGAAGACATGCCATCGGCCGTCCAGCGGCTTGAAATGGTGCGCCTCGCGACCGCCAGCAATCCCCACTTTACGGCTTCCGACATCGAAGTGAGGCGCGGAGGAAAATCCTATACTGTCGAGACCGTGCAGGCATTGTGCTCCATGCATCCCGGGACGGAATTCTACTTTATCACGGGCCTTGACTCGTTTCTTGAGATCCGGACGTGGAATCAATGGGAAAGGCTTCTCAGGATGTGCAGTTTTGTCGTGCTTTCGAGACCGGGTTACCGGTTTACCGACCTTGTAAAACTCGATTTCATGAAAGGGAGCTCCAGAGAACTTGCGGGACTGGACAGCGGAGAGATCGTGCATGCGGTGTTCGAGCCGGACGGTTTCAAGATCTGCCTGGAAATGATCCCGCTCTACGACATATCGTCAACCGACATCCGGAAGAGGATCCGTGACTCAAGGACCGTTAAATATCACTTGCCTGAAGCCGTCGAAAACTATATAATGAAAAACAAGTTATATGCGTAATTCGCTCGAAGATGCACAGCTGTGCGCAGAGGCCGCGGACAACAAGAAGGCATTTGACATCGTAGTCCTCGACCTCCGCGGCCTCACCTACATAACAGATTATTTCGTCATCTGTTCGGGGAGCAACACCACCCAGGTATCTGCCATTTCAGACTGGATCGAGCAGACTCTCGCGAAGACCGGAGTTTATCCTTCTCATATAGAGGGGCAGGCGGAATCGAGCTGGGTGCTCATGGACTACGGAGATGTCGTCGTACACATTTTCGATGAGCAGACGAGGGCTTATTACGCCTTGGAGAAGCTGTGGGGAGATGCCGCCAGGGTGCCTTTTATATCCCGGCCGAAGGCCTTGCAGAGCGCCACTCCATGAAACTTCGCATCGTCTGCATGGGGAAAACCAGAGAGCGTTTCATTCAGGAGGGGATTCAGAAATATCTTCGATATCTGACACCGTATACAGGCATAGAAATGCTGGAGCTCAGAGAGGAGAAAATAAAGGACCTCAAAGATGCTCCTGTGATCAGGAAAAAGGAAGCCGAAAAGATATTCAAATCCATCCCGCAGGGAACGTTCCTGGTGACATTGGATGAACGCGGACAGGAGTTCACCTCTCACGACTTCGCGGGATTCCTGAATGACATCGTCGCATCCGGGGCCAGGGAAATGGCATTCGTGATCGGGGGCGCGATGGGGCTGGATGAACAGGTGACCGGTCGTGCGAACAAGGTGATCGCGATGTCCCGCTGGACGCTCACCCATGAGATGGCGAGGCTCGTGCTGCTTGAGCAGATCTACCGGGCGTTTACGATTATCAAAGGGAAGACGTATCACTACTGAAGTTGTCGGCGCTCCCGTCGGTCAGCAGCCGACATGTTTATGAGAAAGGATCACGGATGAGATTCTTCGTTTCGATTCTGGCAATTCTGGTTGTGATCGTTGTGGTCCTCCTGAGGGAGTTCAATCAGGGGATGATCACGTTCAACATCCTTCCATCAAAGTCCTACGAGATTTCCAAGTCAGCGTTCTTGCTCATTTCACTCGCCGTTGGGGCCGGGCTCATTTTCATCCTCTACCTTCTGCGCGATGTCAAGCGGTTCCTCCGCGGTCTCAATGAGCAGCGTGAGCAGAAGAAGCGGTCCAAGATCCAGGAACTGTACACCAAAGGTCTCAATTCCCTGCTCGCAAAGCGGAACCCCGAGGCCATGGGCTTCTTTCAGAAGGTGCTCACCATTGATCCAAACCATGTCGACTCGCTCCTCCGCATGGGCATCTGCCTGCTCCGTGAGAAGAATCCGCAGGAAGCAATCCATCTTCATCAAAAGGCCCTGAGCCAGGATAATGACAACCAGGAGGTAATGTTCTCTCTGGCAGCCGATTATGAAGAGGCGAAACGCTACGACGAGGCACTCAAGGTGTACAAGGAAATCCTCTCCAGGGACTCGTCCAACCTTACGGCCCTGATCAGGATGCGTGACCTGTACCAGCGGCTCAACCATTGGGAGGACCTGTACGAGACACAGCGTCAACTCCTTGCCAACCCGCTCTCGCCATCCGAGCAGGAGGTGGAACACCGAAAACTCGTCGGGTTCAAATACGAGTTCGGCCGTTCCCGGCTGGAGGCCGGAGACGTAGAGCGTGCACGGAAAATATTTCGCGGGGTCATTAAGCTCGATAAGGACTTTATCCCTGCCTACCTGGGGCTCGGTGAGGTTTACCTTGAAGAAGATAAGGCAAAGGAAGCGGCCGAGCTCTGGGAAAAAGCGTATAAGATGACGTCCTCGACCTTGCTGCTCCACCGTCTTGAAGATGTCTACCTCAAGCAGGGAGAGCCGGGCAAGGTGATAGAAATCTACAAGCAAGCCGTCAATTGGAAATCTCAAGACATCACGCTCAAGTTCTTCCTCGGGAAGCTCTACTATCGTCTAGAGATGGTCGACGAGGCTTTTGATATCCTCTCCTCCGTGGACTGGGGAGACAAGGAGTTCCCGGATGTTCACAAACTGCTGGGGAACATCTACCTGCGCAGAGGATCTCTCGGACTCGCTGCCTCCGAATTCAAAAAAGCGCTCGGTTTCCGAAAACAGATCATCATTCCCTATGTATGCTCCAACTGCAATCTGCGAACCACTGACTGGTCCGGCCGCTGCCCAAACTGCGGGAAGTGGAACACCTTGGGCGTAAATCTCGAAAAGACCTGTTAGGGCAGTAATTCCCCGACATTCATGCCTCCCAATGCGGGCGGCAGCTTCATGCGATGCCCAAGCCGCTTTGCGCATTGAGATATAAGGCATGAAGATGCCGGATGGATTGTGATCCCAGAATTTGGATTTCTTCAATGAGGATAAGGAGCCTCAATGTCTGCTAAACCGGTTGTGATGATCGTTCTGGACGGCTGGGGCATTAATACGGTCAAGGAAGCGAATGCAATAGCCGAAGCACGTGCCCCGATCTACGAAGGTATGCTCAGGGATTGGCCGCACACCCAGCTCCAGGCATCGGGCGAGTCCGTGGGTCTCCCCGACGGACAGATGGGGAACTCCGAAGTGGGGCACCTGAACCTCGGAGCGGGAAGGATCGTGTATCAGGATTCAACCCGTATCAGCAAAGCGATCAGAGAAGGGGATTTTTTCAGGAACCCAGTCCTGCTTTCCGCGATGGAGTCCGTGAAACGTTCCGGGAGATCGCTCCATCTCATGGGGCTTCTTTCGGACGGAGGCGTGCACAGCCGTCTTGACCATATCTTCGCGCTGTTTGACATGGTGAAGGCGCAGGGAATCACGAACGTCTATTTTCACGCCTTTCTCGATGGCAGGGACACGCCGCCTTCGAGCGCCATGGAGTTCATTACCGCCCTTGAGGAGCATTTCTCCGGGATCGGCATTGGCGCAATTGCCACGGTCTCTGGTCGCTATTATGCCATGGATAGGGACAAACGATGGGAGCGCGTGCAAAAGGCATATGAGGCCTTGGTCATGGGCGAAGGGATCAGGAAGTATTCCGCGTTAGAGGCAGTGAAACAGAGCTATGAACACAAGAGAACCGATGAATTCATGATCCCGACCGTCGTTCTGAATGCCAAGACGAACCGCCCCCTTGCCACAATGCAGACCGGGGACTCGGTGATCTTCTGCAATTTTCGTTCTGACCGTGCGAGGGAAATAACCAGGGCGCTTACCGACCCCGAATTCCAGGGCTTCAAGCGGCAGATATTCCCGAAACTCAATCCGTTCGTCTGTCTTACGACATATGATGAGACCTTCGCGCTGCCGGTAGCCTTCGCACCCGTGCGGCTTACCAATATTCTGGGAGAGATCTTGAGCAGGCACGGGCTGAGACAGCTCCGCATCGCCGAGACCGAAAAATATGCACATGTCACATTCTTCTTCAATGGCGGAGAAGAACCGCCGTTCCCCCTCGAGGACCGGATATTGATCCCGTCTCCGCGCGACGTCTCTACGTATGACAAGAAACCGGAGATGAGCGCACGGGAGATCACCGATGCCCTGGTCAAAAACATCGCATCAGGGCAATATGGTTTCATTCTGGTGAATTACGCAAACCCTGACATGGTCGGGCACACAGGCGTGCTCGAAGCCGCAATAAAGGCAGTCGAGGTTTTGGACGAGTGCCTGGGCCGGGTGCTCCGTGCTGCGAAGGAAGCTGGAGCATACGTGCTCATTACGGCGGATCACGGGAACCTCGAAACCATGTCGGATCCTTCGACGGGACAGCCGCACACGGCCCATACAACGGACCCCGTGCCGTTCATCGTGACCAAGGAAGTCAATCTCAGGGAAGGCGGCCTTCTTGCCGATGTGGCCCCGACCGTGCTTGATCTTCTCGGCATCGAGAAACCGGCTGAAATGACGGGAAGCAGTTTGATCGTAAAATGAACCCTTACGATGCGATCGGGCTAGGCGTGCCGCTTGCTGGACCAGCTTCCCTGATAAAGGGAAGGCGATCTTGACAAGTCGTGATGCGCCGGGTAAAGTCTTCATATATTTTCCGCATGCCATCCTCCTCTCTTTTCCCGTAACGGTTCTCACAGGTGAATATTACCTTGACTTCAAAGTTTTTATATGAAATATTTGATAGTATAAGAAGCATTAATGTCGAAGAGGAAAACAGGGACGAGAGTATCGGAGCGTCAACTGATGAATAACATTAGCAAAAAGGGAGGTATGAAAATGTCAGTGAGAAGAGCAGGCTTTTTTGCGATCGTCATAGCACTTGTTCTCATTACGGGCGGCGCCTACGCACAGCTTGTAGGCACGATCACGGATGTGATTGACCCCGTAGGCAACACGGGCAAGGTGGACTGGACTACGGGGGTGATAACCGCGGTCGGCATCGGCGCGCCCCCGGCCCAGCCCGCGAACCCGGCTCAGGCGCGCGCCATGGCCGAAAGGGCAGCGCAGGTTGTGGCGTACCGGAACCTGCTGGAAGCTGTCAAGGGCGTCCGGGTGGATTCCACTACGACCGTGGAGAACTTCATCGTCACGAGCGATCTGATAAGAACCCAGGTGAATGGCATCATTCAGGGCGCCATGGTCATGGACAAGAAATACATGTCTGATGGCTCCGTGGAGGTGACGGTTGGGATGAAGATGTCCGGCGCACTGGCTGATGCGTTGCTCCCGAAAACTGCCCTGACACCCCCTGCAGGGTCAATGGGCACGGCCGCTCCTGGAACCCCAGGGCAACTCTATACAGGACTCATCGTGGACGCACGGGGTCTCGGTCTGAGGCCCGCAATGGCGCCCAAGATCCTGAATGAGGACGGCAAGGAGGTCTATGGCTCAGCATGGATCAACAGGGACTACGCCGTTCGCGAAGGCATGGTCGGCTATATGAAGGATCCCGCCACTGCTCAGATAAATCCCCGTGTGGCCGATAAGCCGCTCATGGTGAAGGCAGTCAAGGTTTCCGGCGACGGCAGGGTGGACACAGTGATCAGCAACGCCGATGCGGCCATGCTGCAGAGCGCCTCGCAGAACCTGAGCATGCTCGAAAAATGCAGAGTCATCATTCTAGTCGATTAGCATGCCGTGCGAGGGAAGAGGATCAGCCCGTATGGCCGACCTCGAGAATAATGATGGGAGGTAGGTAATGTTTACACTAGTGAAACGCCTCATACTGGCAGTAACGGCATTGGCGGCGCTGATTGCGGTTTCGGGTTGCGGACCTAAGGCTGCGCCGTCGACGTCGGTGATGGATACGCCCGAATACCATTACAATCAGGGCCTGAAGGCGCTGGACGCCGATAGGGTGGATGACGCGATGCGCGAGTTCGACCGCGCGATCGCCCTCGATCCGAAATCACCGTTCGGCTATATCGGCAAAGGCCTCACCTTGGGCAAAAAAGGCGAATTCAAGCCGGCCTTCGAAAACATGGAAAAAGCTAAGGATTATGAGAAAAAAGGCATCGAATCCCGCATCGGCATGATCAGGCTCTACGGAATGCAGATGGCCAAGGACCAGAAGCAGGTCAAGGACCTGGTTAAATCGGCCGAGCACGAATTCAAGGCTGCCAACGAGAAAGAGCCGAACAACCCCCGTCTGCACTACTACATGGGGATGTGCTACAAAATGGCCCTCGATTTCGATAAGGCCGCGACGATGTTCCGCGCGGTTCTCGACATGAATCGCGACTTCGTCGGAGAAGCCAACGCGGAGTGGGCGGTGATCCAGAAGATTCAGCGCGCCGCGCCAGGAACCGAGATCGGCAAGAAGATAGCCCTTATCGACAAGATCGACCGGGCCGATACCGCCGCACTCTTCGACCAGGAAATGAACCTGGAGAAGCTCTTCACCAAGCGAGGGACGAAGACCTACGATACGAGTTTCAAGGCACCGACGGAGTCTTCAACCCGGTTCTCGCCGGAGACGACAGTGAAGATGGAGCCCGCCACGGATATCGCTGATAACTGGCTCAAATCGAGCATCGAGACGGTGCTCAAGCTCCAGATCCGCGGACTCGAAGCCGGCCCGAATCATACGTTCGAGCCCGACAAGCTGATCACGAAGGCGGAGTTCGCGCTCATGCTCGAAGACATCCTGATCAAGGTTTCCGGGGACGAGAAGCTCGCCACAAAATACATCGGCACGACGTCTCTCTTCCCCGATGTGAGGAGCGACCATTACGCGTTCAATGCCATCATGGTCGTGACCTCGCGGGGCTTTATCGAGGCCGACAAGGCGACGGGTGAATTCAAGCCGAATGACCCTGTGTCAGGCGCCGACGCGCTGCTCTCGATACGGGAGTTCAAGAACCAGCTCAAGTTCTAACTGGTTAACCGATGCCCGCCCCGCACATGCCGGGGCGGGCTTTTTTGATGCCATGACGAACAGACCAATATACGCATTGATATTTCTTGTCGGCATCTGTTTCCCGGGTATTGCCGGCGCGGGACTTAAGGTGCTCTCCGGCGAGCACACCGTTGTGTATGACATCGTCAATCCGCGGGGCGTTGCCTTTATCCCTGATTACTCCAATGAGTCGTTCGAACAGAAAGTGATCAGTCAGGACGAGTTCAGCAAACGCGTTCAGGTGACCTCGAAGATGTACCCCATGAAGACCAGGGTCCCATTTCCTGTTCCCGGCGGAGTCATGCCGCCGTCCGTCTCACAGTACCTTGAAGCGGAACGCGACCGGCAATCACGCGATCCGTCAATCGTGCGTCTTGTGCAGGAAGTTACTCACGGCAGCCGGTACGTTCATGAAGCGGCCAACGCAGTCCTATCATGGATCGCCGACAACCTGACATTCGATACAAGCATCTCAACGCCCAGTGATGCGCTCTCGTCCCTGAGGTATAAAAAGGCATACTGCGTCGGCTACTCAAATCTCGCCGTGGCAATGCTCAGGGCCGCGGGCATCCCCGCTCGTGTCGCCCACGGCTATCTGCCGCCGGGATATGAGTGGGGATTCTCAAAAGAATACTGGGGCGTCAAGGTCAACGACGGCGGCTTTCACGCCTATCTGGAGATCTACTACCCCGATACGGGCTGGGTATTTTCCGATGCCGAGCATTCCCATAACTTCGTCGATCCATTCCATATCATCCTTCACGTCGACGGAATGGAAATGCCGGGGGCGTACAGAGGAGGCTATCTGGAAGTTGACAAGGCCACGTTCTATACCATCTTTCGGGAAGAGGATAAGACCATAATGGTCGATGAACTGCCCATGCCGAAGGAGAAGCGGCTTGGGAGGCGCCTGGACGAAGTCCAGCATTCGGCTCTTGTAACAGGCAGGGTAACCGATGCGAATGGCGCTTTGGTGCAAAAAGGCTCGGCGGTCCTCTGGAAAGACGGCAGGGGAGCGCCCTATCCATTCGCTGACGGTCGTTATGCCGCGGCACTGACCATCCCCGGGAAATACCGTGTTGAGCTGAGAGGCCCCGGCTTTGCAAAGTCGTCACAGGAGCTTCAGATAGACGAGGGGCGGGTATACCGGCTGGATTTCACTCTTCATCCGGGCGGCACCATCAAAGGAAAAGTTGTCGATTCGAAAGGCAGGCCCATTACGGATGGCGATGTTTTCTATCGTGAAGGGAGCACCAGCTACGGTGTCCCCATCGAAGGGGACGGGACGTACAGAATAGAGGGTCTTGCTCCGGGCCAATACAAGGTATCTGTCATGATAGGCGACAGGGAAACTTCGCGCACGGGCCAGGTCGAAGCAGGCAAAGAAACCTTGATGGATTTTGTTGTACCTGTGGTACAATAATATGAAAGAAAAATGATCCTGGTCTGGAAGGGACCTAACCTAATTTTTCCCCTTTTTCATGACGGGACCGGTTCGAGGTCAGAATGAAAAAACACCGCTTTGCTTTTTTTATCCTTTCTTTTTGTCTTCTGCATTCCGGATCCCTGTGGGCGCAGACCTTCGGGACGGTTGACGCGGTTGAGACCACATCAGCCGGTTCGATCAACTGGACGGTCGGGGAAGTGTATGCGACAGGGATCGGAGCGCCGCCGCCTTCTCCCGGGAATGCGGCCCAGGCCCGAGCCATGGCCGAACGGGCCGCATATGTCGTCGCGCTCAGAAACCTGCTTGAGACCGTCAAAGGGGTCCGCGTTGACTCCGAATCCGTTGTTGAGGATTACATCGTCAAGAGCGATGTGGTCAGGACGAGGGTGGACGGGATCGTCAAAGGCGCCAGGATCGTGAAAACGCAGTACATGTCGGACGGTTCGGTCGAAGTGCTTGTAGCGATGCCCATGAGAGGGGCTTTTTTGAATGCCATTGTGCCGGACTCGTTCGGCAGACCTTTGGTCAGCCAAGTTCCCCAGAAACCGTTGCCGCAGCCGGCGAAACCAACGACGCCACCTGTTGGACCGGAAAAGAAGGCGGAGCCGGCGAAGCCTGAACCCGTGAAGCCTGCGCCTCCCGCGCCTGCCTTGCCAGAGACCAAAATGGAGACCCCGAAGCCCTCCCCGCAGCAGCCCGAAAAAAAAGCAGAGCCGGCGAAGCCTGAGCCTGTTCCGCCGCTTCCGGCGCCTCAGGACCAGACGACGGTGGTGTTCAAAGGCGGCGTCGCCACCGGCCTGGTGATCGACGGCAGAGGGCTGAGTTTAAGGCCTGCGCTGTTGCCGAAGATCGTTGACCCGCAGGGCCAGGAGATCTATGTAGGTCAGATCGCAACCAGGACGAATGCTGTTGAGCAGGGAGTCGCCGGCTATGCGAAGGATGTGAATGCCGCCGCGAACAACTTTCGGGTGACCGACAACCCCGCCGTCATCAAAGGGGTGAACGCGTCCGGTTCGGCGAGAACGGATGTGGTAATCGGGCAGGCTGACGCGCAGGCTCTCAGGCAAATGTCCGGAAAAGGGGATTTCCTGCAGTATTGCAGGGTCATTATCGTCTATTGAGCCCGCTCTGCGAAGAGCGTCACCATGTTGATTCCCCGTGCGTTCATCGCCAGCGCATTGATTCTGGACAGATGGTCCGTTGTGCGGAAACCACGGAACAAAAACCAGGCCGGGATCGCGAACCGGCCGGGTGGTGTAAAAATATTCTATTCGAAGTCATCTAGAGCATGCTCATGCCAAGGGCCGTACCGAGGTTTTTCACAGCGCTTATTGTTTTCATCGCACTCGCGGGATGCGTGCCGCCACGGCACATACCGCAGTATCGTGACGCGGGCAACCCCCTCAAACGAGTGGCCGCGTTGCCGATGAAGAACGACACGGTGGACGTCGATGGTCCGAATATTGTCAGAAAAAAGATGGTCGAGGCCCTGGAAGGCAAATCCTACGTTGTAAAAGACACGAAGGAAACCGACCAGATGCTCCGTGATCAAATGGGGATCAATCTCGGCGGACAACTGGATATGACCACGGCGCAGAAACTCGGCGAGGTGCTGGGCGTCGAAGGAGTGTTGTACGGAACGCTCATGGACTTTGATGAAACAACGACGGGGCTGCTCGACGTTAAAAAGGTCAGGGCAAAGTTCAAGCTTGTGAACGCGATGACGGGCCAGACGGTCTGGGAACGGGGGCT
>Ga0187779_10002706_pt1 | contig 10809 bp, 7 predicted proteins | sample 1015_Q2_SP10_10__FD_132435 | JGI IMG/M metagenome (GOLD analysis project Ga0187779, IMG submission 132435) | Tropical peat soil microbial communities from peatlands in Department of Meta, Colombia - 1015_Q2_SP10_10_MG | ecosystem: Environmental > Terrestrial > Soil > Wetlands > Peat | place...
AATTGCCGATCGCGAGGGAAATCATCCAAAAAAAACACCTCGTCTGCGATCTTGTCTATAATCCCGTGGAAACCAGATTCCTCCGTGCAGCAAAAGCTAATGGAGCGGAGGTACTGCATGGAACCGGAATGCTGCTGTATCAGGGTGTTATTGCCTTTGAAATTTGGACGGGCCAAAAGGCTCCTATCGCGATCATGAAAAATGCGCTTGTCAGACAGATTGAAGCTCGACGGAGCAATGATTTCAATTAGGTTGGCGAATAGGCTGACACATCTTGACATACCTATCGCATTCAAGTAATATTGTATTGATTTCTTCCTAAAATTAAGGAGTTAATATGTCAATGTCAGGCAGACTCGGCTCGATGCTCGTTTCGTCGGGTCTCATCACGGATGATCAGCTCAAGAAAGCACTCTCAACACAAAAGTCCGAGGGGGGCAGACTTGGTTCCATTCTCGTAAAGATGGGATTTGTTCAAGAAGATAAGCTCATGACGTTTCTGAGCAAACAGTATGGCGTTCCTTACGTCGACCTGAGCAAGTTCGAAATCAATCCCGCCGTCATCAAACATATTCCCGCCGATGTTGCCCAAAAATACCGAATCATGCCGATCAATCGTGCTGGGGCTACGATCACGATTGCCATGGTGGATCCTTCCAACATCTTTGCCATCGACGATATAAAGTTTATGACGGGCTACAATGTTGAGGCGGTAGTTGCGACGGAAGGAGCCATCGTTGAGGCCATAAAGAAATATTATGGTGGCGCGAAGTCTCTTGTCACTGCCAAGGCGGGAGCAGCTCCGACGGTCAAGGACGACAAAAAACTTTCCTTGGATGCCAAAGACTATTCTTTTGATGAGGAGGTAACAGAAGACAGCTTTGTAGACGACATAGATACTGGCGGTGAGGTGGATGTCGATGACTTTGACAGCCTCATTCATGGAGCCGTGGATGAACTTGAAGTCGTTGAGGACCAGGAACTCGACCACCTGTCGGCGGATGTCGAAGCGCCTATCGTTAAACTCGTGAATGGTATTCTCTTGAGGGCGGCAAAAATAGGCGTGAGCGACATCCATATCGAACCGTACGAAAAAAAATTCAGGGTCCGATACCGCCTCGACGGTGTTCTCAAGACTGTCATGGGACTTCCGCTGAAGATCAAGAATGCAATTATTTCCCGCGTCAAGATCATGTCAAACCTCGATATCGCTGAGAGACGGCTTCCACAGGACGGTAGAATCAAACTAAAAATGGGGAAAAGCAAAACAATGGACTTTCGGGTATCCGTTCTCCCGACGCTGTTCGGTGAAAAGATCGTGATGCGGCTGCTCGATAAATCGAATCTGCAGCTCGACATGACCAAGCTCGGATTCGATGAGGACCAACTTGGTGAATTCAAGGAAGCACTGGGGAGACCCTTCGGCATGGTCCTGGTAACAGGCCCGACGGGAAGCGGTAAAACCACGACGCTCTACTCGGCGCTGAGTGAACTGAATACGGATTCGGAAAACCTGATGACAGCCGAAGACCCGGTCGAGTTCAACCTGATGGGAATCAATCAAGTCCAGATGAAGGATGAAATTGGTCTTAACTTTGCCGCAGCACTTCGTTCTTTTCTGCGCCAGGACCCCGACGTCATCATGGTGGGAGAAACCCGTGACTATGAAACGGCTGAAATAGGAGTAAAGGCTGCTCTGACCGGCCATCTCGTGCTCACGACCCTGCATACCAACGACGCGCCCAGCACGATCAACCGAATGCTCAATATGGGCGTTGAGCCCTTCCTGGTATCGTCGGCCGTAATTCTAATTGTGGCACAGCGGCTCGTACGCAAGGCCTGCACCAGCTGCAAAAAACCTGAAAAATTACCGGTTCAAGTCTTCATCGACGCCGGTTTCTCAGCTGAGGAAGCGGCGTCCGTCATCAGCTATAAAGGATCGGGGTGCGAAGTCTGTAACCAAACAGGATATAAAGGCAGGGTGGCTCTCTATGAAGTGATGCCCATTAAAGACGAAATCAAGGAGCTTATCCTGCAGGGCGCATCGGTGTTCGATATTAAGAGACAGGCTATTGCGGGGGGGATGAAGACGCTTCGCAGGAGCGGCCTGCTGAAAGTGAAGGCGGGCTTGACTTCCCTGGAAGAGGTAGTTGAAAATACGTTCCCGGACATGCAGTCCTGAGAATGCGCAGTGTGTCCAATGTCATACAAAAAGAGGTAGTTCCATGACCAATCTGCACGATCTGCTGAAATACATGATTGAGAAGGGCGCTTCAGATCTTCATATTACCACGGGAGCAGCTCCGTCCATCCGCATCGACGGCAAGATGAAGCCGATACCAAGCCTCGAACCTCTGTCGGGGACGCAAACGAAGGACCTCTGTTATAGTATTCTTACAGATGCCCAGAAACATAAGTTTGAAGAAAACAGTGAACTCGATCTTTCCTTTGGCATCAAAAATCTGTCACGGTTTCGTGCGAATGTTTTCATGCAGCGCGGGGCTGTTGCCGCAGCAATCAGAACCATTCCGTTCAAAATCAAAACATTCAGCGAACTTGGGTTGCCGGAAGTCGCATCGGATCTCTGTAAAAGACCACGGGGTCTTGTTCTCATTACCGGGCCGACAGGTAGTGGCAAGTCTACAACCCTAGCTTCGATGATCGATAAAATAAACGGCGAGCGGCAGGAGCATATCATAACTATCGAGGACCCGATTGAATACCTGCACCCGCATAAAAAATGTCTTGTGAACCAGCGAGAAGTCAACGCCGATACGAAATCATTTAAAGACGCATTAAAATACATCCTGCGCCAGGATCCCGATGTGGTGCTCGTGGGCGAAATGCGTGATCTGGAAACCATAGAGGCAGCTTTGACCATCGCTGAAACCGGACACCTGACCTTTGCTTCGCTCCATACGAATTCCGCAGTTCAGACCATGAACCGCATTATCGACGTGTTTCCTCCCTACCAGCAGTCGCAGGTCAGGGCTCAATTGTCTTTTGTCCTGGAAGGCGTCATATCTCAACAGCTCATCCCTAAAGTCGGAGGCGGACGCGTTCTCGCACTTGAAGTCATGGTGCCAAACTCCGCAATCCGGAATCTCATTCGTGAGGATAAGGTCCACCAGATTTACTCAATCATGCAGACAGGCCAGTCAAAATTCGGCATGCAGACCCTGAACCAATCATTGTACGAACTTTATGTCAAAAAATTGATTTCTTATGAGGATTGCATTGGGAGGTCATCAGTTGTTGACGAACTCGTGCAGATGATCGGTCGGTCAGGCCTTGCAGGTTCACAAGTGGTACAAAAAGAATATCGATAAGACGGTTACTCTCAGCTCCCAGTCCCCGAGTGGGTGCGTGATGCGAGGACAACTGCTCGAGAATAAGAGCATGAAAGATACTTTGAAAAAGTAAGGAGTGCAAAATGGCAGCAAGCGTTTTTTTGTGGGAAGGCAAGACACGACAGGGGGCAGTTCAGAAGGGAGAGCTTTCAGCAAACAGCAAAGAAGAAGTTATCGCTCTTCTCAGGAAACAGAATATCCTGCCGATCAATGTTTCTACAAAGCCAAAGGAAATCAGGCTGAGCTTTGGCGGGCCAAAGATCACCGACAAGGACATCGTGATCCTTACGAGACAATTAGCAACGATGATCGATGCCGGTTTGCCACTCGTACAGTGTCTTGACATTCTCGGAAGCCAGACGGAAAACAAATCTCTCGGAAAGATTGTCGGACAGGTCAGGTCTGACGTGGAGAGCGGCTCCACATTTGCCGAGGCACTCAAGAAGCACACGAAAGTATTTGATAATCTTTACGTTAATATGGTTGCTGCAGGCGAGGCGGGCGGCATTCTTGACACTATTCTTCAGAGACTCGCGACGTATATGGAGAAGTTCGCAAAGATCAAAAGTCAAATTAAATCCGCTATGATTTATCCTTCGGTAATCCTTTTCGTGGCCGTGTCAGTGGTTGCCCTGTTGATGGTCGTGGTCGTGCCGATGTTGGCGAGCATGTTTGCTGATATGGGACAGGCATTGCCTCTGCCGACCCGCATTGTCATTACGATCAGCAACTTCGTTAAGGGCTGGGGTGGCCTGATCATGCTGTGTGCGGTAATTGCTTCTTTTGTCGGGCTCAAGCAATTCAGGAAAACAGAAAATGGTTTGAGGATTACTGACGGGATAGCCTTGAAATTGCCGATAGTCGGGTCTTTGATACAAAGGGTTTCCGTGGCCAAGTTTACGCGAACACTCGGGACGCTCCTTACCAGCGGAGTTCCAATTCTCGAAGGATTATTGATTGTTTCCCGGACTGCCGGGAATAAGGTAGTAGAGGAGGCAATCATGTTTACTCGACAGAGCGTGAGTGAGGGAAAAACGCTTGCTGAGCCGCTTGGCAAAGCCAAAGTCTTTCCCCAAATGGTTGTCCAAATGATTGCTGTCGGAGAGGCGACCGGGGCATTGGATAATATGCTGAATAAAATCGCTGATTTTTACGATGATGAAGTAGATGCGGCGGTAGCGACACTGACTTCGATGCTTGAACCAATTCTCATGATCTTTTTGGGGACAACTGTCGGCTTTGTGATCATCGCCATGTATATGCCAATATTCCAGATGGGATCGATGGCTGGCAAATAAAATCATTACGTGAAACGAGAGTTTTCAAGAGAAGAATACTCTGTACGCATAATTTGGCTCATCTGGAGCAGAGTAGTTCTTACGACCTTTCTGGTTGGCACCCTCATATTCTTTCAACAGCACTACAGAATTTATTCGTTTCAAATCGCCGTATTATACTATTTTCTCTTTTCGGTTTATTTCTTATCCGGCCTCTACCGTTACTTACTCCGTACCATTACAAACCTCTCTTTTCTTGCTTATCTTCAAACTTCAATTGATATTCTTCTCGTAACATTCCTCGTTTATCTTACCGGCGGCATTGATAGCGGCTTCTCGGTTCTCTATCATCTGACCATTATATCAGCCAGTATTATCCTCTACCGTCGCGGAGGGTACCTGGCAGCTTCTTTTGCTAGCATTCTCTATGGGAGCATGCTGGATCTACAGTACTACGAGCTCCTTTTTTTTAAGAGAAACCCGAACTTTACCGCAGCACAAGTCATGTATCAAGTTTTTATTAACATTCTCTCATTTTATGTTGTCGCTCTTTTAAGCGGTTACCTTACCGAACGCCTTCGCAAAACGCACCAGGAACTCCGTGTCAAAAGCATGGATTTTGAAGACCTTCGCGTCCTCCAGGAACATATCTTGAAAAGTGTCGGCAATGGTATCCTTACCATGGATTTGAGCGGTCATATTACTTCTTGGAATCCGGCTGCGGAACAAATAACCGGATATGGCTATGACGCAATAAAACATCACTGGCAGGATGTTTTCGGAGGCAGTATCAAAGAGCTGTTTGACCACACCGATGCACTCACGGAGCGCCCGTTTCGTTTTAATGGGCAGCTCGTCAAAAAAGATGGCATAGTTGTACGCCTCGGTATGACAGCTTCACTCCTCAAAGACGATACGAACAATGTTCGTGGAATCATCCTGACTTTTCAGGATATTACAAAAATAATCGAAATGGAGGAGCATATCAGGAGGCAGGAACGATTGGTAACGGTCGGAAGACTTGCTGCTGGCATTGCGCATGAGATACGAAATCCTCTCGCGGCTCTGAGCGGTTCCATCCAAGTCCTCCAGGGCGAACTAAAGCTGAAGGATGATAACAAGCGCCTCATGGATATCGTGGTAAATGAAACCGAGAGGCTCAATACTATTATTACGGAATTCCTTGAATACGCTCGTCCCCCGAGCGCACAAGTTGATCATGTCGATTTCAATGCACTGCTGGATGAAACACTTGCACTTTTAAAACACAGTAAAAATTTTCAGGACAATATCTCTATCCGGCAAGATATTGACGCCCACCTGATTCTTCAAGGAGATCCCCAGCGACTACGACAGGTTTTATGGAATCTTTTGATCAATGCCTGTCAGGCTATGCCGGGAGGTGGCGTTTTATCGATCACTGCCGGGCCCTATTTGCGAGCGAAAAAAGATGCCAGCTGGTGTCAGATTATGATATCCGATACCGGGTTGGGAATCAACAAGGGAGATCTTCGTAAAATATTTGAGCCTTTTTTTACGACAAAAGCTGGAGGGACAGGGCTTGGCCTGGCCATAGCGTATCGGATTATTGATGATCACGGCGGTAGCATAAATGTCGAAAGCGAGCCTGGAAAGGGAGCGCAGTTTAAAATCACTCTACCGATGATTGAGACGATGCTTATCCATTAGTTGTTACACCGCAGCCTACTATTAGGGTCCTTTGAAACGGGAGAAAGATGAGTAAGATTCTGGTTGTTGATGACGAACAAAGCATGAGGGATTTTCTTGCTATCATGCTGAAAAAAGAGGGCCACGATGTTGTGACGGCCGAGAATGGCACCAACGCACTGAAAGCAGTGCAATCAGAAATATTTGATCTCGTGATCAGTGATGTAAAAATGTCGGGTAAGGACGGCATTGACGTGCTTAAAGCAACGAAAGAGTCCTCTCCTGAAACCATTGTCATCATGATTACCGCCTTTGCTACTGCTGAAACGGCAATCGAGGCTATGAAGCTTGGAGCTTACGATTACATTATTAAGCCTTTCAAGGTTGATGAGCTAAAGCTTGTTATTAATAATTCGCTCGAAAAGTGCCACCTGCGGAAGGAAAATATTCTTCTCAAACGAGAAATAGAATCCCGAGCCGGATTCGTAAATTTTATTGGGAAGAGCGAAGCGATGCAGAGGATATTTGCTCTTATCCAAAAAGTTGCAGAAACAAACAGTACCGTCTTGATTACGGGGGAGAGTGGTACCGGAAAAGAGCTCGTTGCCAGGGCAATCCATGACAACAGTTCCCGACGAAACGGTCCTTTTGTTACGGTCAATTGCGGGGCACTGCCAGAGACGCTGCTTGAAAGTGAACTGTTCGGATATATGAAGGGCTCTTTTACCGGTGCTACGTCGAACAAACAAGGACTTTTTGAAGCAGCCCATGGCGGAGCTATTTTCCTAGATGAAGTCAGCTCGACACCGCCGGCATTGCAGGTCAAGTTGCTGCGAGTCCTCCAGGAACGCGAATTTATGCGCGTCGGGGGAACTGCGGACATCAAAGTAGACGTCCACATTGTTGCTGCCAGCAATAAGAATCTCCTTGCTGAAGTTGCGAAGGGCTTGTTTCGGGAAGATCTCTACTATCGGCTCAACGTCATTCCCATTCACCTGCCTCCTCTCCGCGAGAGAAAAGAGGATATTCCCCTGCTCATCGATTTCTTTTTCGGGAAATATTCCAAACGGTACGGAGAATCATTACAGCCAAGAAAGATCGATCCGAACGCATTAAAAATATTGATGAACTACGAGTGGCCGGGAAATGTACGGGAGTTGGAAAATGTGATTGAGCGTCTCATGATCTTGAGTAGCGGAGACACGATTGGCCTTGAGCACATACCCGATGTGGTGAACACTACGCAACCCTCTTTTGATCTCGTTGCGTTGGACATCCCTCAGGAAGGCCTGAATTTGGAGCACTTGCTGGATGAGGCTGAAAAAGCGCTTCTATACAAGGCTCTCGAAAAAGCCGAAGGTGTGAAAACGGAGGCAGCGAAGCTTTTGGGTTTGTCCTTCAGGTCCTTTCGTCACCGACTTCAAAAATACGACGCATCCTGACCAGATCCCCTGGAGTTTTTGATTGCAAATCCCAGATAATTTCGCTACAATTCAACCCTTATGGGATACGACAATATAAGAGAATTTATATCGCTTCTTGAGAAAGAAGGCGAACTGGCCAGAATCAAGACAGAGGTTGACGCAGAGCTCGAGATCGCGGAGATCACCGATCGGGTATCGAAAGAAAAAGGAACTTCAAACAAGGCTCTTCTGTTCGAACGAGTAACGGGATCTTCTTTTCCAGTCTTGACGAATGCATTCGGTTCGATGAAACGCATATGCCTTGCCTTGGATGTTGAAAACCTCGATGAAATCGGCGGGCGGATCAAGGAAATTGTTGATCCTACAAACCTTTTCCCCGGGCCAGGTGCGGGGATCATGGATAAGATCCAAATGCTGCCGAAGCTGACCGAGCTCTCTTCCTACTTTCCGAAGACTGTGAAGAAGGCACCTTGCCAGGAGGTCGTGCTAAGCGGGGATCAAGTAGATCTTTCCAAAATCCCGGTGCTCAAGTGCTGGCCTGCAGATGGAGGAAAATTTATCACCCTTCCTATGGTTTGTACGGTCGATCCGATTACGAACATAACCAATGTCGGGATGTACCGCATGCAGGTTTATGATCACCAGACAACGGGCATGCACTGGCACAAACATAAGGATGGTGCACGCCATTACCAGCACTATGAAATCGCAGGCAAACGCATGGAAGTTGCGGTCGCTATAGGTGGTGACCCCTCGATCATCTATGCTTCAACAGCTCCCTTGCCACCGGTGATCGGCGAGTATCTTTTTGCAGGGTTTCTCAGGAGAAAGCAGCTTGAGGTTGTTCAGTGCAAGACCGTTAATATAAGGGTGCCTGCCGAAGCTGAATTCATTTTGGAGGGATTCGTTGATCCGCTCGAACGCAGAGTGGAGGGGCCCTTCGGCGACCATACTGGTTACTATTCGGAGGCAGACGAATATCCGGTATTTCATATTACGGCAATCACCCATCGAAAAGATGCCATTTACCCGGCAACACTAGTAGGACGGCCTCCGCAGGAAGACGCCTATCTTGGCAAGGCGACGGAACGGATTTTTTTGCCTCTTCTCCAGATGGTGGCGCCTGATATCCTCGACATGGACATGCCTATCGAGGGCGTTTTCCATAATAACGTCATTGTAAAGATTAAAAAACGCTATCCGGGCCACGGGAAAAAGGTCCTCCATACAATCTGGGGGACGGGGATGCTGATGCTTTCCAAGTTTGTAATAGTCTGCGATGAGGACGTTAATATTCACGACTATTCCGAGGTGACATGGAAAGTTATGAACCACGTGGACCCGCAACGCGATGTCATTATTACCGACGGTCCGCTCGACATTCTAGATCATTCCTGTCCGCAGATCGGGTTTGGCGGGAAAATGGGCATTGATGCGACCCGCAAAGGGCTGGGCGAAGGCTTCCTTCGACCTTGGCCCGATGAAATTAAAATGAACCAGAGGGTTCAGGAGATAGTCGACGAGCGCTGGCAGGAGTACGGTTTTTAATAACTCCCAAGGATGAGGCCGTCGGCGGGAAATAATAAGGATCCCGCGACATCTCAGATTCACCACATGGAAAGGAGGATGTTAAAGCGGCCGTGCTTTAATTTTACTATCACCGATTCCCATCTCTATTTCATCTATGTGGCTATTTGACATACTCTTGATTTCATCGTTGATCATCGTGAACGGTTTTTTTGCGGCGTCTGAAATTTCTCTGATTTCGCTCAGAAAAAGTCGCGTCCGGCACCTGGTAAAGAGCGGAAATGCGACTGCGCTGAGGGTTCAGAAACTCCTGGAAGAGCCGGAACGATTTCTCGGGACAGTACAGATCGGCGTGACACTGGTTGGAACGCTCGCTGCTGCAATTGGAGGCGTGATCGCTGTCGTCCACGTAAAACCGGTCTTACTCGCACTGCCCGTTTCTTTTATCCAAAAAGCTGCTGAACCGCTCGCCGTTGTCTTCATGGTCGGCCTGATTACCTTCGTTACCATCGTGATCGGAGAACTTGTCCCAAAATCGCTCGCCATCCGTCATTCCGAACAGATTGCTTTTTTCACGTCAGCACCCATTGACTTTCTCTCTCGGCTCCTATCCTTTGTACTTCGGGTCTTGGCGAGTTCGAGCAATATGGTCCTCCGTTTTTTCGGGCTCGAACAGTGGCAGGAGCTCAATCTGATCTCTGAAGATGAGGTGAAGTATTTAATACGTGAAGGACGCAAGAGCGGCGTGTTCGAATCATCGGAAGAGGACTTGATCCATAGCGTCTTCCGATTTACAGACACCGTTGTAAAAGAGGTCATGGTCCCACGAACCGAAATAGTGGCTGTAGAAACTGGAAGCTCTCTTGACAGTATTCTGCGCATCATGAACGAAAAGGGATTTTCCCGGTTGCCGGTATTTAGCGATACCATTGACAATATTATAGGCGTTGTATACCTCAAGGATATCCTTGCGCTCCACATGGGCAACCGGCGATTTCAACTTGAAGCTGTCATGAGAAAACCTTACTTTGTACCGCCGAATAAAAATGTGAGCGTTCTGCTCAAGGAAATGCGAGAAAAGCGCATTCATATGGTCCTCGTGGGCGATGAGTACGGCGGAACCGACGGTCTCGTCGCTATGGAAGATCTCATTGAAGAAATCGTTGGAGACATACGGGACGAAAAGGAAAAAGAACTGCGTGAAATACACGAAGTTGCCGCCAACCGTTATGTCGTTGATGGAAGAACTGATATCGGGCAGGTTAATAAATGGCTCGATATCAAGATCCCTGAGGACGAGTTCGAAACGATCGGCGGATTTGTGCTGGGATTATTTGGTCGATTGCCCGCTGAAGGTGATCAGATCAAATATCAGGATTTACTGGTTACCGTTCTCCGGCTGCACAAGAACCGGATATCCCGTATCCGCATTTTGAAGTTCGCGCAGGAAAAAAAAGAGAGAGGTGAAGCTAATGACGCCACTGGTATTCAAGACTGATCTTGCAGGATTGCGACCGCCTAAGCGGGGCAAAGTCAGGGACATATATGATTTAGGAGATAAAC
>Ga0187779_10002707_pt1 | contig 10807 bp, 15 predicted proteins | sample 1015_Q2_SP10_10__FD_132435 | JGI IMG/M metagenome (GOLD analysis project Ga0187779, IMG submission 132435) | Tropical peat soil microbial communities from peatlands in Department of Meta, Colombia - 1015_Q2_SP10_10_MG | ecosystem: Environmental > Terrestrial > Soil > Wetlands > Peat | place...
CAGATGGAACGATCAGACAAACCCGATTTTGGATTACAGCACAATCATAGTAGGATTCAATCGAATGCGTACTACATGTAGTTCAGATGTAGTACGCGTAGTTTTCAACTGCGCATCATGAACGAATTCGCCACTCGAGTTATAGGCAACAAGATGTTGCGCGTTAGGAGACGAACTCAAGCCTTTGGTGAGTTTGAATGACCGTTCATACTGCGGGTGGGGCCAGAATAATCAGCCCAGACTTTGGAGAAATATTGAGACATTTACCTGAAATGGAAAATAGCTCCGTCGACGATTATCTCGAGTATTACTTTCAATGTACCCGTAACTACGGCGACGCGTTCAGAAGCGGCACCGGCATATTTGCGTGTATCGAATGTGGGGAGGAATTCCGCAAGATGTGGAAACATCCGATCACAGGAGAGGAACGCATGGTAAGACATCTCAGGGAGCAGCATAACGTGAACGAGCTTACCACTTCGAGAGAAAGTAAGGCTCTTCTTTCCAAGTTGGAGTGGAAGAGACTCGGAGACTCGACGATCTACGTCTGCTCTCACTGTAGTGACTTCAGCACTAGTCTAACAGAAGATCGAGGTACCACTATGGAGGTTGATAACGAGATAATTGAACACATGGAGAACCTACACCATCAAGAATGGAAACATACGTCAACAGATCACTATAGCCGCACTATACGATTACGAAGTAGCGCGAGAATACAAGAACCTTGTCCGACTCTTCAACGATTCGCAGAAGGTTAGCCATAGTGGACACGGAACAGACTGTGCTTTTCGTGTTTCTTGATGTGAGGCAAGTCCCACAGGCTTACATCTCTCCCTCCTTATCAAAAAACGTCTTGACCACGGATTGAACATCGAACTTCTCGCTCTTGATTTGTTCCAGTTCGACACCTTTACCGAGCAAGAATACTTTGACATCGTGATCAGCGTCCAGCGCAGTGGTTCCGAACCGCAAGGCATTCCATACTGTTTCTGGTTCATTACTTTGAAGAACAATTCCAATTTTCATAGGTTAATCTCAGATTAACTCGGCCACTTAAACCTGTAGAGTCTCCGGACTAGATCGCTAACTATTGTGCGACGCCTGTGTCGAAAACGAAATGCCCAATTTGTCGTTCACAGTATTGTAATGATGTGTTTCACGTGTGCCGCGACTTCCACTAATCGAAGACTTAACTACCGGGCCGATTCCGCCCGGGTCTCAGCTCTTAGCTGAGTTTGATTCAACGTCGATGTGGTTTAACGCGTCGTTGAACATTGCAGTAGGATGGCTCCGAACAGGTGGGCTTGTCGGCTATAACGTGGGGTTCCAGCCGCCGGAAGATCTCCGGTCTCAGCTCAGGAGAATTGAACCTGGCATCGATGACTACGAAATGAAAGATAAATTGAAGGTCTGGGATTTGTACTCTGCAACACTCGGTCGAAAATCACCTGAGAAATATGCAATAGCATCGCTAAGAGTCGCGGACCTAAGTGTGACTTACTCGCGCGACCGCATGCACCTGCCCCCAACCCCCGATCTTATCGAAATAGTGGATGACGTCTCAGTTTTCGCCAGGTTCAATGATGAAAAGAACTGGGTGGAATGGGAGCTTACTCGAGATTTCGCAGCCTACAAAATGACAAAGGTGACGAACATCTTAGGACTCATCAAGGGCGTTCAGAGTGAATGGGCCTACAAAAGACTCGAAGCCGCTAGTGACGGCGTGATCGATTTCAAAGTCGACGAGACAAGTGATCCTCCTCGGCATATCATGCGCATCAGGAGTATGCGATCTGTGGGGTTCGACGGACGATGGCACCAGCTCAATGTTAAGGAGGACATGGGAGTGGTTCTGGTGGATGACAGGGCTCGTGACCGTTCTATGTGATAGAGCTATTGCACACACGAAGACGGCGACCGTTCAAATTGACCGGGTATTCTGATTTATGTCAGAATCATGATTTGCAAGTGCCGGATAAATTGTTAATTACCGGGCTAGTCTTTTTTTGTGTTAGCAATGGTTCTGGCTTGTAGCTGAAGGCATAGTACGAAAATGATTCGCCAGACGAGCGTTATCTGCATGGCTTTAACCGTATTCATAGCTTCGACGAGTTTCCTCTCCCCGACCCAGGGCAGTTATGTGGTGACGATTTCATTACTTGGCGTGCCAACGCAAACTTCGATCAAACTGCAGATTGACGGTCAGCCACAAGGTACTCTTAGAGGTCCAGACAATAGATCGTTGAGTTTTCAGACAGGTACCAGTCACATAATTTTCATTGACCAATATGTACCTGGAAACGAGACCGGAATCCGGTACTATTGCCCGGAGAACCTGTGGACTGCCACCGGCGCTGAAAGTCACGTGTTCGATTATGTAACTCAGTACAGTCTTACAGTCAATGCGACGGGGATAAACCCCCCCATGTACGCGCCTGTGGTGCGAATTCTAGTGAACGGCAGTGTGCTCATGACGAATATTCCGGGACAACCGGCGACTGAGGCGTGGTTCAACACGGGCGCTCAGGTTCAAACTGAAGCACCGTTATACGTCGCATCGCAAACAGGCACGCTCTATAAACTAAGGTTATGGCAAGTAGATGATAAGACTACCAAGGGAAATCCGATTGTAATAACAATGAATGGTCCGCATACTGTACTAGCTCTCTATCAAATTGCTAACAAATAATGAATCGATAACGGTAACGTAATTCAGGCAAGCTTTGTGCATGCCTGGTGGTGCGCACACACACGAAACGATGATAGAGCTCAGTTGGTCTCAAACTAATCCACGTCGCAAACGAAACCTACTTGTCTATAGTCACTTCATGGTTCTCGCGCGTATTCATTCTATGCCAGCGGCCGTCGAATCCAATATCTTTCATCGCCTTAATCCGTATCAGATTTTGGACGGGATCAGTGGACTCATCAAGTCTGAGATCCACGATGCCATCGGCCGCGGCTTCGCATCGCTTATAGACCCAGTCACTATGGACACCGCGAATCAAGCTTACAATTATAGACGATTTGCGCATCTTGGCCATGGGGAAAATCCTCGTTAGACAGAATTCAACCCAGTTCTTCTCCTCGTTGAACCTGGCCAATACAGAGCCGTCATCTATTACCAACAATCGATGGGGCATGGGGGGCCCTCGAAGTTGTTCTTGGGAGTAGAAGATGCTGAGGTCTGAAACCTTTAGCGAGTTAATTGCATATTTCTCTTTGGATTTTCCGCCCATAGAGATTGTATACCAATCCCAGATTCGTAGAGTCTCGTCGCCTTCGACGTCAGTTTCCAAAGCCTCGGGATTAAGGCCGAGGCGTCTCAGTTTACTCCGCACGCGATCTAGTGGTTGAGACGCCACACTCAGGCTAACTGACCCGCCTTCCCGGAGCCACCCGGCTACGATTGTGAGGCAGGCATTATGCCATTGGGATGCCGGGTCAAATTCAATCAGCAGAGCCGATCCTTCCGGGAGGGGTCCTGAAGTCAACGCTTCAACTAGCGGAATCCGCACCGACCATTCCCGGCCAGACTAATCCTCTCGTTACTCTTGACGTTTGGGATAGATGCACTGTTGAGAAGTGAGTGTGAGCACCTCGATTAAGATCGTTCAATACCTACGGATAGCCCTTGCCAATGGCGACCAGCGTCTCAGTCTCGCCCATTTCCTCTCCACAGGCATCGACCAATTCTTTCCAGTATTCGGCCATCGTGGGCAAATCAGGCGCATGCCAGATAAACACCAAGTCATAGCGTCCTAAAGTCTCGAACGAATGCTCTTCATGTATTCCTCGCGAGTGTCGTTTACCGCGATGCAGTTGACTATCCACGTGCTCGACTGCGTTCATAAAACTCATCGCGTTCTTGCCAGGGGGAAGTTTCACACATGTGATGAAATACTGCGCCATCGTGCCATCTGGGCATTTTACGGGCATCGACGAGAAACCTCTTACCAAAATATCTTCACCTCATAGGAAATTCACCGGCTGGACTTATATCGTTTTGTAGCAAGAGACTGACCATCGCAATCGGTCAAAATGCAATTTTGTTCTCGAGACGCTTATGGGGTATATACTTGGCCAAGTTCCAGAAAGATCGGAACGTACTCGACGACGAAGCATAAGAAAAATTTTGATGATGCCAAAAAAAGTTAGTAAGTCAGCTTAGCCAAATTAACAATGATCTCCAATGACTAATGATGACATTGAGAAAATTCGTGAGGTCAACAATAAGTACATGCCGCCGCCACCGTGGCCGTCGAACCCCGGCGGCACTCGAACGCCGAATGTTAACTGGATGGATACGTTAGACAGTTTCACTCTCATAAGTGGGGGTCTGGTCGGCTTTACTCTTGTCTTCGTCACTACGATCTTGGGATGGTCAGTTGCACACCAGCCTATTTCCCCACTATTCCCTGCGATCACGTGGGGAGATATTGGCGTTCTTCTAAACGGCGTTTCGGCGGTGCTGTTTATCACCGCCGCGGAGTTTCTCACAACCGCCAAACAATTCAACACTTGGTCACTTCCGAGTGGGTACGAGAGTTGGCTCTCTGAACAACTCGGTAAGGAAAATTGGGAGAAGCTAAAGCCACAAGCACGGAAGAATATGCTCCGATACGAAGAATTGGGGAGACTCTGTTACAATTCCGGCCTTCTCTTTATGTTCGGCGCATTCTTCTTTGTCATATGCCCATACAATCTGGCCATAGCCATCTTCATCTCTCTGCTAGGAGCAGCTCTACAGATCCTTCAGATGGTAACGATGAGACTGCCTTAAGGGCAAACCGTCGTCCATAATGTCCATACTCCTCTGGGCACTCGTTACTACCATATTGATCTTCGAAACGTTCGGCATTTCAGGCAAGACAAGGAAAAATGTCGGCAGACTTTACTTGGCGGGAATTATCGTCACATTTGTGTTCGGCATGATCCACACCATGGTTACGCTTGATATGGTCTCGCTATCAGTAGCGGCTCTTGGCGGTTTGTTGATGGGCATCGGCGCTCTATACGGAGCCGAATTCGTAAGGAAATCCGCAGGACCAGTTGTACAAAGCTAAGGCGACTCCTTTAGCTCAGGACGAAGGCCGTCATTGTGTCCGTATTCAGAACGTATGGGATCTTCCTTATGTTAAGAACGACAGAATCAATATCGAACGCTGCGCCTTCCACCTGAACTACAAAGTCATAAGGTCCATGCACTAGGTCAACTTGCACGATATGCGGAAGCTGTTTCATTTCTCCGTAAAATTCGCTCTCCCGTCCTGGCTGAATACGAACCAACACGTAGGCCCTTTGCTTCGCATTCAACGTAAAATTCCTCAATGATACTACGCGGTGCGGGGTTAAAAGAAATCTGCTTCGCTACGACAACATGATAAGGGTGAACTCTAGGCAGACCCTGTACAATATCCCAACGTCGCTAGGAATTAGAACACAAAAAAACGGCATGTCACTGAATGCGGAAACACTTATCCACTTGAGTCCTCATTCGACATTATTGATTCTGTTGAGCTCAGGAAGCAAGGGAATATTTGAGGAATTTGAAGTTGCAGCCGACGAACTGGTCGGGAAGGTAAAACAGCTCTTGCACGAAGGTAATGTTCGACGAATCGTTGTAAAGAAGGATAACAACACAGTGATGGAAGTCCCCTTAACTGTCGCTGCAATCGGTATTGTCGGCGCGCCTGTGCTTGCAGCTGTTGGTGCACTCGCAGCCTTCGTCGGCAATTACAAGATAGTGGTGGAAAGAAGAGAATAATCTCTCAGCTCACACTACGCTTCGTCAAAGAGCCATAATTTGGATCATTTTGATGCGCAGCACGCACATAAGAATGATTAATTCTCTAGCGCACATAGTTGTGGGCAACCGAATTTTTATCGTCGTTTCGTATGGATGATCGCAGTATTAGATTCGCATAACAAAGTTAATGCTTCAAATCCTGAGATTTCATTATCTTAGAAGTGGACAGGTTCGCATTTTGGTGAGATTTCTCTTCGACTGCGTATTCTATTATGTCCGCGATTTGGAAAAAGCAATCGCGTTCTACTCAGACATCCTCGGCCTGAAGTTGATCTCTAAGGATGCTGTAGCTCGGTTCGATCTCGATGGCGTTCTATTCGAACTCGTCCCCGCCCGACATGGAGAAGTTAGAGGATGCGGTAATGCACGTCTCTGCCTCAAAGTTGAAGACCTCAGTCAAGCCGTCGAATATTTGAAAGCGAATGGGACTCATGTAGGTGAAATTCAGAAAGTGGAGAACGGTAAGCTGGTGTCTCTTAATGATCCCGATGGAAATGAGATCTGCCTCTGGCAATATGATTATTCGAGATAAAGCGAAAAGCTCTCATCCTTTGATGCGAATTGATGCGACGGTCATCTCACATGCTGAACCGGTCTCTGTCCTGTATGTGTGTGATGACCTTCATGGTTGCCATTGGATACTCCATCATAGTGCCGGTTCTTCCCCTATACGCTCGTGATTTCGGCGCGTCAAACATTCAGATCGGCGCAGTGATAGCAGGGTTCGCTCTCACTCGAACATCTTTCAATATTCCCGCAGGCATTTTTGCGGGTAGGTTTGGCTCCAAAAAGTCAATGCTACTGGGACTGATTTTTGTCGGGGTGACCTCAGCCGTTATTGGTCTAGCGAAAAATTATGAAACTGTACTGATTGCAAGAACGATCGCAGGCGCGGGTTCCGCCTTCTACGTAACCTCGTCTGTCACTTACATGGCTGAGTTAACTTCGAAAGGAGGCCGGGGCCGCTTCATGAGCGTCTACGACGGTGTAGGCATGGTTGGTTCAACAATAGGCCCTGCAATCGGCGGCGTACTCGCCTACTTGGGAGGAAGGAATCTTCCATTCTTAGCCTATGCTTGGTTCCTCTTCGCGGCCGCAGCGTTCGTGCAGTTTCTTCTCCCCGCGGCAACGCAGAGACCTCAACGTAATTTTCCTAGTTTCATGGACGTAAAGCGAACGTATGGTAACAGGTCCTTTCTTTCAGTGAACACTGCCACATTCATGTACAGTTTTGTCTTGACGAGTATGCAGTTCACTATAATTCCGCTCTTCGCTGTTGGAAATGTCGGACTTAACTCATTGCAGATCGGTGGACTGTTCACTGTGCTCTCTGTAGTCGAGCTGGCAACGTTCATTCCCATAGGATCATTAAGTGACCGATTTGGGCGAAAGCCATTCATGATCTCCAGCCTAATCGTCTCGGCTGTAGTTCTAATCTTGATGCCTCATGTTTCGAGTCTTATTGGGTTTAGTCTAGCGATGGGAACGCTTGGATTCGGCAGCGGCCTTGCAGGACCAATGGACGCGTGGATCTCAGACTTGGCGCCTATCGATAAGATGGGAGTTGCCATAGGACTGTACAGAACTCTGAATGATATTGGATTAGTAGCAGGCCCCATCTTCCTCACAGCGCTCACCCTAACCCCCAACGCGAATGCAGCGGTCTCTAGTACACCATTTCTAGTGGGCGGAATCCTCATGGCGGCAACAACAATACTCCTATCCAAAGCCAATGACCCCGTAAGACTCAGAACTAAGCGATGAGGATTCGGCGAGTGAAACGGTTTGAATCCGAAAATCAAAGAGAAGTTTTGCAAGACCGCGCTCTGCAAGAGTGGATTGAGCTACGATTACACTGTCAACCCTTACACGGGTTGCCTGCATGGCTGCGTTTACTGCTACGCTAATTTCATGCGCCGATTTTCAGGTCACCTGCAGGACCCTTGGGGCACCTTCGTTGACGTGAAGGCAAATCTCCTTGACGTACTTGCGAAAGAACTGCCAAAACGCTCAGGAGGCAGCATCTGGATAAGCAGCGTCTGTGACCCCTACGAGCAGGTGGAAGCGAAATACGGTCTGACTCGAGGGGCAATCAAACTCATCTCAGAACACAACAAATATTCGATCTCAATTCTAACGAAAAATTCGCTTGTCCTACGCGACCTAGATCTGCTCAGACAAATGAAAGATCGAGTCGACGTAGGTTTCACGATAACCACATTCAACCTGCGGGCTCAAGTAATCTTTGAACCCCATGCTTCACCAGTCAACGACCGCATTGAGGCTGCTCGACAACTCAGCGCAGCAGGTATTGACACTTGGATCTTCATAGCTCCAATGCTACCATACGTAACTGAAATCGACTTGGAGGATGGGCTAAGGAAGTTGAAGGAAGCAGGCGTGAAGAAGCTGATGTCAGACAGGTATAACGCACGCGGGTCAGTGATCAATCAAACGTTGAACGCATATCGCTCTTGGAATCCGAAGACTGATATTGAGCAAGTTCGCCGGCTCCTTTGGGCCGGAGACGACTATTACCGCAAGCTCGACGCAAAGATCTCGAGTCTCTGGAAGAGTATCGATCCCAATGTAACCTACGAGAGAGATCTCGACTGGTATGTTCACAAGAAATTGACCTAGGAACCTTGCACAGACAATACTGCCCAAGCCCGAGCATATACTCGTTGCTTCCAGGTTATACAAAGAGCGAAACTTCAGACGCGCTCTCGAACAGCTGATCGTGGTTCCATTGGAGGTGAAAACGTTGGATCGAGATGATTATGAGATAAGTGGGCCCACAGAGGGCCCATATCTATCCCTAGATGTCGGGAGGCTTGGGTGTCTTCCAGTTTCCAAGTCGGATGTTAAAGGGACGAACAGCGACATTAGAATACTGTAACCGCATTTACAAGCTCAGGGTGACTTAATTCAATCTCTCCAGAAATATCCTGTCACCCCCTCAGTCGGGCTCTGATCTAACGTGACAATAGTACCTGAACTCCATACTCAAGATTTCAATTGTCGAGTGTGTTATGTCTTTCGAGGTTGATAGTCACCTGCGATTTTTCGCATGCTCACATTGAATCGGTTCCAGCCGTTGATCGCGACAATTGCGAGCGTTAGGTAGGCAAGTTCCGTTTCAGTGAAATATTGACGAACGTAATCGTAGACATGGTCAGGTACATGGTCGTGACTGACTAACGTGACTGACTCCGTCCACGCGAGTGCGGCCCGTTCACGCTCGTTAAAGAAGGGGGCCTCCCGCCAAGCGGAGACTAAGTAAAGCCGCTGTTCAGTTTCACCCGCCGCACGAGCATCTTTCGTATGCATGTCGACGCACCATGCACAACCGTTGATTTGCGAAGCCCTCAAATTAACCAGATTCAAAAGGGACCTCTCAATGCCCGCTCTCCGTCCGCCTTTGTAGATGCACTCCTCCAAGCATAGCATGGCTTGAATAACATCAGGCGCAACTTTGTCAACGTCCATCCTCGGCTTCAATGTTTGAGTCACCAAACCCGAACTAGCCACCCAAGGATCTTGGTAGCCAGACTCTTCGATATCCCTTTACTCGAACACTCCCAACTCCCAGGTTACATATGGAATGTAGGCTATGTCAGTTGCTGCGAAAACGGTCTTGGAAAAGGTCCGAATCAAATCAAGACCGCGCTTACGATCTCGAAGCTAGGCTGGGGTTGCAGTAGATTAGACTTGCCTGTTTGATTGTTCAAATGAAATATGGGGTAAGTAGCTCCGGGACTTGAAGGATAAGTAATCACTTTCAAAGTTCCGCTTATCGTTATTGTCTGTCCATCCGTCAATTGAATGGTGAGTGGAGTTTTCCATTGGACCACAAACCACATTCCTCCATCAATGTTTGCGTACACGTAGTCTTGTAGGGAAGCGATCTGCGGAACTGCGCATGGCTGCCCATTTTGCGGGACGCAACCTAATGTTCCGTATCCTGTCGCCCAAGTTCCTGTGATTGTTACAGCTTGTCCGTCGACGAACGTTGTGACGGGTCGATTGGGGCAATTCCAGATGCCGGTCGTTGCAGGGGAGGTTATTGTTAGTCCTGGACAAGGGCTGAAAGTGTATTGAGCGGTTGTAGAGTACCAAGTCCTGCTCGCGGCTACGACTGCCAGAAAAGCGATTGCCACTATGAGGATGCCGACTGTTAGAGGACGACGCTCGTTTCTGAACACTACATATTCACCTTGCTCCGAGTTCTGAAGGTTAGAAGAGCATAGAATATTGCGAAAGTTACCATACTCCAGACTATGAGGTCCATGCAGAGACTCGTCCAGTCGATCGACCACGGTGAGCCTGGGTAGATGATCACGTAAAACCAAGCAAACGGCCAACCATGCCAAGTCGTACCCAAAATCCCAAGCGGCGTAACATCAACCAGTCCTGAAATGAGTGTCATGACAACTCCTGCAACAAGAGCGGACGCGAAGACGAGTTCTCTCGCTTTCAATCAGCTCACCGACCGGGACATATTCATCGGGATGATTTAGTTCTACATTATTGTACGAGTCATCATGCTTCGTTTCGCATTTTAGAACAGTCGAAAAAATCGTTTGGCTGGAGTTCTTAGAATGTTGCTATGTAGATTCCGAAAATCATCAAACCCATGCCAATCAGAGAGATTGGGGGAGGGAGGAGAGAAGTCTCAGCATACTGTACAGCAGTTACCGTGAGCGGGGTCGAATAGATCAGTGTCGACGTCTTACCGACCCGTTGCAACCTCGATATCGCATTCCATAACAAGAATGAGATGGCTGCGCTGAACACAGACAGGTAGCCTACATCAAACCAGAATATCGGAGTCAAATTCACCCAAAACCCGAAAGGAGTTAGAAGCAGGAATACGACGGCTCCGAACATGAGTTGTGTTGCTACCGTCTGGGTGGGGTCCTGATCCTTCAGTTTGCGGTAGTAGATCGTGTACATCGCCCAGAAGAAAGCGTTCATTAAAGTTAGAGTTGCCCC
>Ga0187779_10002708_pt1 | contig 10807 bp, 9 predicted proteins | sample 1015_Q2_SP10_10__FD_132435 | JGI IMG/M metagenome (GOLD analysis project Ga0187779, IMG submission 132435) | Tropical peat soil microbial communities from peatlands in Department of Meta, Colombia - 1015_Q2_SP10_10_MG | ecosystem: Environmental > Terrestrial > Soil > Wetlands > Peat | place...
AAAGGTCATCACCCTATTTTTTTTCCTTTTCCCGTGGCTTTGGTCGGACTTGTAGGAAAGGCTACGAATCGTTGCGGCATCAACAGTGCTTTCGACAATATCATTCACTTTATAAAACTTGGAAATAAACCCCGAGGATCGTGCGGTCGAGACGAAGAGATACGCCTTCTCCCCATCAATCTGTTTTTCTTCCCTGACTTCCATGACCGCCGTGCCTGCGTCCACAATATTTGACCAGCTGATGAGGTAGGTAAGCCGCTCACCCACGGAAAAAGCGTGGTTGACTGTCGCCGCATTGTGGATTGTCTTCTGTACCGTATCTGGGTCGGCTGTGGCCAGCTGGGCTAGGAGGAACAATCCGCACAAATAAGGCAGAACTTTTTTCATATGGCGGCCTTCACTGTTAATATGGAGGTACGTTCGAAATATCTTATTATAATATGGAAAACCTCCTCATTTGTAAAGACAATTTTTATTCTCTTTGTGTCTGAAGTTCGTGAAAGAAGTCTTATTTTTGCCTTGCGTCCGTTGATTGTTTGTACTATTATGCATCCGTGTTTCACGATTCATGAAAAGCTCGACGGGTATGCATAACATTCTCATTATTAAACCCGGCGCTATCGGCGATGTTCTGCAGTTAACCCCGGTTATTCGAGCGCTCAAGAGTAAATATCCAGACTCCGAGATAACGCTTCTCGTTGGCTCAGCCTCAACAGCAGAGCTTTTCCGATACAATCCTTCTGTTAGAGAAACGTTCGTTTATGACAAGCGTGGAGAGCACAAATCGATTATGTCTTTCTTTGGGCTTTGGAAGCGGCTGCGCACAAAACAGTTCGACCTTGTTATTAACTTTCAGCGAAGCAACATCAGAGCTTGGTTACTTGCATCTGCTGCATTCCCCTGCCGTATTTTAGTGTACCACAAGGCGAGAAAAAGGTCCGTACATGCCGTGGTCAATCATCTGGATACTCTTGCACCTTTGGGTATTTCGGCAGCGAATTTGGATCTCGAACTTTCACCGGGTCCTGATGCCAGGGCATTCGCCAGAAATCTCCTCTCCGCGTTCAAAGCAAGCAATAGACCGATCATCGCCTTGAATCCAGGCGCGAGCCATCCTCTAAAGCAGTGGGGCTCCGGTCAATTTGCTGCACTTGCCGATATCCTTTCCAAGGAGCTTTCGGCGAACATTGTTATTGTGGGGGGATCAGATGACATCGCATTATCGGAAGAAATCGCTCGATATACGGTGTCAAGGCCTCTTCTTCTCGCCGGGAAATTGGACCTCTTGCAACTGGGAGCAGTCCTTGAGCAATGTGATGTACTGGTGAGCGGCGACACGGGACCAATGCATTTGGCTACAGCTGTCGGGACACGAGTCGCAGGGCTGTTCGGCTCCACGGACCCTGCACGGACGGGTCCTGTGGGCCGCGGACACCGAGTCATTCAGGCAGAGGGTGTTCCCTGCGTCCCTTGCAGAAGCCTCACCTGTCAAACCGCTGTTTACCTGGAGTGTATGAAAAAATTATCGCCAGAAAATGTATATGACGTGATCCGTGATATGCTTTACGAAGAGAAAACCTTTCAAAGAGGTGCTACGCCTATGATTTAAATCATGGATATCACATATGTTGTAGTATACAGTACTACTATAAGAGAATTGCATGGTTTTTGCTGATCAAAAACATCGAGAAGGGAGTAATGAATATGGCTACGCCGAAGGTTGATTTGGATTTGTGTATCGGATGTGGACTCTGCAGTGAACTCTGCCCCAAGGTTTTTGAGCTTAGAGATGACAAGGCCTGGATCATCAATCCAAATGCCTGCGACACCTGCGACTGTCAGCAGGCCGTCGACAGCTGTCCCGTCACCGCAATCGCTCTGGAATAAGTGATACGATTTTTCGGAAGGGGCTGCTCAGAGCCCCTTCCTCCTGTTTTCACCCGCTTCAGTCCTCCGCTATGCTGCTTCTTCAGCGAAGGCCACTGTATCAGACATTTTTTCTTGACAAACCGTTTTGTTTCTATAAAATTCTTTACGGTAACCATCGCATGACGCCGCTGTGGCGGAATTGGCAGACGCAAGGGACTTAAAATCCCTCGGGGGGCAACTCCCGTACCGGTTCAATTCCGGTCAGCGGCACCATAAAATCAAATAGTTACATAAATTTTCTCACCATTTAAAATACCCTCAATTTTTTAAAACGTAGCAAAAAAGTAACAAACTTTGAGAAAGATAATCGTAAGCAGGAAGGAGGCGGGTCATGAAGCCATGCTTCGCGTGAGGAGAAATATTTGGAGGATCTATATGGGGAATCAGTGTTGGCAAATGAGAATAAAGAGGTGTCGGTCATGAAGAGTAAAAACATCCCTGCGATTGTGATAATTGTGGCATTTCTCGCTGTCTTGGGCAGCATGCTCCTTGCTAGGCAGCATAAGCGCACTGTGCAAGTGCCAAACGGGCTCGCGTTCTCGGAGTTCAGGGGATACGAGAAATGGCAGGTTGTCGCCATCAGCCAGACCGAAGACCTGATGAGTGTGATCCTCGCCAATCCCGTGATGGTCGACGCCTACCAGGCCGGCGTTCCCGGCAACGGCAAGCATTTCCCCGATGGCTCTAAGATTGCGCAGATCCATTGGAAACCGAAAAAAAGTGCGGAGGCTCCCGCTCCGACGATGGTGCCGGACACCCTGCATGACGTTGATCTCATGCAGAGGGATAGCAAGAGATTCCCGGACACTGGCGGATGGGGATACGCCCAGTTTGACTATGACGTCGCGTCCGACACGTTCAAGCCCCATGGGAGCGGCGCCAATTGCGGGTACGCGTGCCATACGATCGTAAAGGCAAAAGATTACATTTTCACGGCGTACCCGTGGAGGTAAACGGTTGCGAAGATAATACGTATCAATGCGTTTGAATCCTCGGCATTGTCTTCATCGGCCAAATTAGCCGGGATTGGTATCTCTTACTCAGAGGATACTTAAACTCATAAGTTTAGTATGCTCTGGAGGTGATTTTATCGTCTCCCAGTGGCTAACGCTCCTTCTCAACGTCTCGCGTTCTTCATAGGTTAGCTAAATCATTCCCTCCTTCAGAAATCCTCTATTCCTTGACACGCGGCCATCACGGCGCTGTAGTGCGGCGACTCGCTAGAGTCCTGATCGAGCTGTCGCACCATCTCGTGACTGAAGACGTGCGTGTACAGCATAGCATCGGTTATATAAATCTTGCGGTCGGAGAACGTACTGCATCCGTCTGCCATGACGCTGCCGCACCAGAACCATGTGTCTTTGGTAGTTTCCACGGTCAATAAAGGAATACCTATCGGCATCTGCGATAGTGGCGAGGTTACGCTTATCACGCATACGAGCACGGTCTGAGCGTCCTTCATGAGCCGAGGGTCGTCTTGAACGGCGAAAGTCCTGTCTGGGGTGAAGTCCACGGGATAGGTGCTTTCGCCGCCGCACCCCGTCAACGACAGCAGCATGCACGCGACGCCGAAAAGGAAATACCACAATGAGATGATGTTGTATTGTTTCTTGTTCATAAATCCTCGTCGACTCGGTCACCTGGGGGCGCTTCCGGTGGTTCAGGCTCAAAACGCCCCGCACATTATTCCGTTATTATTCCGTTTCCCGATTTATACAGGTTAATATTAGTCCTGTTTATATCATAACTATAGCGCATTCTTCATGAGAGTCAAGGGACGAAAAAGGGCGAATCTGGTATTGCTTATGCACAGCAGTGAGAGAAATTGAACCCCTTTCAACTGGCAGAGTCCAGCGCCAAAAATCGTCAAAACAGACTTGCTAATTATTACACCTTATGGTATAATATTTACATGGATGAACTGACGGATGTGCTGAAAGCCATTTCTCATCCTACTCGGCGAGCGATTATTGGGCAGCTGGCAAAGGGACCTGCCCGATTCCTGGATATCGCAAAGCCGTTCGACACCGCTCTAAACGCGGTGACGAAACACCTTAAGCTTCTCGAAAGAGCTGGACTCATTGAGCGGAGAAAACAAGGGCGCGAAGTATTCATCTCTTTTCGAGGGGAGCCACTTCGTCAGGTAGCAGCATGGGTGCATGAGTACGAGCGGTTCGGGAACGAACGCCTCAATCAGTTTGAGCAGTATTTTAAGGGAAAAAAAAGAAGGTGATGTCCCTGATAAAAGCGAATTCTTACGGTCGTCAATATCGGTTTGGCTGTAAATCAAATCCGACAACGCGGAGGAGATGAGACGAAAAAATCTCGATTCCAGCCTCATCAGGAACAGGCGCCAGATGGACAATTATTCCAGCTGGTCGGAATCAAAGAGGACCGCTCATTTTATGATGGAGCCGGAGACAGCCCGAACGTAGCAAAGTCAAAAGAGGTCGATGTCCTTAAGCAGAAAGCGATGAAAAGTGAGGATTAAGGTATCAACAGAAGAGTTCGAAAAACCGCGCCTGAGGGCGCTAGACGATCTGAAACGACGACTGGAGGAAGCCAATGGCTAAATCGATCTTTGTCTACGTGACCTACATCCGCACCACGCCGGAAAGGCTGTGGTCGGCGCTGACCGACATGGAGTTCATGAAGCAGTACTGGTTCGGCGTTCACTGCGAAAGCCAGTGGACGGCGGGATCCTCGTGGAAGATGGTATACCCCGACGGCCACATCACCGACGCCGGCGAGATCGTAGAGGCCAAGCCGCCAAGGCGGCTAGTTATCCGCTGGCAGCATCAGAATAAGCCCGAGCTTAAGGCCGAAGGCGAGTCGTACTGCAAGATGGAGCTGGAACCCAGTGGACCAGCGGTAAAGTTCTCAATCACCCACACCATCGAGCGTGAACCCTCGAATTTCATCGCGGCGGTGTCCGGCGCCTGGCCGATGGTCATCTCCAACCTGAAGTCCCTGCTGGAGACCGGCTCCACCGTTCTACAGGACCCCTATCCCATTGGGAGCGCCCATTCCAAAAGAGAGTAGCCATGGCAAAGGCATTTTTTAGACATCATTCGTAGGTTCTAGTTCCGCGGCTCGCCCTTTCCGTGAAAAGAGAGTTGGCTTAATCGGGATTATTTAAGACTATTATTATCTTCTTCTTTTATTTTAGATTACCACAGTTCTTGTCTGTGTGTCAATTTTCAGCTTTTCATCAAAGAAGATTTCCTTAAGCTGTGCACAGAGTTGCACTATTTTGAAACAATCAGTCTACAAATGTCTGGACAAAAACGCACTTGCTCATTGATAAAGATAATAACGATTGTGCGTGACATACTCCGTAATTCATGTGCGTTCTAATGACCTTGTAAGACCGTTTCATAGTTATCCTGTATACTTTAGGTGCATTGACAGATAAAAAAATGCTGTGGTAAGCTTTATTCAAATAAGGAGCGTTTAGCTTATGAAGTAAAAATGTTCCACACCATTTCATGCTGAGGCGAATGAAGCATATACAGGTTTTGAAATGGCGGAATGGAACTCAAGTGAAAGGAGGGGGGTAATCCCTTAAAACGCTATGAAGACAAGAAAAGAAATATACAAAGAGGTAGAAGAGATGTTCGGGCTTGTCCCGAGTTTCCTCAAAACGATACCAGACTCAACAATTGAGCATGAGTGGGAGCTTTTTAAGAAAATACAGTTCGATGAAAGCGCCATTCCGAACAAATATCGTGAGCTTATTGGCTTGGGGCTTTCGGCTGTTTCCAAATGCCGTTACTGCACGCTCTACCACACTGAGATGGCAAAGTTTTTCGGAGCTACTGATAAGGAAATTGAGGAGACGGTGCATTATGCCAAGTCAAGCGCTGGCTGGAGCGCATACTTAAATGGCATGCAAGTTGACTATAATCAGTTTAAGGACGAACTGCGGCGTGCAGGAGAACACGCAAAGGGAGTGAAGAGCAAGGCTGCATGATTTAACCATTCAGTAAAGAAGCAAACGAACGCCGAGCAATCTACTTTTGCTCGGCGTTCGTTGTAATCCTCCTGCTATAAATCGGGAGCTTCTATGTCCCTGCCGCAAAGGCAATCACGAATCAAATAAATGGCGGATTTACAGATAGACGGCTGCAGAATACTGATTGAAAGATACAACTTCCGATTTGGTGAAACTCTCGTTTAGTCCAAAATGATATTTTTCTCACCTTTCAACTGATATTATTATTGTCAACTACCGATATCCTATCTAAGCCACCTATTACTTTGCAATCGGGCTTGAAAGAATGTATTGCAAAATCCCGACTGAAACGATGCTAACGGTATACTTCCCCTCTAACGTTTTTTTGTCAACGTTAGTTTCTCCTTACGAGTCATTCTGCCTAATAGTGTTTATTCCTTCATGTCTGACGTCGTCTGAGGCGGCAACATATCCTCTGGGGACGGCTCGGTCCCTAGGCAAACCGCGATGCATCGTGTGCTTTCATTTCTCTCGAGTGCCATTTTAAAGGTCATGGTTATGGGAATGGAAAGAATCATGCCCACAAGACCGAGCAGGCTTCCCCAAAAAATCAATGAGAGAAAGACTACCAGGGTAGACAATCCGAGGCCTCGCCCCATGAGTCGCGGCTGGACTACGTTGCCGAGCGTGAAATTAATGACGATATACCCGCCGGCGGCGAGCGCAGCACGGCCAATACCGAGTTGAATAAGAGCTAGGAGGATCACAGGTATGGCGGCGATAATGGAACCCAGATTGGGTATATAGTTGAGCAGAAAAGCCAAGAGGCCCCAGAGAACAGGGAAATCAACACCGAGGATGGCAACCCATATGCCAATAAGAATGCCTGTAGCCAGACTAATAGTTGTCTGGATAACCATATATCGCTTCACAGAATCCACAACCCTATCAAACTGGTGAAATACCGCTCGGGAATCACCGAGGATCGCGCGGAGCTTTATTGGAAAGCTAGAGGCCTCAAGCAGGATGAACGTTACGGTGAGCAGAATCAGGACGATATTCGAAAGCACCGATTTAAAAGCAGAGAGCAAGCCCGCAGTCATGCTCATGACTGCGCCCGGGTTGACGTGTTCGAGCAGAAACTTGTCGGAAATATCGATTTCTTTTCTTAATAACAGCCCTTTTAGTGCAAAAAGCTGCTCCTGTATGCGAGTTCTGTAAAAAGGTAATGCATTCGAAAAACTGTTGAGAGAGGTGCCTACGAGAGCGCCGATAATCAGGAGAATACCGATGATTCCCCCTACGACGATCATCACAGCGATGACGGCGGGTATACGCTTCCGTTCAAGCCAGAGGAGCGGAGGTGTACCGAGGATTGCTAGAAAAACGGAAAAGAGGAGCCACACCAAAACTGGTTGAGCTTGATAGATGCCCCAGATGATGATCACGAACGCTGCAACTATGACGAGGATGCGAGTTCCGCGCTGAGAACCACTTTGTTCATTCATGCCTTAATACCTCTTCGATTTAAATTTAGCGTTCTGCGCAACAATCACTCTACCAGGTAAGTTCCAGTCTGCTTTGGGCTAACCCCATCATCTGTATGACATTCCACGTGCATCCTACAATCTCATTGCCGATTTTTTATTACTACATTATGCCACGAATATATGCCTTGCCCAACCAGTTGTCAACGATGTTGGTAGGTATTTTATGGGTAGGTGTTGAAGAATCCTAAATGAGACCGGCAGGAGTAATCACTCACTGGAAGACTTATTAATCATCTGCCTCAGCGTTAAGCTTAACCCAAACGCCAGCATAGTTGACACCATAAAAAAAAGAATGATAACGTTCAACGCCGTTGTCAGGATTTCATCCATTTTCTTGTACCTCGGAGCAAACTGCCATTTCAACGCAAAACCAAGCAGAAACGCTGACATTCTAAACCTTCGTTTCGTGTCAGAACCAGCGGAGGACCACCTGTGCGAATCCACTTCTTGCTTTTATGGACTAGCAATGCCGATGTTTATTATTGGAGTTGTCAAACATTGCAATAATGAGTGTTTCAGCACACGGCTCGAATGACAAAGAGGTTAGGCAACGGGATCATGGGTCATGCGGTAAAACATCACCACAACCACACGACTTTAATAGAGGATTCTTTAAAAAACTTGGAAATCTCCTTCAAAGAGGAAGAATGATACTTTCAATTGACCTTTATATATTCAAAATCTTCCTCATCCTTTCACCTCTCATGGCTTGTCACATAGTCATATGCACAAATTTAATTATTATTTGCTGAGACAATAAAACACAGTACCTGCTTACCATGTGAGCACACTCTGCATGAGAGCGTGTACCATTTCCGATGTCATCTGATTGGCCGAATTGACGTTTCCCCAGTCGAACACAGTGACTGCGTCATCTCCCCTATTATCGCTTCTGGATGACCAGATGATTTTTTTGCTCGACCTGTCAATGAACATCACGGAAAATGCCACTTTCGGCGGTCCGTACAGCGCTATGTCGTCCTGGTAATCCATGACCTTTCCGGTCAGGATAAAATCAGCATTTATGTTCCTGGCTATGAGACTGATATCCGCAGATGAAATTCCTTCATACATGATAACCCTCATGTTCAGAAACTGATCTCTGACGACGCCCGGTTCCACCACAGAGAAGTCCTCGAGTTTCCCTAATTCCTTGACAAACTGCAACATCAGGATGTCGCCGGCGTTCTTCTTCATGCTTTGGTTGAAAAAAGGGATAACCGCAATGATGGGGATGGTATCTTTCACGATATCCAGGCTATATAATGATGGCGACCCAAGGAATGCGTTGTCCGGGTTCAACAACATCACTTCGACCGTCTGATCAACTTCGACCGGGACATTGTCCTTCATGGTTATCACGATCTCCGCTCTCCGTTTCCCCGCCTTGATGACGACAGGGCTAGGGGTTATGGTGAAGTCCCTTCCCTGGATAGCTGTGCCGCTGACCTTGAAGGGCACCGTCACATCCTTACCCGAAACTTCCGATAGCTGGACGGTGACGCTCGTCCTGCCTGAGCTCTTCCTGAGACGCTGGTCTATGGACCTAACTGCCACCCTCGGCATCGGATGATGATTGCTAATGGTGTGGGTATGCACCGTGCTGGTACCCAGCGCCGCGTTCTTCGCGTTCCTCAGACTCACCTCAATTGTCTTGTCGTCATTGTAGATTCTGTGGTCCTTGATGTCTACCATGATTTCCCTGGCCGTCTCGCCTGGAGCGAAGGTCAACGGCCCTGCCTGCAAAGCATAGTCCTTCCCTTGTATCGCCGTTCCGCCGGAGACCGCATACTCCGACGTCACCACCCTCTTGCTCGGAGCGGAAAGCGTCACCCTTAACCGGACAGGTCCGGAAGTCTCATCACCACTCGATATCGAGCTCGCAAACGAGACGGCGGGCTGTTCAGTCGCCGTTGCCTCCTTCACCTTCTGGCTTGCTGTGGTGAACGATACCGCAGGCTCGGGATTGGTGTCCCCGATGGTCACCGTGCTCGCGGTCGTCTTCCCCTGCACCGCGTGCGTCGGAACGCCCATGCTCACCACCACCGTCTTGCCGTCATCGTTCGCCCCGCTTTCCGCCACCTGCACCGTGATCGCCGCGCTCCGCTCACCGGCCTTGATCACGAGCGGCCCCGGCGTGATGGTGTAGTCTCCCGGCGTCTTTGCCGTCCCCCCCACCATGAACGGCACAATCACGTCCCAGCCCGAGACGGCCGACAGCTCAACCCCGACCGTCGCCGTCCCCGCGTTCTTCTCTTTCCGCTTGCCGCCTTCGGCAGATCGTTTCACCTGCTGGCTCGCTGACGTGAACGTCACGACAGGCTCGGGGTCGGTATCGATGATGGTATAGGTATGGACCGCGCTGCCGCCCAGAACCGCGCCCGAAGGGTTCTGCAGGCTTACCTCGATGGTCTTGTCATCCTCGTTCACGCCGTCATCCTTGATGTCGATCTCGATGGTCTTGACCGTCTCTCCGGGTTTGAAAGTGAGGCTCCCGTTCTTCAGCATGTAGTTCACACCGCGAACCGCCGTGCCCCCGGTCACCGCATACTCCACCGTCACCGGCGCTCCGCTCACGTCCGTAAGCGCCACAGCCAGCCTGGCGGGGCCCTCCCCCTCGTTCCCGCTGGAACTGCTCTCCACAAAACCGACGGCGTTCAGCCGAAGGTCCGCGCCGACAACAGAGGAGCGGTATAATGCTTTCGGCGCAAATTTCCCCCGCCCGCCGGCGATGCGGGCCTTCTCCCCCGCAAGGGACCTCGCCAATGAGTCGTCCAGCTGTCCCATTGCCTTGTTCAGCAGGACTTTCGGGTCATGGATCAGGCCAAGCTCAAGGATGCCCGGATGATCGTTGCCCGCCATTCCGATGCTGTCAGCCCATAAGACCGAGGGTCTGGGCCCGGTGGAGACCAGTCTGGAGATGAGGGCGACGCGGGGAGGTTCGGTCTCGCTGTAGGCCTCCACCGAGGCGATCAGGACAGCGTCAACCCCGAGCTCCTTGCTTAACAACGCTGATATATCGGTATCCAGACCTCCGGTATAGCGGACGCGGTATTTCTCCATGAACTGCTCGAGCGCGGCATCGTCAAGCACATCGGCACCGTGCGCCTTCAACCGCTGGATCAGCGATTGCCGGATCTCTTCCAGCGGCGCACGGGCGTTGCTCTCGTTATTGACCGGATATACAGCGACATGCAGAGGCTTCTCAGAAGGGGTGGTCAGTGCAGTATTTCTGGTTTCAGCGCATGCAGTTAAAATCAGGAAACCAGCGGCAGCAACAACAAAAAGGCCCTTTCTATTTAAACAGCTTATCGATAATGTCATCAACAGCCTTCTCGGTAACTACATTCATTGGCTCACCACCCCCTCCGAA
>Ga0187779_10002709_pt1 | contig 10806 bp, 10 predicted proteins | sample 1015_Q2_SP10_10__FD_132435 | JGI IMG/M metagenome (GOLD analysis project Ga0187779, IMG submission 132435) | Tropical peat soil microbial communities from peatlands in Department of Meta, Colombia - 1015_Q2_SP10_10_MG | ecosystem: Environmental > Terrestrial > Soil > Wetlands > Peat | place...
TGGCGTAGCCCAGCAGAGCTGACTTGCCGATCCCGGGCTCGCCCCGCACCACGAGCGCCCCGCCCGCGCCAGCCCGGGCGCCGACCAGCAAACGGTCAACGACCGCGCACTCCTGCTCGCGTCCGGGCAACTGCGCGAGCCCAGGCCCAGCCATAGCGCGCATGGTAACTCGTGCCGGGACCGCTGGCCAGAACCACCCGGCCGGGCTGCGCCCGGGCTATCTCTGCGGCGCGTTCGGCGACCCTGGTTACCGACATAGGTCGGCAGTGCCACTGATTCTCTGAAGCTGCAGCCGACAGTGCAGATCCGGCCGAGACGATATTGACGAGCACGGCATTTCTGATATCGCGCTCCTGGGTCTTGCTGCCCGCCAGGGCGTCATAGAAGAAGGCCGCTCCGTAGTCGGGCATGGGATAAGGCCGGTTGTTGTTGGACGGGTCCTCGGTGATCCAGTCAGTGGTGCCGGCCAATGCGGGCGGCGTCACTGCGCTGTCACTGTCGATTGTGGGGCTGGTATCCGATCTCGATCTATCTCCTCCGGCCGTCTCGGCGGCTTGCGTGGCCCTCCGCGCTCCCCTGACCCAGCCGCAGTCCGGATCTGTGCGGCGAGGAGCCCCGCGGGTGGCAGCGTGCCGCCTCCGGCCGGGACCGCTCGCGCTAGGTCAGAACCAGGGATGCCGGCGAGTGCCCGAACGTGCTGGATCCCGAGCACCAGCCGGCGTCGTCGTGGCCTACCGGCAGCACCGGACAGGAGACGGGCAGGTTCAGCCGCACCGGTCCCGAATCGCGAGGTGTGGCAGCGGGGACGACAGCGAGGCGCCCGTCGGGATCATCGGGATGGCGGCGCTTGACCGGGAGTCTTGCTGTCCGATCGAACGGGGTTGGCCGGTCGATGCGAACCACGGTCTGCCGCTCGGCCCGCCACAGCACTCCTCCGCCGGCCCACTCGAAGGCCAGTACCCGTCCCGACAGCGCTACGGTCAACGCCGTGAAGCGGCGGCCGGCGGGCAGCCCTGGGAAGCTCCGGCTCGACAGGGCGTGGAAGCCGCACGTGCACCGCGGATCGGGGGCGTCGTGAGTGCTTCGGAGGCCCCGGAACCGGCACTCGGCCTTTGCGTCAGCCGGATAGCCGGGACCGCCCGTCAGCGGGACGAACAGATCGCCCTGCTGCCGGGCCAGCTTGTGGGCCCACACCACCCACAGCCCATTCACGGTCGTAGTCAGATGCTCGTCGAGTTCTTCGGGCAGGCCAGGCCGGGCGTCGGTACCGGCGATGAAGTCCGCTACCAGGCGATCTCCGCTGCACATGGCGACCTCTTCTCTCCAGTAGCTAACCCGAGGGTAACTCCTTAACCGCGCCCTCAAGCACCGAGTTTCCGGATCGCGGCCACCGGCGGCCCCAGATCCGGCAAGCCGGTCCGACACGTACCGACGTCGCCGATCCTCTGGATCCCCAGAGCGGGCCGACTTAAGCCATTCCGGCGGGCCCGGATGAGAGCGTCGGCGATCTCAGCCGTGCGACATCATTCACCGCTGGGGAGGGTGGCCTCGAGGATTTCGAGGGCATCGGGCATGTTGGCGCGGCCGAAGCCGATTCGGACATGACCGGGCTCGTCGTAGACCGAACCGGGAAGCAGGAGGACTCCCGTCTTGGCGAGGCGTGCGCAGTATCGGGAGAGGTCACCGATCCCGGTCACGCGGGGGAACCCGATGGGGCTTGCGTTCGGGCGTACCCACTCGAAGGTCTCGGCGTGCCGCTCGAAGAAGGCGTCGAGCAACGGCAGGTTGTGCTGCACGATGGCGAGGTTGCGGTTGAGCAGGACGTGGCGGTTGCGGAGCGCCAGGGCGGTCAGGAACTCGCTCGGCGCGCTCGCGCAGATCGTGGTGTAGTCCTTCAGCACGCTGACCGCCTCCCGCAGGCCGGCATCGCGGGTGGCCAGCCACCCGATCCGCAGGCCCGGCAGGCCGTAACTCTTGGAGATGCTCCCAAGCGAAACGGCTCGCTCATACAGGTCGCATGCGGCCGGGAGCCGGTCAGCGGGGTCATGCTCGAGTTCCCGGTAGACCTCGTCGCTGAACACCACGAGGCGGTGCGCCTGAGCCAGACCGATGACGTGCTCGAAAGCTGACCGTGCCATCAGCGTGCCGGTCGGGTTGTGCGGCTGGTTGAGATAGAGCAGGCGGGTCGCTGGCCGGATCAGGCCGGCCAGCGCGTGGAGATCATGCGCCCAGCCGTCTTCGTAACGGCGCTCCCACCGGCTAACCTCGGCGCCGGTACTGCGTGCGACCTGTAGCGCTGACTCGTAGCAGGGCGTCTCGACGATCACATGGTCGCCGGGCCGCAGGAAGGCGTGATACAGCAGGAAGATGCCCTCCTCGGCGCATGAGGTGACGAGCACTTCCTCCGGACCGGTTCGCTGATAGAGCGAGGCGATGGCCTGGCGCAGCCAGGGTGCGCCGGGTGACTCGGTGTACCCGCACCAACATTCGAGCAGCCCGTCATGGGCGCCGGGCTCAAGTGCAAGCAGTTCCGCGATCGTGCGCGACTGGCAGTCGCTGCTGGAAAGCATGAACCGCGTGCTGTGCTCGTACTGTGCGTAGAAGCGTTCAATCCGAAATGGGTTTACTTCCATCTCGCCAACTATCCTCGATGATTCAGTGGGCGGGCGAGGCCGATTACACGTTGGGTTGTGTCCGTTTTCGGCTATGGTGTCCGGTTGGCGGGGCTTCGGGCGGACGGCGATGGACGGCCTCGCTGCTCAGACGCTGGTAGACGGACAAGCAGGGCGTAGCCAGCAGGGTGTAGGCCGGCTAGCCTAACGGACTGGGTGGCACATGCCAGGCACGTCGGGCTTACGTACGGTGAACTCGCCGTGCTGGCTGATCTGCCTGCTCCCATCAGCCGACGGCGCGGCCGGAGCCAACCGGCCGGGGAGGAAGTGGAGTCGATGCCAACAACGGCATGGCGGTTCAGCGGCACCGAAGGCGCCGATGAGGCAGTCCTCAAGCTCAAGCAACTGGAGGCTGCGAAGCTCATCGAGGTACAGGATGTCACCGTTATCCGCTGGCCGCAGTATGCCGCGGAGCCCACGGTGCACGAGCACGTGACAGAGGAGGGCAGCAAGGTCTCCTCTCTGATGCACAAGCTCACCCATTCTGGCATCGATAGCTCGATGGTCCTGGCCGCTCAGGGTGACATGACCCCTGGAACCTCTGTGCTCGTCCTGCTGACCCCGGAAGCAGCAGTCGACGCCTTCGCGAAGGCGTTCGAGGGCCAGGGCGTGGAACTGATCCGCTCAGATCTCTCGGTGCAGGAGCAGGACCAGGTGCGGGCCGCCTTGGGTGATTCGGGCGCCGCCGGCCAGCCTCAGTAGCCGGGCGGGGGGGCTGAGCCAGCGAGGCACATCGGTACCACCAATTCAGCGCCTAGTCCCCGCGCCGGCCTCATCGAAGACCGAGGCGGGGTACTTGCGACCTACCTTCCTGGCTTCCGGGGCGCGGAGCCTCCGGCCGAGCGGAATCACCCTTGGGAGGGTGATGGCGCCCTGCGACGGCTCGAACAGGATCTAGGGCAAACCTCACAGGGGAAGGGGCGTGAGTAGCATGACCACACTGTCCCACGGCGGCAACGCCGGACAGGTGCGGCTATCAGAAGCCCCTGGGCCGGTGCAGCCGCCCGTACAGAGCATGCGGCATCCTGCGAAGAGAATCTCCCCGTTGGTGGCCATCGTTGTCGCGGGATGCCTGGCGGCGGGATGCGGGGGCAGCATCACCAGCTCGATCGGCAGCCTGCCGAGCCGGACCGCGACCATCTCCGCCAGGCCCAGCGTCACAGCGGCCCCTACCACCCAGCCGCCGACTCAACCCGTGACCACGTCGGCGCCGACCGCGCCGGCCAGCGCTTCGGCGACGTCCAGCGCCTCCTCTGGCACCAGCCTTCTGTGGCTATGGATCCTGCTGGGTGTCCTGGTCCTCGTCGGCCTGATCACGTGGATCGCCCGTTCAGCCCGCCGCCGCTCGGCGGCCAAGGCAGGCCGGCGATCACAGCTCACCGACGCGTATGCCAAAGGCGCGGCTCTTCATGATGCGATGAGCGTCGCCGAAGCACCGGGCGGGCTGGCCGGCGCCGACGCGGCCGCCCGGTGGTCCGACATCCAGCGGCGTGCCGACGATCTGGCCCAGACGCTCTACGCTCTGCGCGAGGCGGTCCCGCAGGACTCCGCCGACCGCGCCAGGATCGATGACACGCTCGCCTCGCTGCAGGCTGTCCGCTCGGCGATGGACGCCGAACGGGCTCCAGGCGGCGCCAGCCTGGAGCAGGCCGAAGTTGTCCGCAGCCGTCTGGCCTCCTTCGAATCGTCACTCCGCGCGCTCAGGGCCTCTGACCAGGGAAACCAGGCACCCGGCAGGCATCGAGCTGGGTGACCTGGAATGGCGGCTCGGCCGACGCGAGCGTTCCGGGGTGGACGGGGGCGACGCTACAGCCAGAGCCTGGCAGGGACCGCCGACGTTCCAACGGCAGAAGCCAGCAGCACCGCAACGCCAGCGGTGTTATCGCGGCCGCCGACCCGAGCACCGGCGGGTAGTCGATGCCGAGGATCGTGACCGCCGGGCGCGACCAGACCATGTCCGACACCGTGCCGTCGCCGAGCAATAGATCTTGAGTATCGCAAGCTCGGCCCGCACGAACCGGCTATCGACACTGATGGGGCCGGGTCCCGGGCGTACCCGCTCCGTTCGCGAGCCAGCCAGCGGGATGGCCATGTTGCGACCCGCAGCGGGGTTGGCGCAGACTGCGCCACCGGCGGGCGGTCGGCCCGGTCAGGTCCCGGTCAGCAAACACGCGGCCCTCGAACTGGTCACGGACGGTGCCGCTGTCGGGCAACGTCATGCTCAGCATCTCCCTGCTGACGATCAGGTTGATGCTGTCTGCGAGACGATGAGGTAGATGCTGTTGGCGATGAGCCACAAGCCGATGAGCAGGCTCCCGGCGATGATCGCCTGGTCGGTGTGGGCGTCTATCCAGGCCCGGAACCGGGCCAGCAGCGCCTGGCTCTTCGCGGGCCGGGCCACGGCGTAGATCTCCATGGCCAGGTAGGTGGACGAGGCCACCAGGCAGTAGAAGACCAGCGCCAGGAAGCTCTGCCAGCTGGACACCTTGGCCTCGACCACGGTGGCCGCGCCCGCGCCGATCAGCACCCACGGCTGCAGCGTCGGGGCCAGGACCATGGCGAACCAGGGGGACATGTTGTCCACGTGCTCTTGCCACTTGGGCGGCTTCTTCGGCGGCTTGGGCTGCCCCCTGGCCCGGATGTGCCGGATCGCGATCCGGACCAGGACCAGGCCGAGCGCGATCCTGATCGCCAGCGAGGCCAGCGAGGGCACCGTGGCCGGCTTGGGCGGGTTGTTGCCCGTGGCCGCCACGGTGACCGCGACCACGATGGCCAGGGACACCAGCCACCCGAACACGAACGCCGCGCCCTTGACTGTGCCGCGCTTGGAGGGCAGCACGATCAGGAAGGCGGTCAGCGGCAGCGGGTCGAGCGCGACCGCCACGCCGATCAGCATCAGGTTGAGGACCAGCACTGTCCCTCCCCTTTCACCCCGGGGTCCGGAGTCGTGATACTGGCCAGGTCATCGTCTCAGCCAGCGCGCCCGGATGCCAGTTGTCGTGATGTCTTGCCCGCCAGCAGCAGGTGCCTGCCACGGGGCCGGGTGCCGCACAGGTCACAACGCCCGGGTTCCGGTCCGGACGCCCGGGGGGTGCGGGTATTCGAAGCGGCCGTCACGCAGGATGGCGCTGACGTGGATCAGCCCGTTCCGGCGGGCGCGGACCGGAATGAGCCCAGCTGCCGCAGCGTGTGCCAGTCCAGCGCCGGCCTGGGCGGCCGGATCCCCGGCCGGTCCCGGGGCACCCGGACCCGCAGTGCCCGCGGCCGGACGGCGCAGTGCACCGGCGCGGCCATCATGACGGTCTCCCCGTCGATCCCGACCGGGATCTGCGGTACGTCGGCGTCCACGACGACCTCGCCGGCGGTCAGGACGGTCACGCCCCGCCCGCCGAGCAGCTCGACGGCCTGCACCGCGCTGTCCACCGTCACCGCGACCACGCCGAGCGTCCCGCCATCCAGCCGGGCCCGGTGGCCAAGCCCGGCGATGTCGCCCATCTCGTACGCGTTGTTGCTGACCAGCACCGCCTGCGGGCCGATGATCGTGGCCGCGCCGGCCTGGGCGGTCAGCGTCGCGCCGCGGTGGCCGGACAGCAGGTCGGGCAGGATCGCCAGCGTGGTGCCCCGCTTGTCGTCCCGGTAGGCCGGGCTCTCCACGATCTCGGCATAGGCGCCGAACGAGGCGTTGTTGACAAACGTCCGCCCGCCGATGACGCCCAGGTCGATCCGCTGCTCGACGCCGTCGGTCAGGGCGTCCAGGCAGGCGGCCGGGTTCTCCCGGTCCAGCCCCAAGTCCAGCGCGAAATGGTTGCGGGTGCCGGCGCTGATCACCAGTTCCGGTGGTGCCGACGAGCCTTCGCGGAATCGGTGATGGACGCAAATTCCGCTCAGGCTGGCATTCTCGCTGAGTGCGCGGGCGGTAATCGAAGTCAGGGTGGGGAAGCTGTGTTGGTCCGCGAGGGGTTGGCGCCGTCGGTTCTGGGTCATGCGCTTGCCTGTTCGGAGTGCGGCGGGATGGTTTCGACGGTGCCGTTCAGGCGGGCTCGTTCGGCGGCGAAGACGGCGAGGTGACTGGCCAGCGATTCGCGTGGCCCGGAGCTGATCAGCTCGCGGTGTCCGGTGGCGACGGCGGCGGTGAACGCGTCCATCAGTCCCGCGTCGCCGCCGCCGTGGCCGCCGGCGGCGGTCATCGCGCCCGCCGGTGCGGAGGTGATCAGCTGCTCGGCCCCGGTGAGGAAGTCGTAGACGCGGATGGTCTGGCCGTCGCCGGTCAGCTCGCCGCGGGTACCGAACAGCCGGGTGCTGCGGCGGGCGGCCTTGCTGAACGCGGTCATGGTGAACGTGGCTGTGGTCGCGCCGGGAAACTCCAGCGCGACGACCTGGTGGTCGACGACGTCGTTGTCGCAGGCGTAGACGCACCGGCCGTACGGGCCGTCCCGCAGCGCCTCCTCAAGCGCGCCGGGCGTGAAGTCGTCGATCACCACGCTCAGCGGCCAGCGATACTCGCCCCGCTCCAGCAGGCCCCGGTACAGCCGCGGCGCCGAATACGGGCAGCTCGCCTCGACCGGGCAGGCCACGCACCGGTCCGCCGCGCCCGCCGGGCGGTTCGCGGCGGTGAAGTGAGTCAGGCTGCCGAAGCTGGCGACCCGCCGCGGCGCCCGGCCCAAGATGTAGGCCAGCCAATCCAGGTCATGGCAGGACTTAGCCAGCAGCATGCAGGCCGCCAGGTCGGCGCGCCGCCAGTTGCCGCGTACGTAGGCGTGGGCCTGGTGCCAGAATCCGACCGGCTCCACGTGCTGGACGCTCATGATGTCACCGAGCTGCCCGCTCTGGATAATCTGCTTGACGGCGCGCGTGTACGGCGTATACCGCATCACGTGCGCGACAGCGAGCATGACCCCGGCTTCCTCCACCGCCGCCACGATCCGCCGACACGCCGCCTCGTCCGGCGCCATCGGCTTTTCCAGCAAGATGTGATAACCAGCCGCGGCGAACGCCTCGGCCGGCTCTTCGTGCATCCGGTCCTGGGTGCAGATCAGCGCCGCATCAGCGAGTCGGCCCCGGCCGGCCAGATCCGTCCAGTCCGCGGCCACATTCTGCGCCGGGATGCCGTGCTCGGCTGCGAACCGGGTCCGGCGCACCTCGCGCGGTTCGGCAACCCCGACAACGGCCGCGCGATCCGGGTACCGGTCCGCCCACCGGGCATACCCGGCGCCGCGTTCACCCGCCCCGACGACTACCAAAGAGACCGGTGCCACATCAGTGATCTTCCTCGTCAAGAACACGATCTTCGCCCTGGCTACACGCCAGTAAGCCACCGCCCCAGGGGCGACGCCGACCGGACGGGACGCGCCCAGACAGCAGCCAGGCCAGCGCCACGCCGGCCGAGCGGCGCAGGCCAGCCTAGGCTGAATGCTGTGCCGAGCACATTGACATCCTGAAGGCACTGGCCCTACACGAGCCCCTCACGATCGACCCGGGCAAAGCGCTCACCGTTCCGTAAGCGCGAAAGCCCAGGTAGTAGCTGTCGGTGCCGGAGTAGTACTACTGGACCAGCCGCAGGGACACGTCGGCCTCGGCCGCGACCTCCCGCATCCCGGTGGCGTGCAGCCCGCGCACAGCGGCCGCCCGCAGCAGCGCGTCCGCGATCTGCCGCCGGCGCTCCTCGTGATCAACCCGCTTCGGCACCCGCTCACCGTATCCCTGTCACCGACCCGGCCTTTATGATACATTTGTATTATAAACGATCCGGCGGAACCGCGAGGAGGCCGGGAATGCTGGCACCCAAGGCCGAGGTGGGATCGTGGGTAAGCGACGCCGCGCGGGAGAAGTTCATGACCGCGTACCAGGCGGCGTTTGCGCTCTGGCCGCAGCCCGTCGAGGAATTCGATCTCGAGACGGCGACTGCGACCACACGGGTGCACGCCTACCGGCCGCACCCCGGCGGGCCGCCGGTCGTGCTGCTCACCGGCGCCGGCTCCAACGCCGCGGTCTGGTATCCGTACGTCGCGGCACTGGCTGAGGCAGGCCCGGTCTACGGGATCGACATGCCCGGAGATCCCAACCCCAGCATCATGCGCGCCCCGCTGACTCCCCCGGCGTCGTGCGCGGCATGGCTTGACGAGGTGCTCGGCCAGCTAGGCGATCGCCCGGCGCGCCTGGTCGGCATCTCCTATGGCGGCTGGGTCGCGATGAACCAGGCGATCCGCGCGCCCGGCCGGGTCGCCTCCATCACGCTGCTCGACCCGGCCGGGCTCACCAAGCTCGGCGCCCGCTTCTGGTGGTGGTTCACGATCAGCGGCCTGGCCAGCCTGACCCCGATGCCGCTGCGCCGCCCCCTCGCCCGGTGGCTGGATAGCCCGGCCATGCTGGAGCAGGAGCTGATGACGCTCATGTGGGCGGGCAGCCGCGGATTCCGGATGGAGCCGAAGTTCCCCGCCATCCTTACCGACGACGAACTCCGCGCGATCGACGTGCCGGTCCTGCTGGTCACCGGCGCGCGCAGCGCCCTCATCACCCCGAAGCAGGCCCGCGCCCGGGCCAGCTTCATGCCGCACGCGGAGATCGCCATCGTCCCTGGCAGCCACGGCGGCTTTGACCGGATAGACGAACTGAACGACCGGATCGCCGCCTTCATCCAAGCCCAGGCTCACCGGCAAGCAGGCGGTTCAACCTACACAACAACTCAACCGTAGGACCGGCATCCTTACCGAGACCGACACGAGGTCAGTACGACCGGACGGCGCGCGCCGCCTCTACGCGGTTTCCTCGGTTCCGGCGTGGCAGAGGGCGCTGGAGCGGCTACCGGTGATTCGAGATGGCCGGTGGGCAGTCGGTGGGAGCGCCGCTCTCGCGCTCCATGGCCTAAAAGTCGAACCGAGGGACGTTGATCTCCTTGCTGACGATGCGGCTGCCGTCGAGCTGATCGGTAGCCTGCTGGGTGCCGTGGCGAGGGACGAGGCACCTTGGGATCGTGGTGATGTGCGTGCCTCCCGCCGCGCCGTCGCCATGATCGAAGGCGTTGAGGTCGAGATCCTGGTGGATGTGGAAGCTGTCGGGAGACGCCGCCCGGTCCTCCAGGAGCCTGAAGCATGCCCGGACAGCGGTCCCGGCGTTGACCGCGTCGTCGGCGACGGCCACCTTCCACCCCGCAATCCCGCCCGGCAGCCACGGCAGCCGGTAGCCGGCCAGGGCACCCTCTCTATGGGGGAGCGCGCGATAGGCCGGCAGGAAGGCCACTCCCAAGACGGTGGCGAGGGCCTGGGCCAGGAAGGCCCCGCCTTCCGCGGGGCTGCATACCGCGTCTACCACGTGCGCCCGCAGCAGGTCAGCAAGTTCACGGACGTGCGGCTGCAAGGTCGCGGGGTGCAGGAACAGCCCGTCAAGGTCCAGCCAGAGGTCCCCGTGATTCCCGGTTCCGAGGTCGAAATGCCCATGCCGCGGGCCGGCGAGGCTGATCAAGGAGCCTGATCCCACAGCGCAATCGTAGGCGGCGCTTCGAACGGCGCCAGCTGTCGATCTGGAACTGCGACCGCGTTCGCCACTTCCTAAGCGCGTGCCCGGTGACCTGGCTGGCTGCCTGGCGTGCGCGGCAGCTGCACGGCGCCGCTGTGACCGCCTCAACTACCCGGCCGGCGAACGTTCGCCCAAAGTGCGACGACGGGTAAAGATAGGGCCGTCCCGGTTGCCCGCCGAGGCGGCAAACCGGGACGGCCCTCCAGCCAACGCTGTCGGCGCGAGATGGGCCACGCTCGGAAGCTTGTGCCACAGTGTCTGCGCAGCGTCTGTCTTCTGCTGGGCATCGCAGAGGCCTCGGGCCGTCAGTGGCGGAAGCCTTGTAGTGGCTCGTCGCAGCCACGCGATAATTGTCGTGGCGGCGGCCCGGTGCTTGCGTGCGTGGCTCGGCTATGGCTGGAGCGACTTGATGAACAGGCCCAGGTTCTTGGGAACGGCGGTGGTCTGTGACCAGATGAGCTGCCAGCGGCCGTCGCGCTGCTCCCACAGGTCGGTCGTCCACCCGTCATGGTGGACGGTCTGGCCGAAGGCGACCACCGTGAAGGTCAGCTTGAGGCGCGCGACCGCGCTGTCGCCGTGCACGCGGACGCTGATCGGCTGGAGCGGCTTGATGGCCACGAAA
>Ga0187779_10002711_pt1 | contig 10802 bp, 10 predicted proteins | sample 1015_Q2_SP10_10__FD_132435 | JGI IMG/M metagenome (GOLD analysis project Ga0187779, IMG submission 132435) | Tropical peat soil microbial communities from peatlands in Department of Meta, Colombia - 1015_Q2_SP10_10_MG | ecosystem: Environmental > Terrestrial > Soil > Wetlands > Peat | place...
CGAGCGAGTCGGGTGTGTGGGCGTAGTCGACGATCGCTGCGAACTCCTGTCCTTCGTCGATCGCCTCGAACCGGCCGGGCACGCCGCCGACCGCTGCCACACCCTCGGCGATCGCGTCCTCGTGGACATCGAGCAGCAGCGCGGCGGCCACCGCTCCGAGCACGTTCTCGACGTTGAACGGGCCGCGCAACCTCGTGTCGAGCTGGATGCCGGCGGCCCGGAACCGGCTTCCCCACACACCGAGCTCAAGCTTCACGGGACGCACCTCGGCGTCGGCCGCGAGCCCGTAGGTGACGAGCGGAGCTCGGTGCGCCGCGCCGAGCTCGCCAGCGAGCCTCCGCCCCGCCTCGTCGCCGATGTTGACGGCGGCCGGAGGCGGCTCCGGGCCGACGAAGAGCCGTCGCTTCGCCTGGAAGTACTCGTCCATCGAGCCGTGCAGGTCGAGATGGTCCTGACTGAGGTTCGTGAAGACGAGCGTGCCGAACCGGACGCAGTCGAGGCGGCGAAGCGCCGAGCCGTGCGAGGACGCCTCGACGGCCGCGCTCTCGTCGCCCGCGTCGACCATCTCGCGGAAGAGCCGCTGCAGGTCGATCGCCTCCGGAGTCGTGTGCGGAGCGGGCCGCGAGACGCCGCCGACGACCCATTCCACGGTGCCGACGAGCCCCGGCCGGCGCCCGGCCGCCTCGAGAATCGAGCGCAAGAGGAACGTCGTCGTCGTCTTCCCGTTCGTGCCGGTCACGCCCGCGATCTCGAGCTGCTTCGTCGGCTCGCCGAAGAACACGTCCGCCGCGACCGCCATCGCCGCGCGCGCGTCGGGCACGACGAGCTGCGGCAGGGCCGGGTCGACGTCGACGTGGCGCTCCACCACGAGCGCTGCCGCCCCGGCCTCGACCGCCGCGCCCGCGAAGTCGTGCCCGTCGGCCTGCGAGCCGCGAACGCAGAAGAACAGCGACCCGTCGACGACACGCCGCGTGTCGTACGCGAGGTCGGTGATCTCGACCTGCGCGAGGCCGGCCAGCTTGTCGGGCGCGAGCGCCCGGATCAGCGCCTCGAGCTGCACGCGCGGAAGGCTAGATGATCGATCGCGGGCCGCCGCCCGCCGAGCAGGTCACTGCTTGACCGCGACCGGCGCGTCCGGAGGCACGGCGTAGTACTGGAGATCGAACTGCGCGATCTGCTGGAACGCAGGCGCGGCAACGACGCCGCCCCAGATCGCGCCCTTCGGCTCGTCGATCATGACGAGCACGACGAACCGGGGATGCGTTGCGGGGACGATGCCGACGAACGACGCCACGTACTTCGTCGTCGAATAGCCGTGCCCGGTCGGCTTGTTCGCGGTTCCCGTCTTGCCGGCGACGGTGTAGCCCGGGATCGCAGCCTCCGTGCCCGTGCCCTGGATCACGACGTCGCGCAGCATCGTCATCACCTTGCGCGACGTCGCGCGCGAGACGATGCGACGTCCCGGTGGCACCGCGACCCGCTTCGAACCGATCTTCTCGATCAGATGCGGGGTCTCCCGTACGCCGTGATTCGCGATCGCCGAGTACGCGGCCGCCATCTGGATCGGCGTCACCGCGATGCCGAGACCGATCGGCACCGTCCCGATCGTCGAGCCCGACCACTCGTCGAGCGGGAGGACCAGCCCGGGGCTCTCGCCCGGGAAGTCGATCCCGGTCGTCCGCCCGAAACCCCACCGCGAGATCCAGCGCGAGAGCCTTTCCGGGCCGAGGCGCTCGGCGATCGTGACCGTGCCGACGTTCGACGAGTGCGTGAGGATCTGGGCGACCGTCATCCGCTCCGTCGGCCGCACCTCGGCGTCGTGGATGATCCGGTCGGCGACGTGGATCGTGGGCGCGAGCGTGAACGCCGTGGACGGCGTCACGACTCCGTCCTGGAGGGCGGCGGAGATCGTGACGAGCTTGAAGGTCGACCCCGGCTCGTAGAGATCGGTCACGGCACGGTTCCGGCGGTACTCGGGATTCGACGTCGGGAAGTCGTTCGAGTCCAACCCGGGGGCGTTCGCCATCGCCAGCACCTGGCCGGTGCGCGGGTCGAGCACGATCGCCGAGCCGCCCCGCGCGCGCCACTTCTTGACGGTCTGCGAGAGGACGGCCTCGGCGTTCGCCTGGATGCGGTCGTCGATCGTCAGCGTGACGTTCGAGCCCCGCCGCTCGGGCTTCGTATTGACCACGTCGACGATCCGGCCGAACGGATCCTTGACGATCGTCTCGCTCCCTGCCGACCCGGAGAGCGTGTGGTCGAGCGAGCCCTCGAGCCCCTCGAGGCCGTGGTTGTCGGTCCCCGCGTACCCGATCACCTGCGCGGCGACCCCGTTCTGCGGGTACGTTCGCTTCTCCTCCGGATAGAAGCCGAGGCCCGGTAGGTCGAGCTTCTGCAGCGTCGCCGCGGCCATCGGATCCGCCTTGCGCTCGACGTAGACGAACCCCTTCGAGCGGTCACGGAGCTCGTTGTAGATCGTGTTCGGGTCGAGGCCGAGCGCCCTCCCGGCGTCGATCGCCGTCTTCTTCGGGTCGACGATCGTCTTCGGGTCGGCGAAGACCGTGGTCGCCATCTCGCCGATCGCGAGCGGTTCGCCGGTCCGGTCGAGGATCGTGCCCCGGCCGGCCGGGAGGTCGACCGTCTCCCGCTGCTGGTCGACCGCGAGGCGCTGGTAGGCGGCGCCCTTCACTCCCTGCAGCCATGCGGCGCGGCCGAGCGTGACGCCGAAGCAGAGGACGAAGACGAAGAGGAGGAGGCGGATCCGGCGGTTGAGCGAGCGGCCGCTCACCGCGCCGGCAGCTCGACGTAGGTCGTGGTGCTCGGATCGGCCTGGACGACGCCCAGCTTCTCCTGCGCCAGCTGCTGCACCCGGTAGCTCGAGCCCTCGCTCGAGCGCTCCGACTCCAGCCGGGCGATGTCGGCCTGCAACCCAGCCTTGTCGCGGTTCGCCCCGTCGACCCGCATCGTCAGCTGGAGCACTGCCACGTTGACGGCGACGACGCCCGCGAGCAGGACCGCGAGCACGGCGATCCACGCGACGCCGGCGAGTGGCCGCGTCCTGCGGATCTCGCCTGCCTGCGCGCGTCTCCGCCTCCGCGCGCCGACGCGGCGGCCGGAGTCGGCGTACGACGTCACACCTTCACCGCCACCCGCAGACGCGCAGACGAGGCGCGGGGATTCCCATCGATCTCACGCGGGGACGGCCGTACCGGCTTGCGCGTGACGACGCGCAGCTCCGGCTCCTTCCCGCAGGTGCAGATCGGGAACTCGGGCGGGCACGTGCAGCCCTTCGCCCGCTCGGCGAAGAACCGCTTCACGATGCGGTCCTCGAGCGAGTGGAAGCTGATCACGGCGAGGCGGCCGCCGGGCCGGAGCATCGAGAGCGCCGCGGGCAAGCCGGTCTCGAGCGCGCCCAGCTCGTCGTTGACCGCGATGCGGAGCGCCTGGAAGACGCGCTTCGCCGGGTGGCCCTCACCGAAGCGAGCCGGAGTGGGGATCGCGAGCTTGATCGTGTCCACGAGCTCCCCCGTCCGTGTCAACGGGGCCGTCTCCCGGCGCCGGACGATCGCCCGGGCGATCGGGCCTGCATAGCGCTCCTCCCCGTACCGCCGGAAGATCGAGACCAGCTCTCGCTCGCCCCAGGTGTTCACGATCTCGCGCGCCGAGAGCTCCGACGACGGATCCATGCGCATGTCGAGCGGTGCGTCGGTCGCGTACGAGAAGCCGCGCTCCGGACGGTCGATCTGCATCGACGAGATGCCGAGATCGAAGAGGATCGCGTCGGCGCCGACCCCGTTGGCCGCGAGCTGGGTGAGGACGACCGAGAAGTCGCCGCGCAGGAAGCGGACGTCGACGCCCGCGGCCGCCTTGAAGCGGTCGAAGTGGGGCCTTGCACCGGGATCGCGGTCGATCGCGATCAGCTTGCCGTCGTCGTCGAGCTCGGCAGCGAGCAGGCGAGCGTGGCCACCGGCGCCGAACGTCGCGTCGACGACCGTTTCCCCCGGGCGCACGGCGAGGAGCTCGCGCACCTCGGCGGCCAGGACCGGAACGTGATCAGCCGCGCTTCTCTGCAAGACGTTCGGCAACATCGTCCGCGCTCCCTTCGACGGCATGGAGGTGCTCCGTCCAGGTCTCCCGGTTCCAGATCTCGAGGTGGTCGTGCACGCCGATCACGATCACGTCCTTGCCGAGCCCGGCGTGCCGCACGAGCGCGGGCGGAATCAGGACGCGACCCTGCTTGTCCGCCTCGACGACCGACGCTCCCGGAAAGAAGAACCGCTTGAGACGACGGGCCTCGCTCGAGAACGGATCGAGCTCCGCGAGCCGGCCTTCGACGCTCGTCCGCCACGTCGCCTGCGGATAGACGTCGAGGTTCGCGTCGAGCCCCTTGGCGATCACGACGCTGCCCTCCAGCTCGTCGCGAAACCGGGCCGGCAACGTGACGCGGCTCTTGTCGTCGAGGGTGTGTTCGTACTCGCCGTAGAACATCGTCCGGGCCTGGGCACTTCTCCCACGAGGCCCCACTCTAAACCACTTTCCCCCACGTGGCAAGCCGTGCGCACCACGAATCGGACGGCCGCCACGAGGACGGCGATCGAGCCGTTCAGTGCATGGGTCAGTCGAGCGAGACCGGCTGCGGCGCGACGCCGCGCCCCGTGATCGCCGCGGCGCCGCAGCGCGCGGCGAAGGCGATCGCGTCGGCCGGAGGCTTGCCCGCGCCGAGCGCGTACGCGAGGCCGGCCCCGAAGCAGTCGCCGGCCCCGTACGTGTCCTCGACGTCCGCCTCGAGCGGCGCCGCCGTATACGGGCCGCCGGGCTGCGACCAGCCGCCGAGCCCCCCTCCCGTCGAGACGACGAGAGCGGGGGGCGGCTCCAGCTCGCCCGGACGGTAGCGCTCCGCCTCGTCGCTGCCGCTGCCGACGAGCGCTTCGAGCTGCACGGATCCGCGGCGGAGCACGTCGAGCTCGCGCGAGGTCGCGACGAGCACCTTCGCACGACGCGCCCGGCGAAGCGCGTCTTCGTCCCCGGTGACGAAGAAGACGGCGTCGGCGTCGGCGAGCTCGTGCCACGGGAGCGAGTCGTCGTTCCCCCGGGGCCGGAGCTTTCTGCCGACCGTCGTGATCGTCCGCTCGCGCATGTCGTCGATGTGCGTGAACGCCCAGCGCTGATCCCGGCGGACGACCTCGGCGTGGACTCGGACGCCGCGGGACTCGAGCTCCTGGCGGGAGCGCCGACCGAGCTCGTCGTCGCCGAGCGCGGTGAACAGCGTCGCCTCGCCCGCGAGCAGCGCGAGCTGGATCGCCGCGACCGCTCCACCACCCCCCACCTGCTCCCAGTCCTCGACCGAGTGGGCGATCTCGCCTGCGGCCGGCATCCGCTCGACGTGGCAGAAGCGGATCCACTCGACATGCCCGACGACGGCGACGCGCATCGTCGCCAGTCTCACAGATCGCCGTCCGGCCGCGTTGAATATCGACGTGAGCACGATCCCGCCCTTCGAGACGTTCTACGCCGAGCAGCGCGCGATCGTGCTCGCCGTTCTCCGCAAGCGCCTCGGTGGCGATCGAGCCGACGACGCGTTCCAAGAGACGTTCCTGCGGGCCCTTGCCGCGTACGGGAGGCTCCGGAACGCGGAGAACCTGCGCGGCTGGGTGCTCACGATCGCCGAGCGCGTCGCGATCGACACCCGTCGCCGCACCCGACCCACGACCGAGGTGCCCGAACTCGCCCACGAGGACGCCCGCCCGCCGTACGAGGAGCTCGGCGAGCTCACCGACGACCTGCCGGCCACCGAGCGGGCGGCCGTCGTCCTCCGCTACGGCTACGACCTCACCTACGACCAGATCGCAGCGGCCCTCGGCTCGAACGCGACTGCCGCCCGACAGGCGGCTTCCGCGGGCGTCCGGCGCCTGCGTGCCAGGAGCGAACCATGACCGTCACCCCCGATCTCGACAACCGCTTCCGCGACGCGGCAGCGCGGCTCGGGCTGCTCGACGCAGCCTACGACGTCGTCGAGTCCCCGCTCGGCGACCTGCTCGTCGCGGCCACCGACCGCGGGTTGCTCCGCATCTCCTACGACGCAGACCCGAACCTCGAGCTCGAGCGGCTCGCCCGGCTCGCAGGGCCGCGCGTGCTCCGAGCGCCGCGTGCGGTCGACCCCGTGCGACGCGAGCTCGACGAGTACTTCGACCGGCGCCGCGACGCCTTCGACCTGGCGCTCGACCTGCGCGGCCTCACGCCGTTCAGCGCCCGTGTGCTGGGAGAGCTGGCACGGGTTCCCTATGGACGCACCGCGACCTACGGCGAGCTCGCCGCACGTGCAGGCCGACCGGGCGCCGCCCGCGCGGTGGGAACGGTGATGAACCGGAACCCGATCCCGATCGTCCTGCCCTGCCACCGCATCGTCGGCGCCGGCGGCGCGCTCGTCGGCTACGGCGGAGGACTCGCCCGCAAGGAGCTCCTCCTCCGCCTCGAGGGAGCGCTCCTCGCCTAGGACAGGTCGTCGGGTGCGTCGGAGATGGCGCTCGCAGCCGTCGCCGCTCCTGCGAGCGCGAGCCCGGCGGCGACCGCCATCCCCACGCGAAACGCGCTCACCGAGGCGTGCCGCAGGGCATGGCCGACGGCAGCGGGATCGAGCGGCGTGTGGCCGGCCGCTGCCGACGAGCGGTCGAAGACGACGGTCACGACGAGGCCGATCACCGCGACCGCGACGAGCCCGCCGACCCTGGCCACGGTCTGGTTCACACCCGACGCGATCCCGGCCAGGTCACTCGGCGCCGACCCGATCGCCGTGGCCGTGATCGGGGCGACGAACATCGCAAGCCCGAGCGCGAAGAGGGCGAGCCCTGGCACGCCCACGGACCAGACGTCGTGCTTCGAGCGGACGAACGTGAGCAGGACGATCCCGGCCGTGATCAGGAACGGCCCCGACGCGAGCAGCCGTCGCGGCCCGACCCGGTCGGCGATGGCGCCGAATCGGGGCGCGAGCAGGGAAAGCACGAGGCTGACCGGGGTCAGCGCGGCACCTGCCTCGAGCGGCGTGAACCCGAGGAACTGGAGGTAGAGCGGGACGAACAGGAGGAACCCGCCCAGCGCCGCGTAGACGAGGAAGGTCACGACGTTGGCCGGACCGAGATTGCGCGAGCGGAAGAGCTTCGGCGGCACGAGCGGAGAGCGAGCTCGACTCGTCCAGAGCACGAAGCTCGGTAGGAGGAGTGCAGCGACGGCGGCGGCGGGCCAGACGGCACCGATCCCCCGGCGCGCCCCCTCGACGAGTGCGTACGCGAGCCCCGCAAGCCCTCCGGCGGCGAGCAGCGCGCCGACGACGTCGACCGGCGCACGCTCGTCGGGAGGCCGCTCGTCCCCGGCGCCGGTGACGGCGAGCACGACGGCGACGGCGGCGAGCGGGAGGTTGAGCACGAAGATCCAGCGCCACGACACCCACTCGACGATCGCGCCGCCGGCGGGAGGGCCGACGACGGTCGCGAGGCTCGTGAAGGACGTCCAGAGCCCGATCGCTCGTCCGGCGTCTTCCGCATAGACCACACGCAGGAGCGCGAGGCTGTTCGTGGTCAAGAGCGCCCCGCCTACCCCCTGCAGCACGCGGGCGCCGACGAGCACGCCCTCGCTCGGCGCGAGCCCGCAAAGAGCCGAGGCGACCGCGAAGAGGACGATCCCGGCGACGAATGCGCGTCGCAACCCGAGCCGGTCGCCGACCGCGCCGCTCACGAGGTACAGCGCCGACAGGGAGAGGGCGTACCCGAGGTAGACCCACTGCTGTCCCTGCAGGCCGAGATGCAAGCTGCGCTGGATCGTCGGCAGCGCCACGACGACGACGGTCGTGTCGATGAACGCGAGCGCCGACCCGAGGGAGGTCGCAGCGAGCGTCAGCCTGCGCCGAGACGTCTCCGTGACCACCCGCGGAGGCTAGACGACGAGCGCGTTGGCGCAGCCCGTTCCACGTCGTAGAGTCGGGTGGGTAGCGCCGACGCCGTGGCATCAGAGGGGAACGCAGCTCGAGTACTGCAACTGCGTGCCCGGCTGCTCGTGCAACTTCACGATGTTCCCGAGCTCTGCGCAGGGAAACTGCGAGGGCGGGGGTGTCGACGTGATCGACGAGGGAGCGTTCGGCGACCTCGATCTCTCGGGCTGCGTCGTCGCCTGGGCGACCTGGTGGCCGGGCCCGATCCACGAGGGCGGCGGGCTCGCGCACGCGTTCGTCGACTGCGAGACCGCCGACCAGTTCGACGCGCTCGCGTCGATCTACCGCGGCGAGCAGGGCAACCTGACCATGGAGATCTTCGCGACGACGTTCGCCGAGCCCGTGCGTGCGACCCGGGCCACGGTCGACGTCCACCTCGCCGGCAAGGAGTCGTCGTTCTCGATCGAGGGCGTCGGCGGCGCGGTCATGCAGCCGCTGCGGAGCCCGATCGACGGCTCCGAGAACGAGCTCAGGATCGTGATCCCGAGCGGTTTCATCTGGACGGAGGCGCGGATCGCCGAGACCGCGACCATGCAGGTCGAGCTGCCCGAGCTGCGCTTCGCGAGCGAGCACACGCACGCGGCCTCGTCGCCCTCGACCGCTCGAATACGCCATAGGGTCGCGTCAGCCCGGTTGCTGCTCGAGGAGCCGGTAGCCCACCCCCCACGCGTTGACGACGAAGCGGTCCGTCTCGGCGAGCCTGAGCTTGCGGCGGAGTCGCGAGGCATGTGAGTCCACCGTGCGCGTCGCCGCTGCCGAGCGGAAGCCCCACACGTCGCGCAGCAGCTCGTCCTTCGTCCAGACGCGGAGCGGCTCGGACGCGAGCTTCGCGGCCAGCTCGAACTCCTTCCCTGCGAGCCTGACCGGCGTCTGCCGGACGAGCACCTGCCGCGTCCGCCGGTCGACGACGATCTCCCCGGCCTCGATCAGGTCGTCCGTTGCAGGTGAGGTGCGTCGCAGCAACGCCCGGATCCGGGCGACGAGCTCGACGTAGGCGATCGGCCTCGCGAGCACGTCGTCGGCACCGCGGTCGAGCGCCCGCACGCGATCGACCGGATCCGCCTCCGCCGGCGCCAGCACGATCACGGGGACGTTCCGGTTCCAGCGGCGCCCCGGCTCCCCTTCGCGGAGCCGCCGGCAGAGGTCGAGCTCGGCGACGAGCACGACGTCGGGCCTCGTGCTCTCGACGAGATCGAGCGTCTCGCCGTTGCGTGCCGTCCCGAGGACGTCGAAGCCGTCGTCGCGGAGATGGCGTGCGAGATACTCGCGGGACTCGGGCTCCGGCTCGTGGATGAGGACTGCGCTCGGCACGCGACCGAGGCTAAAGCAGCGGCCGGGGCGAGCGCCAGATGTCCTTTGCGGCAGCTTCGCGCCGAGATTTCCTCAGCCGTCCCCGGCAGACAGCGGGTCAGAGCCGGCCGGAGCGGACGATGCCCCAGAGCAGCCAGAGGCCCAGCATCCCGGCGAAGAGGAAGCCGACGAACGAGAAGACATGGAGGCCGAGGATGTGCGGTCCGGCCTTGGCGAAGATCCCGATCAGGGACGAGCCGATCAGCCCGCCGACCACGATCAGCGCGATCGCGAGCCGGTTCGCGCCTCGGTCGACGTGGCGCGCGAGGTCGTCGACGCCGGGGTTCTTCAGCTGCACCTCGAACTGCCCGTCGCGGAGCTCCTCGAGGAGGTCGTGCACCTGGTAGGGCAGCTCGCGGCCGATCGAGGCGAGCTCGCGCAGCTCCTTCTGCGCTCGGAGCGACAGCCGGCGCGGCGAGAACCGCTCGGCCATCAGCCCGCGTGCGTACGGCTTCGCGACCTCGAAGACGTTGAACTCGGGGTAGAGCTCGACGCCGACGGCGCCGAGGGTCGCGATCGCCTTGTCGAGGATCACGAACCTGCTCGGCAGGCGGAGGTTCATCGTGTAGATCAGGTCGAACGCCTCGCGGATGATCTCGATCGGGTCGATGTCCGACAGGCGGGAGCCGTAGTACCGGTAGTAGAGCTCCTCGATCGCCGCGCGCAGCTCGTCCTCGCGCCGCTTCTCGTAGCGAACGCCGAGCTCCGCGAGCCGACGGGGGAGCGCCGCGACGTTCTCGGTCGCCGCATCGACGAACAGCCGCGTCAACCGGGACATGTCCTCCTCGGTGAGGGAGCCCGCGAGGCCGAAGTCGATGATCCCGAGGCGGCCCTCGCGCAGGACGAGGATGTTCGCCGGGTGCGGGTCGCCGTGGAAGAAGCCGTGCCGGAAGATCATCGTCATCCAGGCGTCGGTCATCTGGTACGCGAGGTCGCGCAGCTCGGCCGCGCCGTACGCGGACGTGTCGAGGTCGCGCAGATGCGTGCCGTCGAGGAACTCGAGCGTCAGCACGCGCGACGTCGTGTAGCGGCGCGTCACGCGCGGGATCGCGACGCGCTCGTCTCCCTCGAAGTTCCTCCTGAACGTCTCGGCGTTGCGCGCCTCGTGGAGGTAGTCGAGCTCCTCCCGGATCGAGCGGGCGAACTCGTCGACGAGCGCCTCGGCGTCGATGAAGTCGAGCGCGCGCACGCGCTCGCGCACGAAGCGCGCGGCCGATCGCATCAGCGCCAGGTCGGACTCGATCTGGCGGGGCGCGTTCGGGCGCTGGACCTTGACCACGACGGCCTCGCCCGTGGGCAGCGTCGCCCGGTGCACCTGGCCGATCGACGCCGCCGCGATCGGGATCTCCTCGAACGAGGTGAACGCGCGCTCGACCGTGAGGCCGAGCTCCCGCTCGATCACCTCCTGCACCGCCTCGAACGGGAACGGCGTCACGTTGTCCTGTAGCTTGCGAAGCTCCGAGACGATGTC
>Ga0187779_10002712_pt1 | contig 10800 bp, 6 predicted proteins | sample 1015_Q2_SP10_10__FD_132435 | JGI IMG/M metagenome (GOLD analysis project Ga0187779, IMG submission 132435) | Tropical peat soil microbial communities from peatlands in Department of Meta, Colombia - 1015_Q2_SP10_10_MG | ecosystem: Environmental > Terrestrial > Soil > Wetlands > Peat | place...
CTGGCATGCGGGTTCGCCGCGGCGCGCGGCGACATCATCGTGATGCTCGATGCAGACGGGTCCACGGATCCGGCGGAGATCCCCGCCTATGTGATGCCACTGCTGCAGGGCGCCGATTTCAGCAAGGGCTCGCGGTTCACCGACGGCGGCGGCAGCACCGACATCACCCCCGTACGCGCGTTGGGCAACCGGTTTCTGAACCACGTCGTCAACGCGCTGTATGGCACCAGGTACACCGATCTCTGCTACGGCTACAACGCCTTCTGGGCAGACGTTGTGCCCACGATCAACGTCACCTGCAACGGGTTCGAAGTAGAAACGCTGATCAACGTGCGGGTGGCGAAGGCGGGACTGACCGTGGTCGAAGTCCCGAGCGTCGAGCACGAGCGCATCCACGGGGCGTCCAAGCTTCGCCCCGTGCGCGATGGACTGCGGGTGCTGCGCACGATCATTCGCGAACGGCTGCCCCGGCGTCGCCGTGAGGAGATCGTCGAGGCATCGTTCCGCGAGCTCCCTCTTCGTTCTCAGTCTCGCGCCTGTTCAGACGCGGTGCTCGTGGGCTGAGTCGTGCTCAGGGATGAATATACGACGGCCCCGTCTCGGGCCCGCCGGGGTGAGTCGGTCAGCGTGGTTATCTGCGCCTACACCATGAGCCGATGGACTGAGCTCGTGCAAGCCGTGACTTCGGTCGAGAGCCAGACCCGTCACCCCGACCAGACAATCGTCGTCATCGATCACAATCCGGCGCTACTCGAGCGCGCGTGTGAGACCTTCACCGACGCGACCGTGATCCCGAATCCATCGGATCGCGGTCTGTCGGGCGCTCGCAACGCGGGCGTCGCGGCCGCGCACGGGGAGATCGTTGCCTTCCTCGACGACGATGCGCGAGCGGATCGGCAGTGGCTCGCGCAGCTTCTCAGCGCCTACCGCGATCCAAACGTCGTGGGGACGGGCGGCATCGTGGAGCCGCGGTGGAGTTGCGGCCGTCCGGCTCGGTGGCTTCCGCGCGAGTTCTACTGGACGATCGGGTGCAGCTATACGGGCCTGCCCACGGAGGTCGCGGCGATCCGTAACCCGATCGGCGCAAGCATGTCGTTTCGCCGCGAGGCGATCGTACAAGCGGCCGGATTCCGCGAAGGGGTCGGGCGCGTCGGGGCCATCCCGCTTGGCTGCGAGGAAACCGAGCTTGCGGTTCGGATCGCCGGTGCCTCGCCGACCGCCAAGATCATGCACATGCCCGCGGCGCGGGTTCACCACCTGGTGACCCCCGAGCGCGCGCGCTGGCGCTATTTCACGCGCCGCTGCTGGGACGAAGGGCGGTCGAAGGCGGCCGTAGTCCATCACGTCGGAGCGCGGGCGGGGCTCGCCAGCGAGCGCAGCTACGTCTTGCGCACGCTGCCGCGGGGGGTGCGGCGGGAGCTTGGCCTGGCCGTCCGCGGCGACCTGTGGGGAGCGGTCCGGGCGACGACGATCGTCGCGGGCCTGTCGGCGACGGTTGCCGGCTACCTGTACGGCAAGGCGCTCCGGACCAGCGGGAGCTCGTTGGAGGGACACGCAATCCAGCGCGGATATGCCGAGGCACGCGAGCCGATTCCGGTACTGCTCTACCACCGAATCGGCGCCGCGGAAGACGATCGCTTTGCGGTCGCGCCGGAGCAGTTCAGCGAACAGGTGCGGCTGATCGCGGCGAGCGGCAGAACGCCGGTGACAATCGGCGAGCTCGCCGCCGGCATCCAAGGCACGCGCCCGCTGCCCGCCCGGCCCGTCGCGGTGACGATCGACGATGCCTATGAGGACACACCGCGCGCCGTTGCCGAGTCGCTCGCGAGCGACGTGTCGGTGACCGTCTACGTCACTACCGGCACGCTTGATCGTCCCGGCATGCTCTCGACCTCGCAGCTCCGCGCGCTCGCCACGATGGGCCCCAAGGTCGAGCTTGGCGCTCACTCGGAGTCGCACCCTCACCTGGACGCGCTCCGCCCGGGTGACGTCCGCCAAGAGCTCCTCGCGAGTAAGCGCTCCTTGGAGGAGGTTGTGAACCGCCCCGTCGAGACGTTCGCCTACCCGCACGGCTCCTATGACGAAGCGGTGCGGGCAGCGGTTATCGACGCCGGGTATCGCTCCGCGGCAGCGGTCAAGAACGCGATCTCCCATCCCGGCGACGATCCGTGGGCGATCGCGCGGTACACGGTCACGAGCGCCACGACGCCGGAGCGCCTCGCGGATGTCCTGGAGGGACGCGGGGCGCCGCTCGCGTGGCGACGCGAGCGGCTGCGGACCTTCGCGGCACGGACAGCCCGCCGGGTCCGCCGGCGGATCGCGCAGGTGGGCAGATGAGCCGCAACGGCAAGATCAGTCCCGCTAGAGCGGCATCCCCGGTGCTCGCCACCCCCACTGCCGTCCGTGCGGTGGAGATCGACCAGCCGATTCGCGACATCGCCGTGCCGGCCTCGCGCAGCGGACAGCACTATGCCTCGCTGCTGGTCGTCCCCACATTGCACGGGTGCCCGCTCGGCACACTCGCGCTCGACCTGCCCGATCCCTTCGGCGTCCCCGGCGAGCGTCTTTCCTCGGCGATCTGGGAGTTCATGGCGGAGCAGATCGGCGCCCATCTCGACGCCGACGGCACCGTCGCATCCGACGGGGCCGAGAACCCGGCGCCGGCCGCCGCGCAGTGTCGCCTTGCCGCGCTGCGGACCGGGCCGCTGGCCTCGGTGGTGATCAACACGTGCGCCGACGTCGACGCCACCCTGCGGTGCCTGGCCGCGGTCTTGGCCATGCCGTATGAGCCGTTCGAGGTCATCGTCGTCGACAACCGTCCGGCGGGCTCCAGCGTGCGGGCAGCCGTGAACGAGCGGTTCGGCGACGACGGACGCGTGCGCGTCGTCGACGAGCCGCGCCCCGGTCTGGCCACGGCCCGGAACGCGGGCCTGCGAGAGGCCGAGGGCGAGTTCATCGCCGTGATCGACGACGATGTCGTCGTCGATCCGAGGTGGCTCGGCCGCGCTGCGCGACGCTTCCAGGACGAGCCCACTGTGGCCTGCGTCACGGGACTGATCCTTCCGGCGGAACTCGAGACCCGCGAGCAGGTGCTGATCGAGCGTTTTGCCGCGTTCGGCAAGGGCTTCTCGCGCCGGACGTTCTCGCTCGAGCGCGCGCCCGAAGGCGACCCGCTGTTCCCGTACGCGAGCGGAACGTTCGGCTCCGGTGCTAACACCGTCCTGAGGGCGCAAGCGGCCGACCTGCTCGGAGGCTACGAGGAGACCCTCGGCACGGGGACCCCGGCGCGGGGAGGCGAGGACCTCGACCTGTTCATCAGGCTGCTGCTGGCAGGCGAGGAGATCGCCTACGAACCGTCGGCGTTCGTCTGGCACCGGCATCGGAGCGCAGCCGGGGCGCCACGGCGCCAGGCGATCAATTACGGCGTCGGGCTATCGGCGATGCTCACACACCGGTGGCTCGCCGGCGGCGATCGTGCACGGATGCTGCGCGCCCTCCCGGCTGGATTCGCCTATCTTCGAGACGCGGACTCGCGGCGCAATCGGGCGCGCGGAGCGGACTTTCCGGGGTCGCTGCGGCGTTGGGAGGCTCTGGGGCTCGCGGCCGGGCCCGCGGCCTATCTGAAGAGCCGCGCGAGCGCGAGGCGCGCCGGCGGCACGTTCACTCCCGCCTGGGTGGGCGAGGTCGATCTGGTCGAGCCGCCGGTGGATCGCCCGATTCCGCACTCTGACGGCAAGCGCTACGGCGCAGCCCGGGTGCTGGTCAGGAACGCTGGAGAGCCGCTGGCGCTCCTCGACATGGAGCTGACCACGGGCACGTTGAGAGCGGCCCAGGTGCAGGCCGCGGTGAAGGACCACTTGGCGGTCGTGCCGCCGCCGGCCGATCCGGACAGTCACCGCCGGACCGGCGACGACGGCTTGTCGCGGGCGACCACGGACATCAGCGTCGTCGTGTGCACGCGTGACCGTCCCGAGTCGCTGCGAGCAACCTTGACGTCGGTCCTGCAGGCCGAGCCGGCGCCCTTCGAAGTGCTGGTCATCGACAACGCTCCGAGCGGCGACGCTACGCGAGCACTGGTCGCCGAGCTCGCGGATCAGCGTCTGCGCTACGTCATCGAGCCCGTGCCGGGCCTCTCTCGTGCCCGTAACCGCGGGGTCGCGGAGGCACGGGGTGCGATCGTCGCCTTCACCGACGACGATGTCGTAGTCGACCGGGCCTGGCTGAGCGGACTCGAGCGGGGCTTCGCGAGGGCTCCCGAGGTGGTCCTGGTCACCGGGCTCGTGGCGACCGCCGAGCTCGAGACCGAGGCGCAGCAGATGTTCGAGTCGAGCGTCGCCTGGAGTACGAGCTGTGCCGCCCGGGTGTGGGACCTGTCCGCCCCGCCGCCCGGCGACGTCCTGTTCCCGTACACCGCCGGGCAGCTCGGGACCGGCGCCAATTTCGCCCTGAAGCGGGCGTGTGCGAGCGCGCTCGGACCGTTCGACGAGGCGCTCGGCGCCGGCACCCCAACCGGCGGCGGTGAGGATCTCGACATGTTCCTGCGCGTGTTGCTTGGCGGCTTCAAGCTGGCGTACGAGCCGACCGCGCTGGTGTGGCACCGGCATCGTCGAGAGGCCGAGGCGCTACGCGGCCAGATGTTCAGCTACGGCGCGGGCTTGTCGGCCTACGCCTGTAAGTACCTGTCCGCACCGCCGACTCGCGGCGAGGTCGCCCGGCGCGTGCCGCGGGCGCTATTGCGGGCCGGCCGGCTCGCCGGCCGGGGCCGGCTCGGTGGACGTCCGCACCGCGCCATGCTGAGAGCCCAGCTGCTCGGCTACGCGTGCGGTCCGATCCTCTACCGGCGCGGTCGTCGAGCCGTCCGCCGGCGCGAGTGCGTGGAGGCTGGGTGATGACCGAGGTGCTGGCGCCACCGCGTTGGTCCCGGTTACCCGGCGGGGCGGTGGCATCCGCCCGCCGGCGCCATTCCAACGGCCGTGTGGAGGCGGCCGCGACCGCTCGGGCGGGCTACGCACGGGCAGTCCTAACCGGACTGTTCGCGGTCTCGCTCGCGACGTTTGCCTGCGCTCGCGTGGCGCATGTGCCGAACCTCGCCCTCGCCGGCGCGCTCGGCGCGCTGTTCCTCGGCGTCGGAACCGCTCCACTGCAGCTTGCGCGCGACGTTTCCCTCTCATTCCGGCTCGCGGTCGCCGGGGTGGTCGGCCTCTCCACGGCGCTGCTGCTGGGGGCCGTGATGGTGCTTGCGCCGCTGTGGCACCCAGAGCTCGTCGCGATCGTCGTACTCGCGGTCGCGGGCGCGGTTCACGCCGGCGCGGCCCCCGCCGCGCTCGCAGACCTGCGGCGGGAGCTGGCCGATCGCGAGTCCGGCACGGCCGCGCGTGCGCTCGCGTGCAGCCCATCCTTTTGGTGCACGCTCGCCGGCACCGCGTTGTGGCTCGGCTCGGCGATTCTGAGCCAGCGAATCGTCCCCGGCCTCGGGGGGTTCCTACCGCGCATCACCCCGTTCTGGTATGCCGGGGTGGTGCTCGTGCTCGCGGCGATTGCGCTCGCCCGGCGAGAGCGGCACGAGGCGTTCGTCGCGGGCGCGGTGATCTCGCTCGCGCTCGCGCTCACGCTGACTCCGGCTCTGTTGTACGGCATGCCGCGATCCCAGTCGGCCGCCAAGCACATCGAGCTGGTGACCTTCATTCTCCAGAGGCATCACCTGGCCGTCGGTGACGGTATCTACGCGGCGTACTCCGCCTTCTTCTCTGCGGTGGCGTGGCTTTGCCGGCTGGCGCACGTCTCGGATCCCACCGGCCTGGCCACTTTCTGGCCGGTGCTGATGGCCGTGATCCTGCTCGTCGAGCTGCGGTTCATGTTCGGTCAGCTGATCGACGGACGTTATCGGCGCTGGGCCGCGATCACGCTCGTGTTGCTGGTCGACGCGATCGGGGCCGATTACTTCTCGCCCCAGTCGGTCGGCTTTGTGCTCGGCCTCGGCATCGTCGCTCTGGCGATCGCCTCGGGGCCCGACATCGACCGTCGCGTCGCCGGCGTCGTCCTGGTTGCTTCGAGCTGCGCGATCGCGATCACGCACGAGCTGAGTCCGTTCATCATCGGCGGGGTCCTGGTCGTGCTCGGGGCCTTCCGTCGCGTCCAGCCGCGCTGGGTCGGGCTCGTGGTCCTCGCCGCGGCCGGAGTGTGGGCGCTGGCCAACTATCACGTCCTCGGCGGCTATTTCTCGCTCGCGAGCCTCGGGGACGTCTCCAACTTCGCCCCGCCCAGCACGCCGACGGCGCCCGGGCTGAGCCGGGATCCGATCGTCGGCGCGAGCTCTTACGCGCTGCTGCTCGGAATGGTGGTGCTGATCGGAGGGGCGCTCGTCGCCCTGGCTCGTCACCGGCGTGAGCGCTGGGCGTGGGCGTATGTGATCAGCGCCGGCGTCGGCCTGCTGTTCGTGGCGGTGAATCCCTACGGGAACGAGGGCATCTTCCGCGCATCGCTGTTCGGGATCCCGTGGTTGGCGGTTCTGGCTGTCCACGCCTTCCGCTCACCGAGCCGGCGACTCGGGTCGATCGCCTGGATGGCGGTGACCGTGACCCTCCTGGCCACGTTCCTGGTCGCATCGTTCGGGATGGACGCGACGAACGTCATGCGCTCGAGCGATCTGCAGGCGCTGCGCACGTTCGAGCGGGAGGCGCCCGCCGGCAGCTATCTGCTCAACATCGGCTTTGGCGATCTACCGAGCCTCCCGCCGAGTGTTGGCTCATCGACAAACCAGATCAGCTACGCCGAGCTCAACGACACTGCCACGCAGGCGACCGGGCGACCGGTCGCCGCCGATCTGGTCGCGCTGCTCGAGCGCTACGAACAGCAAGCCGGTGGGGCGACGGCCCTCCAGAGCGGGCGGCTCTATGCGATCTGGTCACCGGTCGAGTCCTACTACGCCCAGGAATACGGCCTCGAGCGTCCCAGCCAGAGCGTTCGCTGGCTCGACCTGCTACTCGCGAGCCGGTCGTGGAGGGTGGTGTACGCCAGCCACGGCACATATCTGTTCCAAGCCGTGGCGGCACCCGCCGACACCGGGAGCACGCCATGAGCGTCGCCTTCGCGCGAGACGAGCGGGGGAGGCGGCCGGCCGCCGAGCGTGGCGCTCCGGCGCTCGCACCGCATGAGCGGCCGGAGGACGAAGCGGCGTCGGCGGCCGTTCGGGGGCTGTTCGGACGCGATTCGGCGTACCTGATTCTGTGGGCGGCGCAGCTGGGAGCGGCGGCGCTGTTCACGCCCGTGGCCACCCGCCTGCTCGGACCCTCGCGCTTCGGTCTGGTGGCGTCGTCGATCGCGGTCATGCAGGTTCTCGTCGCGCTGGCGGGCTTCGGCGTCCAGTCCGCGGTGCAGCGGCGTTATGCCCACTTCGGCGAGCGGGACGCGCGCCGGCTGATCACCCTGGCGATCGCGACCTCGGTCGTGGTCTTCCTGATCGCGGACGCCACCGGGCCCCGGTGGGCGCCCGCGCTCGGCCTTGGCCACTATCCGGCGACGGTGCGCTTCGCGGTCACCTGGGCGTCGCTGACGGCGATCAGCAACGCGGCGCTGGGTCTGCTTCGCAGTCGCGATCAACTCGTTCCATTCGCGACCGTCAGCCTCTCGCAGTCGATCGTGGCCGAAGCCCTGAGCCTGCTGCTGGTCGTGGCAGTGCGCCGATCCGCGTCGGAATACGTCCTCGGCCAACTGATCGCCCAGGCGCTGGCGGTGGCAGTTGCCCTAGCCCTCACCCGTCCGCTGCCGCTCGGGCGGCGCCATCTCCGAATGATCACCGACTCGCTGCGGTACTCGATCCCGATCGTCCCCGGAGCGCTGGCCGCCTTCGTACTCGAGGCTTCGGACCGGCTGGTGCTCCAGCACTTCCTCGGGTCGGCGGCGGTCGCCCGCTATGCGGTGGCGTACAACATCGGCGCGATCCCGATCCTGCTGCTCGGCGTGCTCGACACGGTGTGGATGCCTCGGGTTTTTGCGCTGAGCGACGCACGGGTGCGCGACTCGGTGCTCACGCGCAGTCGCGACGCGCTCTACGCGCTGCTGATCCCGGTAATCGCCGGTCTGGCGATCAGCGGTCCGGTCCTGCTGCATCTCTGGGCGCCGGCGAGCTACCGCCCGGACGGGCTCATGTTCGTCCTGGTTCTCGTGGCCGCGAGTGCGATCCCGGTCGCCGGCGCGATATCCCATACCCGTCTGCTGCTTGCGGAGGATCGGACCGCCGCGATTGCCGCCGCGACGCTGATCGCCGCCGGCGCGAATCTCGTCCTGAACATCGCCCTGGTGCCACGATTCGGCATCGAGGGATCGGCGCTGGCGACGCTGCTGGGCTACGTCGCCCTCCAACTGACGCTCGCGGTCGCCGCGCGGCGCGTGCGGCGACTGCAGCCGACGGGACGTGCCCTGCGGGTCGAAGTCCTTGCGGCGGTGCTGCTGGCGTTCGCCGCGGCGGCGGTTCCCGTGACCTTTGCGCTGCTCGGCATGCGACTTGTCGTCGGAGTGGTGTGTCTCGCGATCCTGGTGGGCATGATCGCGACCTTGTCCGGCGTGTTCGGTGCAGACCGGACCAATTGGCTGTCCCGATGGATGGGGTCCACCGTTCTCAGGGTGTCGGTTTGATGTCGTCAGTCGCGGCACTGATACTCGCCCACGACGACCCCCCCATGGTCCGGCGCCTGATCGCGGCGCTCGACGGCGTCGACATCTTCCTGCACTGCGACAGCAAGGCTCCGGCGGCAGTAGTGACCGACATGACCGCTGGCGCCGGGCCGCGCGTTCGGCTGATCCCCCGTCACAGGACGGCCTGGGCTAGCTGGTCGCTGGTAGAGGCGGAGCTGGCCGGGCTCCGAATGGCGCTCGAGCACAGCGCGGCCGAGCATTTGATCGTGCTCTCCGGCAGCTGCTATCCGCTGGTCAGCGTCGCCGAACTGCAAGACGAGCTGTCGGACTGGCGCGGTCTCTCTCGCCTTCCGCTGGCACCGATTCCGAACCGTTTTTGGGACACCCCGCGTAATCCAGACGGGGGCATGTGGCGGTTCCGCCGCCGCTTCGTAACCTTCCGCGGCCAGACCGTGTTTGTCGGCAATGTGCCGCTTCGGACCCGGCGTCGAGCGATCCCGACCGAGCTGAGCCTGCACGCCTCCAGTCAATGGAAGATCTTTGCCCGGGCCCACGCCGCGGAGTGGCTGCGCGTACTCAGCGATCGACCGGAGCTTCGAGCTTTCTGGCGGACGACGCTCGTGCCGGACGAGGCGTGCGCCGCGTCGATACTGCGCAGCCCGGAACTTACGGGCCCGATCGCGGACGAGCTGCGCGACGACCTTCCCTGGTACATCGAATGGGGCGACGCCGCCCTGGCCGGCCGTCCGGATTGGCTACGAGAGCGGGATTTCGCCGCGCTGGGCGCCGCCCGCCGAGCGCCCCGGCGCGCGCCTGACCGGTGCTCGATCGGTGCCGCGGATCGGGACGCCTACCGCAAGCTGTTCGCGCGCAAGGTGTCATCGCGCGAAGGGCGGCTGCTCGACCGCATCGACGAGGAGCTGAGGACATGACCGGCGCCGCCACGGTGGCTAGAGCGCGCGCAAGCGTCGACCGGGATGCCGGAGGGCGCGAGTCGCTCGACCGGTTGACGAGCCTGCGCGCGTTGGCGGCGCTCGCGGTGTTCGCCTTCCACGTTGGTCAGTACAACGTCTGGTCTCCCGCCAAGCTCGCGGGATTCGGCTACGCGGGCGTGGCCTTCTTCTTCACCCTTTCTGGCTTCGTCCTCGTGTGGTCGGCGCGACCGGAGGACTCCGCGGGCCGGTTCTTCCGGCGACGGTTCGCACGGATCTATCCGTCCTATCTGGCCGTCCTGCTCATCGCGTGCGTCGTCCCCCACGTGGCCGTCTATCGCGGCACGGACGCCGGGATCCTGTCGGTCACGCTTACCCAGGCGTGGGTGCCGCTGGACAAGTTCGTCTTCGGCCTCAACGGCGTCTCGTGGTCGCTGAGCTGCGAGGCGGCTTTCTACGCGGCGTTCCCGCTTCTGCTCGTGTGGATGACGCGACTCGGCCGTCGTCGTTTGGTCGGGTTGGCACTCGGAGCCTATGTAGTCGGAGCCATCGTTGTCGTTGCCGCCACGTGCTACAGCCCCGGCGGCGCGACGCTCGCGTTCGTCAACCCGCTCATCCGGCTTCCGGAGTTCATGCTCGGGATGGCCGCCGGTCTGGCGTTCGCGCAGGGATGGCGGCCGAACATCGACGTACGCCTGCCGGCGGCGATCCTCGCGCTGCTGTATCTCGCCGGCGGTCTGCTCCATCTGCCCAAGCCCATGATGGACCCGGTGCTCGCGCCGGTGTTCGTCGCGGTTCTCGTCGCGTCGGCCGGCTCGGACGTCGCCGGGACGCGCAGCTGGCTCACCCGGCCCGGCTTGGTGTATGCCGGGGAGGTCTCATTCTGCTTCTACCTCGTCCACGAGCTCGTGATCATCAACGCTGCGCCTTACATCTCCGGCCCGGTTGCGGTGGTCGTTGATCTTGTGGCCGCCGCGATACTGGCTGCCGGCGTGCATCACCTGGTCGAGTTGCCCTGCCAGCGGTGGCTCCGGCCGGGAGGTCGTCTCGAGGCGCGTGCGCGGCTGATCCGCAGTGGGCGCCGAGGCCCGGCGGCCGTCCAACCGTCTCAGCTGTAGACGCGCACCCAGTCGACCAGCATCTTCGCCGGAAACGTCGTGGTTGCGTTCGGCGATCCCGGCCAGCTCCCGCCGACCGCGAGGTTCAGGATCAAGAAGAAGCGCTTATTGAACAC
>Ga0187779_10002713_pt1 | contig 10796 bp, 4 predicted proteins | sample 1015_Q2_SP10_10__FD_132435 | JGI IMG/M metagenome (GOLD analysis project Ga0187779, IMG submission 132435) | Tropical peat soil microbial communities from peatlands in Department of Meta, Colombia - 1015_Q2_SP10_10_MG | ecosystem: Environmental > Terrestrial > Soil > Wetlands > Peat | place...
AGCGTTCATCGTCTTTGCAAAGGGCGGTCAAAAAACTTCGCGTGCCGCCCAGCAGGTGGTTGCCGCTGCACCGGGCATATCGGTCGTGGCTACGGCAGTGAAGAAGGCGGATTTCAGCGTTTATCTTTCCGGGCTCGGGACTGTCACGCCGCTTAGCACCGTCACGGTTAAGACCCGCGTTGACGGAGAGTTGACGAAGGTCCTGTTTCAGGAAGGCCAGGTCGTAAGGAAGGGAGATCTCTTGGCCGAAATCGACCCGCGGCCCTTCGAAGTGCAGCTGACCCAGGCCCAGGGGGCCATGGCCCGCGACCAGGCGCTGCTGGAAAATGCCCAGCTTGACCTGCAGCGTTTCCAGGATCTGGTCAAAAAAGATCTGATCCCTAAACAGCAGCTCGATACACAGGATTCCCTGGTGCACCAGTATGAGGGAGCGGTCAAGGCCGATCAGGGCCAGATCGACAACGCCAAGCTGCAGCTGGTTTACTCCCGCATCACCGCACCGACCAGCGGCCGCGTCGGCTTGCGCCAGGTGGACCCCGGCAACATTGTTCATGCGAGCGATGTCAATGGCCTTGCGGTCATCGCCCAGCTGCAACCGATCTCGGTGATTTTTTCCCTGCCTGAAGACAATCTCTCGCAGATCTTGGGCAAGCTCAGGAGCGGGGCCCGATTGACAGTCGATGCATACGACCGGGACCAGCAGCAGAAACTTGCGACCGGGACCCTATTGACCGTGGACAACCAGATTGACCCAAACACGGGCACGGTCAAGCTCAAAGCTGAATTCCCGAACCGGAACAATGAGCTCTTTCCGAACCAGTTCGTCAATGCGCGTCTTATCATCGAAGTGAAGCACGATGCCATCATCGTGCCGGCGCCCGCCATACAGCGGGGACCTCAGGGTACGTACGTCTACGTGGTGAAGGCAGACCAGACGGCAGCGCTGCGTGATGTCACTCTCGGCATCACGCAGGAAGGGATTGCCTCCATTGCTGCGGGGTTGTCCGTTGGCGAGCTTGTTGTCGTAGACGGTGCGGACAGGCTTCGCGACGGCAGCAAGGTCGATGTGAAGGGCCAGAACAGCGGGATTCCGGCACCTCAAAGGCAGAGCAAATGAACATCTCCCGCATCTTCATCGAGAGGCCTGTGGCAACCACGCTCTTGATGATTGCCATCCTCCTTGCCGGCGCCGTTGCGTACAAGCAGTTGCCGGTATCCGCACTGCCGCAGGTTGATTACCCGACCATACAGGTCCGCACCTTCTACCCCGGCGCAAGCCCCGATGTCATGGCCTCTTCGGTTTCGGCGCCGCTCGAGCGGCAGTTCGGCCAGATGCCGGGCCTCACCCAGATGACCTCGGCGAGCTCAGCTGGCAGTTCGATCATCACGCTGCAGTTCAGTCTGGACCTCTCACTTGACGTTGCCGAGCAGGAGGTCCAGGCTGCCATCAATGCGGCTTTTACCTTCCTGCCGCGGGACCTTCCGACCCCGCCGGTCTACAGCAAGGTAAACCCCGCGGATGCGCCGATCCTGACATTGGCGCTCACCTCGAACACGCTGACCCTGCCGGAGGTCGAAGACATGGCGGACACGCGGTTCGCGCAGAAAATTTCTCAGCTGCAGGGCGTTGGGCTCGTGAGCATCTCCGGCGGCCAGCGTCCTGCAGTCCGCATCCACGCAAATCCCACCGCCCTTGCAGCCTACGGCCTGACGCTCGAGGACGTGCGAACAGCAGTGAGCGCCGCAAATGTCAATCAGGCGAAGGGAGGCTTTGACGGCCCGCGCCAAGCCTATATCATCGGCGCCAACGACCAGCTCTTTTCGAGCAAGGATTACCGGCCGCTTATAATCGCGTATCGCAACAACGCTCCGGTCCGCCTAGCCGACGTCGCAGACGTGATCGACGATGCCGAGAACATCGACCAGGCCGCATGGATCAATACGTCTCCTGCAGTGATCGTGAATATCCAGCGCCAGCCGGGCGCCAACGTCATCGAGGTCGTCGACCGGATTAAGAGGCTTTTGCCGCAGCTCCAGAATGCATTGCCCTCGTCCATCAAGGTCACGGTCCTGACCGACCGCACGACAACGATCCGCGCCTCGGTCAGGGACGTGCAGTACGAGCTCATGCTTGCTGTCGCGCTCGTCGTTCTCGTCATCTACCTGTTCCTGCGCAATCTTCCGGCAACGACCATCCCGAGCGTTGCCGTACCGCTCTCCCTCGTGGGAACATTCGGCGTGATGTACCTGATGGGCTTCAGCCTGAACAACCTTTCGCTCATGGCTTTAACGATCTCGACCGGCTTTGTCGTTGATGATGCGATCGTGATGATAGAGAACATCGCTCGCTACGTCGAGGAAGGGGAAGCCCCGATGCAGGCGGCACTCAAGGGGGCAAAGCAGATCGGGTTCACGATCCTGTCGCTCACCATATCGCTCATCGCGGTTCTTATCCCGCTGCTGTTCATGGGCGACGTTGTCGGCCGTCTCTTCCGGGAATTTGCCGTCACCTTAGGAGTCACAATACTGATTTCGGCAGTCGTTTCGCTTACGCTCACGCCTATGATGTGCGCCCGCATTCTGAAGCATGTTCCTGAGGAAAAACAGGGGAGGTTCTATCATGCCTCCCAGCTCTTTTTCGACCGGATCATTGCATCCTACGGGAAGACGCTTAAGTGGGTGCTCAAGCGTCAAACCGAGACGCTCGTTGTTGCCGTCTGTACGCTGGTCCTGACCGTGCTGCTCTATATCATCGTTCCGAAGGGCTTTTTCCCGGTGCAGGACGCGGGTGCGATCCAGGGGATGTCGGAAGCGCCGCAGTCGATCTCTTTCTCCGCAATGGCTGAAAGGCAGCAAGCCCTTGCCAGGGTGATCCTCAAAGACCCTGCGGTTGAAAGCCTTTCTTCCTTCATCGGCGTGGACGGCACGAACGCGACCATAAACAGCGGCCGGATGCTGATCAACCTCAAGCCATTACATGAGCGCGATGCGAGCGCGATCGAGGTCATCAGGCGCCTCCAGCCGGAGCTGGCCAAAGTCGAGGGCATCACGCTCTTCATGCAGCCCGTGCAGGACCTCACAGTGGATGCAAAGGTCAGCCGAACCCAATTCCAATACACGCTCGACGACCCCAATGCTGATGAGTTGAATGCGCTGGCGCCGAAAATGATCGACGTGCTTCGTGGCCGTCCGGAACTTCGCGACGTGAGCAGCGACCAGCTGGACAAGGGGCTGAGAGTCGCGCTTTCGATCGACCGGAACACTGCCGCGCGGCTCGGCATCACCCCGCAGAACATCGACGACACGCTGTACGACGCTTTTGGACAGCGGCAGGTGTCCACGATCTTTACCGAGCTCAACCAGTATCGCGTCGTGCTCGCGGTCAAGCCCGACTTCCAGCAGGGGCCGGGAGGACTCCAATCGATCTACCTGCGCGGGACGGCCGGAGGACAGGTGCCGCTCTCTGCGATCACCCAGGCATCGGAAACAACGGGCCCCCTGGTCATCAACAGGCAGGGCCAGTTCCCCGCTGTTACCATGTCGTTCAATCTTGCGCCACGGACGTCCCTCGGCGAGGCGGTTGATGCGATCGAGGACGCGGCAAAGCAGCTGAATCTGCCGGCCAGCATCCGGGGGAGTTTCCAGGGAACGGCCCAGGCATTCAAGGCCTCGCTCACGAATGAGCCGCTTTTGATCCTTGCCGCGCTCATAACGGTCTATATCGTGCTCGGCGTACTGTACGAAAGCTACATCCACCCGATTACGATCCTCTCCACGCTGCCCTCGGCAGGCGTGGGCGCGGTGCTTTCGTTGATGCTCTTCCGCACCGAGCTCTCCGTCATCGCTATCATAGGCATCATCCTTTTGATCGGCATCGTGAAGAAGAACGGCATCATGATGATCGACTTCGCGCTTGAAGCCGAGCGCAAGGAAGGGAAGGATCCTGAAGAGGCGATCTACCAGGCCTGCCTCCTGCGGTTCCGACCGATCATGATGACGACGATGGCCGCTCTTTTGGGAGCGCTGCCCCTGGCGCTCGGGCGCGGGGTCGGATCGGAGCTCCGTCGCCCCCTCGGCATCTCCATCGTAGGTGGACTTGTCATAAGCCAGATCCTCACCCTCTATACGACGCCGGTCATTTATCTCTGGTTCGACCGGCTCGCACGAAGGGTCAAGGAAATCCGTTCCAGAAATTGATGGAACCAGCATGAATATTTCAGCAACCTTCATCAAGCGACCGGTCGCGACCACGCTCCTTACCGCCGGGCTTGTGCTCTCCGGCGTGATCGCCTTCCGCTTGCTTCCCGTTTCGCCGCTGCCGCAGGTGGATTTTCCGACGATTTCGGTGCAGGCGGCCCTTCCCGGCGCGGATCCCGAGACCATGGCGACCTCGGTCGCGGCGCCCCTGGAACGCCAGTTCGGCCGGATCGCCGGGGTAGCGGAAATGACGTCAACAAGCTACCGCGGCTCAACGAGCATTACTCTGCAGTTCGACCTGGCCCGAGACATCGATGGCGCCGCGCGCGATGTGCAGGCAGCGATCAACGCGGCCCGCGGGTTCCTCCCTGCGAACCTTCCCTCCAACCCGACGTACCGAAAAGTCAACCCCTCGGACGCGCCGATACTCATCCTCGCCCTCACCTCCGATACCAAGAGCACGGATCAGATGTACGACGCAGCATCATCCATCCTCCAGCAAAAGCTCTCCCAGGTGGAAGGCGTGGGACAAGTCTTCGTGGGAGGAAGTTCCCTGCCGGCAGTACGCATCGATCTGAATCCCATGGCGCTCTCGAAATACGGCATCAGCCTGGAAAACGTGAGGAACGTGCTGGCAAACACGAACGTCAACAGGCCGAAGGGACAATTGGCGTTTGGCGACAAAACGTGGGAGATACGCACCAACGACCAGCTGATCAGGGCCGAACAGTATCTGCCCCTTGTCGTTGCGTATCAGTCAGGGGCCGCTGTCCGGCTTCGGGATGTGGCTGACGTTCAGGACTCGGTGGAAGACCTGCGCGCTGCAGGGTTCGTGAACGGAAATCCGGCGGTCATGGTCATCGTGTTCCGCCAGCCCGGCGCCAACATTATCGAGACCGTGGACAACGTGCGGAAGCTCCTTCCGCAGCTCGAAGCGGCTTTGCCCGGCGCCGTCTCCCTGTCGATCGTTCTCGACCGAAGCCCGTCGATCCGCGGGTCGCTGCGTGACGTCGAGTGGACGCTTTTGGCCTCAGGCGTGCTCGTGATACTCGTCGTGTTCTGGTTCCTTCGGAACGTGCGCGCTACGATCATCCCGGCAGTCGCGGTCGCAGTCTCCATTATCGGCACGTTCGGCGTCATGTACCTCTGCGGCTACTCGCTCGACAATCTCTCCCTTATGGCGCTGACGATCGCAACGGGGTTTGTGGTGGACGACGCCATCGTCGTCCTCGAGAATATCACCCGCTACCGGGAGAAAGGGGAATCTTCTATCCAGGCCGCGCTGTCCGGGACCAAAGAGATCGCCTTCACGGTCCTGTCAATGAGCGCCTCGCTTGTCGCCGTGTTCATCCCGATCCTCCTCATGGGCGGCATGGTGGGCAGGCTCTTTCGCGAATTCGCCGTGACTCTTTCGGCGGCGATCATGGTATCGCTCCTCGTATCGCTCACCACGACGCCCATGATGTGTGCAACGATCCTGAGGCCCGAGAAGCCCGGCCCTCACGGCTTCCTGTTCCGCATGAGCGAAGGGGCGTTCAATTGGATGCACGGTAACTACGAAAGAAGCCTCCGCTGGGCATTGCGCCACTCCCGCTTCATGCTTGTCATCATGGTGGTAACGATCGTGACGAACGTGTTCCTGTTCATCCTCGTGCCCAAGGGGTTTTTCCCGGAGCAGGACACGGGCAGAATCGCGGGAAGCATCCAGGCGGCGCAGGACATGTCGTTCCAGGCAATGAAGGGAAAGCTGCTAGACATCGTCGACGTGATCAAGACGGACCCCGATGTTGAGTATGTGACCGGCTTCACCGGCGGTGGCGGCGGCGGCGGATCCACGACGAACACGGGGAGGATGTTCATCTCTCTCAAACCCTTCGAGAAGCGCAATGCCGGCGCGACACAGATAATCGCGCGATTGCGAAAGAAGCTGTCTGCCGTGCCGGGAGCGCCCACATTTCTCCAGCCGGTGCAGGACCTGCGCGTCGGCGGGAGGATCAGCAACGCCCTCTACCAATTCACGCTCCAGGGGGAGAACCTCGCAGAGCTGAACGATTGGGGCTTGCGCGTGCTCCAGAAGATGAGAACAATACCGCAACTCGTCGATGTGAGCAGCGATCTGCAGAACAAGGGGCTGCAGGCCACGCTCATGATCGACCGCGCCACGGCCTCGCGGCTTGGCATCACGCCCCAGGTCATCGATAATACGCTATACGACGCCTTCGGCCAGCGGCAGGTTTCGATAACCTATACGCTCTTGAACCAGTACCATGTCGTGATGGAGGTCGAGCCGCGGTTCTGGCAGCGGCCCGACACGCTTAAGGACATCTATGTCCCGTCGGCCAACGGTCCGCTGATTCCCTTGAGCGCGTTCACGCATTATGAACCGACCGCGACCTCGCTTGCCGTGAACCACCAGGGCCAATTCCCCTCGATCACAACGTCGTTCAACCTGGCGCCGGGCGTGGCGCTCGGGGACGCGGTCAAGGCGATCGAAGCTGCTACGCGCCAGATGGGCATGCCGCCGAGCATCAGGAGGACCTTCTCGGGAACAGCCCAGGCGTTCAAGGACTCCCTTATCAACGAACCGCTCTTGATCCTGGCCGCGCTCATAACGGTCTACATCGTTCTGGGCGTGCTGTACGAAAGCTATGTCCACCCGATTACGATCCTTTCGACGCTGCCTTCTGCCGGCGTGGGCGCGGTGCTCGCCATGATGATCTTCGGTACGGACCTCAGCGTGATCGCCATCATCGGCATACTTCTTCTGATCGGCATCGTGAAAAAGAACGGGATCCTGATGGTCGATTTCGCCTTGGAAGCGGAGCGAAAGGAAGGGATGAGCCCGGAAGAGGCGATTTTTCAGGCCGGGCTCCTGCGATTCCGGCCCATCATGATGACGACGATGGCGGCCCTCTTGGGCGCCCTGCCGCTCGCTGTGGGCCATGGGGTGGGGTCCGAACTCCGTCGGCCGCTTGGTATCGCCATCGTGGGCGGACTGATATTCAGCCAGATGCTGACGCTCTACACAACGCCGGTCGTGTACCTCTACCTTGATCGGCTCAGGATCTGGTTTGAAGGCGTGCGTGGGCGAAAGAGATCAAAGAGGGGTCGGAGTGCGGTGACGAAGGCAGAAGAAAGTCGCCGGAAGGGAGCGGTATCATGAAAAGGATAGTATATTTTTTGTGTTGCCTCATTCTCGGCGTGAATACCAGTGCAGCCGGACCTGGCTATCATATTATCAAGAAACTGAACATCGGCGGAGAAGGCGGATGGGATTACGTTACGGTGGACCATGAGGCGCGACGGCTTTACATTTCTCGAAGCTCCCATGTAATGGTGCTCGATATCGATACGGACGAAGTCGTAGGCGATATTCCTGACACTCCGGGTGTGCATGGAATTGCAGTTGCTCCGGAACTAAAGCGCGGCTTTATCAGCAGCGGAAAAGCTGATACGGCGACCATTTTCGATTTGAAGACATTGAAGGTCCTCGGACGAGTGAAAACCGGAGCCAATCCCGATGCAATTCTCTATGAGCCCGCAACGAAACGGGTATTCACGTTCAATGGCCGCAGCAACGACGCAACGGTGTTCGACGCCATGTCCGCTGAGGTCTTGCGAACCATCGCGCTCGGCGGCAAGCCGGAGTTTGCCGCGACGGACGACAAGGGCAGGGTCTTCGTGAACATTGAAGATACGAGCGAGGTTGTCGAGATCGACAGTCGCCGACTGGTGGTGATCAAGCGATATTCACTTAAGCCTTGCGAAGAGCCCACTGGAATGGCCTTCGATCCCGAGCGTCACCGGGTCTTTTCCGGCTGCCACAGCAAGGTTATGTCTGTTCTGGATACTGAGACAGGCAAGGTGATCGCCTTCGTTCCAATCGGTGCGGGCGTCGATGGGAACGGGTTTGACCCAGGAACAGGACTGGCGTTCAGTTCCAATGGAGAAGGCACCCTTACCGTGGTGCGGGAAGGATCTCCCGGCAGGTTCGAGGTGGCCGAGACAGTCAGCACGCAACGGGGATCGCGCACGATGGCTATCGACCCCAAGACACACAACATATTTCTGCCAGCTGCAGCATTTGCACCTCTCCCGCCTGCATCGCCGGAAGGATCAAAGCCGCGGCCGGTAATGATCAAGGACAGCTTTACGGTGCTGGTAGTCGGGAGATAGAGATTTGTTCCGTTGGTCCGCAGCGCCTTTTAGAAATAAACCTATCTGAAAGTTTGTATGTCAACGGTGTACTTCTTTGTGCCTTGACATTGACGGGTAGCGGTGCTACGATAAAAAATAAGACAAATATAGTCCTGATTGTTGTTATGGAACCGACAAAGCCAAACCCCCCGTGAGGAGGGGACGGAAAGCACAGGATCTTGAACCGAAGATAGCCGAGCTGCCGAAGGAGAAAGAAAGGCAGGCTCGGTTTTTTTTGAAAATAAAAAAGATCGGAGGAAGCGCACGTTCCAGGTTGCTCTGCGGGTTCTGCAGGTTTTTAGCAACTGCATGATCAAGGAGCTACAGATCACGCAGTATCAAATGTTCCCTCTGCGGAGGACAACATCATGAGCAGAAAATACGAGATATTGATTATCATGACTTCATTCATTGTAGTGTCAGTGGCACTCGTGAGGTGTGGGGGAGGAGGTGGCGGTGGTAGCGGAGGCGGTATGATGCCAGCACTCCCCAACATCATCGGGACATTTAGTTCGCCCACCACGTTCGCGACGCACACGACGCTCGCAGGATATGGCTTCTCTTTCGGACCCTCGGACGGTCAGTTCGGAGCTATCCCTGCGAGCGGCATGACCTATACGTTCTACGGCAGCGCCGGCTCCACCGCCTTGTGCGCAGGAACCCCGAACGCCAAAGGAGAATTCTCGTTCACCGGCACGCTCGATCAGGTGACCGGCAGCAATGGGTGCACGAGGTTGTTCGGTCCAGGTGACGGCCCGGCTGGCTGGATCTTCGACAGGGACTATGCGGGCGGCGGCCAGGTCGTCAGCTTCATGAGCGGGACGACGAGCGGATGGCTCATCCCCTTCCATGGAGAGTACCACTGGTTGAACCCGAATACAGCGGATCATATGTGCATTATCCCCAACGGCTCGGGCTCCGAGGTGCCTTGCTTTTACGGGGCTATCGGGTTAGCGGTGTCGATCGACAATGGGAAGACCTTCCAGGTCGTCGGCCAGATCTTTCAGCCAAACGAGCCGCTATCTGCGTTCAACGGCGGAGAACTGAACATGAACGTCGGGTACGGTTCGCTGGTTGTCGCTGACGCGAACGGCAAACACCTCGACAACCCGCCCGCGGACCCAAACAGCGCCTACTTCTATCTTTTCTTCACCGACCTCACGCCCGGGCTGCCCGGCGTCTGTGCCACAGTGCCATGCATTGGTGTCGCACGGGCGCTCTATAGCGATGTGGTAGCGGCAGCGCTCTCCGGCGACCCGCACACGGTCGCTACGGTGTTCCACAAGTACGACGGCGCCGCGCCAGATCCTTGGACGCAGCCCGCTACCAGCGATACGCCCGACGAATCGGGGACCGCAGGCAAGTATGCGCCTCTCTGGACTGACGGACCAAGTGTCCAGCCCGAGGTGCTCTACGACAGCGCCTTTGATGCATACTTGGCCGTCTACCAATCCGGCGGAGCGGTTCAGGTGCGAGCCTCGAGCGATCTCATCCATTGGTCCGAGCCCATCGGCACCTCGTATACTGAGGCAGGCCATGTGCTGTTCTATCCTACTCTCATGGGCGAAACCGGAGATCCGACTATCGGAGGACCGATGCCGCGCGTGTATGTAACCAGCTTCCCAACCGGGTCATTCCCCAACTATTCAACGTCTGTTTTCGAGAGTGTGCCGCTCATGCTGTCTAAGAGCCCTTGAGTCCGGTGTTGGGACAACGGCGATTTTCTCCTTTTGTAGAGGAATGAAAGAGAAAGAGGAAGAAAGACAATATAGAATTGGCGAGTGCTTTTGCGCCTCTTAAAGACTGCAAAATTCGCACGACAATGGAATGTAGTGGTTCATGTACCTCCCTTGCATAATCCTAAAGCCGTAGAAGGAACAGCCTTGTCCACCTTAAGACCTATGAATATCCTTAATTGAAAAGTTGCAAACCCTTGCATTTGACAAATAATAATAATAATGATTTAGTTTAATCATCCCTTGATAAAATCAAACCTTCCGCGAGGAGAGAGCGGAAAGCCACGAATGTCAGACATGAGCTTTGAACCTATTGGCCGTGAACGATGCGGTTCGTATGCAGCCAACAAAATGGCTATTACGGCGAATGCATCGGGCACTTGACCTCGATCGGGATAAATATAACCGGAAAGGAGATTGTAAGCGTATGAGGAAAGAGAAAGCGAATCCGCAAGCTTCAAGGGTCTTGTCATTGTTCCTTTTCGCCGCTGTTCTGGCTGCTCTGGTTCTGGGCATATCGACAGACACCTACGCAAAGAAAAAGAAGGCTGATGAGGACACGGGAAAAACCGCGGCGCTCATTGATCTTAATAGCGCTGATCAAAAAACCCTGGAGTCCCTGCCTGGCGTAGGAAAATCGACGGCGAAAGCGATCATTGCGGGACG
>Ga0187779_10002715_pt1 | contig 10790 bp, 9 predicted proteins | sample 1015_Q2_SP10_10__FD_132435 | JGI IMG/M metagenome (GOLD analysis project Ga0187779, IMG submission 132435) | Tropical peat soil microbial communities from peatlands in Department of Meta, Colombia - 1015_Q2_SP10_10_MG | ecosystem: Environmental > Terrestrial > Soil > Wetlands > Peat | place...
CGCAGGACGGCGAGGTTCTGCGAGATCGCAGGCCAGCTGACGTCGAAATGGCGAGCGATGTCGCCGGCGGCCATCTCTCGATCCCACACCAGGCGGAGGATCTCGCGCCGTCGCGGGTTGGCGACCGCGCGCAGGAGATCGGCTTGCATGCCCGGTAACTTAAGCGAAAACTTCGGGATTGACAAGGGGTACCCTGAGCCGCGATAGTTTAGGCGTCCCTTAAATATGGGCGGCGAGAAGTCAGGAGGCATCGATCAGATGGCAGCCAAGGTGATCCACGTCGAGGTCACGGGCAAGGACGGCCCGGCCCTCCAGAAGTTCTACAGCCAGGTCTTCGAGTGGAGCCTGGACACGAGCAACCCCGGTGGCTACGGCATGGCCCGCGGCGTCGCGGAGGGTGACTTCACGGCCGGCGTCGGGGCGACGCAGGATGGCTCCGCGGGCATGGCCACCTTCTACGTCCACGCGGACGATCCACAGGGCACGCTGCGCCGGGCGGAGGCGCTGGGCGGGCGCGTGATCATGCCCCTCACCGAAGTCGCGCCGGGCACGACGATCGCGCTGTTCAGCGATCCGGAGGGCCATGTCGTCGGCCTGATGTAGGTCGCGGTGAGATACCCGCGTCAGCCGGCGGCCGTCACGGCAGCTGGCTGACGCTCCACACCTGGTTCAGCACATAGCGGCCGTCGGTCGTCGGATCGACCAGGTTCGGCTGGGCCTGATCGAGCACCACGTACGGGTGCAGACGGGCCTGCACGAGGGTGGTGCCGGCGAACGTCAGCTCCACCACGACGCCCTCCATCGTCTGGCGGCTCCAGTCCTGGCCGAACAGGAAGTTGCCGTGGCTGCCGATGACGAAATGGTCGGCGCCATCGGATCCCGGTGTGATGGAGACGGCCGATGCCCAGTGGGTGCCGCTGCCGAGCACGTCGTCCGCACCGTCGGCGAAGAACATCGCCCGCTGGGCGAGCTCCTGCGTGGTGAAGCCGTTGTGGTACTCCGGCCAACCCCACTGCGGCATGGCGAAGACCACGTCAGCCTGAGCGCGGGCCGCCGCGAGGGACGTCTTCACGTTCAGGTTCGTCAGGGGCGCCACGCCTGGTCGCCCAGGGCCGGCAGCGCCCGAGCCGACGATGGCGTCCCAGCCGACGAACGCGAACTTCACGCCGCGCACGTCCACCACTGCCGGGGCCAGGGCGGATGGCAGGTCCAGGCCGGCCCCGGTGTGGGCGATGTGGTCGGCGTCCAGGATCTGCAGCGTCTGCCGCACGCCGGTCGAGCCGGCGTCCGTGATGTGGTTCGACCCGAGCGTCACCACGTTGACCCCGGCCGACGCCAGCAGCGGGCCGACCCTGGGGTCCACGTTGAAGACGGTGCCCTTGGGGTGGTAGGTGAACCCGGCGAGCATGGGGCACTCGAAGTCGTTGACCGTGATGTCCGAGTCGGAGATGAGGGCGCGGACGGAGCCGGCATCGCCTGTTCGAACGGCCGTCACGACCGGCCAGCCGTCGCCGGTCGGGCCGGAGAACTGGGTGTCCATGTGGACGCCGGTGTAGCTTGCATAGCCGCCGTCGAGCACCCACGGCCAGCCTTTGCGGAGCACGATGGCCTCACGAGCCGGCCCGCGATCCGGACAGGTGTCGCCGGTCGAGTCGATGGTCCGGATCTGCGACGCGTCATACGCGGTCCAGGCCGCCGCCAGCCCGTTCGCGGTCGCCGTGAGCGGGTAGGGCTTGGAGCGGATGGCCGGGCCCCCGAACAGGTCGGCCCCGTCCACCTGCAGGACCTTCACGCGTGGGCTGACGAGCCCCGGCAGGAGCAGGGCGAGCAGGCCGGCATGGCCGTGGACGCGATCGGTGATGGCGTCCGCGGCGACGCACGGGCTGGACGGCAGCGGCAGCGCCTGCCCGTCCAGCCGCAGGTCGGTGAGACCACAGGGGATGAGGGCCGTGTCGAGCGCGGTCCGCACCTCGGCCGCCGTCAGACCGAGGCGGGGTTCGCGCACATCGGCGACCAGTGCCAGGTCGGTCGTCACCGCGCCGAGGGTGGGGCTGGCCGACGCCGGCGGGCTGGCCGGAGCCGGTGATGAGGCGGTCGGCGACGCGGCAGGCGGCGGGGACGGGGTGGCCTCCAGGACCGGTGTCGGCGAGCTGGTGCAGGCGGCCAGGGCGGCCGCCAGCAGCGTGACCATGATCCGGCGGCGGTCGCTCATCCAACCCTCCCTGCCGTGCCCCGGTCCGCGACGTGACAGCGCGGCGCACAGACTCTACGCTCCTCGCGATGGATGCCGATCGCAGCCGCCGCAGCCCCCTCGTGCTCCTGCTGGCAGACACGGAGGGCCCCCATCCCGAGTTCTGCTCGTATCGGAACCGCCGCGGCATGCGCTGTGACCAGCGCGCCCGCTGGCGCGAGCGGGATGGCGTCCTGGGCTACTGCACGCTGCACCGGGCCAGCGCGGGCCTGGATGAGCCGACCGCCTGAGCGTTCCGCATGAGCCCTGCAGGCGACGCGCCGCCCCCCAGCGGTACGCCCCTCGACCTGCACCTCACGAGCGGCGATCTCCACGCCGAGTGGTTCGGGGCCGAGCGGGGCCGGCTCGTCGTGTGCATCCCCGGCCTCTCGGCCAACCTGCGCGGCTTCGACTTCATCGCCGAGCGCATCGCCGATCCGGCTCACCGCATCCTCACCCTGGATCTGCGCGGGCGCGGTCAAAGCCAGGTCACCGGGCCGGGCTCGTACGGCTGGGTCCATCATGCGGAGGACGTGCTCGCCATCGCCGATGCACTCGGCGCGTCGCGGTTCGACGTCGTGGGGCAGTCCATGGGTGCGTTCGTGGCGCTGGAGATCGCACGGCTCGCCCCGCAGCGACTGGGCTCGGTCGTGCTCATCGACGCGTGCGGCCTGCCGGACCCCACGACCGAGCCCCTCATCCGGGCGGCCGTCGAGCGCCTGGGTACGGTCTACCCGTCGGTGGAGATCTACCTGGACGCGGTCCAGCGCCTGGGCACGATCCGGCCCTGGAGTCCCTACTGGGAGCGTTACTTCCGCTACGAGCTGGTGCCCGTGGAGGGCGGCGGTGTGCGGGCGCGCAGCGACCGCGCCGCTGTGCTGGAGGACGCCGCGTACGGCGAAGAGCACGATCCGCGGACGCTCTGGTCATACGTGACGATGCCGACGCTGCTGCTGCGAGCGACGCAGGAGCTGTTCGATGGGGCCGGCTTCATCGTGCCGGCCGCCGAGCGCGACGCCTTCCTGGCGGCGGTCCCGTCAGCCAGCCTCGTCGAGGTGGACGCCAACCACTACGGCATCAACACGCACCCGGCCTCCAGCGAGGCCATCGCGGTCTTCCTTCGTTGAAGCTCCGACCGTGAGTTCCCCTCTGCGGCTCCGGGGGCGCGCCATCGTCGCGGGCGTCGAGCGCCCGGATGTCGTGGTGGACGTGGTCGACGGGCGCATCGTGTCGGTGGTCTCTGGGACCGCAGGTGGCGGCGTGGGCCGCGGCATCGAGCGGCTGGACGATGATCTGCTCCTCGCGCCAGGTTTCGTCGACATCCACGTCCACGGGGCGGGTGCCGCGAACGCGATGGACGGGCCGGACGCCATCCGCCACGTGGCCCGGACGCTGGCGGCACGGGGCGTCACCTCGTTCCTGCCGACCGCGGTCTCGGCCCCTTTGGATCGGCTGGCGGCATTCGCCGGCGACGTGGGTGAGGTCATGCAGGCGTCCGACATGCTGGGCGCGACCGTGCTCCACGCGAACCTGGAGGGGCCGGCGCTGGATCCCGGCCACGCCGGTGCCCACGCCCATGCCGCCCTCGTGGACCCGGCCGTGGTGGTTGCGGCCTTCAGGCACGATCCGGCCGCCTGGGATGCGGTGCGTGTCGTGACTGTGGCGCCCGAGAGGCCCGGCGGGCTGGACCTGGTGCGTCTCCTGGCGGCGCGCGGGATCGTCGCGAGCCTCGGCCACAGCGGGGCGACCTACGCCCAGGCAGAGGAGGCCTACGATGCCGGCGCGCGCTCCACGACCCACCTCTTCAACGCCATGAGCGGGCTGCCGCATCGCGGGCCCGGGCTCGCGCTGGCGGCGCTGCTGGACCGGCGGCCGGCGGTCGAGCTGATCGCCGACGGCCTCCACGTGGACGCGGCCATGTGGCCGCTGGTCCGCCGTCTTGCCGGCACGCGTGTCGTCCTGGTCTCCGATGCCCTGCCTGCCGCGGGCCTGACCGGCGATCGCAGCTTCCACCTGGGCGGCCTGGAGATCACCGTGCGTGACGGGCGGGCCACGCTGGCCGACGGCACCCTCGCCGGCTCGATGAGCCTGCTCGCGGAAGCGGTCGTGCGGTTTGCGGCGCACGGTGCGTCACTGGCCGAGACGGTCGCTGCCGCCAGCACCCGACCGGCGCGTCTTGTCGGCGCGCGCCGGAAGGGACGGATCGCCCGCGGCGCAGACGCGGACCTCTTGGCGCTTCGCGCGGACGGGACCGTCGCCCGGATCTGGCTCCGGGGCCGCGAACTGGACCCGGGTCAGCCCTAGGGGTTCGCGCCCGTCCAGCTCCCGCGGCCCGTGACCAGGTCGTAGCCGGGCAGGCAGGACGCGCCGTTGTTGCCGACCGTGATGTCGCGGTACGGGATGGCCGAGCCGTACACGTATGCGGCGTTGACCACGACGCCTGCGTCGGCGGAGCGGGCTGCCCACATCGGCGTCGAGGCGCTCGTGCCGCCCACCTGGTACCACGCCTGCGAGTTCCCGGAGGGGACCGTGTCGTAGACGGCCACGCCGGTGTTGGGATCGGCGTCCAGGGCGACGTCCGGGATGGCGCGCTTGCCCGCGCAGCTGACCTGTCCATACGTGGCGAAGCCGGCCTGCGCCGTGGTCGCCTTCTCGTACTTCGAGCAACCGCCGCCCGAGCCGCTCCAGCCCGTCTCCGAGGCCACCGACCCGTCCGCGTTGAGCGTCAGGGTGGTGCCGCCGACCGAGACGACGTTGGGTGACGTGGAGGGCCAGATGCCCGGCTCCCCGGTGTCACCCGACGCGGCGAAGACGCTCACGCCGGTGGCCGAGAAGAAGCCGTCGTAGAAGTGTTCCAGTGAGAACTCGCCCGTGCCCCAGCTGTTGGACACGTATTGCGCGTGGCCCTTGGCGTAGTTCTCGGCGGTGAGGAGGTTGCCGAGCGACGGCGTGGTCGCCTCGACGAGCAGGATGTGGGCGCCTGGCGCGATCGCATGCGCCCACTCCACGTCCAGGGCGATCTCCAGAGACCAGCCGGCATCGGCGGCCGGGTACTTCGTGCCACCGCTCTGGCTGACCTTCTTGAAGCAGCCATTGGCGGTGGTGCACGCCGGCAGACCGAACTGCCCGTCGAAGACGCCGAGGTCGGCTTCCGCGCTCGGATCGTCGTACGCGTCGACGATGGCGATCGTCCTGCCCGAGCCGGCGGTCAGTGAGGACGTGAAGCCGTAGGCGCCCTTGATGAGGCCGGGCGACATGCCGCTCGGCGTCGTGGTCGCCGCCTGGGCGTGGACTCGCAGCATGGGGTGGGCCCGTAGCTGCGACACGGGCGCTGCCGCCAGGGCCGCGGCGGGGACCAGCATCGCCCCGACAAGGGATCCGAAGACCAGCACCGCGAAGAGACGACGCATGGCACCCGCACCTCCGCCCGCCTGATCGATGGGCCGCCTGCCGCCGGCGGCGGGTACCGGCCACACTACCAAATCGCGACCTGGTCGCGCGGCCCTCGGTGACCTTCGGCCCTAGGCATCAGCGTCGGCACGGCTAGTCTCGCCCCAACGGGCTGTGAGGTGATGGATGCACCCGCCCTGTCTGCTGAGGGTCGGGCAGCCGCGTCGCGCCGCGTCGGCCCTTGCGGTAGCCGCGCTGGTGCTCGCTGCTGCCTGCAGTGGGATCGCGCCGGGCGGTGCCACACCGATGGGTCCGATCGTTTCGCCGGGACAGACCGTCTCGCCATTGGATCGGGCGCTCTTCGCCACCACCTATGCGCCGAAGGTCCCTGCCAGCACAGCCCCCACGGGCACTCTGGTGATCGGCGGCATCCTGTGGTCGCTGCCCGCCACCTTCAACCTGTGGTACTCACCGAACGCCCTCTACCTGATGCAGCCGGCGATGCGCGGCCTGGTCGCCATCACCTCGGATGGCAAGTTCATCCCAGACCTGGCGACCACCGTGCCCACGCCCGAGAACGGGGGCGTCGTGGTCAACGGCCTGACCTTCGACGTCAAGGTGACCCTCAAGCCCGACCTCAAGTGGTCGGACGGCACGCCACTGACGATGGACGACTACGTGGCCACGTGGGAGTGGGCCACCGACCCGCACCAGACCGGGTGCAGCCCATGCGCCGTCGGCTGGCCGGACATCGGCGGCATCGACGAGTCGAGCGACAAGCTGACCGCGACGATCCACTTCAAGGACCTGTACGCCGGCTGGCTTGGCTTCCTGACGAATGGGCCGTGGCCGGCCAAGTACCTGGATTCGGTGCCGGTCCCCGAGGCCTCGACGCTGTACCCGGCCAGCTCCGCCATGGCGAAGGTCCCGGTGGACGGCCCCTTCGTCATCGCCAACGTGTCGCAGACGGAGATCGATTACGCCCCCAACCCGTACTGGGCCGGTGGCGTCAGCACGGTCCACGCGCCGTACCTGGCCGGTCTCAAGTTCGTCGATGCCGAAGACGAGTGGGACGACTTCCTGAACGGCAGGCTCGACCTCGCGCTCGGGATGACTCAGGCCCAGTTCCTGTACATCGCCGGTGTCGTGCCGAGCATCGGCCGGGCGGAGGAGGTGCCCTCCTGGCAGTACGAGCACCTCGACATCAACAACGACCCCAACCACACCCGCGGCAACGACCTGTGGGATCCGGCCGTCCGCAAGGCGCTGGCCATGGCCATCGACAAGCAGGACATGATCAGCGCGCTGTTCCCACGCCAGAGCATCCAGCCGGCCTGCTCGCCCGCGCCGCCAGGCCTCTGGTACGGCGTGCCCGAGACCTGCCCGGGATATGACCCGGCGGCCGCGATCGGCATGCTCCAGGCGGCCGGGTGGGCCCTTGGCCCGGATGGCTTCTTCACCTTCCAGGGCAAGACGATCGATCTCGAGATGTGCACGACCGAGGACGACACGCGCCAGGCCGAGCTGTACCAGGTGCAGCGCTATCTGGCCGGCGTCCACGTCAGGAGCCACATCGAGTTGGTCGACGGGGGGTCCATCCTCTTCGCCCCGTGGGGCAAGACGACCCCCACCACGGACTGCAGCATCTACCGCGGCACCTACGACCTGGCCGACTTCGCTTGGGCCCCCAGCGGCGACCCGTACAACGACTACTTCTACATCTACGCCTCGACCCAGTGGCCGGAACTCGGCGACCACTCCGGGAGCAACGACACGCGCTTCAGCGATCCGAACATGGACGCCGCTCTGACGACCCTCCGGTATGCCGTGGATCCCGGTACGCAGGCCGTCGCCGCGAAAGCGGTGCAGGACGTGTACGTGGCCGGCACGCCGGAGATCCCGCTCTATTACCGTGCCGCGGTCGCCGGGGTGGGGGCGCACCTCGGCAACTGGCCGGGTTACAGCCCGGCTGCCTTCGGGCCGTTCTGGAACGTCGAGGACTGGTACTACCTGCCCTGACCGCCCGCGAAGGCCACCCCGTGGCCCGCGGCTTCAGGGACCCGTCGCCACCGGCCCGACCGCAAGCGTGTCGAGCATCGCCTCCACGAGCGGGTCGAATGCCTGGAACGCCTGATCGTCCGGCGCCTGGATGACGATGCGCAGCAAGTGCACGCCGACAGCCCCGACGATGACGCGGTAGCGGGTGCCGGCCAGCCAGGACTCACCGGCCCGCCCGGTGATGTTGGGGTTGAGGAGCAGCGCCGGCGGGTACGTCCCGGGGCACGCGTCCTCGGCGACCACCCCCACATCGGCTTGGCTGGCGACGAGGGTCCCGAAATAGCGCGTCGTGGGGGTCGTCGCCTGGAGTGCCGGCGTGTGGGTGAGCCACTCGACGTAGTCCACGGCGGTCGGGCTCAAGGGTCGCGAGTCGTGCGCGCACGCGTCCAGGGGGACCCGCGTGGGCCACGAAAAGCTGACGATGCTGGTCGGGTCGCTCGTCCGGCTGAGGGCGAACGCGGTACCGGAGGGCTGGGACAGCGACCAGCCGGCCGTGAGGGCGAGCGTGATGGACGGCTGGACATCGGCTTCGGTGTAGCGCCCTGGTGCCAGCTCCGGGTTGCCCCCGGCGTCGACGCCGATGACGCCGTGCTGCGGGCCGGCGAAGCCGAACGTATACGTCCCGTTGACGGGTGCGGTGGGCGATCCGCTCGACCCGGCCGACCAGGCGAGGAAGCCGCCCTGGAGCAACGCCGCCCCGAGCAGGACGACGAGCGCGGTGCCCAGGAGGGCGAACAGGCGAGCCGTCACGGTGCCGGATCGCACCACCGGGCCGCGGGCACGGACGAGTCGACCCGCTGGCGCCGGAGCCGTGTCGAGGAGCCACGCATGCACCGGTTGGGCGAGGCCCTTGAGGGCCAGCGAGCCGCGGTCGACGAAGGCGAAGGTACCTCCCGCCACGAGCTCGTGCACCGTGCTGCTCACGAGGATCTCGTCGGCACGGGCCTGCGCCAACAGGCGGGCGGCGACGTGGACGGCCACTCCGCCAGCCTTGCCGTCCACCTCCTCGACCTCCCCGATGTGGACGGCGGCCCGCACGTGCAGGTCGAGGGCCGGCACGCCGGTCACGATGGCGGCCGCGCAGGCGACCGCGTCCGTGGGGCGGGCGAACGTGGCGAAGAAGCCGTCGCCCGCGGTGTCCACCTCGTGCCCACCGAACCGCGCCAGGGCCTCGCGCACGAGTGCGTTGTGGCGCGCAAGCAGCGTCCCCCACGCCGCATCCCCGAGGGCGACCGCATGGGCGGTCGAGTCGACGATATCGGTGAAGAGGACCGTGCGAAGGTCACGCCCGCCGACCGACGACGAGTCTGGGGTGGCCGGTCCCGCGGGCAGGCTAATGGGTCGGCACCCCCCAAGGCTCGGGCCGCGGGGTCTGAAGCGTCGGCACCGTGCCCACGCTCGTCCCTGCCGCAGGTCTCGTCGGGTGACACCTGGTCGTCACGATCGACCTCGCCGGGTCCGCGACGGTCCGCGGCCCCAGGTCCCTGACTTCGCGACGCTGTGTGCGCCGCCAGCGCAGCATCTGACCGGCCTGCCACGGCAACAAGGGCCGAACGGATCGATTTGCTGCCGATCACCGCGGGGTCCCGCCGCAGCGGTCGCGAGTCCCGCCAAGCAAGGCTTAGTCGTTCACGCAGGCATGGCCACGCCGAGAGCGCGGATCTGGCGGGACACGTCGAAGAGGCCGAGGTCAGCCAGGAGTTCGCTGAGGGCTGAACGGCCCAGCCCTCCCAGGCTGGCCACGACGGCATCTCGAGGACTGGGCCCGATGCCGGTGATGCTTCGACCCTGAGCCTGGGAAGTGGCGATCCAGCCCGCCGGGGTGCGCCGAAGGTGGACCTGGGCCGCGAGCGAGCCGGTCGGCGCCTGCATCCGGAAGCGCACGTCGTTGGCGCCAGGTCGAGCCTGGTCCATCGAGTCGATCGTGTGCATGGCGCCACGGTCGCCCGGCGATGTGCCAGCTAGCGTGTCACGAGGGTGGAGCGGGAGACGGGGTTCGAACCCGCGACATGCAGCTTGGAAGGCTGCCGCTCTGCCAGCTGAGCTACTCCCGCGACTGCCCTAAGGCTACCTCCCCGTTCGACAAGGGCGCAAAGAGCTGACGTCGCGGGCGTCTCACGAGCTCTTTCCACAGGTCGACCTCGCATACATACTCCGGCCCATGGCACTCGGGGAGGGTGACGTCCTCGGCGACTACCGCATCGTGCGTCTCGTCGGCCGCGGCGGGATGGGGGCCGTCTACCTCGCGGACGATGTCCGCCTGGGGCGCAAGGTGGCCCTCAAGGTCCTGGCATCGGAGATGGCGGAGCTGCCGGGCGTCCGCGAGCGCTTCGTGCGCGAGTCGCACCTCGCGGCGGCGCTCGATCACCCGCACATCCTGCCCATCTACGAGGCCGGCGCGGTCGAGGGACAGCTCTTCATGGCCATGCGGTACGTGCCCGGGCCCGACCTCGCCGGGATCGTCGCCCGCGACGGTCCGCTGCCGCTGGCTCGCACGGTAGCGCTCATCGATCAGGTCGCGAGCGCGCTCGACGCGGCCCACGCCGCGGGCCTGATCCACCGCGATGTGAAGCCCGGCAACATCCTCGTCGCGGCGGGCTCCCAACCGGGCACCGACCACGCCTACCTGTCCGACTTCGGGCTGACCAAGCACGCCGAGTACGCCAGTGAGGCGCTCACCCGCTCGGGCCAGCTGATCGGCAGCGTCGGCTACGTGGCCCCCGAGCAGATCGAGAACCGCCCGATCGACGCGCGGGCGGACGTCTATTCGCTCGGCTGCGTGCTCTACGAATGCCTGGCCGGCAGCCAGCCGTACCCGCGCGAGACCGAGATGGCGACCCTCTACGCGCACGTCCAAGCCCCGCCGCCCTCGCTGGCGCTCGTGCGCCCCGAGCTGCCGCCGGCGATCGACGCGGTCATCGCCCGGGCTCTGGCCAAGGACCCCGCCGAGCGCTACCCCAGTGCAGGGGCCCTGGCCGCCGCCCTCGCCACGGCGATCAAACCCGAGGCCGCCGGCCGCCGCCTCACCCGGGGCTTCCTGTTCGCCGACCTGCGTGACTACACGGCCTTCGTCGAGGCCCACGGGGACGCCGCCGCCGCCGGCCTCCTCGAG
>Ga0187779_10002716_pt1 | contig 10789 bp, 8 predicted proteins | sample 1015_Q2_SP10_10__FD_132435 | JGI IMG/M metagenome (GOLD analysis project Ga0187779, IMG submission 132435) | Tropical peat soil microbial communities from peatlands in Department of Meta, Colombia - 1015_Q2_SP10_10_MG | ecosystem: Environmental > Terrestrial > Soil > Wetlands > Peat | place...
AAGCAGATCACCGAAATGCCGCCCGCCCTGGACCAGAGGCGACCCGACTGCCCCGAGGACCTGTCCCTGGCGGTCATGCGGTGCCTGGAAAAAGACCCGGAGAACCGCTGGCCGTCGGCGGACGCGCTGCGTCGGGCCCTCGAGTCGCGCACGGTCACTGGTTATCGCCCCACCGGCCAGACCAAGCGCGGCCAGGCGGGACGCACCTCCGGCGACCCACTGCGGCGCGCCTCTGGCGCCAGCGGAGGACCACGCTCCAGCGTCCCGATCTCGCCACCACTCGCGCGGCAGGGAGTAGGGCGTCCCCCCGCGGCGGAGGACTGGCGCAACCGCCTCGACCGGCACATGGAGCGGGCCAGCCGACGCATGGAGCGGGCGGGCCGGAACGACACCCCGCTGCCTGTGCCGGACACCGGCGAGCCGCTCATCGTGCAGAAGACGCGGGCCCAGTTCGCCCGGTGGGCGGCCGTGTCAGGCGGCTGCCTGATGCTCAACCTCGCGACCGGGATCACCAATCCCTGGTTCCTCGTGGTTTCCGGAGCCATGGGGTTCAGCCTGCTGACCAACTATTCACGACTCTGGCACGCCGGCTACACCTGGCGGGATGTGCTCAACCGCCCCCCCGCCCCGGATGCGGTCCAGGTGCCGGGCGCAAAGGGCCGGATGCCGAAGCAGCTTCCGAGCCCGCGTCCGGACGAATTCGGCCAGCAGGTGGGCGCGATCGTCCAGGCCTACACCGACCGCACCGCCATTCTCAAGCTGCTGGAGCGCATGACCCCGGCGGAGCGTCAGATGCTGCCGGAAGACGTGCAAGGGACGGTGGACGCGCTGTACCAGCGAGCCACCGATCTCGCCAAGACCCTGCACGCGATGGATTCCAACCTGGACGTTCAGGGCCTGGACCGGATCGACCAGCGCATTCAGGCGCTGCAGCGTGAGCCGGACGACGAGGAGCGTCGCCGCCGGCTCGATCTGCTGGAACGGCAGCGCAAGACCATCGGGGACCTCCGGGGCCGCCGCGACCAGATTGCCAGCCAGCTCGAGAGCTGCATTCTGGCGATGCAGAACGTGCGGTTCGACCTGCTGCGGCTCCGGTCGGCGGATGCCTCCGCGGCCCTCGGTGACCTGACGATGGCCACACAGCAGGCGCGAGCACTCTCCCGCGACGTCGACAACGCAATCGTTGCCGCCAGTGAGATCCGGGAGGCGCTCGGCAAATAGGCGCGTTTGACTCGTCTTTCCCCGCGCCCGCTTCGGACTTCCCCCGGAAGCGGGCGTTGGTATATTCACAGCCCCGTCGGCTCTCGGCGTACCTACCGTGCCTCGCGAGTACCGCCCGATCCGGCCAACAGGCCTGGATGCCCGCGCGGCCCGAGAACCACCACTTGGAGGATCACGCATGCACGGCCCCCGTCGGAAATTCCTCGCCTCGACCTGGATGCACGCCCTCGGCCCGGTGGCGGTCGCCGCCGCGCTGGCCGGCTGTGGCGAGAAGAAGCCCGCAGCGGAGCCGGCCGCCAAAGGGCAGAACTTGCCGGTGGTCGCCATGATCAAGGCGGCAGACTGGATGGGCAGCGAATGGAGCGAGGACGCCATCAAGTTCGGCTTGTCCGAGTCCGGGTTCGAAGAGGGTCGGGACTATACGCTCAAGATCTCGAGCGCCCAGGGAGACATCGGGACGCTGCCCAACCTGATCGACCAGGCGCGGGACTCGAAGGCCAAGGTGATCATCGCCCTCCAGGATGCGACGCTGCAGGTGGCGGTGCAGCGGGTCAAGGACACGCCGGTGGTGTTCCACCTGCTGTCGGACCCGTTCGCCATGGGGGCCGGCACCTCCGATTCGAATCATCTGGCCAACTTCACTGGGGTGTACGCACCCGGATTCGGTGACCCGGAACAGGAGCGCCGGGTGGACCTGATCCGCCGCACCCTGCCCAAGGCGAAACGGCTGGGCATCCTGTTCAGCCCCGACGAGGCCTTGTCCGTGAATCTCAAGGACAAGATGACGGCCGCGGCCAAGAAGGCGGGGCTGGACGTGGTGGATCAGCCGATCAACAACGTCGGCGAGGCCGGCACGGCGACCCAGGCCCTGGTGGCCAAGAAGGTCGATGCAATCGAGATCTACGGCAACGCCGCCCATACGGCCTTCGCGAGCATCCTGCAGATCACCAAGGAGAAGAAGGTTCCGGTCTTTTCCTCGTCGCCGTTCGAGGTCATGAAGGGCGCGATCGCCTCCTTCTATCCGGACTTCCAGGAAGGCGGCGTCGAAGCCGGGAAGATGGTCGGGCGGATCCTCAAGGGCGAAAGCCCCGCGAAGATTCCGTTCTACCAGGTCAAGACGAGCAGACTCGCCGTGAACCCGAACACCGGTGTGGCGGTGCCCGGCAGCGTGACCTCCGAGGCCAACCGCGTGGTTGGCGATAGCACCAAGAAGTAGTCCCGATGCGCCTCAGCACGGCGCACGACGGCCCCGTGGCCGTGGTGCGCCTCTCGGGCCGGCTCGATGGCGAGTCGGCCCGCCATCTTTCGGACACGATCGAGGATCTGCTCCGCGAGGGCGCGCGCTCGATCGAGATCGACATGTCCGGGGTGGAGTACCTGAGTTCCGCTGGCATCCGGGTGCTGGCCCACAAGTCCGAGGACCTTGCCGCGCTCCGCGGCTCCCTCCACGTCGTCACTCCCTCCCCGGAGGCCCGAGCCACCATCGAGGCGGCCGGCCTTTCGGCTGGCCTGGTCCGCGAGGACACTCCCACCAGAATCTCCAGCGGGTCAGGCCGCTTCACCCATTGGGGACTCCCCACCATCGAGGCACGGTACGGGAGTTACGAGGTCTCACGGTACAGCGATGATGGCGTGGTGTGCCGCCTCTATGGACCAGCTCAGAGTTTACTCCGCGGACCCGCCGATCCAACGGCATGCCGCGCGGTCGCCTTCGGCGCCAGGAGCTTCGGCATCGGCATCGGCGCGATCGGCACCCGGGTCGAGGATGCCACCCCGCGCCTGGGGGAACTGATCGCGGCCGAAGGGGTCGTCACCTATCTCCCCACCGAGGGAACCCGCACCCCGGACTACATGCTCAGCTACGCCAACCTGCCGCCAAAAGCGGTCCTGGCGAGTGGGCTCGTCTGGGAGGGGCTGTTCAGCGACCTCATGCGGTTTTCCACGCAGCCCGATTCCGACCAGGTCCCACTCACCGAGCTGGCCGAGGTCTGCGTGGAGATGTCGGGAACCGAAGCGGTCGCCATCGCGCTGGTGGCCGAGATGAAATCGCTGGTCGGCGCGAGCCTGCGCCGCTCTCCTGCGCTGATCCCCGCCAACCTCGCGGGCGATGCCGATGTGGCGCAGATCCGGGAATGGCTCTCCTTCACGCCCGAGCCAGCCTACGCCGGCAGCACCGCCCTCATCGTTGGCGTCGTGGCGCGGCGGCCGACAGCTCCCCTGGCGGGCCACCTGCGCCCCCTCGATCGCGATGGGGTGCTCTTCGGCCACCTGCACGCGGCCGTCTTCCCCTATCTCCCGGTGCCGCAGCGGACGGTCATGCTGCCGGCACTGATCGGACGGCTGTTCGAGGAATCGGCGCCCCGGGACGTGCTCCATCTGGTGTACGATGACCGGGGGGCGGATGCCGTCGGCGAAACCGGCCTACTCCGAGGGGTCTGCTGGATGGCGCGGATCACGTCCGTCGAGTCCGTGCCGTGAACCTGCTTCTCGGCGCCACCACGGTCGGGCTGATCTTCGCCCTCCTGAGCCTGGGAACCCTGCTCTCGTTCCGGGTCCTGCGGAGCCTCGATCTCACCACCGATGGCACCTTCACCACGGGCGCCGCGGTGAGTTGCGCTCTGCTCGCCCACGGAGCGCCGCCAGCCGCGGCGACGCTCGCCGGATGCCTGGCCGGTGCCCTCTGTGGGGTGACGACGGGGTTGATTCACACTCGATGGCGGGTGGACGTGATCCTCGCCGGCATCCTGGTCATGACAGCGCTCTACTCGGTCGACCTCTGGGTGATGCGCGGGGGCAACCTGTCCCTCGCGGGGCAAGCCACCCTTTTCGAGCAGGCTACCGGTGCGGTGAATGGCGGCGGCGCGGCCCTGTCCCGTGAAGTCGTCTCGCTGATCCTCCTGGCTCTGCTCGCCGGCGGTCTCGCGCTGGCACTCGGAAGCTTCGCCTCGACCGATCTCGGGCTCGCCCTTCGCGCGACCGGGAGCAGCCCCCGGATGGCCCGGGCCCTCGCGATCGACACCGGGCTGGCGACGATCATCGGACTCGGGCTCGCCAACGCCCTGATCGGACTTTCCGGCGCGCTCTTCGCCCAGTACCAGGGGTTCGCCAACATCTCGATGGGCGTCGGGATCATCGTGACCGGGCTCGCCAGCGTCATCCTCGGCGAGGCACTGTTCCCCCAGCGCACCATTCGGCAGCGGCTGGTCGCGGCCCTCCTCGGTGCGGTCGTTTTCCGGCTGCTGATCGCGGCGGCGCTCTGGGCCGGACTCGATCCCAACGCGCTCCGCCTGGTGACAGCGGTGTTCGTCCTGGTCGCTCTGACGATTCCAGCCGTGATTCGCCGGCTCCGGAGGAGCATCCATGCCTGAGCCGTCGCTGGAAGTGCACCAGCTGGCGCACACCTTTCACCGGGGCACCCCGTACGAGACCACCGCGCTGCAGGGCGTGGATCTGACGCTCGAGCCGGGGGCCTTCGTGGTAGTCCTGGGGAGCAACGGCTCGGGAAAATCCACTCTCCTCAACGCCATCGCCGGATCGCTCCAGACCGAGTCCGGCACGATTCGGGTCGACGGAACCGACGTGACCAAGTGGCCGGCACACCGGCGCGCCCGTTTGATCGCGCGGGTGTTTCAGGATCCTTTCGTGGGAACGGCCTCGGACATGACCGTGCTGGAGAACCTGGCGATCGCCTCGACGCGCGGGCTTCGGCGCGGGCTCGGGAGGCCGCTCGCATCCACCCGGCGTGCCGAGTTACGGGACGCGGTCTCCCGGCTGGGGCTCGGCCTGGAGGAACGGTTGGATACACCGATGGGCATGCTGTCCGGTGGTCAGCGTCAGGCGCTCACCCTGCTCATGGCGATGCTGGTGCGCCCGAGCCTGCTGCTGCTGGACGAGCACACCGCGGCTCTCGATCCCCGGAGCGCCGAGTTGCTGCTGCGGCTCACGCAGAGCTTCGTGGCAGCCGAAGGGCTGACGACGTTGATGGTCACGCATTCGCTGCCCCAGGCGGTGCGCTTGGGCAACCGGATCCTGGTCATGCACCGTGGTGAGGTCGCCTACGATCTCACCGGTGCTCAGAAGCGCCGGGCGCGGGTGGAGGATCTGCTGGCGCGGTTCGAGGAGTTGCGCCGGAGTGACATGCTGGATGCCGACGCAGCGGCCCTGCTCAGACGAAGCTACGCCTGACAGGGCCGCGGACCTTCCCGAGATTGGTGCTCAGGCCCCGATGCGGTGGCCGCGCCTGAATGAACGGTGGCCGGCGTGGACATGCCGATGCGCCCCCTGGCGGCGGCCGTGACGGCGGTTGACGCGGTGATAGCGGTGATGCCGGTGATGGCGACGATGCGGCGTGGTCCCGGGAGCCGCCGAGGTCCGCACGGACGTGCGCTCCGCCGCGGGAAGCACGGTGGCGGCCCGAAGGTCCGGCGCAATGGTGAGGATGAGGAGCAGGCCGACCAGCGTCGAAAACGTGCGTTTCATCTGACTTCCCCCGTTTGATGGCGAAGAGACCAGCACAGGGGAGCGACGCTGACCCGGGCGAGATGTTAAGGGCGCCCTCGGGAGGTGCGGATACTAATAGGCGATCAGTTGCCGCATCGCTTGGAGCAGGTCCGCGGACTGCGGCAGGATGACGTCCTCGAGATCGGGGGCGTAGGCTACGAAGGTATCGGTCGCGGCGACCCGCTGGACCGGTGCGTCCAGCCATTCGAACGCCTCTCCCGCGAGGCGCGCGGCAATCTCCGCACCGTAGCCCCAGGAGAGCGAATCCTCGTAGGCAACGATGACCCGGCTGGTCTTCCGCACCGAGTTGAAAATTGTTTCCCAATCCACAGGCGAGAGCGAGCGCAGATCGATGACCTCCACCGATCGTCCGGTCTCGGTCTCGAATTCCTTCGCGGCGACCACCGCCCGCTGCACCACCGCCCCGTAAGTCACCACCGTAAGGTCCTCTCCTTCCCGAACCACCTTGGCCTTGCCGAAGGGGATCATGAAGTTCGGGCCGGGGTTCGGAGCCTTGTTGTATGTCTGGCGATAGAGGTGCTTGTGTTCGAGGAACAGGACCGGATCGTCGCAGCGAATGGCCGTCCGGAGGAGGCCGTTGGCATCGAGCGCCGTGGCGGGGCAGACCACGCGGAGGCCCGGAACACCGGTGAACACCGCGGCGCCGGTCTGCGAGTGATAGACCGCGCCGCCCTTGAGATACCCGCCATAGGTCACGCGAACGACGACCGGTGAGCTGAACGCGTTGTTGGACCGCCAGCGCATCAGGGCGAGCTCATTGCGCAACTGCATGTAGGCGGGCCAGATGTAGTCGAAGAACTGAATCTCGACCACCGGCTTGAGCCCCCGCGTCGCGAGCCCGATCGCCCGGCCAATGATGTTGGCCTCGGCCAGCGGCGAGTTGTAGACCCGGTCGCTCCCGTAGCTCCGCTGCAGGCCCCAGGTCACCTTGAAGACTCCGCCCTTCCCCTTGATCTGATCGAGGTACTGCGCCCGGCTGGCGTCTGCGACATCCTCTCCGAAGATGACAATCCGGGGATCCCGGGCCATCTCGTCCTTGAGGCAGACGTTCAACAGGTCCACCATCGTGGTGGGATCGCCGGTAAAGCGCGGATCTTCCTCCGTATCGAAATGATCGGAGGTGGGATCCACATCGGGGCTGTAGACGAAGTGATAGACCGTGTCGGTGCTCGGCTGCGGCGCGGCAAGGGCTGTTTCGGTCGCGACCCCGACCTCCTCTTCCACCTGCACCTTGATCGCCTCGATCTCGGCCTCGGTCGCGATGCCGCGCTCCAGCAGGTAGCGCGGGAACCGGGTCACCGGGTCACGAGCGGCGTCCGCCGCGCGCTCCGCGGAAGGTCGGTAGAGGATCTCGTCATCCGAGAGGGAATGGCTGTAGGGCCGGATCACGTGCGCGTGCACAAGGGCCGGGCCTTGGCGGGTCCGGCAGTACTCCACCGCCCGCTGCACCGTTTCGAAGGAGGCGACCGGATCGCAGCCGTCCACTTCTTCGATGTAGAGGCCCGGGAAGCCGGTGACCAGCTTCGAAATCGACCCCCCCGGCGTATTCACCTCCACCGGCACCGAGATCGCGTACCCGTTGTCCTCGATGACAAACACGACCGGGAGCTTGAGGTTGCAGGCGCTGCTCAGCGCTTCCCAGAACTCCCCTTCGCTCGTAGTGCCATCCCCGGCCGACACGAAGACGACTTCGTCGCCGTGCGGACCGGTCACGCTATCGGCCATGCCCTGCACTTTGGAGTAGCGAAGCCATGCCTCGGCGCAGCCCACCGCCTGCAGGAACTGGGTGCCGGTCGGGCTCGAGGCGCTGACGATATTCAGCTCCTTGTGCCCGAAGTGAGACGGCATCTGCCGGCCGCCGGAATTGGGATCGTCTGCCGCCCCCACCGCGCTGAACAGCATCTCGGTCGGGGTCATCCCCAGGCCGAGACAGAGCGCGCGGTCCCTGTAGTAAGTGTAGAACCAGTCGTAGGATGGGCGAAACACCTTGGAGGCGGCGGCCAGCAGGGCCTCATGGCCAGCACCCGAAATCTGGAAGAAGATCCGGTTCTGCCGCTTGAGCTGAATCTCCCGGTCGTCGATCCGTCGCGAGAGCAGGATGAGCCGGTAGATGTCGAGCAGCTCGGCCTTGGCGAGAGTTCGGGGGGTCTTCGGGCTGGTCCGGGTGCGGGTCGCCATGGGCCAAAGATCGTTTCCGGGGAGGGCTTACGGTAGGCCTGAATCGCGGCCGCCCTCCCCTTCAGCGGCCAGGCCCGCTCAGCAGTTCAGAGAGGCGAGTCCAGTAGGTCATGGCGCCCCGAATATCCGGGTCGATGTGAACCTCGAACTCGTCGGCAGCGTCGACTCCCCAGCGCACTTCGGCCGCGCGCCAGGCTAGGACCTCACCGATCCGGAGCGCCACCATCGTGTCGAGCGGGGCGGTGATATGGAGGCGAGCGCGTACCCGTTCCATGAGCGGTGCCACGAGGCGGCTCTGCCATTCGGCCCTCGCGTCGTACCACTGCAGCCGCTGTGCCATGTTTTTGGGAAGCAGTCCGGCAACGCTGTCGGCCACTGCCTCGTACCAACTGCTGTCCGCCACGACTCCCCACCAAAGGGGAGGCGGGGCCCGCGGGGCGAGCACGAAATCGGGCGCGATCCCTCCGCCGCCCCGGACTTCGCGGCCGTGGTCGGTGTGGTAGACGGTGAGGGTATCCTGTTCCGTCCCCGTCCTCCCGGCAAAGCTGTAATACTGTTCCGCCTTGATGCCGTGGTACGCGCGCTGGATTACCCGGCCGCTGGGGGTCACGATTCTGGCAATCGTCAGCCAAACGAGGTCCCCCTGCGGCGGGACGGGAAAGGCCTGCTGGATGAGCGCCTTGCCGAAGCTGCGGCGTCCGAGGATAAGGGCGCGATCGTGGTCCTGGAGGGAGGATGCCACCGCTTCGGAGGCGCTCGCACTCCCCCGATTGATCAGCAGGATGAGCGGCAAGTCGCGAAAGGGGCCATCGTTCCGTGTCCGCACTTCTCCCCGGGCGGCGGCGCGCCGCGAGTCGGTGCGGAAGATGAGGGTTTCCTTGGGCAGGAAGAGCCCAGCGATGTCCGTGGCGGCGAACAACGCGCCACCGGGATTGTCACGGAGGTCGAGCAGCAATCGCTTCGCGCCCTTGCCCTTCAGGTCCTTGATCGCCCGTTCGACCTCCTCACCACTTTTCTCGTGAAAGCCAATCAGCCGCACATACCCGGTCATGGAGTCCACCATCCGCGCAGTAGTCACGGATAGCGGCGAGATGAAATCCAACTTGACGGTGACCTTCAGCGAATCGGGTTGAAGCGCAGCGCCGCGGCTCAACAGCAGGTGGATCTTCTTCCCCTTGTCCCCGATGAGCCGACTGGTGACCTCCTCCAGCGAGAGACCGGCAATCGACGTATCGTCGATCGCCAACAGGCGATCTCCAGGGCTGACACCGGCGCGGGCTCCCGGGCCCGCAGGGTGAACGGCAAGCACCACGATCCGGTCGTCCACGACGTCGTATTGGATACCTGTCCCGGCGAGGGAGCCAGACTCATAACTCAGCTCGCGCTCGGCATCGGCCCGCCGGACGAAACGGCTGTGCGGATCCAGCGAAGAGAGGACGCCGTCGATGGCCGCGTGCACCAGTTCGGCATAGGTCACCGAGTCGACGTAACTCAGCCGGATCTGATTGAGGAGGCTGGAGAAAGTCTGCAGCTGCTCGTACGACGCCCCCTGCGCCCGGGCGATGCCCGGAACCAGGGCCAAGCCTGTCAGGACCGCACACCACGGGAAGTAGGGCCGGAACGCGCGCGTCATAAGGAATCTTTCAGGGTAATTGCGCGATGCGCGCCTTGGCAGCTGCGATCTGCTTGTCGTATCGGCTCGGCGCCAACTCGAGAAATTTGGTCAATGAGGCCTTCGCGTCGGTCGTCTTGCCTTCATTTGTCTGGGCCACGCCCAGCCAGTAGTAGGTTCTCGAGTCGCGCGGGTTGCCGTCGACCGCCAGCTTCAGGTGGGTCTCGGCCTGCGGCATCATCCCCGCCTTGCCCAGCGTCACGCCCAGGTCCATCTGCAGACTCGGGTCATCGGGGTTGGCATTGATGGCGTCCAGCCGTTCTTGCACGGCGTGGGGATAGTCCTTCTGGGCCTCGAAGAGATTGGCCAGCCGGACGTGGGCCATGTACAGGCCGATATCCTCCGCGAGTGCCTCGTGATAGAGAGCGATGGCGTCGATCGGCTTTCCCTCCGCCTGCAAGACCGTGGCAAGGGTATAGCGGTATTCGTTGGTGCGGAGCGGCACGCGGCTGAACTCCCCTTTGCTGGCGAGCGCCTTCTCAAAATTGAGGTTGCGACTGATGAGGACACGGAAGTGCTGCTCCGCGACGTCATACTTCCCGATGTGCGCCGCCGCGATCCCCTTGTACCAGAACACCGAATTGGGCACCCGTTCGGGGAAGCGATCGCCCTTGATATCCCGAATCAGTGACTCGAACCGACCGTGGCAGTCTTCGTAGCGACCTTCCTGACAGTCGGTAAAGCCCTGAAAAAAGAGCGCATACGCTTCGCCGAGGTAATCCTGGACGTCCAGGAAATCAGGCCTTGCCGGCGTCACAGCGGCGATAATCCGAAAATCCACCATCGGATCTATGAGAAAGGCGTGGCGGTATTCGCGATCCGACTGCTGCAGAATGGGGATCTGGTCCTGAGGCACTTCGCCTTCGAAGATTTCGTTCCAGAGCTTTGCCCGGCGCGCGAACGGCAGGCAGGCGAGGGCCAAGTGCGCTTCGGCGAAGCGTGGCTCGAGACTGATCGCCGTGCGGAGGGAGTGCTCCGCGTCGTCATACCGCTTCTCATTCCAGTAAGCCAACGCCACGTTGTAATGCGCGGCGGGGTCGTTCGAGTCGGCACGGGCCCGGGCTTCCAGCTCCGGGAGCGAAAGCGGCAGCTTGATGCGCTGGGCCGCGAGCGCCTGGGGAATCAGGCAGCACAGGATCGTCATCCACCGGCGGAGATGCATGTTCATGGTGTGCGCTCCCGGTAGAAGCTGGGAAC
>Ga0187779_10002717_pt1 | contig 10789 bp, 10 predicted proteins | sample 1015_Q2_SP10_10__FD_132435 | JGI IMG/M metagenome (GOLD analysis project Ga0187779, IMG submission 132435) | Tropical peat soil microbial communities from peatlands in Department of Meta, Colombia - 1015_Q2_SP10_10_MG | ecosystem: Environmental > Terrestrial > Soil > Wetlands > Peat | place...
CCAAACCCTCCGTGAGAAGGGGGCGGAAAGCGGCGGGTGCCGAGTGAGTCGGCATGGCCGAGCTGCCGAAGGATAACATTTCTTTGGTATGCTCGGTCTTTTATTTTGAAGGCTGCTCAGATAAAGGACTCCAAGAAGAATAATTTCAGCCGAAAGGGGGGAATGATGTTCCAGGAAGAAGTGATCAAGCATGTCGAGGATCTTTTCAGGATGCCTCTCTTCAAAATAGGGTTCCTCGAATTTTTTAGGAATATGCAGGCAGAAGGCATCGTGGCTGCGAAGAATTATTGGAGTTTGGCTCATGGCTCGAATTTCTTTATTCCCAAAGCACCCGAGATATTCGAGAAGCTGATCGACTTTTATATAACCATGGGATTTGTTCCACGAAAAAGGCACGAAAAGGTGCTTGAAGAGAATGGGAATCTGAAAGAGGAGAATACATTACTGAGGAATACTATCAGTGATCTGCAGTGCAATGTGCTCACCCATCGCGAGGGTAATGGGCAGGGGAAAAGAGAGAAGCTGGTAGGGAAACAGCCGGGGTTAGAAAGAGAAAGAGAAGAGACCCCGCTGGAAAGACTTGTATGAGCGGAAGGTATGGACTCTGACGGCTATCCTATATTACTGCCCCCAAAAAAACGGAATAATCCCAATGCAGATAAATAGAGCGATTCACTGAGCATAACTTCCCTAAATACTCAGGATACCCAATTATTCGGTGTTTCTAAGCAATGGTAAAGTCAGTTAATCGGGTATCAAGAACCCGGTTCCGCAGGTTCGACATCTGCTGGAGGCACTAATTTTCTTCCTTACGTACCATGGCGTTAGCGACCCCCCACCTCGCGAGTCTCGCTGCTTACGCATTGACCAGGCTCGATGAGATAAAGAGACCGATAACAGGCTAATCGCTCGTGAAGTGCTGCTGGCCGCGATTGAGATAATCTTCCTTCCCCGTTATTATGGTAATAACCGGTCATGCCGGCAAGCCCTATAGGTGAAACGTGTGCGGGTAAGGAAGGCTTTTCCCCGGAGGAGAGGTGCGCATGAACATTCCGGTACTCTTTGCAAAATACTTTGAATTCCGGAGGAACGAGCGCCTGAAGCAGAAGGAGTTCTCTGAGCGGCGGCTCAGAAGATTCCGCCGGTTCCTCCGATTCGTAGAGAAGCGATCGCCATATTACGCGCGGATCATGAAGGAGCGGGGCATTGAAGCCGATACCTGCGTCCCGGAAGACTTCCCCGTCCTGACGAAACGGACTCTCATGGAGCATTTCGACGACATCGTCACCACACCGGCAATCACGAAAGAGGGCATCTCAGAGTTTCTCTCGCGGTCCAGAGATCCTATTGAACTCTACAAAGGGAAATTCGTAGTCCTCCACACGTCCGGGTCTTCAGGGGAGGTCGGATATTTTGTCTATTCGGAGGACGACTGGTCACGAGGGTATGCGCAGTTTGCGAGGGTCCATCCGTTCTCGCTCCGGCGGCGAAAGGCTGCATACTTTGGAGCGACGCAGGGGCACTTTGCAGGCGTCTCTCTTCTCCTCACATGCCGGCGCTCATTGCTGAAGCCCCTTTACCAGGCCGAGGTCTTCGAGATCAATGCTCCATTGCAGCCCGTAATCGACCGTCTCAATACCCTCCAGCCGGATATCCTGAGCGGCTATCCCTCGGGTCTTCTCATGCTCGCCCGGAAGCAGCTTGCCGGAGACCTCAGGATCTCTCCATCGTTTACCGATACCGGCGGCGAGCCGCTCGACCCGGAGACGCGCAGTGTTATAGAAAAGGTCTTCCGCGTTCCTTTGCTCGACCTCTATGCCAGCACAGAACACATGCTCATGGCCATGACGCACCCGCTCCACCGCGGAATGTGTCTGCTCGAAGACGATTTAATCTTCGAACTGCACCCCGATCATACCTGCGTCACGAATCTCTTCAACAGCACCCTGCCGCTCATCCGCTACCGCATGGAGGACGTCCTTGAACCCATGCCCGATGCCGACTGGAGCCTCCCTTACACGAGGATTAATGCCCTCATCGGCCGGATGGAACAGGCGCTCGTCTTTACGAACCGTCACGGCAGCGAAGATTTCATCTGTCCCATCATCATCGTCGAGTTCCATGTCAGGAACCTGCGCCGCTTTCAGATTCGGCGCCTGACCGGGTCGTCTTTTCTATTCAGGGCATGCCTCGAAAAAGGCCTGGGCCAAGGGGAGCGGGAGGGAACGTTTCGGGAGATTCGAAAGAAGTTGCAGGAGATCTTAAGCCAAAAGGAAATGGAAAACGTGTCGTTCGATATCGAAGAGGTCGATGACCTGCAGGTCGATCCGAAGACCGGAAAGTTCAGGCTGATCACCAATTGAAACGCCTCTGCTCGCACCCCTTTTCCGGCTTGTGTATTTTTCTCTTGACGTTTTATTATATACCGTGATGTCAGGGATGCGATTTGTCGTATTGCTTGCGGCTCTTGCGATTACGACGCAGAATACCTGTCCCCATGGTTGGGCCGGAAAAACGGCCTTCCTTTCTCCTCATTCGTCTGTCTGTCAATGCTGCCCTATGAAAGAAGACCGACAGCCTGTGAAATCAAATACGGGGAACGACGTAAAGAAAGATCTATCCGGTATCAATCATCCGTTCGTAATCCGGATCAGTGAACCGGAGACTTCGTTTCAGATTCTCCCCCTCGTGAATGATGAGTTCATTTCGAAAGCAGCGCACGTGAAAGACGTGTATTTAGAGCCCCGCTTGAGACCTCCCCTCCGGATTCTCTCCTCATAATCGGAAGGATATCATAGGCCGCGGCCTGAAGCAGAAGAGGCAGGGGAGGATATTCTCATTAGTTCCACCCCTCCAGATGATGCTCACGCGCGGAGTCCTTTATAGTTTTCAAAGGAGGTCTTCCATGGATAAGGCTAAGACTATTTTGCATAGCGCGATTCTGCTCTACTTTGTCATCGCGCTCGAAGTCCTGATTATGATAAGCCCCTTTGCCGGGTTATTCTATTCCGTCTTCAATCCCGTTCTGCTCGAAACGGCGAAATATCCGGCGACGAGATGGCTCAGCGCTTTCTATCTGCCCCATATGGTTTTGCCGCAGGACGCCTTTCTGCGGTTCGTGCGGGTCATGGGTTCGGTTCTCTTCGTCTGCGGCATCCTGATCTTTTTGGTCTGCGCGGTCCAAATCTATACGGCTAAGTTTACTAAAAAAGGGGCGGTACTCGCGGGCCTGTACTCCTCCGTCCGGCATCCCCAGTATCTTGCGCTCGCATTGGCGGGCTTGGGGCTCGCGATTCTCTGGCCGCGATTTTTGACGGTGGTGCTCTGGCTCATTATGGCGGCTGTCTATTATCTCCTCGCGAGAGACGAAGAACGCAGAATGCTGATGAGTCATGGAACGACGTACGGTCCGTATATGAAAAAGACCGGCATGTTTCTGCCGAAAGGGCTCGAAAACCTCCTGACACCATCATCAGCGATCGGAAAGGCGGCGGTTGCCCTCGGTATCACGGCGATCGTCATCGGCACGGCCTTCCTGCTCCGTGCCTATACCGTCAGTCACCTCACGCTTTGGACGAAAGCGCAGAACGTTACCGCCGTGGCGGTCCTGCCGGAGGACGGATTCAAGATGGAGCATCGCATGGACGGCCTCCTGGCCTTGAACGAAGTCCGACGGAGGATGCAGGAAGACAAACAGTATCTTGTCTATTTCCTCCCTCGCGACTATATCATGCAGGGAATGATCGCAGACACCGGAGAGAACTGGAGGCTTTACGAACAGCATCACTCCATCCCCATGATCACGGATTGGGTATTCCATCCCTTCAGGCACCTGCGCGAAGGGCACCATGCCATGCACGGCGGCATGCACCCGCAGCATGAGAACAGTGCAGGGAGGGGGGATGGCGTGGTCCGGAGGCTCATTTTCCTATCGATCTACAACGCGGGAGGGACTACGCCTGCGAATCCCTTCTCGATTAATGCATTGCGCGTACCCCAGTTTCTCGTCGATGTTGACGTGCATACTATGCGGCTGCTGGAGGTGAAAGACCTTCCGCGGGGCAGCGGGTGGGGTTCGGTACCGACGCCGGTCTTCTAAGAAAGCCAGGGGAATTTCCTGGAGGTCATTACGAGCGACGTCTGTTCGCCTGTAGCAATGAGCTGCAACATAATTAAGAAGATAAAAGAATGAAAAAAAGACGATCTGCAATTATCGTTCTCACAGTGACGGCGGTGCTCTGGGTCCTTTTTGTCCAGGTATATGCGGGGATAGTCGGGGCAAAAAGAGAGGGGATGGTCGAATACATCGGCGCCCAGAAGGATATTTTCGTGAGCGGCAAGGCCGCGAGCGTCCTGTCGCTTGAAGACTTGGCAGGGCGGAGCGGATTGTATGCAATAGGACCCGTCGATGGGCTGGACGGAGAGATCACCATCTTCGACTCTAAACCGTATATCACCAAAGTACGGGACAAGGATTTCATCATGATAAACACATTCGGCCACGGCGCCTTCTTTCTCGTCTGGACCGAGGGGTCTCGATGGAAGAATATTCCCGTTCCCGAGAGGGTGAAAGGCTACGTTGATCTACAACGGTTCGTCAAGGATGAGGCACAGGTTTCGGGAATCGATGTGACAAAGCCCTTTCCGTTTCTGGTCTCAGGGAGGCCAGTTGAGATCAAGTGGCACATTAACATCGACCGGACGGAAGGAAAGCCGATCACGAGGGAACTCTTCCTCAAGTCAAAGGAAACCTTCATCACGAAGCACGAACCGGTCGATATTGTCGGTTTCTATTCAGAGCACCACGCCGGGGTCTTTCTTACCCAATACGCCCCTGCGATTAAGGAAGGATCGGGCATGGAGAACGCAATCCACATTCACTTCGTCTCTCGCGAGAGCAAGGCATCAGGACACATAGACGATCTTATTCTCGGTGAAGGCATGGTGCTCCACCTGCCCTTGCCGTAAGGGAGAGAACCTGAGGCCCCCGCGACACCTACCGTGGGGAGCCTCAATAAGCTTCCGGGGAAGCCGGCCGTCACGTACCTCAATCCTCTCGTCGCGCTGCGGGATTCCGAAAAGGAGAGACCGACTTAAGACTCCCTCTTGCGCATCATGGTATCGCCATAAGACAGCAGCTCGTCAAGCGAACGGGTGCCTTCCGGGTCGAAGCACAACTTACAAAAACTGATGAGCAGTTTATAATTGCGGTTTTTGCTTGCATTGAGATTCTCAAGATGTGCCCTCAGGCGGGAGGCTATTTTATCGATATCGTCTCCCGCAGCACCTATCGTCAGGGCCACGAACTCATCTCCTCCGACGCGCGCGATGATGTCGGATTTTCGAAACGTTGCCCGAAGCATTATCGCAGCATCGATTAATGCGCGGTCGCCCTCCTGGCGCCCCCACCGGTCGTTGATTCCCTTGAGATCGTCCATGTCGGCATAGAGCATTACGAGCCCTCTCTTCTCCCGTTTGGCCAGCGCTATCTGATGTTCCGTCAACGTGAAGAATCCGAGCCGGTTGTAAAGGCCGGTGAGCTGATCGATGAGCGAGGTATCGCGCAAGTGCTTCAGCGTCTTGGCGTGCTCTATCCTTGCTATGAGTTCTTTCAAGGTGAACGGTTTCTTTATCAAGTCCAATGCCCCTACCTCGATTGCAGAGTCATAGGTGTATTTGTTGATAAAGCCGGTCATAATGATCGTCACCATGTCAGGTCTCAGGCGTCTTGCCTTCTCTATAAGCTCAATACCTTTCATGCCGGGAAAGACGATGTCCGTCACCAAAATGTCGAACGGGGTTTTATCGACCAGGTTAAGAGCAGTCTCGGCATCTCTCGCTGTTTCACAACTATAGCCTTGAAGCAAAAACCCCTCCTTCAACATGGGCAATAAGGTTTCATCATCATCAACGATTAAAATAGAACTTCTCTCATTCATTTTGATCACCACGCAAAAGACAATGATTTCAACAGAGCCTCATTATATCAAAATAAGGGGCTATTGTCACAGATGACATTCTTCTTTCTTTTTCCTTCTGGTACTTTGCCGGAAGACGGACAGAGGGCAGGCGGCGGGTATCGGCTATGGCGAACACCGAATGCTCCCTGAGGCCGCTGCATCCTATTGAGCGCGGTCTGAAATGAGTTTCATGACGCGCCGAAGCGATGTGGCCGGCAAGGTGCGATTGAGCCGGGTCAGTTTGACAAATTCCCCCAAAAACGTTATTTTGGAGGCGTATCGCCCAACAAATACTATCAGAGGAGGAATCGGGATGGTCACGAAGATCTTGATCGTGGTTTTCTGTGTTGCCGTCATTGTTGTCGGCGTCATCGGCGTGGTTCAGATGGTTCGTGGTGACAGGAAGCAGGGCTCTCAGAAGTAATCCAGCGCAACATCAGACTCATCCACGGGAGTCGGTAAGGAGACGGAGACCCAAGAGTTCACGGGGCCGTCTCTCAAGCGGCGCACCTTAAGCCAACGGAAAGCGCAGAAAAGCTACGTATGCGAAAAAGGAAAACCGCCGAGTCCTCTCCCTCTTTGATTAACTCGCCGACTGGGTCGAAATCAGCTACTTCTGTTTCTGATGACACTTCCCGCAATTATTCGGATCGTCAGCCTTAAAAGCCTTTGTACCGTCATGACAGACGCCGCAGGTTTTGTGACTGTTCATAGATTTCATGGTTATCTCGTCTCCGCCTGTCTTCATCTGAAATGGAGATGGATGGCAGTCGACACAGGTGAGGCCCTTATCTGCGTGAACCGTACCGTCGAAAACAACCTTTCCGATTCCCTTTCCTTCATATACAACGACCTTTCCTGACATTACCCCAAAGGCACTACTCGTGAGGGCGACGATGATGCAGACTATCAATGCAACCTTTCCCATGAGACCTTCCTCCTTTTATATTTAGTGCTGACCCATCGTTCTTCGCGTCAAGACGGTCCGCCAATGAGCCGTATGACTTCCGGTTCTCAAGAACATTATAATCTTCACTCAAAATCATTTATAGCATAAACATGACCTCATGTCTACAGAAAGATAATCCTATAGGATTCATGAGGGAACCCGGCCTTGTAAAATCGCCGTTCCGATGATATTATCATCTTCGATGAAAAAGATTCTTATCGTAGATGATCTCAAGGCGGAAAGAGAGAAAATAAAGAATATTCTTTCGCGACCCGAGGTCATGATATTCACCGCAACGTCCGCAGAAGAGGCGATTCGGATCCATAGGGATGAAAGAGTGGACCTCGTAATCGCAGACCTCGAGATGGGGGGAATGGGCGGGGATGGGATGTGCACCGCGATCAGGGGTGACGAAACCCTCAAGAAGGTTTCGATAATAATCTACTGCTTCAACAAGAAATCAGCACGGGAAAGGTGCGAGGCCTGCGGAGCAAATGCGTGCCTGACGAAGCCGGTAAATCCCGAGGTGCTCTTCCAGAAAGTCAACGACCTCTTGAGCATCTGCAGGCGGGAGAGCCTGCGGGTTCTCATCAGGGTCTCTGTTGAGGGGAGGGCCGGCGACGGCTATTTCTTCTCCACCTCCAAGAACATCAGCACTACGGGTATCCTCCTTGAGACAGACAAGGTTCTGGCGAAAGGCGACAGGATAACCTGTTCCTTCTTCCTCAACACAAACCAGATAACGGCGAACGGAGAGGCAGTGAGGGTAGAGGAAAAAAAGGGGGAGTTGAACCAGTATGGGGTGAAGTTCATTGACCTCGCCCCAGACGCGCAAATCCTGATAGAAGAGTTCATAAAGAAATCCCGAAGCCGCTGAGAGATGTCGGGAAGGGCGTTCTGTTGACGAGGCGCTCGACTTGGAAAAAGGGAAGACGTGGGAATACCGGGGCTAACCTGTCTGGCGAGGGGTGGAATCTTTGCAGGGAGAGACGTATCGCCGCCGGACAAATCTCTCCTCGTCTTCTTTCGTCACGAGGTTGCCCCGTAATCTTTCTTCCAAGAGGGTGTCGAGAACTTTCGAATAGAAAGGCCCAGGGGCGAGCCCCATTCTCTTAAGGTCGACCCCTCTTAAAACGGGTTTTATCTTCCTTAATTCGAGAAGGTACCGTGAGATCTCCTTCTTCTTGTCGGCGTCGGGAGAGATTGCCATGGCAAAGAGCAGGGTCTCCATGTCATGGGTGAACAATGCCTTATATATCCTGGCGGGATCGCGGAGCGGGAGCAGGAGTATGAGTTCTTTTGCGCCGTGGATGCCCCTTTCGATCTTTTCCTTGAGCCTCGAAGGGGTTGAGAGCCGGACGAGGCTTGTCTCCCGGTCGGTGTCGCCGAGGTCTGAAAGAAGCGCCATCAGGTAAAGGGCGCCTTTATCGATCTTTTCCTCAAGGAAGAGGAGGGTGAACCAGGAAAGGGCATCGTGCAGAGACTGGAGCCTCGATTCGAGTTTCGGATCAAAGGTCAGGTTCTCGTGGATCACTTTCAAGAGGTGATACTCGGAGAGCCTCTTGATCGCCTTCACCGGCTCAGTCTCGTTGAAGATGAGAAGGAGTTCCTCGTACAGGCGCGACCCTGAGAGCCTATCAAAGAGGTTCATCCGCAAAGCCGATTTCATGAGGTTCTCGGTGTGCTTGCCGAGTTTGAATCCGAACCTCTCGGCGAATCGTACGGCCCTGAACGCCCGGGTCGGGTCTTCGATAAAACTCAGGTTGTGGAGGACCCGTATCGTCTTTTCTCTCAGGTCCCTCTGTCCCCCGAAAAAATCGATGAGCAGGCCGTAATCTTTCGGGTTCAGCCTTACGGCAAGGGTGTTGATGGTGAAGTCCCTCCTGTAGAGGTCTTTTTTTATGGAAGACGTCTCGACCTTGGGGAGGGCAGCGGGAGACTCGTAATATTCGGTTCTTGCCGTTGCCACGTCAACCTTGAGGGGGCCGGCAGAGACCTGCGCAGTCCCGAACCGTTCGTGGGTTCTCAGCCTGGCGCCGAGCCTCCGGGCGAACTCGCCCGCGAAGCGGATTCCGTCTCCCTCGATGACGATGTCGATATCGAGGTTTTCCTGCCCACGCAAGAGGTCCCTGACTGAACCGCCGATGAGATAGGCGCTGAAGCCAAAGTCTTCCGCCACCTCCCCCGCAAGCGCGAGCATGGCATGAACTTCGGCAGGAAACTTCTCCTTGAGCCAGCGAGCGAGGTTTCTTCCGATAGACGGCTTTTCCCCCGAGGGGAGTTCCGGCAACCGGCTCCGTTTGAGGACATCCTCATAGAGGGTCCTCAGGATGTCCGTTCTCGTTATCGCGCCGATGATCTTTCCGTTCTCCACTACGGGCATAAATCGCTGGTTCTGTTCTATCATCGACCGTTCCACATCCCGCACCGGAGCGTCAGGGCTCACTGTCAACGCATCGGTGGTGGTGAAGTCGGTGGCGCTGCTTTTCCCAAAGCCGTGGAAGATCGCCTTTTCTACGACCTCTCTGGAGATGATGCCCCTGTACATTCCCTCTTTCACTACCGGGAGCACGTTTACCCCGTATCTCGTCATCATTGACTCCGCCGATTTCACCGAATCATTCCACGGTATCGTTATGACAGGGGCGGTCATGACATCCCGCGCGCTCTTGACGTGCCGCATGGACGAAAGGAGTGTCTTCGACATCTCCTCTTCTATAAGCTCGAGGGGGACCTCCGTCACCGTGGCCGATGCAGCCGTGGGATGCCCCCCGCCCCCGAACTTCTTCATCACCTCTGCTACGTCAAGCTCGGCGACCCTGCTCCGTCCGACCATGAGTATCTTTCCCTGCATGTTCAGTAAGAGGATGAGTCCGTCGATATCTTCCATGTCCATAATCCGGTGCGCGAGGTGTGCCGCATCGCCGACGTAATCTTCCCTTGATGCCTTCACGATCTTCACCTTTGTGCCGTCGACCTCGATCTCCCGGGATGATTGGACCAGTTCATTGAGCAGGTCGAGTTCTTCCTTGCTCAGCTCTGCCCGTATGAAACTCGATACGATCTTCAGGCTCGCGCCCCGTTTCAGGAGAAACGCCGCGGCCAGCAGATCCCTTTCCGTTGTCGACGGGAAAAGGAGAGCCCCCGTCTCTTCATAGATGCCGAGACAGAGGACCGTCGCTTCCATGGGGGTGATGGGGATCTTCCGTGACTTGAGGATCTCCGTGAATAACGTCGCCGTCGCGCCGACGTCTTCGACCACCTCAATCTCAGCGCGAATGTCGTCCTTCGCAGGCGGGTGGTGGTCATAGAGGTGAATGTCGGGCCTGCCGGGTCTCGCGAGGAGTTCGGAGAAAGACCCGATCCTGTCGGCGGACAGGGTATCGACAACAATGAGCCGGCTCACCTTCGAGAGGTCAATCTCCCTGACCCGATAAATCTCGACAGGGTGAAAGGTGGCGATAAACTCCCTCACTTTTTTTTCCTGTGAACCGGGAAAGACGAGCTTCGCATCGGGGTAGAGTTTCTGCGCTGCTATCATGGACGCGAAGGAATCGAAGTCGGCGTTTATGTGAGACGTTATGATTTCCATGGTGACATGTGCTCGCGGGCGGCGGACTGGGAAGAGACAGGAAACGGGCTCAGGATCGTTTCCGTAACGACAACTCCCCCCGCCTACGTGGCGTTTCCATAGAGCGCTACCTGGTTTCTTCCCGTTGTTTTCGCCCGGTAAAGGGCGTTGTCGGAGAAGGTGATGAGTTGCTCGTTTGTCTTTATTCTCGAATTCGGAAAGGATGCCACGCCGATGCTCACGGTGGGTCCCTTGCGTCCCTTCAGGGAGCGGAATTTGTAGTTTTCGATGTACGATCGCATGGCCTCG
>Ga0187779_10002718_pt1 | contig 10784 bp, 9 predicted proteins | sample 1015_Q2_SP10_10__FD_132435 | JGI IMG/M metagenome (GOLD analysis project Ga0187779, IMG submission 132435) | Tropical peat soil microbial communities from peatlands in Department of Meta, Colombia - 1015_Q2_SP10_10_MG | ecosystem: Environmental > Terrestrial > Soil > Wetlands > Peat | place...
CCCGGCAGCTCGTGACCGACGATCTCGCGCAAGCGCCGCGACGCGGCGAGCAGCTTGTCGAGATCGACGCCGGTGTCGTGGCCCATGCACTCGAGCATGTGCACCACGTCCTCGGTGCAGACGTTGCCGGTTGCGCCCGGCGCGAATGGACAGCCGCCCAGCCCGCCGAGGCAGCCTTCGAAACGCGCGACGCCGGCGTCGAGTCCCGCGACGACGTTGGCGAGGCCCATGCCGCGCGTGTTGTGGAAGTGCAGCGTAAGCGGCAGATCGGCAAAGCGTCCCGACACCGCGCCGACCAGCCGCTCGACCTGCGCAGGATTGGCCACGCCCGTGGTGTCGCCGAAGGTCACGCCGGCCACGCCGAGATCGACGTAGCGCGCCACGCAATCCAGCACCTGCGATTCCGGAACGGCGCCTTCGAACGGGCAGCCGAATGCCGTGGCGATGGCGCCGGTCACGCCCGTCTGGCCGCCGCGAAGCACGTCGATGACCTCGCGGAAGCGCGCGAACGATTCGGCGACGGTGCGGCGCACGTTGGCGCGGTTGTGAGTCTCGGAAGCCGACACGACGAGCACGATCTCGTCCACCTTCGCCGCCAGCGCCCGCTCCGCGCCGCGCGCGTTCGGCACCAGCGCGACGTACGTCACGCCGGGATTGCGCTCGATGCCCGCCATCACTTCCGCGGCATCCCTCAGGTTGGGGACCGCCTTGGGCGAGACGAACGACGTCGCCTCGATCTTGGCGACGCCGGTCCGCGAGAGCAGATCGATGATCTCGATCTTGCGCTCGGTCGGAATCCACTCGGGCTCGATCTGGAAGCCGTCGCGGGCGACGACGTCGTGGATGAAGATGCGTTTGCCGTCATGATGCCTGCTCATATCGTCCCCGCCTTCCGCAGCCGCGCGATGTCGTCGTCGCCATACCCGATGCCGCGCAGCACTTCGTCGGTGTGCGCGCCGAGCGGCGGTCCGACCCAGTTCATCGCTCCCGGCGTGTCGGAGAGCTTCGGCGCGATGCCCGGGAGCTTGAGCGCCGTGCCGTCGGGAAGCGCGACCTGCCGGATCATTTCGCGCGCGAGGTATTGCGGGTCGGTCACGATGTCGGCGGCGGTGTAGATCTTGCCGTGCGGCACGTCGGCTGCGTTCAGGGCGGCGACGATGTCCTCGAGATCGTGCGCCGCGGCCCAGGTGCCAATTGCGCCGTCGATGTCCGCGGTGCGCTTCACGCGGCCGACGTTGTTGCCGAGGGCCGGATCCTGGCCGAGGTCGTCGCGGCCGATCGCATGCATGAGCCGCTTGAAGATGGAATCGGCGTTGCCGGCGATCACCACGCTCTTGCCGTCGCGCGTGGTGTACGTGTTCGACGGCACGATGTTGGTCAGCCCGGTGCCGATCCGTCCCCGGATCTCGCCGAAGAGATCGTAGTCCGGAACGAGGCTTTCCATCATGTTGAACACGGCCTCGTACAGCGCGACGTCGACCACCTGCCCCTTGCCGCCGCGGGTGTTGCGATGATGCAGCGCCATCAGCGCGCCGACGACGCCATGGAGCGAAGCGAGCGCGTCGCCGATGCTGATGTTCATCCGCACCGGCGGCCGGTCGGCAAAGCCGGTCACGTGCCGCATGCCGCCCATCGACTCGCCGACCGCGCCGAAGCCGGGACGGTCGCGATAGGGACCCGTCTGACCGAAGCCGGAGAGCCGCACCATGATCAGGCCCGGATTCGTCGCCGACAGCGCTTCGTACCCGAGTCCCCATTTCTCCAGCGTTCCGGGACGGAAATTCTCGATCACGATGTCGGCGTCGCGCGCGAGCCGGCGCGCGATCTCCTGCCCTTCCGCGGCGCGCAGATCGACCGTCACCGATTTCTTGTTGCGTCCCTGGACGTACCACCACAGCGAGGTGCCGTCGTGCAGCAGGCGCCAACTGCGCAGCGGATCGCCGCTTCCCGGCGGCTCGATCTTGACCACTTCGGCGCCGAACTCGGCCAGCATCTTCGCGGCGAACGGCCCGGCGATGAGCTGGCCCAGCTCGAGCACCTTCAGGCCCGCGAGCGGCGGCGTCCTGGATTCAGCTTGCACGATCTCGCACTGCCTTCTCAGATGGTACCGCCGGAGCGGCGCTCGCGAAGCTCGGACTCGAGCTTGGGAAGCTTCTGCGCCATCGACTTGCCGACGAAGATCTGCGGATTCGAGGGCTGGCGCTTTTCCGCCTTCTCGCGGTCGGCAATCAGCTTCTTCGCATCCTCGAACGCCTTCAGGAACGAGTCCTCGAAGCGCAGCGCGTGCTGGAACAGCGCGTCGCCGAAGTACGTCGCGGCGCTCTCGGCGCCGCAGCCGAACGATGTGCGGTCGGCGGCGGAAGCGGTGATGATGAGCGTGCGATCGTCCTTGAGCGGCTCGATGAATCCGCCCGAATAGCACGCCGAGACGACGATGATCCGCCACTTGATTCCCGCGTCGTCCAGCATCTGCCTGAGCATCTGCGGGGAGAGCGAGTCGAGCTGCAGCGGCGGAAACTCGATCGAGATCTTGTGATCCCGGGTGCCGTGGCTCGAGAGGTACAGCATCACGACGTCCTGGTCGGGATCGATGATGTCGCCGATCTCGGAGAGCGTCGCCCGCAGGTTGCTCACGGTCGCGAACGGCGTGTCGAGCATGGTCTGGGGGTTGTTGATCAGCACGACCGAGCGGCCGTCGGTGTCGAAGCGATCGTCGAAGAGGTCGCGTGCGGTTTCGATGTCCTTGCGGAACACGTCCTCGCCCGCGTACGGCGCGAAGCCGACGAAGTAGAGGTCGGTCTCTCCGGGCCGCTCGTCCTCGAGCGAGGTCAGCGCGTCGTAGAGGAGCTGCGGCTGCTTGATGAGCACGTCCTCCGCCGCGGGGTTCGCATAGTGCGCGATCGGCTCGCTCGGCGCGGGGCGCGCGTAGAACCATGGCTGATTGGCCCAGATGGCGAGCGGAATGCCCGCCAGCAGCAGCGCGCCGCCGCTCACGCTGCGCCACCAGAAGCGCGGCTCTCTCGGCACCAGCGCGATCGCGACGGCGCGCCAGTAGATGAGCGCGATCCAGGCCATCAGCAGCCAGAAGCCGGCCCACTGGATTCGATAGCCCTCGATCCAGCCCTGGTTGCCCGGCAGCGCGAGGATGATGTTGGCAAGGCCCAACGCGGGATCGCTTGCGAGTACGATCACCGGCAGCGCCAGCTTCAAATGCGGCTGGCGGAACGCCGCCGAAAGAACCGCGCCCATGAGAAGCAGCACGGCCGCCTCGAAACCCTCGTAGACGATCGCCTGCGGCGCGAAAGCCCCACCCGGACCGGCGCGCACGAAATCGTTCGCCGCGCCGACGAGAACGCTGATCGCGAGGAGCAGCACGAGCTGCCGGACGCTCACGCGGAACGACAACAGCGAGACCGGCAGCGCGAACGCGAGCCGCAGGCCGGCGACGAGATTTCGTCCCAGGTCGCTCGCTGCCTGGTTCGCGGAGGAAATGGGCGTCATGGCTCGCGAAGCCCGAGTCACGCGGCCCGGGCGGCGATGTAGTCCTTGACCGCGCGCGCGTCCGCCGGCAGCACGTCGAAGCGCTGCGGCCGCTCTTCGAGATGCGCGTACGCGGCGGGCCGCTCGGGATCGCGTCCGAGCGCTTCGCGAATCGTCTGCGCGAACTTCGCCGGCAGCGCCGTCTCGATGCAGATCAGCGGCACGCTCGCGTCGCGCCGCTCCAGCGCGACCTTCAGTCCGTCCGCCGTGTGCGGATCGACGATGAGCCCGTAACGCGAGAATGTCGAGCGGATGGTGGCGAGGCGATCGGCGTGCGTGCTTCGTCCCGAGACGAAGCCGGACTCCGCGAGGCGCCGCGCGTGCGGCGTGCCCGACAGGTCGAATTCGCCGCGCGTCGAGAGCTCCTGCCAGAGCTCGCGCACCACCGCAGGATCGCGTCCGACCAGATCGAACACGAAGCGCTCGAAATTCGACGCCTTGGAGATGTCCATCGACGGGCTCGAGGTCGGGACGACGCCTTCGGCGGGTCGGACGCGATACCGCGCGCTGCGGAAGAATTCGTCCAGCACGTCGTTCTCGTTGGTGGCGAGGATCAGGCGCCGGATCGGCAATCCCATGCGCCGGGCCACGTGCCCGGCGAGGATGTTGCCGAAGTTGCCGCTCGGAACGGCGAAATCGACCGTTTCATGGTCGGCTTGCGTCGTCGCGAAATAGCCCTTGAAGTAATACACGGTCTGTGCCGCGACGCGGGCCCAGTTGATCGAATTGACCGTGCCCAGACGGTGACGTTCCTTGAAGCGCGCGTCGCTCGACACCGCCTTGACGAGATCCTGACACTGGTCGAAGACGCCGTCGACGGCGAGGTTGAACACATTGGGCTCGGCGAGCGAATACATCTGCGCCGCCTGAAAAGGGCTCATGCGGCCTTTCGGCGTGAGCATGAAAACGTTCACCCCGCGCTTGCCCTTGAGCGCGTATTCGGCGGCCGATCCGGTGTCGCCCGACGTGGCGCCGAGCACGTTGAGCGTTGCGTCGCGCTTCGCGAGCTCGTATTCGAACAGGCCGCCGAGAAGCTGCAACGCGATGTCCTTGAAGGCGAGCGTCGGCCCGTTGGAGACGCGCAAGAGGTGCAGTCCCGGCTCGAGCGTGGCGACCGGCGTGATGCTTTCGCTGCCGAACACGGCCGCGGTGTAGGTGCGATCGATGATCGCCGCGAGGTCCGGACGCGGGATGTCGTCGGCGTAGCGCGACAGGATCTCGAGCGCGAGCTCGCGATAGCCCAGGCGGCGGAGCCGCGCGAGATCCGCCGGCAGGAGCGCAGGATACGCTTCCGGAACCGCGAGCCCGCCGTCGGGCGCGAGAGCGTCGAGGAGAATCTCGGAGAACCGCCGCGGCTCCATGCCGCCGCGGGTGCTGATGTAGCGCATCACCGTGGCTGCCGTCGTCCCCGCGCAGGCGGGGACCCAGTGTCTTTCGCATCACGACGCCGGATTCTCTCCCCGCTTTGGCGGGGACTAAAGGCCGCCGGAATGACGACTTGCTGACCGCCGCGCGCTGAAGGCATGAGCATGTCGCTCAATCGAGCTCCTCCATCCGGATCCGCGTCACCTTGGTGCTGACGGCGGGCAGCGCCTCGATGCGCGCGATCGCGTCGTCGACCTGGCGCTCGACCGAGCGGTGCGTGAGCAGGATGATGTCCGCCTGGTCGGGCGCGTCCGGCGATTCTTTCTGGATCATCGCCTCGATCGAGATGTCGCGATCGGCCAGGATGCGGGCGATGTCGGCGAGCACGCCCGGCCGGTCGAGCACGCGCATGCGCAGGTAGTAGCTCGTCACCACGTCGCCCATCGGCAGGAACGGAATGTCGGAGAGCTGGTCCGGCTGGAAGGCGAGATGCGGCACGCGATGCTCGGGGTCGGCGGTGTGCATGCGGGTGACGTCGACGAGATCCGCGATGACCGCGCTCGCGGTCGGCTCGGCGCCCGCGCCGGCGCCGTAATACATCGTCGCGCCGACCGCATCGCCCTTGACCAGCACGGCGTTCATCACGCCTTCCACGTTGGCGATGAGCCTCTTCGCGGGCACGAGCGTCGGGTGCACGCGCAGCTCGATGCCCTTCTTCGTCTTCTTCGTGATGCCGAGCAGCTTGATGCGGTAGCCGAGGCTTTCCGCATAGCCGATGTCCTCGCGCGTGAGCCTGGAGATGCCTTCCTTGTAGCACTTGTCGAACTGCATCGGGATGCCGAAGGCGATCGCCGACATGATCGTGAGCTTGTGCGCTGCGTCGATCCCTTCGATGTCGAACGTCGGATCGGCTTCGGCGTAGCCGTGGGCCTGCGCCTCTTTCAGCACGGTCTCGAACGATGCGCCGCGCGCGCGCATCTCGGACAGGATGAAGTTCGACGTGCCGTTGATGATGCCGGCGATCCATTGCAGCCGGTTGGCGGTGAGCCCTTCGCGCAGCGCCTTGATGATGGGAATGCCGCCCGCCACCGCGCCTTCGAAGGCGACCATCACGCCCTTCGCGTGCGCGGCGGCGAAGATCTCGTTGCCATGCCGCGCGAGCAGCGCCTTGTTGGCGGTGACCACGTGCTTGCCGTTGGCGATCGCCTTCAGGATGAACGTGCGCGCGGGCTCGATGCCTCCGATCAGCTCGACGACGATGTCGACCTCGGGATGGCCCAAGACCTCGCCTGCGTCGCCGGTGAGGCTCACGTCTTCCGCGCCGCCGATCGCTTTTCGCGCGCGGTCGAGATCGCGCTCCGCGATCCAGGTGATGCGGATCGGACGCCCCGCGCGGCGCGCGATCTCTTCGGCGTTCCGGCGCAGCACCGTCCAGGTGCCCAGGCCGACGGTACCGATGCCGAGAAGGCCGACCTGGAGAGGCTTCATCCCTACGTCAGGCATAACGAGCCTCTTGTTCGTCGTCCCCGCCCCCCGCTTTCGCGGAGGCAGGGTCGCGGGGACCCAGCGGCGTTCGCGCAAAGACACCGGATTCCCGCGTTCGCGGGAATGACGACGACATCATCACAGCAACCCATCCTTCCTGAACATGTCCTTGATGCCGCGGATCGCCTGACGCGTGCGCGGCTCATTTTCGATCAGCGCGAACCGGACGTGCGTGTCGCCGTACTCGCCGAAGCCGATGCCCGGCGACACCGAGACCTTCGCCTGCGCCAGCAACTTCTTGGTGAACTCGAGCGAGCCGAGCTCGCGATACGGCTCGGGGATCTTCGCCCACACGTACATCGAAGCCTTGGGCGTGTCCACCGTCCAGCCGGATTCGGAAAGCCCCTTCAGGAGCACGTCGCGCCGCTTCTGGTATTTCATCGCGATGTCGGTGACGCATTCCTGCGGGCCCTCGAGCGCGGCGATCGACGCGACCTGGATCGGCGTGAAGGTCCCGTAATCGTGGTAGCCCTTGATCCTTGAGAGCGCGTGCACGAGGTCCTTGTTGCCGAGCATGAAGCCGATGCGCCAGCCGGCCATGTTGTAGCTCTTCGACAGGGTGAAGAATTCGACCGCGACCTCCCGCGCTCCCGCGACCTGCATGATCGACGGCGCCTTCCAGCCGTCGAAGCAGATGTCGGCGTAGGCGAGATCGTTCACCACCCAGATCCCGTGCTCGCGCGCGAGCGCGATGATCTTCTCGAAGAACGGGAGCTCGACGCACTGCGCAGTGGGATTCGCCGGGAAGTTGACGATCAGCATCTTCGGCTTGGGAAACGAGAGCTTGATCGTGTGCTCCAGCTCGGCGAAGAAATCGACGTCGGGCGTGAGCTGCACCTGGCGGATGTCGGCGCCGGCGATCACCGGCCCGTAGATGTGGATCGGATAGCTCGGATTGGGCACCAGCACCGTGTCGCCGCGGCCGAGCGTGGCGAGCGCGAGATGGGCGATGCCTTCCTTCGATCCGATCGTGACGATCGCCTCGGTCTCCGGATCGAAATCGATGTCCCAGCGCCGCTTGTACCACTGGCAGATCGCGCGCCGCAGGCGCGGAATCCCGCGCGAGACCGAATACCCGTGGGTGTCGGGCCGCTGCACCGTCTCGACCAGCTTGTCGACGATGTGCTTCGGCGTCGGTCCGTCGGGGTTGCCCATGCCGAAGTCGATGATGTCCTCCCCGCGGCGGCGGGCGGCCATCTTCAGCTCTGAGGTTATGTTGAAGACGTACGGCGGCAGGCGCTGAAGGCGCGCGAACTCGCTCTGCGGTGGGGAAGCCATGCGGGTCCTTCTGCGTTGCGTTAGCGCCCGGAACCGTCCGAGCGACGCCGCAGGGGTTGAGGGCTATAATTTAGCGAAGTTGGGAATGAAATTCCACCTCAACACCGCCGAGGGCAACGCCTTCACCGGACACGGCGCAGGGTTCATCCGGCTCGGCATCGTCCAATACCGCGAGAACATCCTGGTCACGCCGGACCGCATCGTCACGGGCTGGGCTCCCGGCGGCTTCGACGGATTGACCGAAGGCGAATTCGAGGCGATCGCGGCGCTCCAGCCCGAAGTCGCGCTGCTCGGGACGGGCGCGACATTCCGCTTTCCCGCGCCGCGTCTGACGCGCCCACTCATCGAAGCCGGCATCGGGCTCGAGGTGATGGACACTCCGGCGCTGTGCCGGACGTTCAACATCCTCGCGGCCGAAGGCCGAAAGGTCGTCGCGGGCGTTCTGCTCTAGCTTGGCGTCGCTGCCGCCGTTCTGCTCCAGCCTGGCGTCCGGCTCCCGCAGGCCCTGCCCCGGGGGAAACGCCACCTGCAACTTCGCGGAAAAGCCCGAGAGGCGATGCCCTAACCCAGGATCTCCTGGATCCGATTGCGTCGCTCGATCTCCGAATCGAACTCGGAGAGCTCCGGACCGAGCGCGTCGCGCGCCGACACGACGCCGATCGGATGCCCGTTCTCGAGCACCGGCACGTGGCGGAAACCGCCGTCGTACATCATCAGCAGCGCGTGGGCGAACGGCCGGTCGGCCTCGATCGTCCTCGGGTGCGGCGTCATCACCTCGGCGAGGCGCGTTCCCTTGGGGTCGCGGCCTTCGGCCATGACGCGAAACAAGGCGTCGCGCTCGGTAAAGATTCCGGCGAGGCGCCCGTCGTGCGCTATGACGAGGACCGCGCCGACGATCTTTTTCTTCATGAGGCGCGCTGCGGACGCGACCGTGCTGTCGGGCGAGGCGGTGACCAACGGGCGGGTGGCGATCAGCTCTCGAATGGGGCGGTGCGGCATGGGGCTCTCGTTTGCGGACAGGGCTTGCATCGCAGGATCGCGTGGCGCCGACCTGGGCGAACGCGGGAACGTGTAGCATACGTCGGACCCGCCGCGGCGAGCAATGGCCGATCGAGGCGAGAAAAGGAGGCGTCCGTGTATCGCGTTTACGGCATGTCGGAATCCGGCAATTGCCACAAGGTGCGGGTGACGCTCGACACGCTCGGCCTGCCTTACGCATGGACGGAAGTGGACATGAGCCGCGGAGGCACGCGCACGCCCGAATTCCTGGCGATGAATCCGAACGGAAAGATACCGGTCCTCGAGATCGAGCCGGGCACGTATCTGCCCGAGTCGAACGCGATCCTGTGCTATCTCGCGGACGGAACGCGGCTCATGCCCTCCGAGCGGCTCGCCAAGGCGCGCGTGATGCAGTGGCTTTTCTTCGAGCAGTACTCGCACGAGCCTTACATCGCGGTGGCGCGTTATCTGCGCAAGCTCCATCCCGATCCGGAATCGCAGCGTGCCATCGCGGACAGCAAGATGGCCGGAGGCTATCGCGCGCTCGAAGTAATGGAAGGCCACCTTTCGCGCGCGGCGTTCTTCGTCGGCGACCGCTTCAGCATCGCCGACATCGCGCTCTTCGCCTATACACATGCCGCCGGCGACGGCGGATTCGACCTGGTGCGATTTCCCGCGCTGCGGGCGTGGCTCGATCGCGTCTCGAGTCAGGAGGGCGTCACGGCGATGCCGGCATAGTCAGCCGTGGTGCAACTCGGGCCACGCCGCCGAATATGCGGGCGCGGCTCAAGGGCGCTTTGCCGGTCATCCGCCCCAGCGCACTAGCACTGAATCGTCTGCCGGCAATACTCCGTCAGCTCGTGCACGACGCTCGTGTTGCCGATCGGCGCCCGCGCCTTGCCGGGCCCATAGTCGAGCGCCAGCTTGAAATCGTATTTCTTGAAGAACGCGTCGAACTGCTCGGCGCCGACCGTGCCGAGCGCTGACAGCTCGTCTCGCTCGGCGTCGTAATCGAGCAGTATCGCGGCGAGTGGCTGCGGCGCCGGTCCGCTCAGCACACGCGCGCCGGCGGCGGGATCGTAGACGCTGTGATCGGCGCAGCAATGGATGACCTCGCCGTCCGACGTGGGCGAGCGGATCGGTTGGAAGCGGATGAAGCTCACTTCGCGCGTCGGATAGGCGAGCTTGTGCGCGCAGATGGCCGAGAACGCGACCACCGAATGCGCCGCGCCCACGCCGCCGCCCCAGGCGTAGGTCGCGCCGTCGGCGCGAAGCAGACGATCGGCGCCCGAGACGGAATGCCCCAGATCGAGCAGGAAGCACGGCGTAGCGGCGTACGGGTAGGCGAACACGTAGTTGGTGCGCGCCGCGAGCCGCCGCGCCTTGATCGGCGCACCGTGCACGTCGACCAGCAGCGTTCGCTCGTAGAGATGCGGCGGCGCGGCGCCCCAGACGTCGGCGAGCCGCGCGAGGCCCGCGGTGGTTCCGAGCGCAGCGCAGGCGCCGACGAAGCCTCGGCGCTTCACGCCCACGCGGCCGCGACGCGGCCGCTGTCTACGACGTGCGCAGCTCTCATCTCAAAGCTCCATGCTCTCGACGCGAGCTACAGCTGGGCGAGCGCCCGGATGTGCTCGACGGCGCTTCGCCCCAGCGCGGAGAGCTCGTACCCGCCCTCGAGCGAAGACACGATCCGGCCTTCGGCGAATCGATCGGCAATGCGCACGATCTGGCGCGTCGCCCAGGCATAGTCGCTCTCGGTGAATTGCAGGTTCGCGAGCGGATCGTCGCGGTGCGCGTCGAAGCCGGCCGAGACGAAGATGATCTCGGGCCGGTGCGCTTCGAGCGCGGGCAGGCACACCTCGCTCATCGCCGAGCGAAACGCATCGCCGCCGCTGCCGGCGCGCAGGGGCACGTTGTGCATGTTCGGTCCCAGCGGGTCGACGCCGGAATACGGGTAGAGCGGATATTCGAAGGTGCCGGTCATGATGACGCGCGGATCAGTGCAGAAGATCTGCTCGGTGCCGTTGCCGTGGTGCACGTCGAAGTCCACCACGGCG
>Ga0187779_10002719_pt1 | contig 10784 bp, 11 predicted proteins | sample 1015_Q2_SP10_10__FD_132435 | JGI IMG/M metagenome (GOLD analysis project Ga0187779, IMG submission 132435) | Tropical peat soil microbial communities from peatlands in Department of Meta, Colombia - 1015_Q2_SP10_10_MG | ecosystem: Environmental > Terrestrial > Soil > Wetlands > Peat | place...
CAGAACATCGTTGAAGTGCCTAACCCCGGCAAGGTCACGAGCAAGTTGCGGATGCAACCGCCTGTTCCCCGAGACGCGCCGGAGTTCGTCAGGGATGTGACCGCAAAGATGATCGCGGGCCGGGGCGATGACCTACCCGTCTCTGCCATGCCTGCCGATGGAACATGGCCGACGGGGACGACACAGTATGAGAAGCGGAATATCGGTGTCCACATCCCGATATGGGAACCCGATATCTGCATTCAGTGCGGCCAGTGCTCCTTTGTCTGTCCGCATGCGACGATACGGATCAAGGCCTACGCTCCCGCGCTCCTGAAAGGCGCACCGTCAGGGTTCAGGACTGTCGATGCAAAGGGGAAAGAACTCGAAGGCCTGAAGTTCACCGTCCAGGTTGCGCCGGAGGACTGCACCGGTTGCGGTTCCTGTGTCTTCGTCTGTCCCGGTTTCAAGAAAGACGCTGAGGGCAAGAAGGTCCCCGGTTTCAAGGCTATCAATATGAAGCTCCAAGAGCCGCTGAGGGATCAGGAGGCGGGATATTACTCCTTCTTCCTCAACCTCCCTGAAACAGACCCCTCCCGGTATACCGTATCAACGCTGAGGGGAAGTCAGTTTGTGAAGCCGCTCTTCGAATACAGCGGTGCATGTGCGGGGTGCGGCGAAACGCCGTACCTGAAACTCCTCACCCAGCTCTTCGGCGACCGGCTCCTTGTTGCCAATGCAACGGGATGCTCGTCGATTTACGGGGGCAACCTGCCTACGACTCCGTACACGAAAAGGGCTGACGGCAGAGGACCGGCCTGGTCAAATTCCCTCTTCGAGGATAACGCCGAATTCGGTCTCGGCATGAGGTTGACGGTCGACAAGTTTCAAGCGCAGGCCATGGAACTCGCTGAGAAGCTGACGCAAAATCCATCCTATGCAGATGCGCGTGAGCTCTTCGATTCCATACGAAATGGCGATCAGACAACACAGGAAGGGATTGAAAAACAGAGAGGACGCGTCGCAGACCTGAAGAAGAGGCTCTCGAAGGACAGTTCACCGGGGGCGAAGAGCCTCCTCTCACTCAGCGATTATCTCGTTAGGAAATCCGTCTGGGCGGTCGGTGGAGACGGGTGGGCCTATGACATCGGTTACGGAGGTCTCGATCAAGTCATGGCGTCCGGGAAAAACTTAAACGTTCTGATCCTCGACACCGAAGTCTACTCGAATACGGGGGGACAGATGTCGAAATCTACCCCCCTCGCGGCTACCGCCCAATTCGCTGCCGGCGGGAAGAGGACCCCGAAAAAGAACATAGGGCTGATCATGGCCACGTATGGAAACGTTTACGTCGCACAGATTGCGTTCGGTGCCAATCCGGCCCAGGCCGTAAAAGCCTTTGCCGAGGCCGAGTCCTACGACGGGCCTTCCCTCATCATCGCATATTCGACCTGTATCGCGCAGGGGATTGATATGAGCAAAGGGGTTGAGGAACAGAAAAGGGCTGTGGCCTGCGGACACTGGCCGCTCTATCGCTATAACCCGGAACTCGAGGGCCAGGGCAAAAGCCCCTTAGTCATCGATAGCAAAGAGCCTACGATCTCCTTCGAGGAGTATGCCTACAATGAGAATCGTTACAAGGCATTGAAGACGAGCAGCCCGGAACTGGCGGCCGAACTCATGAAACAGGCTGAGGCCGAGGTAAGACGGAGATGGCAGTACCTGAAGCACATGGCGAAGTGGATCCGCGAACAATAAGGAGGTCTGAAATGGACATATATGAATTTGCTCTGAAAATGGAGAAGGACGGCGAAAATTATTATCGGGAGCTGGCCGTGGGCGCGAATAACAAGGGGCTGAGGAATATCCTTACCATGCTTGCCGATGCCGAGGTAATACATTACAACTTGTTCAAAAAGATGAAAGACCGGGAGAAAGTCGAGCCTGCCGATTCGGCGATACTCGACGACACGAAAAACGTATTTATGAAGATGAAGGAAGAGAAAGATGTTACCGGGCTTAATATCCAGCAAACAGAACTCTATGAGAAAGCCCTCGAGATCGAGAAAAAGAGCGAGGACTTTTACCGCGCCAAAGCGGCAGAGACTAAAGACGAGATCCAGAAGAAGGTATTCATGAAAATCGCGGGCCAGGAAAAAATCCACTATTTCATCGTCGAAAGGATACTGGATTTTGTTTCGCGTCCGCAGACCTGGCTCGAGAATCCCGAGTGGTATCACCTGGAAGAATACTAGAACGGCAAACGTGAGATCTCTGGGCCTGGACTTCCGTGACAGTGAGCGAGCTTTTGATGAAGGGGGCAGTTGATCTGCCCCCTTTTAGTGAGTATTAAAGTTTGAAAGGATTCATGAAAAGGATGATAAGCACCACGACAAGTGCATAGATGGCGAGCGACTCGATCATCGCGAGACCGATGATGAGCGTTGTCGTGATTTTTCCTGATACGCCGGGATTCCTCGCAACCCCCTCGCATGCCTTGCTGAGACCGATACCCTGACCGATTCCGGTGCCGAGTGCAGCCAGCCCGATCGCGAGACCGCAGCCCAAAGCGGCGAAGGCGAAATAGTATATCTTTGAGCCGGTTTGAGGCGCCGCCGCCTCTTCGGCGAACGCGGCAGGTGCGAGCAGCCAGACCAAAGAGAGCGCGAGAATCGTTACCGCTACGAATTTTCTCATAATGAATGTTCCTCCTTTCTCTGAAGATTCCTAATGTGCCTCTTCAACAGCCCCCGCCAGATAGAGGGTTGTCAGAAGGACAAAGACAAACGCCTGAATGAGACTCACGAGAACCCCCAATCCGAGAATCGCAACCGGCACGATCACGGGAGCCAGCAGGCCGAGGGCAAAGAGTATCATATGCTTCGCTATCATATTTCCAAAAAGCCTCACCGAAAGGGTGACCGGTCTCACCATATGCCCGATGAACTCGACAAAGAACATCAATACCATGAGCGGGAGGGCCGCTATAGAGCGTATCGGCCCAAGGAAATGGTTTATGTATTTCAACCCGTTCACCTTGATGCCGTAATAGTGCGTGGCGAGAAAGACGGGGACGGCCATAGAGGCGGTCGTATTGATATTGCTTGTCGGAGCATCAAACCCCGGTATGAGCCCCATGAAGTTGCAGACGAGGATATAGAGGCCGATCGTTCCTATGAGGGGAAAGAAATAGAGCCCCCATTTGTGACCGATATTGTCCTCCGATAGTTTCAGGAGTGATTCGACCAGCACCTCGAGGAAGTTCTGTATCCCCTTCGGCACGAGGGCAAGCGCACCCCTAATCGCGAGTGCAGCGCCTATCAGGATAAGAGAGGCAAGGAACGCGTAGGAGACATAGTGGGGCACAACGTGAGGGTTGATGATCGCATCCATGAGCAAAGCCTCTTCCTGCACCTGAGTCCTCCGGGGTCAAATTGAGCATATGTTAATGGAGCGGTCACCAAAAGTCAAGAAGGAGACCATTAAAAAAATAAATAATTCTATGAGGCTATGGAGGACATGACGCTGCCGGACCTATCCTGAGGATTCTCTCATTGCCGGCATAATCGCAGATCACTGAAAAATGCCCGATCTCTGACTTCTCCAGTATCCGTAATACATCCGGTGACTGCCCTTGCCCCAGCTCGACGACAAGGATCCCGCCATTTTCTAGATGCTCTTTCGATTGCGGCAGGATCTCCCGGTAGAATGCGAGGCCATCATCGCCCCCGTCAAGCGCCTGCCGAGGTTCCCATGCGGCAACCTCGGGTTGGAGATCCCCCATGTCAGCCTTCCTGATATAGGGAGGGTTTGAAACGATGATATGAAACCGCATCCCCAAAAGCGGCTTAAATAAGTCGCCCTTGAGAAACCTGACGTTCCGGATACCGTTCAGCCGTGCGTTTTCACCGGCATATGCCAATGCGGTTTCCGAGATATCCGTTCCGATTACCTCAGACCGGGGAAAGGCCCTTGCCAAGGCAAGGGCAAGACAACCGCTCCCGGTGCAGAGGTCGAGAATCTTCAGTGAAGCGGGCATCGAAAAGGGCGACGAGGCACGATTGAGGCATCTTATCACCTCTTCGACGATCAATTCTGTTTCAGGCCGCGGAATCAAAACACCGGGGCCAACGACAATTCTGAGTCCGCAGAAATCGACATGTCCGATGATGTACTGGAGGGGCTCTCTCTTGAGTCGCCGATTGAGGACTTCCTTCAGCCTCTCTTCCTGCAACTTTGAAAGGTCGGGGTCGTCCCGGTAAAAACCGACGCGTCCTATTCCCAGACACGATGAGAGGATGACCTCGGCTTCTTTGTGAGCGTCTTCGATGCCGCAATCCGACAGAGAGACGGAGAGCGTTTTCAGGCCGGCCGTGGCCTTCACTCCTGCATCTCCTTCACTTTCTCTGTCCGGAAGTGCGCTATCAGGGAATCGATGATCTCATCGAGGTTCCCTTCAAGGACCTGCTCGAGTTTGTGGAGTGTCAACCCTATCCTGTGGTCGGTCACTCTGTTCTGGGGATAATTATATGTCCTGATCCTCTCGCTTCTGTCTCCGGTGCCGACCTGAGTCTTCCGTTCAAGGGCACGTTCCTTCTCCTGCCTTTCGATCTCAAGCTCATAGAGCCTTGATCTCAGTACCTTCATCGCCTTTTCCCTGTTCTTAATCTGGGAACGTTCGTCCTGGCACTGAACGATCATGCCTGTCGGGATATGGACGATCCTCACGGCGGAGTAGGTCGTATTAACCCCCTGGCCGCCGGGTCCGGATGCACAGAAGGTATCGATCCTGAGGTCCTTCTCTTCTATCTTTACATCGACATCCTCGGCTTCGGGAAGGACGGCAACTGTCGCCGCGGAAGTATGGATCCTGCCCGATGCCTCCGTCACCGGGACCCTCTGAACCCTGTGAACGCCGCTTTCGTACTTAAGCCTGCTGAACGCCCCCTTGCCTTCGATTGAGGCTATCATCTCCTTGAGACCTCCGAGTCCCGTAGGGTTCGAGTCGATGACATCGACCTTCCATCTCCTCGACTCGGCATATTTCGCATACATCCTGAAGAGGCTCGCACCGAAGAGCGCAGCCTCCTCGCCTCCCGTGCCGGCCCGTATCTCGAGGATGACGCCCCGTTCATCCCTCGGGTCCTTCGGCAGGAGCATCACCGTGAGTTCCTCTTCCAACCCCGGTATTTTCGCCTTGAGCTCGTCCAGCTCTGCCTGCGCGAGTTCCCGCAGGTCTCCGTCCCCGCCTCTCAGCATCTCCTCGACGTCCTTCACATCAGACAGGGTCTTCTTATACTCCCGTATCTTATCGACGAGCTGTTGCAGCTCTGCCTGCTCCTTAGAAAGCTTCTGGTACTGCGACGGCGTCGAGAGCACCTCCGGGCTCATCAAGAGGAGGTTCAGTCTCTCATATTTCTCTTCTATCGCGCTAAGCTTGTCGAACACTCTCTTCCTCTAATTTCAAGACCTCTTTCACGGCGGTGATGGCTACCTCTATCTGCGCGTCATCCGGCTCCCTCGTGGTCAGCTTCTGTAGCATCAGGCCGGGCAGCACAAGGATATTGACGACAGAGTGGGCAGTCACCCTTGCCGATGCCCGCAAAAGCTCATAGGAGAGTCCGGCGATGACCGGTATGAGGATAATCCGGGAGAGGAATTTCTCAGAAAAAGGCCATGATTGGGGGATAAACGAAAACACGAGTATGCTGATTACCATGACAATGAGCAGGAAACTGGTGCCGCATCTCGGATGCTGGGGGCTGAAGGTCCTCACGGTCTCAACGTCGAGTTCCTTCCCCGCTTCATAGGCATGAATGACTTTGTGCTCCGCCCCGTGATATTCGTATATCCGCCTCATCTCTTTCCATAAGCCGACGAGAAAGACGTAGAGCAAAAAGATCATCACCCGGATGACTCCATCAACGGCATTAAAGACGACTGAGCTCTTTGCCACAACATGCATGACAATCCCGAGCAGCTTTGTTACGTAGAGAGGCAGAAACACAAAGAGACCGATTCCTGCCGCTATCGCAAACCCGATCGTGGAGACCATCGTCAAAGGAGTCATCGGTTTCTCATCTCCCTCGCTGTACGCCTTACTGGCCGAAAACTCTATCGCCTTAATGCCTATGGCAAGAGCCTGAAAGAGGGCAACAACGCCCCTCACGATCGGGAGCCTCCAGAAAGCTGGGAGCTTCTTCAGGGATTCTCTCTTCAGGTGTATCTCGCCTCTCTGGTCTCTCACAGCGACCGTCCAACCCAGCGGCGCCTTCATCATGACGCCTTCGATGACGGCCTGCCCTCCGATGTTCTTCATCTCATGATCCTTTCCTTCGAGTTCACACCAAAAAAAAATCGCTAGCCACCCGTGACGGGACTAACGACTCCATAGGAAAATAATCTACTTCTTCGCGTATTTTCTCTTAAACTTCTGTACCCTTCCTTCGGCATCAACCAGCTTCTGCTTACCGGTAAAAAACGGATGGCATTTTGAACAGATGTCCACATGGATCGCCGGGTTCGTCGATCTTGTAACAAAGGTCTCGCCGCAGGCACAAATGACTTTTGCCTCTTTATAGGCCGGATGAATTCCTTCTTTCAACTCACGCCTCCTGCAGGGAATTTTCTATACTATAATGCATCAGGCATGTTTTTGGCAATATGCTGGCCCCTTTCGGGCCCCCGGAACGATTCGGCAGAGAAACCGTCTTCAATGTACGGAATACTTCCGGTACGACTTCTGTCCTCGAATACAGCTGTCAATCTCCTGAAGCTTTCTTCTCTGCGCAGGCAGAAAGAGAGAACAGAGGAGGATCCCAAAGATAGCCAATGCCCCCCAGACGAAAATATATTGAAAAAATATGTTCTCCCTTATGAAATCAGGGATGAAATCGGGGAAAAGCCTCTCCGCGGCGAAGAGGATAGCGACGACGATGAAGATAAACTCGCTCAACTTCAATGATCCCCTCAGGCTTTTCTCCTGTCTCAAGAGATTGTTGTAAGATCTTATCCGTTTCTCCGCAGCGCATCCCGGGCAGACCTTGAATTCTCTGTCGAGATGTCCGATGCAGAAAGGCGATTTTCTGCATTGCTTGCAGGTAAAGCCGCCTCGCTGATCTATTAACCGCTCACAGGCAAGGCAGACGCCCTTTCCTGCCCCCTTCGAGTCGAACGGTATACTTTCCCTATTCTCCTTACTCACCCCATCATCATAACCATAACTACTGCTTCCCGATGCACAACGACTAAGGAATCCTTCCTACCTAAGGGGAACTATGGCGTCACCCGGCATGACCTCTCGCTGGGATGCCCTGATAATGGCCGTTGCAGTCTTCTCTTTCATGTTGATAACTTGAACAACTCCGTTAGGGACCTCATAGGTATTCCTTGACAGCGTACCGACCACATCACCGATCTCGACTCCGTCCCGTCGCCCTTTATCGATGTAAACAATGCTCGGCAGCGCGTTAATTTCCTTATTCTTCCTTGCGGCAACAATAAAACCGTTTACCGCAGGCCTTCCCGGTTCATCGGTGAGAAAGGGAGGTTCGGTCTCCACATACTCATCGAGAAGGTCACCAACGTCCACGTCACTGTAAGAATCGGTTATTCTGACTTTTATCTGTCCGCTCTCCTCCCCGACGACCTCAGAAATGCCGACAACCTCGATGAGATACCCCATCAGAGCGCCGGTCTGAGGATGCTTGACCCTTTCGGATACACGGAAAACATAAAACCTCTGCCCGTTCGCTACAGGCATAGCCGTATGGATATAGGCGTAATCGCCTTTCCCGAGAGCGGTTCTCTCGGTCGGGGCGCCTATTACTTCACCCACGCTCGCTACCGACTCGGTTATATAACCGCTCGCGATGAAAGTCGGTCTGTCAACGAGATATTCCTTCGCCGCTGTTGCTACCATTTTCCCCGATGGGCCTGCAGTAGTCTGGTTTGTCTTAACCTCCGGTTTGGACCCAACAGTGGCCTCCGCCCCTGCTGTTTCCGCAGATCTTGGCCCCACCTCCTTCTGGAGAAGGTAAAGGGGAATTCTAATCCTCTCATTCGGGTAAATGAGGTCTGGATTTGTTATGTCGGGGTTCTCCTTCCAGACCTTCGGCCAGAGGAAGGGGTCCGCGATCTCCTTTGAAGAAATACTCCAGAGTGTTTCTCCTTTCGTAACGGTATGCTCTCTGTACTCCTGATCCTGTCCATAGAGCGTGCCGACAAGGGGTAGAAAAAGCATACCCGCTATAGTAATAAGGATACCGTGCCGCATTATTTTCATGTCTCCTCCTTATCGCTCCTTTTATCCTCCACCATAACGAAGATAAACGGCCCTGTCAAGCACCTTTTAGCCGATTACATCCAGCTTCACGTATGACCGCAACGCCTCGGGCACTGCAACCGTTCCGTCCTTCCGCTGATAATTCTCGAGGACCGCCACAACGGTCCGGCCGATTGCGAGACCGGAACCGTTCAAGGTATGAACGAACTCTGTACCCTTCTTATTGTCACGTTTGAAGCGGATATTGGCCCTCCTGGCCTGAAAATCCTCGAAGTTTGAGCAGGACGATATTTCCCGGTACCGTTGCTGTCCGGGAAGCCATACCTCGAGATCGTACGTCTTTGCCGCGGAAAAACCGAGGTCGCCGGTACAGAGGGAGACAACCCGGTAGGGCAAACCGAGTTTCTTGAGGATGTCCTCGGCGTCCGCGGTAAGTTTTTCGAGCTCAGCGTAGGAATCCTCGGGCTTTACGAACTTCACGAGTTCGACCTTGTTAAACTGGTGCTGACGTATCAGTCCCCGCGTATCCTTCCCGTAAGAACCGGCCTCCCGCCTGAAACAAGGGGTGTAGGCGGTGTAATAGATAGGCAGATCCTGTTCCCTGAGTATCTCATCCCTATGGATATTTGTAACCGGCACCTCTGCGGTCGGGATGAGGTAGAACTCGGGATCGGCAATCCGGAACAGTTCCAGTTCGAATTTCGGGAGCTGCCCCGTTCCGGTCATGCTTTCCCGATTCACCAGTACCGGCGGAAAGACCTCCGTATAGCCCTTGGACGTATTGAGATCGAGCATGAAGTTCATCAAGGCCCGTTCAAGTTTCGCTCCGGCGCTTCTCATGAGGGCAAACCTAGCACCGGCGATTTTTGACGCCCTGTCAAAATCTATTATCCCGAGCATCTCTCCGATATCCCAGTGATTAAGGGCGGGAAAGTCGAACTCCCTCGGTTCCCCCCACGTCCTCACCATGACATTTTCTGTCTCGTCTCTGCCGACGGGCACAGACTCGTCGGGAATATTCGGGATATTCAAGAGGAAATCACGCGATTGGCCTTCAATGCTCTTTAATTTCTCTTCGAACTCCTTTATCCTGTCCGAAACACCTTTCATCTCTTCCAGGAGTCCGGCAGCATCCCCCTTTTCCCTCTTAAGCTTCCCGATCTCCTCCGAAACGACATTCCTCCGATTCCTTAGTTCATCCGATTCCTTGATTATTCTCCGCCTGCTCTCTTCCAATTCGAGCAATTTCCTGATCATGGAAGCTTCATTGGCCTGTTTAGCAGAGAACTTCTGAATTTCATCTTCGGAGAGAGCCACAGGAATGCCCCTTTTCCGAAGTCCGTCGACAACCTTTTCAGGATTCTCCCTTATGAGTTTTATATCAAGCATGGCAACCTTCCGTTCGGTCCAGGATGAAGTTATAATAAACTACTTCATGGGGTTTGTGAAGTCAAGAAAGGGAAAAAGAGCGTCATGAATAAACTCCGGTTGTTGTACGAGGCGATGTTTAAAACAATCGGCCCCCAGCACTGGTGGCCGGCGGATACGCCTTTCGAGGTTGCTGTCGGTGCCATCCTGACGCAGAATACGAACTGGCTCAACGTCGAAAAGGCGATCAATAAGCTGAAAGCCGCGAAGGCCATGGACGCGAGGAGGCTCTACGAAATGCCCGCGCATAACCTTGCGATCCTGATACGGCCTGCAGGATACTTCAATGTGAAGGCGAAGAGGCTCAAGGCGTTTATCAAGTTCCTCGTGGAGCATTACGGCGGGAGCATGACACGAATGAAGAGCGAGGACGGTGGAATGCTCAGGGAGAAACTTCTCTCGATTCACGGTATCGGCCCGGAGACGGCAGACTCCATCCTCCTCTATGCACTGGAAAAGCCGGTATTCGTCATAGATGCATACACGAAAAGGATTCTCTCTAGACATCACATAATGGACCAGCATAAGTCCTATGGAGAGTTCCAGGACCTCTTCCATAGGGCTTTTAGAAGGAATGTGAAATTGTTTAATGAATACCATGCGCTTTTTGTAAAGGTAGGAAAAACCTATTGCAAGACGAGGCCTTTTTGTGACGAATGTCCGCTGAAAAATTTGCTTCCGCGCCTTGTTTGAGGAACATCTTGGTCGACCCTGCCTGAACGCCTGAGAATTGTGATAGAATGATGAATCATATGAAGACCCGAGACGATGATAAGCCTGTTGAGCTCCTCTGTCCTGCCTGCGGCAGCGCTCTCACCGAGAAGGAACAGACCGAAAACGGGTGGAACTGTAAATGCGGCGAGTTCATACCCGAAAGCCTCGCGGTCAACCCTTACAAAGGTCTCTCCAACCAACATAAACAGAACCGGATCTGGAGATAAGATATCCCCGCTTGAAATGCTTCATCTCAGGACCTTCACCCCAAAAACTGATCCGCGGAAAGAGTTAGTTTTCTGGCAAAATTAGATACCTGAGAAAGGGAGGATTTTGCCATGAGGAAGACGAAGTTCACGGAGGAGCAGATCGCCTTTGC
>Ga0187779_10002720_pt1 | contig 10783 bp, 9 predicted proteins | sample 1015_Q2_SP10_10__FD_132435 | JGI IMG/M metagenome (GOLD analysis project Ga0187779, IMG submission 132435) | Tropical peat soil microbial communities from peatlands in Department of Meta, Colombia - 1015_Q2_SP10_10_MG | ecosystem: Environmental > Terrestrial > Soil > Wetlands > Peat | place...
GCATCTCTGAAAACATTCGCCGGCTCCACCGGATAATTGTGATCACGCCAGGCATGAAAGCCGCCCGCAAGAGGATGAACGCGCGTAATTCCTCTTCTCCGCAAGAGCAGCGCCACACGGGCGCTTGAAGCCTCGTTGGGTCATGTGCAATAAACGACGACCTCACGGTCCTTGGAAACTGCCGGATTGCTGTCTGCCTGTTCGAAGCTAATGCGCAGCGCTCCAGGAATGACAAAAGGGTCCGTTTCAAAATCAAGCTTATGACGCACATCAATAATCATAATATCTTCTCCGCCATCGAGTTTCTTCTTCAATTCTTCGGGAGTGATGCGTGCGATCGAGAGCTCCCGTATAAAGCGCCGGCGCAAGGCATACTTTCGCAGCGTGTAGATCGCCACCCCCCCGACAACAAAAACTGAAAGCGTTCTGCCCATTCCCATGCCGTACGCCAAAGTGGTCTCAAGCTCTTCACTGAAGATATAACCAATGAGGGTATATGTGCCAACCCATATGAGTATGCCGGCACTCGCGAAGAAAAGGAAACGCGGCAAGCGCATGTGGATGACACCTGCAAGAGGCGTCGATACCGCACTCAGTCCGGGTAAGAATTTTACCGCGAGGAGAGCCCGGGCTCCAAATCGTGAATAAATGTCTTCTGTCTTACGAACACACGAATCAGGTTCGAGAGAAATACGGCAGACCCAGGATAGAACCCTGACCCCGCGCTGTCGGCCCATTGAGTACCAGAATATATCGCTCGGCAACGCGGCGCAGAGCCCTATGCTGATGCACAAGAATACATTCATCTCTCCCCCACCCGCCAGGGCCCCGACCATTATGAGCAGAGGAGCACTCGGCACCGGGAGTCCCATTGTTTCCGCAAATATCCAGATGAAAAGAACAGCGTACCCGTGTTCTATCAAAAAAGGGATGAGGTTGTCCATTTCCCGGCCGTCTGTAAAGGGCTGACCCTATATTTCAACGCCTTACGGTTCTTTCTCGCCAACTACGTACTCTGAATGTGTTCATTACAAGAATATTTGTGTCCCTCATACTCCGAATCGCAAATCAATGCGGGAAGACGATGACGATCTTTCCCCTGGCCGTTCCGTTGTCCACCTCCCGATAAGCCTCTACAGCCTCTTCCAGCGAACAAGTCCTCGCGATGCCGGGAGGAGTGAGAAGAGCCTGCTCAAAAGCCGGCCGGAGCCCCTCAAGAATGTCGCCTGAAGTGATCAAATCGAGCGCGAGAGTGTCAACCCCATGCAACGTGAGTTGCCTGTGGTAAAAGTCAATTAAATCAAAACTCACCCGTCTATCACCCACGGCTGTGATGTTCACCTGCCGTCCGCCCTGTCCCAAAGTATTCAGTGCGATCTCGAAGAGCGCGCCGCCAACGCAGTCAAATACGACATCCACACCTTTCCCCTGCGTGAACTGTATCACCCGCTTCACGATATCGTCGGATTGACTGCTCAGAGCCAGATCAATCCTCAGCCGCCTGGCCTTTTGCGGTTCCATGGCCTCGCGGTCTACGGCAATCACACCGGCACCTCTTGATTTCGCGATTTTGACGACAGAACTTCCGACGCCGCCACTTGCGCCCGTCACGAGAACGGTCTCTCCTTCTCTTAGCGTGGCTCTTTCAATCAACCCGTAGAAGGCGGTGACGTAATTAATTCCAATGCTCGCGGCTTCTACCATGGACAACGATTTCGGCTTTGGCCGCACGCCGCGTTGCGGAAGGACGATATGCTCGGCGTGGCTTCCGTCCCGTCTGAAGCCAATGTCTCCACCGGCGGCCCAGATCTGCTCTCCGATCATCTCCCCGCTTCCGGCGACCACAACACCTGCCAAGTCCCGTCCAGGGGTGCGGGGCAGAGTAGTCTGTTTCATCTTCCCCTGCACGTTTTTCACATCGCTCGGATTGATCGAAGCGGCGTGGATCTCCACTAAAACCTCGCCAGGCGCAGGGACTGGCGTGGGCAATTCTTCAAGGTGAAGCACTGCTCCAACATCGCCAAAACTACCAAATCTCAGCGCCTTCATATCTATTTCACCGTATTCCGCTCGGCCATTAGGACATAACAAGAACGTGGGAGCAACACCGTCCTACTCTTAACGTTAACCCCCCCAAGACAACCTGTCAAGTTCACCTCTCGCGATATCTTCCTCTGCAGGCAGCGGTCTTGACAACTCATTGCGATGTGATAGCTTGTAACCATCGGGAGTTCCCCAGGAATCATTTCACCGGGGAGGTTGCAAATTTAAGCCTTCTGGAGGTACCAATGAAGAATGGCCGAACTTGTCGTCTTTTTGTCATCTCTTTTTTCCTCTTATTTCTCTGCGGACAGTTGCCGTGGGTTACGCCTTCCGCAGTCGCGGAAAATGCGATTAGCACACGCACCGTCGTGGTAGAAGGACTCACGCTGCATTATCTGACGGCCGGGAGAGGTCCGGCGGTGATAATGCTTCATGGCTATACGCAAACCTCGCACATGTGGAGACCGATCATTCCGTTTCTTGCCAAGAAATTTACCGTGATCGCACCCGACCTGCCCGGAATAGGAGACTCGGAGATCCCTCCCAACGGTCTGGATATGAAGACCGCTGCCATCCGCATCCACGCTCTTGCCAAATCACTCGGGATCGACAAGGCGCGGGTTGTCGGACACGACATCGGGCTGATGGTGGCCTACGCCTACGCTGCTCAGTTTCCGTCCGAGGTGGAGAAGCTCGTGGTAATGGACGCATTTCTCCCCGGTGTTGCCGGATGGGAGACCGTATATGACAATCCGGGCATTTGGCATTTCCGCTTTAATGGTCCGACGCCGGAGGCGTTGGTCCGTGGCCGCGAGCGGACCTATTTTGAACACTTCTGGAACGCCTTCGCCGCAGACGCGTCACGTTCGCTTTCGGAATCCGATCGTGAAATTTACACGGCGGCTTATTCTCGCCCCGGGCGAATGCGTGCGGGCTGGGCCTATTTCGTTTCGTTCCCGCAGGCCGCCAGGGATTTTGCTGAACTTTCTCGGACCAAGTTGACGATGCCGGTGCTTGCGATCGGCGGTGAGAGGGCAAACGGAGAATTGCTGGGCAGGCAGATGAAGATCGTGGCTTCGGACGCCACGATGGTCGTCCTCAAAGATACAGGACATTGGGTGCTCGAGGAAAATCCAAAAGAGACGACAGCGACGCTGATGAAGTTTCTTTGAAACCGATCCTGAACTGATCTAAGGTTAGGGCGGCGATGTCAGTTTGTCACCGCCTTGTCGACGCCGATGAAGAGTCATGTAGGGACCGCGCAACTCCCCGCATACCGTAAACCGATGCTCGGGTTCGAATCCCTCCGGTGAAGCAACGACGATAATAATGTGGGGTGACCACAGGTCTTCACCGATCTTTAATCACCCCGCACACTGCATTCTTTCAGCCGCAACAATCGATCAAAGAAGCATATCCATCGCTCCCATCACCTTTGTCACGTCCTTACGCCTTGCCCATGGGATGTGCGTGTCCGCACTGGGCTACCGGCGAACCCGTCCAGCCGCAGATCTTCCCGGCAGCGGTCGCCCGTCTCGCCTGGAGCAGTGAAGCAATATGGAGCATGATAAAGAGCGGAACGAAAAATGTCGGGATAAGAACGAGAGGTACCTGCGCCATCGGGAATGTGGTAATTTCTCCGTTAATTCCGATGCCGAGGAATGCACTGAGCGCGCCTAGGCAGACGGCGTTAACGAGGTCCAGTATGCCCAGCAAGTTCCAGACCGCAAAGATCCGGCTGCGTACAAAGTCAGGCCGTCTCCTCAGAGCGAAGACTATGAAAGGCGCGGTGAGACCGATGGCCATGTCCCCCAGTCCAGCAGGCCAGGCAAAAAGACCGGGCAGTACACCGTAGGTATAAAGAGCGATGAAGCCCAGACCTCCGAACCTCCAGGCCTGTATGCCGGAGGCGACTTCCAGATCGAGGGTTATAACGAAGTCGCGGAACTTTCCCCCCGACCAGAACGCCGCGAGGAAGACGAGAAGAGGGATGACCACCCCCGCGAAAATCGGCAGGGGCGGCGCCCCGGGATCCCTCACAAAGATCCCACTCGCACCAAGGATCAAGACCGCGACGAGCCAGAGAAGCAGAATCGCCCAAACCGCGGCCCTTACCTTCCGGTAACCCTTTATGTTTTCAGAAGCAGTCATCATATTCCTCCTTTTTCTGTGGCAGATTGTCCCAACCACACGAAGCCGGGCTCGGCCGCAGGTGGAACACCCCCGCCGCCGAGCCGTTCTCCATGACTCATATTCTGCCAGTCGCCGTGGCTTTCAACGATTGGAGAACTGCCTCGCGCTTCACCGCTTGACTCACCACCGTCGATCCCTGTGTCACCCGCTTCCTTTCGCCTATGCTGCTACCAGACTCGGTGCCTTGATGAATGCGAGCAGATCCTCGTTAATGAGGTCCTTATGCGTCGAACACATTCCGTGCGGCAGTCCCGGATAAACCTTTAGCGTCGAGTCTTTGACGAGCTTGGATGACAGCAGTGCCGAAGCTCCGATGGGCACGATCTGGTCGTCGTCTCCGTGCATGATCAGAGTCGGCACATCAATCTTCTTGAGGTCTTCTGTGAAGTCGGTCTCTGAAAATGCCCTGACGCAGTCGTAAACGCCCTTGAAACTGGCCATCATCCCCTGCAGCCAGAATGAATCCCGCAGACCCTGCGAAACTTTCGCGTCTGGCCTGTTGAATCCATAAAACGGCATGGTCAGATCCTTGAAAAACTGCGAACGGTCGGCCATCACGGCTGCTCGGATCTGGTCGAATGCCTCCATTGGCAAGCCGCTAGGATTGGACGCTGTCTTGAGCATTAACGGCGGCACCGCTCCGATCAGCACTGCCTTAGCGACACGCCCAGTGCCATGACGGCCTATATAACGAACGACTTCGCCGCCACCCGTGGAATGGCCGACATGAATCGCATCCTTCAGGTGGAGCGTCTCGACAAGGGCCGCGAGGTCGTCCGCATAGGTGTCCATGTCATTGCCATTCCACGGCTGGCTCGACCGGCCGTGGCCGCGGCGGTCATGGGCTATGCAACGGTATCCGCGGGCAGCCAAAAACAGCATCTGGTCTTCCCAGGCGTCCGCGCTCAGCGGCCACCCGTGGCTGAAGACTACGGGCTGTCCACTGCCCCAATCCTTGTAATAAATCTTAATTTCTATACCTTTTTCTGTACCGACAGTTATGTAATTCATGAGTATTCTCCTTTCTTTCTAGCCCGTTTTCAATACCATTCTCCGGTATCTGGCTTCTTCCAGTGCAAATGTATCACTTTCTTTTCCGTTGAAAGCGTCGCGTTGCTTTCACGGATCGCGTCTCCTATACCCTCGCTCATACGTGGAAACTTTATTTGTAATACTCATCCCCGCCAACTCAAAACAAAACCGAGCTCCCGCTCACTGACTTCGGCAGCTCGGCCATCTCAGTTAAAGACCCGTTGCTTTCCGCCCCCTCTTCACAAAGGGTTTGGCTTTATCGGTCTTCCTATTTCAAATTATCATGCCGCGAGATTAGTTTTCAACTTAAAAGCATTTATGAATTCTATTAAGAATTCAAATGAAGTCTTGCTTGTTGGGCCGACAGATGATGATTATCCGCCGACAGTAAGGTTCTTTCTTCTTCACCGGGCCATTACCGGTAACACGCACCCTTTTCTCTCGCACATCGACAAGTCGAGAATCATCGAGCAGCGCAACTGATGAGAATCTACGAGGATACTACACAGAGAACGCCGCCGTTCAGCCGCACGAGCGCCGACGAGCGTAAGCTGCAAGGCTTATATGGTGCACTCTAAGGCACCGGACGGTTGTTTCCGATCGGGATTATCTCGTCGCCTTAAATCGATGGGACTCAATCGTATCTTGTAGGGCACCAAGAATTTCCTGACATTTTGCAGAGATTAGCCTCTTCTTTCCCAGAGATAACGCTGACGATTTTATATTAGTGTTCAATCTGGACAATCTCACCACTTCAGCATTGATTACCACGATGCGTTTATATGCAGATTCCGCATTGACCAATTCCGCACTGCCTCTCAATGCAGGAAGGCTGCGAAGCGCATGAAGATTCTTTTCGGCAGTGTCTAAATAGTCCTTCATCTTGCTCTCAATCCGGTCCATCTCCTGGTCATCGGGCTCCTCGATATGTTCTTTATGCAACGCGAACAACTGGAGAATAGCAATGATTGACTCGTAGGAATGCACACTGATAAAGCTAGCCTGATTATCTCTCATATTTTGTCGAATCAAGGTTCTCAAACTTTTCTCAAAGGCTGCCACTTCACGATAGAACTCGGTAGAAGATAATTTCTGCGCCTTCAAGTTTGAATTCTGAGTGGCAAGTTCCAAAATCTCTTCATCCAACGTTCTAAATTCTGTCCAACATGAGTTAAATTCAGCGACAGTTTCCTGTTCTTTTGAAGTACCGGCTTGCTGAATGATCGCTGCCAGATCCCGCCGAGCGGCTTCCACTTTGTTCGAAGCGCTTCGAGCCTGGTCAGCATACATTTTCGATGCTTCATCCGTAATGGCCAGCACGGCATTCTTCTCTGCCTCGATAGCCTCGAGCAAATGAATTCTCAGTGACGACACAATTTGAATCTTCTTCAATTGGCCCTCTAAGGGCGTGATTTTGTCTTTGTAAAGTATGCCAACAACCGCAAGACTACATAGCAATATGACAGTTACCAGCCACGATAACGGCGTGTATGATTTTCTCGTTTCTCCTTCTGCCACGTCCAGCCTCGCTTTTCCGTATAACGTTTCGCAGGTGCTAAGCGCGATTCTTCCCCGGCTTCCCCCAAAACCTAATTCTGCTAATAACTTACACTATTTTGGGTTCAATTAAAAGAGCGTATTCCAGGAAGTAGGTTACCCCGCTGAGGATTCGGCAGAATGCCCGGATGCATGTTCTTGGCTGTCCAAATGCCGACTGATAATTAACAAGAAACCGTGGGCACATGTGTGCACCGATGACACGAACAGATTTTAGTCCTGATTAAGAAGAATTCGCCTATTTCTGTAAGAACTTTATTGTTTCCTGATAACAACAATTGTGCGCGCACAATTAAGTTGTTATAAAATGATGGGCTAACTTATTGATTTATATGCACCATGCGAAAACCCCCAAAAAATAAAGTTCTTACTTTTTTGAGCCGGAAACAATAAATTCCTTAAAATGGCAAACAATTAAGTTCTTACTTTTTCGAGGAGGATTTTACCCTTCGCACAAGATCAGTTTCCAATAGTACAAAACACATTTCTGGAGACTGGGTGTTTTCCCAGGTTCATCCAGAAATCAACGTCGATTTCAATCGACTATAACTGTTGATTTTGTCTCTTAGCTTGAGAATTCCCGTCAATATGCAGTAGATGGGGATAGGGGTTCACCTCGAAAGAACGTTGGAGCCATGTTCTCCTGTGCTAAATTGGGTCGTAACCTTCTCAACCGGCCATCTAAAAACGAGGGGGAAGGCATTCTTCTCACAGTGTACGGCCTTCACCGACTCCCATTTGAGGGCACATGGCGAAGTCAGCGGTGGCACCCATTATAGAGAATGAATAGTGGTCGCTAGAATGAATCTAATAACCCTGTGGCGCGATATTCGATTCTGTCTCAGCAGGAGCTCTCCCCGGAGAGGAGCTTGTCGTCTGTGCATAATCCCAACCTCCGCCCAGGGCTTTGTAAAGGGCGATGAGATCAGTGGCGATGTTGCGTTCACTCTGCACCAGGGAGTCTTCAGAGGTGTAAAGCGAGCGCTGGGCAACGAGCACGTTAAGAAAATCGCCGAGGCCCTCGGTGTAAAGCTGTAATGACATCTCAACGGCTTTGCGGTTGTCTTCTACGGCTTCCTTAAGCACTTTGCGGTGCTGCTGTTCCTTGGTAAACGCAATCAAGGCATTCTCGACGTCCTGAAAAGCTGATAGGACAGTTTCCTGGTACGTGATGAACGCCTGGTCGCGCAGAGCCTCTTGCAAATGTACGTTCGATACAATCGCACCGCCCTGAAAAATGGGCCAAGTAACTGATGGACCTAAGGTAAAGGCGTGGCTCCACATATGCAGCACGGTGGTGCCCCAGCTCGCTGTCCCGGTGAGCGAAAAGACCGGAAAGAAGTCCGCAACCGCAACGCCAATCTGGGCGGTGGCAGCATGCAACTTCGCCTCGGACATGCGGATATCAGGACGACGACGCAGCAAATCAGATGGCAATCCAGCAGGGACTTGTGCGGGCACTTTGGGCAAGCTATCGAATGGCAATAACTGATCTAGCAAATCTGCCGGATGCCGCGCAAGCAACACACTCAACGAGTAGATGGACTGCTGCGCGGCGATTTCAAAAACGGGGATTTGAGACTCTGTCGTTGCAACATTAGAATCGGCGTTGGCTACGTCGAGAGCACTGGCGAAGCCCACGCTGAATAGTTTGTGAGTGATATCAGCGGTGTGCCGCTGAGCTTCTAGATTTTTTTGCGCGATCACAATCTCCTGCTGATAACCGCGAAGCTGGACGTAATTGAGTGCGACCTCAGCAATGAGACTGACCTGCGCGTCTCGGATCCCTTCAAGCGCAGCTTGGATATTGGCGTCGGCCGATTCGACGGCTCGGCGCACTCCCCCGAAAAGGTCAAGTTCCCATACGGAGTCGAAACCGGCCAGATAAAGATTTTGATTTCCTGATGCGCCACTCGCCTGACGCAATAACTGGTAACTTCCCGAGGCGGTGACCGATGGCCACAAGCCTCCAGCTGCAATGCCCCGGCTGGCTCGAGCCTGTCGTAGACGCGTCTCGGCAATTTGAAGGTCGAGGTTTCTCCTAAGGGCTTCCTCAGTGAGTGCGGTCAACATAGGGTCGCTGAATTGCCGCCACCACTCAGCGAGGTCGGCTGGCTGCGCAGTGGCTTCGGACAATTGACCGGCTGGTGCCTTCACCACGCCGACCCATTGATTTGGGGCTATCGGCTGGGGCGGCTGAAAATTCGGGCCGACCATACAGCCGTTTGCGAGCAAGGCGACTAGAAAGACCACGGCAATCAAGAGCAAACCAGTGAGCCGACGTTGGCTTCCTGTCACCGGTTTTGCCTTACTCATAGCGCAGTGCGTCGATCGGATTCAGACGCGATGCCTTCCACGCCGGATAGAAACCGAAAATGACACCCACGCTTGCCGACACGACCACGGCGGCAATAATCGCCCCCACGGAAGATGCCGTCGGCCAACGCAATACTGTGGAGACGATGTAGGAACTGGTTCTGCCCAGGATAATGCCTATGGTACCGCCGAGCAGGCAGAGCACAACTGCCTCTGTCAAAAAATGTCTCAGAATGTCACCAGCCTCGGCACCGACAGCCATGCGCAGACCAATCTCACGTGTTCTTTCCGTGACCGAAACAAGCATGATATTCATTATGCCGACACCGCCCACCACCAGCGAGATCATCGCCACACATAACAGCAGCTTAGTAATCATCTCTGTCGTCGAGCTCATCGCCTTGGTGATCTCCGTCATATCACGGATGTTGAAATCATTCGGATCGCTAGCCCGAAGATGATGATTTTCGCGAAGCAACGTGGTCATCTGCTGGATAGCCGATGGAATATCAGTGCTCGTCCTAGCAGCCGTGAGGATCTGGTCCACGGTGGTAAAGCGAATCGGTCGTGGAGTGTCCGTCAGTTCGCTCGTCGACGGAACCGCATAGAGATTCTGCTGGAGGTTCGGGTAAAGTTGACTGAGCGTATTCATTTCGTTAGTATTTGAGGTATTTGTGGTGCTCTGGTTGGCGCCGCTAAGCGAAGTCGAAACCACACGATACTTAATAGTTGTCCACGGCGCCAACAGAATGTCGTCCTGGTCCATTCCCATCATGTTAGCGCCCTTCCTTCGCAACACACCGATCACCTTGAATGCCACGTTCCGTATGCGGAGTTCTTTACCGATGGGTGACTGTCTACCGAACAATTCTGTCACAATAGTTTGGCCGACCAGGCAAACTTTGTTGGAATTGCGTACGTCATGGTCTGTAAAGGCCTCACCCTCTTCGAGGTCAGTCCATTCGCGAACCTCCAGAAAGGACGGGGTAGTACCATAGACATATGTCGGTACCCAGTTGCGGTTGCCGTATACCACCTGTGTGCGAGCTCGCACAATCGGCGCTACATTGGCAACGGCAGGGCATTCTTTGAGAATCGCGTCGGCATCTTGTGGCGTTAGCGTCATCATGGTGCCGGCTCCAAAGTTGATGCCACTCGTATTCGCTGCACCGGGGAAAACCACGATAGTATTGGCGCCGATGCTTGCCATGGTTCGCTGGATTGCGATAGTCGCTCCTCTGCCGATCTCCATCATTGTAATAACCGCTGCGACCCCAATGACAATGCCCAGGGTAGTGAGTAGAGTACGCAGGATGTTTCGGTGAAGCGCAACCAAAGCCGTTTTTAATGTACTCACTAATTTCATGCAATACCTTCAGCGATGGGCGGTCTGGCATCGGCCTCTATGAGGCCGTCTTTGATGCGAATGATTCGTTGCGCGCTTTGGGCCACTCCGGGATCATGGGTGACCAGAATGATGGTAATGCCGTCGACATTGTGGAGCTGCTGGAACATCCTGAGGATTTCCTCGCTGGTACAAGAATCGAGGTTTCCGGTCGGTTCGTCGGCCAGGAGTATTCGCGGGCGGTTCACAAGTGACCGTGCGATTGCCACTCGTTGCTGCTCGCCGCCGGAGAGTTGA
>Ga0187779_10002721_pt1 | contig 10780 bp, 12 predicted proteins | sample 1015_Q2_SP10_10__FD_132435 | JGI IMG/M metagenome (GOLD analysis project Ga0187779, IMG submission 132435) | Tropical peat soil microbial communities from peatlands in Department of Meta, Colombia - 1015_Q2_SP10_10_MG | ecosystem: Environmental > Terrestrial > Soil > Wetlands > Peat | place...
CAATCAGGGCTGTCACTTCGAGTTGTGTGGCCTGGTTACATCATGCTTACCATACGATATTACTTCCATACTTCTGTGATGCCGTACTATGAGAATCCTGGGGAGCTCAAGGATCACCGGCAAATCTCAAGTGACTATTCCCAAAGCCGTAAGGGAGGTCGTCAAACTTGAGAAAGGTGATCTCGTCGTCTTCGTCGACGAAAAGAATGAAGTCGTGATAAAGAAGGGTCGAGTTAGGGTCGAAATTTAAGACCACATGATGATCGTCATGCAGAAGTACGTTTTGGTCGCCATCCTGACCCTGCTCGTTCTAAGTGCTTCAATGCATGCGGTATACGCAGTTACCGGCAAGGTTGAGATCGTGGGCACGAACGTACCGACGAAATTGATTGCTGACCGCAGTTTTCAGATGAATGTTTCCTTGAAGATAACATGCACATCGACCACAGACAACATTCTGGCGCGCGTTGACATTTCACCACATGGATCACACCAGATACTGGCAAGCAACAGTATGGGTTTAGGGAGCATACCTGACCCGTGGGGAAAGAAAGCTTGGAACATCACAATCACTAATAATCTGCGTTCGCCCGTGACACTGGGGCCATGGGGGCTAGATGTCAGGGCGTGGGTATTCGCCGGTGTATACACGCTCGGCGTCGACAATCTAACGATCAACGTGCAAATTGTAACGCGATCAGCACCTGTTCAGATAGTTACAGCCTCACTGACTAACTCCACCAGCTCCTCAGTGGCCGTGAGTTCCTCTGCTTCAATCACACAGACAAGCTCAAGCTCGCTATTCATGATCCCACAGTCTACGATCACAGTCGGAGGTCCGTTCGCTATTGCGATCGTAGCAGCGTCTGTAGCGATCGTGTTAAAGAAGAAAAGAGGATCTTTCGTTCATGAAAGTCGTTCTGAAAGAATTCTTACCGTTCCCACAGGGTACTCTGAAATTGACAGATCTATGGGCGGAGGCGTTCCGGTAGGTCACTCCATAATCATCGTCTCACCACCATACGACGAGAAGGACCTTCTGATTGAGAAGATTATTTCATCTTCAATCAAGAGTGGCTTCTCTGTCTTTTTTGTTTCTCGTCAGATGCTCAAAACGCGTATGCTAACAAGTAGATTTAATGAAAATTTCTTTGCATTCACCCCCAGAGCTGACAAAATCCCGAGAGTAGGTAACATCATCAAAATCATGGACGTGCAGAACCCTAATGATTTCAACATATCACTCTCGAAAGCAATAACGCCGCTGATTGACACCGGAAAGAAAAAACTCATCATCCTAGATCAACTGGTCTCCGATATCTTGCTTGAGCATAAAGCTCTCGCAACGAGGAGATGGCTCGACGAGTTTCTAGTGAGACGCAAATCTGAAGGGTTTACTGTTATCGTAACCTTGAATCCGCTTATGGTCGCAGACCAGCAAAGGCAGGCGCTGATTGATCTATTTGACGGAGTCGTAGAACTCTATGAGAAGGAACTTCCTGAACAATCGAAGCGCTATATGATCATCAGGAAGATGTACGCTAGAAAATATTCCGACACAGCAGTTGAACTGGACCGACATAAACTCTCGTGAAAGGAAGAGGCCTGTGACGACAATCTTTACCAATATATCATGAAGATAAACGAACACCAGTGAACTTGCAAGACTTTATCTCCATCCCTTGTAAATTTCAAGCCGTACTCAGTTGAGTGACGAGCAGCGAAAACTTGCAGCTATAATGTTCACTGATATCGTAGGCTACACTGCGCTTACACAGGAGAATGAATCGCTTGCGTTAAGGAATCTGGAATTTCAGCGGCGGACTGTTCGCCCCATACTGGCAAAGTATTCGGGCCATGAAATAAAGACGATAGGCGATGCTTTCTTGGTGGAATTTCCAAGTGCGTTACAAGCCGTCCAGTGCGCAGTTGATATCCAGCGCACTTTATCCGTCGCAACAAGCCAAGACGAGAAGAAACTACTTCTCCGAATTGGAATACACGTTGGTGACGTGGTCTTCCGTGAAGGAGACGTTTACGGTGACGCCGTGAACATAGCCTCACGCATTGAACCATTAGCGGCCCCAGGAGGGATCTGCGTCTCACGTGAGGTTTACGCACAGGTGTGGAATAAACTCGACTACGAGATTACTGAACTCGGCGAACATGAATTGAAAAACGTGCAATATCCAGTTTTGGTTTTTTCAATATCGCTCCAACGAGCGGATAAGTCGGCTCAATCGGCGCAATCAGCGAAATCCGGCCTCCGTTCAAGGTTAAAGAAACTTGAACCGAGTGCAGTTAGCATGCTCACACTTGCTGCCGTCATAGGGACCGAATTCGATTTCGCGGTACTCCGTGAAGGTGTCCAGGAAAATGAAGACAGCGTCCTTGCGAACCTTGAAACGGCGATCGCGCAAGGAGTCGTCGTAGAAGTTCCTGAGCAAGAAGGCCGATTCAAATTCACAGATGTGCGAATCAGAGAATTGCTGCTTGAAGATCTCATTCAGATGAGGAGAGCGAGATATCATTTGAAGATAGCGGAGTCAATGGAAAGAGTATATGCAAAGAGTCTGGAGCAGAACGCGTCGGTAATAGGCTATCACTTCGCTCAAGGAGGGGACTTGAATCAGGCAGTCAAATTTCTCATTATCTCCGGTGATGCAAATATGGCAGTTCACGAGTATGAACAAGCTATAATCGTCTTCAAACGAGCTCTGGATCTGATTAGTTCGGCGGGAGGGAAAGGGAAAGAGAAGGAGCTGATTTTGGATAAGTTAGGAAAGTGTTACTTCCAGCGGGTGCTGGCTCGCAGAGATAACGTTGGACGCTGAGGTCGCCTATCCAGCCGTTACAGTGCAGCACCACATTGCTTGCACACCTTATCGTCAAGCGAGACTTTGGCGCCACAGTTACTACAATATTTCAACTGGTCGACAGTCGCAGTACCACTACGGACGTCAGTTGCGGCGGCTGTTGTATCATCGGTCACTGACGCTCGCTTATACTTTGGCGTTGCTTGGATCAGATCTTTGAGATATTCAGTGATCTTCTCGTCAAGCATGAGAAAGTGGCCTTCATCAATCTTACCTTTGTTGAGCATTTCGATCACATCGGTCTTAAGTCGCTCGAGTTGGCTCCTGCACTCTTCCCGGTCGACCGCGAACTCATTGTAAGTTGAGTCTATTCTGGCTAAATAATTTGAGAGCGTTCGTCGTTTACTATTCCTAAACACAGTTGCTCCAGCGACGCCTCCAACTCCAACTATGATCACCACTATCGCTAGCAACAGGCTTGTAAAAGGTAATCCAAAAATCGAGTAGCTAGAGGGCGCGCTCGTTTCGGTCAGGAGTGATGTTGTCGATGCAGATGGAGGGGTGATGGATGTTGTCTCGGCTGTTGAAGGTGGCGGGGAAGTGACTGTCACAGATGAGACTATTGAGGTGGTAGTTGAAAGCGAAGAAGAATTTGAAGTTGGAGAGATCATAGTGGACAGCAGCGAAACTGGAGCACTTCCCGTAGCGCTCATGATGACGACGGTGGAAGGATAGCTCAGTTCAACCGTCGCATATCCTTTGGTTAGCTGGGTCGGACCTCTGACAAACATGAAAACAAAATAGTAAGTTCCGTTCGATGGGAAGGAGAGTGATCTATACGGATTATCATGTCCTACTGACTTCTCAGCTTGGAAGATGGGTCTCACAGTCGGTTCAAGCCGACAATTTTGTATTGAATTGAGGTCACTCTGCGAAAGAATGTAGAAATTAATCGAAACATCTGAACCGTAGGTTCCAGTAATCTGTTCGCCAGAATGAGCCGAGAAAGCGAGCGGGAGGGTCGTACATTGACCTTGAGAAGGAGGTTGCGCAATAGTCATGGTAGTTGCTGTGGCAGTTGCTTGACTACTTGTGACTACAGGCATAGAGAAGAAGGGAAGGAAGACCGTTACGAGAAGAAGACCTACGATTAGTGTCCGGAGATTCATTTGAAATATCTAACCAGCTTATCAGAGTACGTTGGTGACTTCAAGCTACTCCAAAAAAACAGAATATAAGTTATCCGTTCTCAGCAGAGCAGACATTCAGCGACTAGCGCGCGTCCACGAGTGCGGGGGAAGCCGAATAGCACGCGATAAGCATGAAACACGCTTCAAAGTTATACTGGGTACTCAAACTGATCTCGGCCGAACTTCGATCAATCGTCACTCCAACGTTATAGGCGTCCTCAAGGGAATTGCTCATAAGCCGCCATTTCGGTATTGTGATGATTTCGGTATTGTGATGATGCGCTTTGAGTTCTGAGTTAGCAAAGGTGACTTATCAGGGAAGCGCATCGGGCTACTTGGTTTTTGACCCAGGCGGGAGGTTCAGCTACTGCTTCCGGAAGGGGGAGATAATTGTAGTCGCCCCATTTGTTGTGGAATGGTTAAGATTGAACGGGCACCTCGGTGAAGGAAGACTGACGCTCCTACAATGAAAATAAACGTAACATTAACGTGAAACATCCGATGTCTACGGAGATGCTGTTACAACGGACAGGCCAAATAGTTGCTGCGATTGCGGTCCTATTGGAATCCCAGTCAGGGTCAGCACATACAAGTTCATTTGTAATGACCACCATCCAGTCGTCTTCGGAGCCTGAAGGGTACTCGTAACTACCGCAGCGAAAGGACCAAGAATCGAATAAGTCATTCGGCTAGTAGAGAGAATCTGCCCCGTTCTCGAGTCTGCAATATCCGCCCGAACAGTATAGAGTCCAGGCCCCGCGCAGGTGACGCTAAATAACGTCTGCACCTCGAACTTCCGTTCTTCTTGAACACTGGGAGGTCCGTAGATATTCGTTGCCGTAAAATAGCATCCTGAGCTCTGGGACGTGACAGCAGGCAACGTACAGAGTATTCCTATGCTCATCAGAAAGAGCGAGAGTTCGGTCCGGTGGCTCATCGATTCACGGGGGCGATACTCAGGATATAACTGTTCTGGATTTACGATATTCTAGGGTGAGAGGCACTCTAGCCTACGATAATCGTAGCAACGGGGCTCTGTCCGGAGAGAGAACTCTGAATCGGTGGAATACCCGAACTAACTTGGAGGCTGATGGACGCATAGATCTGGTGCTGACCCGTACCCAATCCAACCAAACTAAATGTGTCCACGGCTGTAAACGCCCAAGTGTATGTCACATAAGAGAACGTACGCGAGTTCCAAATATTTCCGTCCACGTATTCAGACATAACTACAATCACAGAGGTCGGGCCAGTGAGAGCCGGAAGTATGATGACAGCCTTGCAGTGCGCTTGCCAAGCGCCGTCTTTGTAGCATCCAAATGATTTTATGAAAAGCTGATCTGCGAGAACCGGAACTATAGCAACACAAACCAGAACCAGAGCTAACCAGATTATCGCTACTTTCAAAGCAGTCGGGTCCGTCAAGGGGAGAACTATTGCTTAAGTTGGCTGGAGCCGAAATCCATAACACTGATGCAACATCTTCTATGACCCTCCGCGTGTTCAATTTTCCTCACTTTGGTACGATGCACAAGAACTTCAACTGCTCTGACCCTGCTCTGAATTGATGTTTCCTGCCAGGTGGAATGAGTATAGCATCACCAGGCTCGATCTTCTCTTCGCGATCCTCATAGCGGACTTTGCCGTGTCCTTCAAGGACATAGACCTCATGCTCCCAGTCGTGTTGATGATAGGGAGTGAAGCCTCCGGATTCGATGGTGAAATGACGCATAAGAAAATTCGGCGCACCATCGTCACCATTGATAAGCCACCTTATTCTCGCACCTTTAGATTCTTCTTCAGTGACAAGCGCTTCCGTCACGTTGCTAACGTTCACCTTATGCAAATCAGATCACTTCGCGATTACAATAGAAGGAAGATAAACGATGCTCTGACGGTCACGATAAGGCGTTAAACTCATTAGACTTGACAGATGTCATTTGTATGATTCCAGATGATCAACGTTAAGGCCTATCTGGCAATCTCGCTAGGAATCCTCATCTTGATCGTTGATATTTGGTGGACTTGGACGAGCTATACATATCTTCCATGGCTAGCGGCGGGAGTGATAATCGGTGTAGCTAGCGTGATATGGATAGGTCTGGATTATGACCTAATGAGAGATGCCCATTAAGCAACGAGTGGCACGCGCCAGAACAATTAACGCATATTCAAGTAGTTACTAGACTACAAGTAATTACTAAATATTAGCACGTCCAATCCCGTTCAGGATGAAAGTTGCTTAGGCGTGACGGGTTCATCGAAGCTCTAGGAGCCGCAATCGGCGAGTTCCGGAATGGGAACTTTGTTTTGCTCCATGATTCGAGCTCGCGAGAGAATGAGTTTGATCTGATTGTTGCATCGGAGCTAGTTTCCGAAGAGCATGTCAGCATCATGCGGCGCGATGCGGGTGGTCTACTCTGCCTTACGGTTGATCATACAGTAGGAGAACGTTTGGGCTTGGGATTTCTCCAAGATATATTCAATTGCTCTGCCAGTCGCTTCCCGGTCTTACGTGACCTTCTCGAGGAGAAGGAACCGTATGGTGACAGATCTGCTTTCTCAGTAACTATCAACCATCGTAGAACGTTCACAGGAGTTACGGATCAAGACAGAGCTCTCACGATTCGGGAAATGGGAAAGATTTCTAGAATGGCTTTGGAGAATCACGCGAATTGCCGCCGAGAATTTGTAAGCCAATTCAAGTCGCCAGGACATGTTCACCTTCTTCTTGAGTCGAAGGGGTCACTAGCCAGCAGGCGTGGTCATACTGAACTCTCGCTTCATCTCTGTAGACTAGCAGGCCTAACGCCATCGACGGCGATTTGTGAGATGCTTGATGCGAAGACACATCGTGCACTTGATACGGAAGGTGCTAAGGCCTACGCCAAACAGCATGGTCTCAACATTATCGATGGAGAACTACTAGTAAGACACTATCTCGCCGCGTCCGACTGCCATGCGACAATAGCGTATCCGAGCGTGAGCTAGTGCTACCTGTCGTTAACCTAGCTTTGGTAGTCGCCGATTTCAACCACGAAATTACAAACCGCATGTTGGACCAGAGTATCAAGCGGTCAAAAGAGCTCGGCGCACAGATCACGTACGTATGCAAAGTTCCCGGATCATTCGATATGCCACTGGTCGTCCAAGACCTATTGGAAAAACAGGACGTCGATGCAGTCGCCACTTTGGGAGCGATCGTAAAAGGCGAAACTGGCCATGACGAAGTAATCGCCGCAGCATTATCAGCGAAGATCTCTGAGCTTTCGGTTAAATTTCGCAAGCCCATAACATTAGGAGTGTCTGGGCCTCGGGAAAGTTGGGCTCAGGCGGAGGCGCGAGCTGAGGAATATGCAAATCGCAGTGTGGAAGCAGCAATCGCTTTGTTAAGAGTGCGAAGCAGTTTGTCGGGTGGAAACGTCACCAAGTATCCGGTGCTTGCAGAATGAACCAGCCTCGCGTTCAACTAACTTTGATCCAGATTGACAATTATGGACCCTGGACCAGCACATTAGGGAACGACCGCGAGCACCGACTGCAAGTCCTCCAAGCAGATCTTTACTCAACTCTACAGAGCTACTTCTCGATGAAAAACGGTCTCGTCTTCTTCAACAGATTTGACGAAATGCTTGCCGTGACAAATGGAATCTCACTCGAAGAGCATAAGGAAATTCAATCTAACGTGCAGGCCCTCTTCCCGTTCACAGTTAGTATGAGTGTCGGGGTTGACGTTACCCCATTCAAGGCACACGTGCTGGCGTCAAAATTGCTTCAAGCTGCTGGAAGCGCGCAGTCTGAACAGAGAAGCAACGTCCTGACCGTGAAAGAAACATTGAGTGTTGATGAGGCATACGCACAGATAATTCATCTCGACGTAAACGGAATAACCAACTTGAGTGACCACAGTTTTGCATTCGAAACCTCGATCAAGCTACAGCGGTCACATCTTGAACTGATGGCCCTATTCGGACAGTTAGATTCCCTTCTCTTCTATCTGGGAGGAGACAACTTCATGGCGGTTACTACTCCGCTAAGCGAAGAGGACGTTTCAGCAAGACTCAGCAATTATTCGTTGACATCCCTGCCCCTTAAATTTGGTATTGGACGCGCACAGACGGCAAGGAAAGCCGCGGAGCTTGCGACTATGAAGTTGGAGCGTGTCAGACACGAAAGAGATGGATATATCGTATCGCCCAATATTCGTGAAAATAGATGAGGCAAACCCTCGTTACTAATCTAACGATTCTAGCAGCCGAAACATTTCAAAAGATCGATAAGGGTACCCTCCTTATCGAAGATTCAACGATTCGGTATCTCGGTCACCATCGTCCTGACATTCGACCTGACGCCGTCACCGTAGATGCGGAGGGTCTCGTGGCTATGCCTGGATTGATCGATGCACACACGCACATCGGCGACTCCATTGCTACGGACTTAGGAACTGGAAAGACACTCAAGGAACTTGTTCACCCTCTCCATGGAATCAAGACACAGCTACTCGCCAACGCTCCTCCTGAACTGATCGGCGAGGCAATATCAAAGACCGCGTGCGACATGCTAAAATCAGGAATCACGACGTTCGCCGACTTTAGGGAAGGTGGTCCCCAAGGAGTCCGATTAGCCAAGAAGGCCCTTGAGGATTGCAAACAGAGAGTACTGCTATTGTGCAGACCCAACTTTGCGTTTCCTGAATCCGAAGTCACCCAAGATCTACCTCTTACCGAGACCATCCTTCATGAGACGGAAGACGCACTAAGCATCAGCAACGGCATCGGCCTCAGCGGATCCAATGAATATACACAAACGGCACTTCAACAAATCAGCAAACTCGCGAAAGCAAATCGTAAACCCATTGCGATTCACGCAGCCGAAAGCTTAGATGCAGCGAAGTTTTCTATCGAAAAGTTTCACACCACAGAAATCCAGCGAATTCTAGCATCTATGACACCCAGCATGGTGGTGCACGCGACGCATGCTACCCTAGATGACATTCGGAGTATCGCCGAGCGGAACATCGGAGTCATCAGTTGCCCCAGAGCAAACGGAAGCCTCGGCGTTGGAATCCCACCGATACGAGCACTCCTCGATCATAAAGTCAGAGTAGCACTCGGCACTGACAACGTGATGCTTAATGGTCCCGATATGTTCCGCGAAATGGATTATACCGCACGAATGATGACAGCAAGCTCACTTGATCCCGCGGCTATAACCTCAACAGAGATTCTGCAGATGGCTACAGCGAATCCTGCAGAAATCTTAGGGATAAGTTCGTGGGTTGGCACGTTAGAGCGAGGGAAGAAAGCCGATATTATTTTTATCGATAAATCTGCGTCAAATCTCGAATTCTCGCGAGACTTAGTATCGTCCATAGTTCACAGAGCGCGCCCTGACAACATCAAATGCGTCATGATCGACGGCGAGATTGTACATGGCTCGATTGAAAATTAAGCGCCCCTCAGTCACACTCATTGGAGCGATGTCATCCGATGGCAAGATCGCAACGAAAACCGGGGATTCAAGGATCTCCTCTCAAATAGATCTGAACTCACTGCACAGAACTCGAGCGAATCATGATGGTGTAATGATCGGAGTAGGGACACTGCTCCGTGATAACCCGCACCTTACGGTGAGACATGTGAATGGGAAGAGTCCAGCTCGAATTATCGTCGATAGTACAGCCCGAACCCCACCTAATGCCAACATCTTCAGAACATCACCCAACATCATTATTGCGGTATCGAGTAGAGCTCCTAAACACCGTCTCCGTAGGCTGCAGCAAGCCGGGGCGAAAATCATTCAAGCTGGTAGATTCCAAGTCAATCTAAGAACACTCATGGCACGTCTTCATCAACTTGGAATCAGAAGTGTACTGCTTGAAGGCGGGGGAACACTGAATTGGTCGATGCTCTCTAATCGGCTGGTAGATGATGTCGTACTCACAATAGCACCATTCATTATTGGAGGTTACCGAGCTACAACCCTCGTCGATGGTGAGGGGATCGCGAAGGTCAATCGAGCAATAAGACTCACACTCGTCAAGTCAAAAAGACAAAACGACGAGGTCGTTCTCAGTTACAGGATGAGATAATTTGAATCTTGCAGACATGAGCTGGACAGAGATCAAAGAGACGGTCGACAAAGATCCGAACCTAAGAATATTCATGCCCGTAGGTAGCTTTGAGCAACACGGCCCACATCTTCCGCTCCGTACCGATAGCATTCTCGCTGAATATGTCGCTAAGAGTGTGGTCGATCGTCTTCCTTCTGTCTTGTTCCCAACGCTAACGATCGGTTACTCGCTAGAGCATACAGACTTTCCCGGAACCGTCTCGTTCGCCCAGCAAACATACGCACGAATGATTAGTGAAATTGCAGACTGTCTATGGAAGAGCGGATTCAGAAGATTAATTGTAATAAATGGTCACGGAGGCAACAGAGCAATATTAGAATGTTCAATCACGGCGGTCAAACAGACCCATCCAGAGCTCAAGATCTATTCCTTTACTATCCTAGATATCGCTCGAAAAAAGTTCAGAGACATTCGAAAATCACCACACGGAATGATCGGACACGCTGATGAACTGGAAACCTCCATGATGCTTTCGATACGCCCCGATCTTGTTCGCCTATCAAAAGCTAGAGCGGAAAAACCTACGCTTCCACCAATGGTTTCTCTGGAGGCTGAGGATCTTGAGATTGTTTCATACGGATGGAAAACAAACGAAATCAGTAAGTCGGGAATTATAGGCGACCCAACTTATGCCAACCCTG
>Ga0187779_10002722_pt1 | contig 10775 bp, 7 predicted proteins | sample 1015_Q2_SP10_10__FD_132435 | JGI IMG/M metagenome (GOLD analysis project Ga0187779, IMG submission 132435) | Tropical peat soil microbial communities from peatlands in Department of Meta, Colombia - 1015_Q2_SP10_10_MG | ecosystem: Environmental > Terrestrial > Soil > Wetlands > Peat | place...
ACGGCCAGCACCGAAAACGCTGCCCCGCCATAGAACGTCACCATCGGTCCGTAGACGTCCCAAAGCCAGCCCGCCAGCGTGCTCGCAGCGAGTAGCGCGACCCCGCTGACCAGATTGAACAGTCCGAACGCGGTACCGCGCAGATCCGCGGGTGCGGTCTGCGCAACCAGCGCCGAGAGCACGCCCTGCGTGAGTCCCATGTGCGCCCCCCACACTGCAGCGCCGGCGAGCACCTCCCCTGCCGAGCCCGCACGCGCTAGCACGACATCGGCGATGATCAAGGTGAGCAGCCCGCCCGCGAGCAGCGCACGCTGCCGGCCGCGGTCGACCAGCACGCCGGCGGGGTAGGACACGATCGCGTAGACGATGCTCATCAACGCCATCACCAGCGGTATCCACGCCGGCGCCATGTCCACGCTCTGGGCGCGCAGAATGAGGAAAGCTTCGGAAAACCGCGCCAGCGTCATCACCGCCGCGACGCCCACCACCCACCAGTAGCGGCCGGACAGTCGCCGGATATCGGACAGCACGATCGGCACGCGCCCATTCTCTTGCTCGCGGGCACGCTCGGGCTCGCGTACGCCGAAGACCAGCAAGGCGACCGAGGCGGCGGCAGGAATCACCGCTAGCCAGAACACGGTGCGGAAATCGTTGGCGAACCAAAGCATCGCGGCGATCGCGGCTGCCGGCCCCAGCACGGCGCCGACCGTGTCGAGCGACTGCCTCAGGCCGTAGGCGGCACCGCGTGCGTCGCGCGGCGTGATGTCGGCGATCAATGCATCGCGCGGCGCCCCGCGGATGCCTTTGCCGACGCGATCCACGAAGCGCGCGACGACGACCATCGCCACCGACGAGGCCAGGGGAAACAGCGGCTTGGTCGCGGCCGCCAGCCCGTAACCGGCGACCGTCAGCACCTTGCGGTTGCGGAAGTAGTCGGAGAGATAGCCGGAGAAGACCTTGACGACGAGCGCCGTCGCTTCGGCGATGCCTTCGATGACACCGACCGCGAGCATCGAGGCGCCCAGGACGCTCACTAGGAACAGCGGCACCAGGCTGTGGATCAGCTCGGACGAGGTGTCCATCAGCATGGACACGAAGCCGAGCGTCCACACGCTTGAGGGGATGGCGCGCCACCGCGAGGCGCGGCTGCGCGCCGGCGGCGGGCTATTGGGCAAAATCGAATGCCGCGGTGAGGTCGCCCATCTGCGGGCGAACGCCGGGCAGCGGCTCGAGTCCGAAGCGCCGCGTGATGAACTTGGCGATCGACGTCGTATCGTAGGTCGTGTGGTCGATGGAGCCGCGGCGCGCGTAGGGCGAGACCACGATCTCGGGAATGCGCGCGCCGGGGCTCCACCGATCGCCCGCGGGCGGCGGCACATGGTCCCACCAGCCGCCGTTCTCATCGTAGGTGATGATGATCGCGGTGGAATTCCACAGCGAGCTCGCCTTGATCCTGGCGAGCAGCTCGGCGATGTGGACGTCGCCGGACATCACGTCGGTGTTCCCAGGGTGCTCGTTGAACGTGCCCTGCGGTCTGTAGAACGCGACCTGAGGGAAAACCCCCCTTTAGATGCCGGCGACCAAATCGGCGTAGTCCTTGAGGTGCTCCTCACGATCCCTGGTCCCGGGCGCGAAGCGTGCGAAATAGTTGAAGGGCTGGTGATGCGCAACGAAATACGGATGACCGGCCTCGTTGTTATAGATGATCTCCCGTTTCGCCATTGGGTCCCGCATGCCGTCCTTGAGCGCAAGGTCCCACGCACCCGCGTACCACGCCCATCGTTGGGAAGATCCTTGGGGAATGCCGGATCCGCCGCGCTGCCCAGCCACACGGGCGGCAAGTGAGGCAGGACCTTGCCATCGTAATCGACTTGAGTGTATTGAGCCGGCGTCGCGTTGGCGATGCCGTCGGCGTCGGGAAACAGCCCGTAGAGATTGTCGAAGCTGCGGTTCTCGGCGTAGATGATGATGATGTGCTCGATCTTGTCGAGTCCGCTCTTCGCGGGCGGGGACGGCTGCTGCACGCAGTTCGCAAGCGCGAGGGCGCTGAACCCGATCGCGGCATTCGCAACTAGGGCCGGCCGACCTTTCCCGGAACAGGAGGCTGCCACAACTCGACCTTGTTGCCGTCAGGATCGATGAACCACCCGAAGCGCCCGTACTCGTGCTCTTCGATCTCGCCGACGACCTGCGCGCCGCCAAGGTGTACCTGGCCGAGAGCCGTGTCGAGATCATCGACGATCAGATTGAACATGAACTCCTTCTGCCCCGGAGCGAAGTAATCGGTATCCGCCGGAAAGGGACTGAACACCGAGAAACCGTTGGGAGGCATCGCGGGCGGCTGGAATTCGACCGAAGATTTGCCGTCGCCCATGCCCAGCCATTGCGCGTACCATGCAAGCAGTCGCTCGGGGTCCGGCGATTTGAAAAAAAGTCCTCCCAGGCCTACGACTTTCGCCATGCCGGATCCTTAGCCTAGTTTGAGTTCGGTGCGCACCGTGCCCGCGCGCTCGTGACGCACCGTCAAGGCGACGCTGTCCCCTGCCCTGCCCCGAACCAACCATTGCATCTTCGCACGGTCGTCGGTCACGTGGTAGTCCGGCCAGAACGAGATGCCCGTGTGCTTGTACGCCTTTCCCTCGAGTTGGCCGAGCTCTTCGCGACGCTTGCCGCTCACGAGCTCGGCGCCGTCGGGCAGGGCGATCTCGGCGATCGCGCCCCGAACCACTTTGCGTTCCAGTGCCCGCTTGCTGACGTAGCTCGGCAGCCAGCCGCTGTTCTGCACAACCACGCGAATCTTCCACGTATCGTTGCCCAGCGCCGTGGCTGAAGCATCGACGAGCTCGAGCTTCGGCGACAGCAGGGCCTGCCACAGCAACCACTTCGGAAAGCGCTCCAACTCGCGCTCGAGAAACTGCAGTGGCGGGTTGCCGAAGGCGTGGAAGCGGTTCCAGCCTCCGATCTCGATCGCGCCGAGCTCGGGGTGATCGAAAGGCTTCCAGTCGACATGCGCCGCGCCGCCGAGCTTCTGCTCGCTCCAGCGAAAGATCTTCAGATCGTCTTCGATCGGATGGTCCCGGTACCACTCGATGTACAGATACTTGTCGAGGCCGGCCTCGCGCATCGGGCTCCAGATCTCCACGACCCAGCTGAACATTCCCAGAGGGTCGTAGATCCAGTCGAAGGCACCGCCGATCACCTGCTTCGGGTGGTAGCGGAACTCGTGATACACGGAGATGTTGGGATAGCCCGTGAGCTCGGTCCCTTTGGCGCCCACTTTCTGGTAGTGCCACAGGTCCTCGGCGTGCATCTCGGTGTCGGGCAGGTGGTCGAAGGGCCGCAGCAATACGCCGGCCCAGGTGTGGAAAGCGACGCCTGCGCAAATGTTCGGATGGGTCGTCACGAACTCGACGACCGCTCTCACCTCCGGCTCAGAGGCCGGAAACGGTCCGGCGCCCAGCTGTTCGTATTCCTGCCGCCAATTTCCTGGAAAATTACGATTAAGATCAATCCCTTGTTTGGGTCTTTTCACCTTTAAGGTGAAACCATCGTAATCCTCTAGCCGACCCTCCGGGAGGATCCTGTAGTAGGTGCCGCCGATTTCCGTCGGATCGCGGCGGACCATCAGCCGCGGCTCCTGCGGGTGCGGCTTCCACAGGCCGTTGGGATCACGAATGCGCATCTGCAGGATGCGCCCATCGCCGTCGATGTCCTCAACCGTCAGGCCCTCGATCGAATCCTCGTCGTAAGGGTACGGGCGCGTGCTCGAGCGCACCCACTTGGGCTTGTCCGCGAGCGCCCATTCGGCGCCGTCGGGGTTGATGCGCGGACAGATGTAGAACGCCCGCGTATCGAGCGCACGCGTGACGTCGGGATCGCTGCCGTAGCGAGTGACCAGGTGGTTGAGAAAGTGAAGCGCCGCGGCCGACGCCGAGACCTCGGTCGAGTGGATGTTGCCGTCGATCCAGAACGCGGGCTTCTCCGACGCAGGCCCGGTTGCGGTGTTGGTGACGGTCGCGAGCCAGATGTCGCGCCCTTCGTGGCTCTTGCCGATGCTCTGCAGCGATGCCAGCGGAGAGTGCTCGGCGACAAAAGCCTTCAGGACATCGGTCAGCTCGGCGTAACGATAAAAGCGATCGAAGCGAACGGCGGGCATCAGCGGAGGGGGCGTGGCAAAAGCGCGAAGTTTGGCGGCGAGACTCGCATCCAGTCAACAGTGCTACGTTGTCCTGTGCGACGGGCTGATTCGGAGCGTCGCGAGGATGCAACAAAGCAGACGGGCCGCGCAGCAGCTCCCGAATCAGGCCGTCAGATGCCCGCGTACCACTCGTAGCCTTGATCTTCCCAATAGCCGCCCTTCCCGCCCGCGATCCTGGCGAAGTTTTCCACGAGCTCGATGCGCATGACGTACTTGGCGTGCTTGTAGCCGAGCTGGCGCTCGACGCGAAGGCGAACGGGTGCGCCGTTCTTGATGGGCAGCATCCCGTCGTTCAGGTCATAGGCGAGAATGGTCTGCGGGTGATACGCATCGTCCATGTCGATGCTCTCGTAGTAGAGCCCCGTGCCATTGGCTTCCATCGGGTCCGCGCAGTAGAACACGACGTAGCGGGCCCCGGGCTTCGGGCGAACGGCCGCCAGCAGCGCCGAAAGCTTTGCGCCCTTCCATTTGCCGATCGCGCTCCATCCCTCGACGCAATCGTGTCGGGTGATCTGGGTGCGACTGGGCAGCGCGCGCAGCTCGGCGAGCGAAAGCGCGGCCGGTTTCTCGACCAAGCCGCCGACCTCGAGCCGGTAATCGGCGAAGCCGCCGGCGGCGAGCGCCCTGTACGGCGCGCTGTTGGGCGAGGACGTGCCGTTGCTGCGGAAGTCGGGCGACAAGTCGGCCTCGGCGAATTCCTGCGCCATCGAGCGGCGCCCTCCGAGCCAGCGGTGGGTTGTCCGGTTCAACTCCTCGCCGGCGCCGAGCACTTTGGGAAACCATTCGCTGCGCGAGAGGCTGTCGCACCCGGCAACGACCAGCCCCCCTGCGCTCGAGAGCGCGCGTCGAAGGAACCGACGCCTGGAGAGATCACTTCTTCGCAGCATGGCCCGCTCCTTGGTCGATGCGGAAGCGTCCGGTCATCATCGAGCGCATGTGGTTCCAGAAGCCGCTGACGATCACTTCGAAGACGTGAATGAGGACGAACAGGACCAGCAGCCAGGCGACGATGAAATGAATCGTTCGCGCCGACTGCCGCCCACCGAAGAAGTCGACCCAGCCTGGCCACAGCGAGTCGAGCCAGGGCGACATCGCCATGCCCATCAGGACGACCAGCGGGAGCAACACGAAGACGACCGAGAGATACGCGATCTTCTGCAGGACGTTGTACCGCTTTGCGGCTTCGCCGGTCGGATGCCTGAAGAGCAGGTGATCGACGATCGACCGCCTGATCGAGCGCAGGTCGCTCGACGTCGGAGCGAGGTCGAGTGCGAGATGACGGCTGGCGATGGTGTACGCGACATAGCAGAGGCCATTGGTCACGAACACCCAGGCGAAGAACAAATGCCAGCGGCGCGCCATGGCCAGCCAGCGGTAGTCGGGAACCATCAGCCACGACGGAAATGCCGTCGCAGTGAGCTCGGCATTGGGTCCCTTCGTCGCGCCCAGCCATCCCGTCGTGACGAAGTCGCGGCCGAAAAGACGCGTCACGCCGACCAGGTTTCCCATCGCATCCTGGGTCGCGCCAATCTCGAGCACGGCCGGCCGTCCGTCGTAGGAAGACTTGCCCCAGTTCAGAGCGGGATGGGCGCTGAAGATGTTCAGCCCGCTCATGAACAGGACGGTCAGCGCCACCACGTTGATCCAGTGCATGATGCGCACCGGCAGCGTGTGGCGGTAGTACAGGGCTCCGCCTGACGGACGGGAAAATGCGCTCACTGCCATCGACAGCTTCGATTCGTTTTCATCGCCTCGCGTCTAAGACACCTTCGCCCCCGAAAAGAGCCCTGCACGGGGGGAACCTTTTCCGCAACCCCTCTCCCTCGGGGAAAGCCGTCAGGAGTGAGGGACGAATTTCTGACCGGCCTAGGCACGCAGCCGTTTCGGCCCGCTTACGAACGCATTGTCGCGCTCGAAGAAGCGCAGCTTACGGTGGGCCTCGCGGGTGATTCCGATGCGCACGCTGCGCCCGATGGCGCCTGCCGGGCGCGGGCCGGCCGCCAGCCACAGGGGGCCGCCGGAGCAGAGATCGACTCCGTCGAGACGACGGTCGATATCCATGGCGGCAGCGAGCCTGCCCGGTCCCCGCGCCAGATCGAGGTCCGTGTCCAGCCCGCGCAACTCGCGCATGGTCTCGATCCCCTCGAGCGGCTCGAGCGCGCGCAGCAGCACGCCGGCGCCCACGCCCGGGCGCTCGCCGCTGACGTTGAGGGCGAACCAGCAGCCGTAGATGAAATAGACGTAGGCGTGACCTCGCTCGAGAAAGAGCGAGCGGTTGCGGGGAGTCTCGCCCCGATACGCGTGCGCCGCCGCGTCGCCGACCACGTAAGCCTCGGTTTCGACGATGCGCCCGGCGAGCCGCCCCTCGGGGCGATCGCGAACCAGAACCTTGCCGATGAGGAAGCGCGCGAGTGAGGTCGTGTCTATGGGAAGGTCGCGGCGCGTCAGCCGCCTGACAGGGATACTCGCTACTTCCCTCCGCAATGCCATCCCCGTTCGCCCGTGCAATCCCCTCCTGAGGTTGGAGGATACCTCCGAGGCGACACTTGGCCTCCCTGCGCCGTCCCTCGATCGACGGCTCTCGCCTGTCGGTTGCGATTATCCACTACAAGTAAGCCGAAATCGGAGCAAGGGACTCACGGCAATTCAGCCGGTCGCGGAAAGGTTTTCATTCGCAGCAAGCCACCACGCGGATCGGTGAATCCGATTTTGGCCGAGCAGGCGAAGGATGAGTTAGAACCCGAAGATCGGCCCCCACACGTTGAGGGTCTGGACGTCGTAGTGCATCTGGTGGTTGCCCGACCCCGTGTACGACTTCCCGACCACAGCCCCGAACATCTGGGCGTTGCCGGACAGCGTCACGCTCGTTCCCGGCGCATAAACTGTCATGTAACCCGTGGCGTTGCCACTCATCGTAACGCCGTTGTTGCCCGTGTAGCTCGACACGATCTGCAGGTTGCGCGGGATGCCAGCAGGGTTGGCGACGCCGTTGCCGCTCGCCGTGAATGCGCCCGTGAGCGTGATCTTGACCGCGCCATTCACGGCCAGCGTCGCGCCACCGCTCAGCGTGATCGAGTTGAGGCAGTACGTGCCAGCTGCCAGCGTCGCCGTGTTCTGGCCGCTGACGGTCAGATCACCCTTGGTCGCGTTATATGAGTAATTGCCGCTGATCCACCCGCTCGGGGTCGCCGGCGTGAACGGACTGCACGCCACGACAGCGGGTGCAAAGATGGTCGGCAGCGGCTGATTCGCCGCAGTGGTCCCACCGACGCTTCCGGAGTTCGAGATCGTCGTTGCGGCCGTGACGTTACCTGTCACGAGGCTTCCGCTAGTCAGCACGACGTTCGCAGTTGCGGACTCGACGTTGCCCCAGACCTTGGCACCTTGTACGTTGATCGTGCCATTGCTCAGCACGTTGACGAGCGCGTTCTTCGTCGCTGCGTATCCTCCGAGGCCCGGCGTCGAATCGAAGCTGTCGACGAGCGCGTTGGCGGCGATCGTGACGCTCGTGAGACCCGCGAGGCCGCTCAGATATACCTTGAACGACTGCACGCTGTTCGTGGCGGCGGCATAGTCGGAATTCGCTCCGGACTGGCTTGCGGTCACGGTGCAGACGCCGGGCGAGAGCAGCTTGACCGTCGCGCCGTTCAGCGTGCAAACGTCGGTGGTGCCCTCCACCGCGAACGTCACCGGCAGGCCCGATGTCGCCGTGGCCACGAGCGGGAACGCCGGAGTTCCGAGCGCCTTGTCGCCGGGCGCGAAACTGATCGTCTGCGGCGTTCCCTTGATGTTGAAGGCTTGCGCGGGATTCACCGCAACGTGATTGGCGTCTCCCGGCGCCGAGGCGGTGATCGTGCACGTCCCTTTGTGGGTCAGCGTGACGGTTGCCGACAACGTCGTGCTGTTGTTGATCAGGGTCGGATTCGTCAGCGTGCATTGACCCGCCGCCGACAGCGACACCGTCAAGCCGGCGCTCGACTTGGCATCCGCGCTTACGGTAAACGGATTTGGATCGACGCCGTAGGTCTTGGTCGGGATCGTCGCGAAATTGAGGATCGTCTGTCCCGCCTGTGCCACCGTGAAGCATTGGGTGACCGTGGGCGCCGCCGTGTACAAACTGTTGCCGGCCTGGTCCGCACTGATGCGGCACGTGCCTGCCCCATCGATGCCCAGCGTCGCGGTCCCTGCCGAATAGCTCGCCGAGCAGATGCCCGACGTCGTCGACGTCACCGTCACAGGTATGCCCGACGCGCTGCCGGTCACGCTCACGCCAAACGGTGGGTTGCCGTACGTCTTTACCGGGCTCGTGCAGTCGGACGAGAGGCCGGTGATGGTGATGGCCTGCGTTGCCTTGACGATCGGGATCGTCGCTTGAGCATGGGCTGCCGTGTAGTAATTGTTTCCGTTCAAGTCGGCGTTGATCACGCAATTCGCGCCTCCGGAGACGATCGTCGCCGTGTAAGTAGCGCTGCTGGTGGCCAGGTTCGCCGCGTCGGCAACCGTGCAGACACCAGTCGTCGCCGACGTTATCGTCACGGCTTGTCCGGAGTTCGGGCTTGCGGCCGTAGCCGAACCCGTGAATGTGCCGGGCGGCGCGTACGTGACCGCTGCCGGCGCAGTGAACGACGTAATCGTTTGAGCCGCCTTGACGATGGAGATCGTCGCAGGCGCGCGCGCCGGGGCGTAATTGTTGTTGCCGGTGACGTCAGCACTGAGCACGCAATTGGCGTCGCCTCTGAGGATCGTCGCCGTGTAGGTGACCTGGTTCGCCGTGGGCTGGCCGGTCACCGTGCAGACGTCCGTCGTCGTCGACGTGATCGCGATCGGCAGGCCGGCGTTCGGACCGGTCAAAGCCGCCGCGACCGAGAACGTGCCGACCGGGGCGCTGACCGGTGCGGTCGGCGTCGGCGAGGTGAACGCAAGCGTTTGCGCATTCATCGTGAATGACGCGAGACCTTGCGCCGCCGGCGCCGTGTAATAGGCGTCCTTGCCCGCGAGGTTGGCGGGAAGGAACGTTGCCGTTACCGAATACGTGCCCGCGGGCAATCCCGCCGTGGGGACGGTCGCGTTGCCATTCGTGTCGGTATTGACGACGATGGTCTTCGCCGCTGCGGTGCCGGAGAACAGGTAGGAAATCGACTGGCCCGCCAGCGGTTGCTGGGTCGTTGCGTTCGATACGACGACAGGCGCTGTTGCCGTAACTCCCACCCCTGAAGCAAGCGGCGTGAGAGTCACCGGTGCCTTGTTGACCGTGAACGCTGTCGCCGCGGTCGAGGGCAACAGCGACACGCTTCCGGCGTAAGCGGCCGAAATCGGCACGCCCGCTCCGGGAGCGCTCGATGCCGTTGCCGTCAAGGTGACATTCCCGTTGACGTCGGTGAGCCCGGAATTGCCGAACCCGCCGATGTTCATAGTGACAAGGCCGCCGGAGACAGGCTGCCCCGCGGACGTAAGATTCGCAGTGACGCTGACCGTATCGCCGTACGTCGCGGTCGTGGGCACGTGACCGGCAACGAAACCGAGCGTCGTCGGCGCGGCGGCGGCCGCCTGCTGCGTCGTGCTGGTGATTTGCGTCTGCGTTAGCGCTAATGAATAGTATGCACCGCGGTTGTCGTCTAACGTGACGAGGCCGGTTCCACTGGCCGCTTGGACGACATACTGGATTGCCGACGCGGAAATTGTCGCAACGCCCTTCCAGATCTGCGAATCGGCGGTCGAGCCGCAAACTGCCGGTAATGCGGTGGGGTCGCATTGAGCGAGATCGACTGGCACCCAATTGCCTCCGCCGTCGGTATAGACCACCCAGGCCTGATAGATGGCGGCTGCCGGATCGCCGACGACCTGGGCGGTGAACACGACGTTTCCAGTAGTTCCCTGCGCGTCGACCGCGACGATCGTCGGCGCATCCGACAGCGCCGCGTTCGTCCGGTTGCTGCTGTAATAAAGCTCGAGATTGAGGCTGGAGTACTTGCGGAGGATGCTCTGCGGGAATCCGGGCGATCCGGTGGTGTAGGTACCCGCTCCGCGGTGCTGAGCGGGCGTTACGAGCAGGCTGGTCGCGCCATTGCCGAACAGCTTGCCGAAATAGTTGACGGTCCAGGGCCGATTCGGGAAAAAGTTCGGAGCCGCGAACGGAACGTGCACGCCGCGGATGTCAGTGGCGGGCGCTCCGGTGAGCGGAACGATGGTCGAGTCCGTGTAGGAACCGCCGCGGAAGCCGACGCCGCGCAGAACCGTGTCCGAGTTGGGCGTTGCGTTCACGACCTTCAGTGGAATGGCCGGTTCGGACGGATTCGACACGACACCGTCGTCGCCCTGCAGCCAGGTCACGAGCGGCCCCGGATCGCTCAGCGTCGCACCTGTGAGTTGAACGGGGTGGGGCGTCGTAGTCGGCGAAACCGAAATGTTCGCGATGCTGAGTCCCGCGGGAACTCCCGTGCCGGTCACTGGAACCGGAGTGATCGCGGGAGTCGCGCTCGTCACGGCGCCGCCGGCTCCGCGGCCCGCAGGCATGTTCACTCCGAGCATCGGCAGGCCGTACAGCGTGGCCTCGAGCAGAGCCTTGGTGTGGATGCCG
>Ga0187779_10002723_pt1 | contig 10775 bp, 5 predicted proteins | sample 1015_Q2_SP10_10__FD_132435 | JGI IMG/M metagenome (GOLD analysis project Ga0187779, IMG submission 132435) | Tropical peat soil microbial communities from peatlands in Department of Meta, Colombia - 1015_Q2_SP10_10_MG | ecosystem: Environmental > Terrestrial > Soil > Wetlands > Peat | place...
GTCCCCTTGGCGGAGGTGGCCGTGCTGCTGGCCTTGGACGCGGCGCCGCTGACATCGCCCTTCTTCGCCGCGCTGGCGGTGTCGCTGGCCTTCGAGGCCGTGTCCTTGGCCGCCGCCTTCGTGTCGGAGGCCTTGCCCGCCGTGTCCTTGGCGGAGCTGGCCGTGTCGCCTGCCTTCTGGACGGCGGTGTCGACCTTGGAGGGAGCTGCCGGCGCGGTAGACCCCTGGGCGAAGGCAGCACCCGAGGCGACGAGAGCGGCGGCGATGATGAGGTTCTTCACGGGAAATCTCCTGTTGTTCGGGTTCCTGGACGACGTCGGGCACACACACCCGGCGTGCAACTCGGGTCGAGCAGCGCGCATGCCACCTCCCGGTTTCGGGGGCTTGCGCCGCCGCCGCTGAGGAACGAATCCCCAGGTGGCAACGATGCTGGGGATTGCCTCCTCGATTCACTGGCGACGGAGAGGCACTTTGGCGCTAACGTCCGCGCCCTCCGACGCCGGGAGGATTCGATGAAGCTGGTGGTGAACGGGAAGGAGGTCGAGGTCAATCCCATCGAGGGAATGCCGCTGCTCTGGGTCCTCCGGGATCTGCTCGGGCTCACTGGAACCAAGTTCGGATGCGGCGCCGCCCAGTGCGGGGCGTGCACGGTGCATCTCGATGGCCAGCCGGTGCGCTCCTGCATCCTTCCGGTGGGGGCGGTGGGAAACCGGAAGGTGACCACCATCGAGGGCCTCTCGCCGGATGGCACGCATCCGGTCCAGCGCGCCTGGGCCGAGGTGGATGTCGTCCAGTGCGGTTACTGCCAGTCCGGGCAGATCATGGCCGCCGCCGCGCTGCTGGCCACCAATCCGAATCCGACCGACGCCGACATCGACGCCAGCATGGCCGGCAACATCTGCCGCTGCGGCGCCTACCAGCGCATCCGGGAGGCGGTCCACCGCGCCGCCGGACAGAGGGCCGCCCGATGACCGAGCTCAGCCGCCGCGAGTTCCTCCGCAGCTCGGCGATGTCCGGCGCCGCCCTGGTCGTTGCCTTTCACATTCCGGGGCGAGCCGAGGCGCTGCTCCTCGCCGGCGGGCAGAAGCGCCCCCTCCCGCCACCCAATGCCTTCCTGCGCATCGGGGCCGACGAATCGGTCACCGTCCTCCTCGCCCACTCGGAGATGGGCCAGGGCATCTGGACCACCCTCCCCATGCTCGTCGCCGAGGAGCTGGAGTGCGACTGGGCGAGGATCCGGGTCGAGACCGCGCCCGCCGCACCGGTCTACGCGCACCCAGCCTTCGGGGCGCAGATGACCGGCGGATCGAGCACCACCTGGTCAGAGTTCGATCGTTACCGCCAGGTGGGCGCCCTGGCGCGCCAGATGCTGGTCCGCGCCGCCGCCGAGAGGTGGAAGGTCGACCCGAAGCAGCTCCGGGTGGAAAAAGGCTTCGTCATCCACGGCGGCGATCGGCTCTCCTTCGGGGCGCTGGCCGAGGCCGCCCAGGCGCTCTCCCCACCGGCCGAGGTGACCCTCAAGCCGGAGTCGCAGTGGACGCTCATCGGCAAGCCCACCCGCCGGCTCGACACGCCGGCGAAGATCACCGGCCGCGCCCAGTTCGGGATGGACGTGCAGTTTCCTGGGCTCCGCACCGCCGTGGTCGCCCGGGCGCCGGTCTTCGGCGGCCAGGTGAAGTCCTTCGACGCCTCCAAGGCCAAGGCCGTGCCCGGGGTGGAGGCCGTGGTCCAGGTGCCATCCGGCGTCGCCGTGGTCGGCACCCACTTCTGGGCGGCCCGGACCGGCCGCGACGAGCTCGACGTGCAGTGGGACCTCGGCCCCGGCCGCGAGGCGGACTCGACCAAGATCCTGGCCAGCTACCGGGAGCTGGCCAAGACGCCCGGGGCGGTGGCCCTGGACAAGGGGAGCGCCGAGGCCGCGCTGTCCAAGGCGGCCAAGCGCCTCGTCGCCGAGTACGACGTTCCCTACCTGGCGCACGCGATGATGGAGCCTCTCAACTGCACGGTGCGCCTGGACAAGGACCGCTGCGAGATCTGGACCGGCACCCAGTTCCAGACCGGCGACCAGGCGGCGGCCGCGAAGCTGACCGGTCTCGCCCCCGAGAAGATCGAAATCCACACCACCTTCCTCGGCGGGGGATTCGGCCGGCGCGCCAATCCCAATTCCGACTTCGTCGCCGAGGCGGTCAACGTGGCCAAGGCGAGCGGCGTCCCGGTGAAGGTCGTCTGGACGCGCGAGGACGACATGCGCGGCGGCTACTACCGGCCGATGTTCCTGCACCGGGTGGAGGCCGGCCTCGACGCCAAGGGGCATCCGGTGGCCTGGAAGCACACCATCGTCGGCCAGTCCATCCTCACCGGGACGCCCTTCGAGGGGATGATCAAGAACGGCATCGACGAGGCATCGGTGGAGGGAGTGGTGGACTCGGCCTACCTCGAGCCCATCGCCGCCAAGAAGGTGACGCTCCACTCGCCCCGGACCCCGGTGCCGGTGCTCTGGTGGCGCTCGGTGGGGAACACCCACAGCGCCTTCGCCATGGAGAGCATGGTCGACGAGCTGGCCCATGCCGCCGGCCGTGACCCGCTCGCCTTCCGGCTCGCCCTGCTCGCCGGCAAGTCGCGCCATCTGAAGCTTCTCCAGCTGGTGGCGGAGAAGGGTGGGTGGGGCACCAAGGCCCCGGCCGGCGTGGGGAGGGGGCTCGCCGTCCACGAATCGTTCGGCAGCATCGTCGCCCAGCTGGCCGAGGTGCGGGTGGACAAGGACCAGAGCATCCGCGTGCAGCGGGTGGTGTGCGCGGTGGACTGCGGGATGGCGGTGAACCCGCTGGCGGTGGAAGCCCAGGTCCAGGGGAGCATCGCCTTCGGGCTCGGGCCCACCCTGGTCAGCGCGCTGACCCTCAAGGATGGCCAGGTGCAGCAGGGCAACTTCCACCAGTACCAGGTCCTCAGGATGAGCGAGATGCCCAAGGTGGAAGTGCACATCGTCCGGAGCAAGTCGAAGATGGGCGGCATCGGCGAGCCGGCCACGGCTCCGATCAACGCCGCCGTGGCCAACGCGGTGTTCGCCCTCACCGGGCAGCGGCTGCGCTCCTTGCCCCTCTCCCTCGGCTGACCGGGGCCGACCGGCGAAACGCAACGGGGGGCGCCGGGGTCTGTCCTGGTTCGGCCATGACCCGTTCTTTGCCCGCGCTGGGAGCGCTCGCTGCGCTCGCCCTCGCCCGTCCGGCGGCCGCCGAGGAGGCCGTCCAGCTCAGCCGCTTCGACACCGGCCTGGTCGACCGCAAGCTCGACGCCTGCACCGACTTCTACCAGTACAGCTGCTCCCGGTGGCTGGAGGCCCATCCCATCCCCGCCGACCAGGCCAGCTGGAGCACCGGTTCGAATCTGCAGATCTGGAACGAGAGCATTCTCCGCGAGACGATGGAGCGGGCGGCTGCCCCCGACCCGAAGCGGACCCGGCTCGAGCAGCAGATCGGCGACTACTGGCAGGCCTGCATCGACGTGGCCAACCTGGACCGCCTCGGTCTGGAGCCCATCCACGCCGACCTGGACCGCATCGCGGCCATGAAGAGCAAGGCCGAGCTTCCGAGGGCCATCGCCCACCTGCACCTCACCGTCCCCGGAGCGCCCGGCGGCTTCAACGTCTACGACAACCACACCCCGGCCGCCCTCTTCGGCTACGGGCCGACCCAGGACTTCGCCGACGCCACGCTGGTGGTCGCCGCCATCGACCAGGGGGGCATGGCGCTCCTCAGCCGGGACGCCTACCTGGCCGAGGATGCCAAGTCCAAGGAGATCCGGCAGAAGTACCAGGCCCACATCCGGAAGCTGTTCGAGCTGGCCGGGGAGAAGCCGGAGCGGGCGGCATCCGATGCGGCGGCGGTGCTGCGCATCGAGACCTCGCTCGCCCGGGCGGCGATGGACGCCGTGAAGCGACGCGATCCGAAAAACCTGAACAACGTGCGGACGCTGGCCCAGGTCAAGGCGGCCACGCCCGCGTTCGCCTGGGCGACCTACCTGGCGGAGATCGGCGCCCCGGCTTCCCGGCACTACATCGTCGCCGCGCCGGGGTTCCTGGCCGGGATGGAGAGGGTCATCCAGGCCGAGCCGCTCTCCGCCTGGAAGGCCTACCTCCGCTGGTGGACCCTGCACGGGAACGCCGCCGCCCTGAGCACCCCCTTCGTCGAGGAGAACTTCGACTTCTTCTTCCGCGTGCTCTTCGGCACCCAGGAGCTCCGCCCGCGCTGGCGGCGGTGCGTGACCTACGCCGACCGCGACCTGGGCGAGGCGCTCGGGCAGGCCTACGTGACCCGGGCCTTCCCCCCCGAGAGCAAGCAGCGCGCCGAGGCCCTCGTCCGGAGCATCGAGGCCGCCCTGGCCACCGACATCGACGGACTGGAGTGGATGAGCCCGGCCACCAAGAAGGCCGCCCAGGCGAAGCTCAGGGCGATCGAGGACAAGATCGGCTATCCCAAGAAGTGGATCGATTACGGCTCGGTGGTCATCGGGCGAGAGAGCATGGCCGCCAACGTCCATGCCGCGTCGGGCTTCGAGTTCCGGCGGCAGGTGGCGAAGATCGGCAAGCCGGTCGATCGCGCCGAGTGGACGATGACCCCACCGACGATCAACGCCTACTACGACCCGCAGCTGAACACGATCAACTTCCCGGCCGGTATTCTCCAGCCCCCGTTCTACGATCCCCAGCAATCCGAGGCGGCCAACTACGGCGGGATCGGCTCGGTCATCGGCCATGAGATCGTCCACGGCTTCGACGACCAGGGCCGAAAGTACGACGGCCAGGGAAATCTTCGCGACTGGTGGGCGCCGGAGGACGGCAAGCAGTACGACGCGCACGGACAGTGCATCGCCGCCCAGTACACCCAGGACATCCCCGAGCTGGGGATCAAGCAGGACGGCCTGCTCACCCAAGGGGAGGACACGGCCGACAACGGGGGGCTGCGGATCGCCCTCCTGGCGCTGGAGAGCGCCTACGCCGCGCAGGGGAAGTCACTCGACGCCCCGGGCCCGGACGGCTTCACCGACCGCCAGCGCTTCTTCCTCGCCTACGGGTTTGCCTGGTGCGAAAACATCCGGCCGGAGTTCGCGCGCACCCTGGTGGGGATGAACCCCCACTCGCTCTCCCGGTACCGGGTGAACAACGTGGTCCAGAACATGCCCGATTTCCAGAAGGCGTTCAGCTGCCGGAAGGGCCAGCCCATGGTCCGCGAGGTGGCCTGCCGCGTCTGGTGACCGAGCGCCTCCCCGGAGTGGCTCAGCCGGCGGCGCCGGGAACCTGATCGAGGAGGGCGCGTACCCGCTTCGCGGTCTCCGCGCTGGCCCGGTCGGCGGTGACCAGCTCCACCTGGTCGGGGCGGCCCACGCCGACGCCGAGCTCGGCCGCCCGGGCGATCTGCTCCTGAGCGAAGACTGCCCCGCGACGGACCTCGGGCGTGGTCCCCAGGCTGCGGAGGAGCGCGACGCCGACCGCATCCACCGCCACCCGGTCCACGCCGGCGACGATGACGCCGGCGTGCGCCACCTCCCCGGTGTCGGGCCCGCCCGAGACGAAGGCCTCCACGCCGTCGAGCACCACCAGGGCGGGAGCGTAGGCGGTGTTGATCTCGGCGATCATCCGCCGCTGATCGGGCGAGCCGTGCAGCTCGTGCATGTAGTTGTAAGGGTCGCCGGGGACGTACTTCGCCGCCAGGCCCACCGAGTTCTTCAGCGAGAGGGTGAAGTGGCCGCCGTAGCGATGCGTCTTCAGGCAGCAGGTCTGCACCACCGCGCCGGCGGCGACCAGCGCGCTGGGGACGGCGAAGCCGCGTTCCCAGTGCGAGGAGCGCGGCTGGACATGCTGCCAGCCGTCGGCGGGGAGCTCGTCGAGGACGAGGACCTTCGCTCCCGACTGCGCGGCGATGTCGAGCACGCCCCGCGCCCGCAGCACGCGCCGCGTGTCGCCCATACCGCTTCGCTCCCCCAGGGTGACCGGGCCGGCGCGCTTCGCCTTCAGGGCGGCGAGCATCGCCGACAGGACGTCCGGGTGCGTCGAGCCCGGTGTCGGGTCGGCGCTGTTGTAGTTGGGCTTGAGGAAGACGTCTCTTCCGTCGAAACCAGGAAGCCCGAGCAGCTCGATGGCCTTGGCCACCCCGGCGGCGCGATCGTCGGTCTTCACCACGACCACGCGGGCCCGGGCCGGCGGAGCGGAGGCGAAGACGCGCGACGCCGGAAGCACCGAGGCCACCGCCGCATGCTTGAGGAAGGTGCGCCGGTCCATCGGACCCGAAGCTAGTGCCGGAGGTCCCCCCGGGTCGAGACGACCCCCTCCCATGGGCGTTGCGAGCGGCGGCTGCCGTCCGTAGTCTCGCCGCTCTTCGAGCGGGGAGGGGGCATGCACATCCAGACGGTGGTGGGACGTGGGCTCGTGCTGCTGGCCATGGCCGGAGCGGCAGCGGGCTGTAGCAGCAGCAGCGGAGGTGGCGGGGGCGGCTGCACGGTGAACGGGGTCACCGTCTCGGCGAATCCGACCTCGGTGGACACCAGCGGAACGTCGACGCTCACCGCGACGCTGAACACGACCGGCACCTGCACCGGAGGCGTCACCTGGAGCGCGACACCGGCGGGAGGAACTCTCACCCCGAGCGGCACGACCGCCACCTTCGCCTCCACCACGCCCGGCACCTACACCATCACCGCCACCAGCACCGCCGACACGACCAAGTCCGGCTCGGCGACGGTGACCATCACCGCGGCCGTGGCATGCGGGACGGCCAACGGGACGGTGGTCACGCATACCGCGAACATCAGCGCCAGTGAGACATGGGCCGGCGACGGTGTGACCCATTCGGTGCCCAACAGCATCTCGATCAATGCCCCGGCGACGGTGACCGTCGAGCCGTGTGCCCTGGTCTCTCTGGGCGCAGGCGCCTCGATCACCGTCAACGGTGGTGCAAAGCTCCTCGCCGCCGGAACGAGCAACACCCAGTTCGTGGCCTTCATACCGGCCGGCAACCAACCCTGGGGCATCCTCCGCGGGACGACCGCGGGCAACAACACCAGCGGGCTCATCGAGCTCCACTGGACGGTCGTCCAGGGCGGCGGCGCCTTCGGCGGCGAGTACCACAACCCGGCCATCGCCATGGCCGGGCAGGGCTATTCCTCGCTGCCGACACCGATGCTCAAGGTGGACAACGTGCTCATCTACCAGCCTCAGGGCGTGGGCGTGTACTTCGACGGCAACGCCGCCTTCACCAGCGATTCGCAGTACCTGACCATCCAGAACGCCCCCGACTACCTCTTCGAGACGACGATGATGTCCGTGGGCAGCATCCCCAGCGGCGACTACAGCTCGGGCAACGCCAAGCCGGCGATCATGGTCGACGTGGGACCGAACCCCAACGTCTTCGGGGACATGACCATCTCCACCCAGCTCCCGATCATCGTCAACTTCGGCGGGATGACCGTCGCCCCGCCGGCGAGCACCCCGGCCGTCCCGGTGACCCTGACACTTCAGCCCGGCGTTCAGATGTACTTCAACGGGACGCGCGTCTCCTTCGGGGGCAACGGGGGCGTGTCGAACAACCCGGTTGGCATCCTCCACGCCCAGGGGACCGCCACTCAGCCCATCCTCTTCAGCTCGGCCAAGGCGTCCCCCGCGCCGGGCGACTGGATCGGACTCTGGCTCGACACCGCCACCGGGTCCTACCTCGACTATGTGATCATCGAGTACGCCGGGGCCGCGAGCGGCATCGTCTCGGCAAACTGCAAACCCACCAACACCAGCGACAACGCGGGGCTGATCGTGGGCGATTTCAGCACCCAGTACATCCCGCCCTCCACGCTGATCACCAACAGCGTCATCCAGTACAGCGCTGGCTTCGGCATCGACGCGGTCTGGCAGGACACCACCTACAACTCGGTGAACCTGGCCGCGAACAACAACCTCTTTCAAAACAACGCGCTCTGTGCCCAGACGTACAACGCGCTCTCGACAGGAAGCTGTCCAACACTGGGCTGCACGGCCAACTAGCGCCGGCCCGGTCTCCGAGCCGAGCGGGTAGCTGCGGACCCGGGCGGCGGCTCGACGCTGGTGACCGGGCCCCCGGGTTGTCGCGTAGACTCCCCGGCCCGGTCGAGCAGAGGGGGCCAGATGCGAGTCCAGCGGGACCGACGTCGAGCGGCGCCGTCGCCCGGCTCGCGTCTCGCGGCCGCGGTGCTCTTCCCGGCGGGAGTGCTGCTCGCCGCCTCCGCGTGTCTCGACCTCAACCTGCCCACGGCGCCTGACGGCGGCGTGGCCCCGACGCTGGACGTGCTCGTCCCCCAGCAGGGCGCCACCGTCTACTTGAACAGCGCGGTGTCCCTGACCTCCGCCTCCGTCAGCGGCGATCCGACGGTGACGCTGAACTGCCGGGCTGCGGACGGAGGCGCGGCGTCCCAGGTCCAGGCCTACACCTGGGCCGGTCCGCCCTACCAGGCGGTGGTCGACTTCACCCGCTGCGAGAAGCTGGCCGGTCGCAACCCCGACGGGGGACCGGGCCCGATGCAGCTCCACTTCGAGTCCTTCCTCTCCGCCGGCGGCGCGACGGCCCGTGTGGACGTGCCCGTGTTCCTCGACTCCAGCGCCGCCTCGCTGCTGGTCAACTACCCTCCCTCGGTCCAGCCGCTCTCCCGGTTCGAGGTGGAAGTCATCCCGCTCAGCCCGCTGGCCGCCTACCCGGAGGTGGCGCTGGACGGGACCCCGGCCAACTCGGTGCGTCCCGAGACGCTTCCCGATGGAGGGACGGGCTACCTGGCCGTGTTCCTGACCACCCCCGGCCTCGGCATCGACCAGTACCCGGGGCCGTTTCCGGACCCGGTCAGCGGCCAGCCTCCGCTTCCCATCGAGGTGCTCACCGAGACGTCGCGCATCGCCCAGCTCACCATCGACGTCAAGGCGGAGAACGGGAATCCCACCCACCTCGACCGGACGGTCCAGCTCTCGCGCGTCGTCTGGGACCGGTCCATCCCCGGCCGGCCGCTCATCTCCGTGACCTCGACGACGGTGGCCGAGCCGGCGGCCATCGCCGGGGGGCTGGTGCTCCCCCTGGCCACGGATGACCTGAACCCCACGGCGACATCGCGATGGATCCCGGGGCTGATGGGAGCAGCGGACGGGGTGTACACGGCGTTCGACCCGAGCATTCTCCCCGGCGGGCTCGACGGCGGCTTCCTCGCCTCCGGCATCAACGCCCTCGGCCAGACGCTCTTCGCCGCCGGCATCCGCAACCTGACCCAGGTGGTGCTCGCCCCCGTTCCAGGGACGCACGCGCCGCTCGGCCCGAGCTCGTTTCCCACCACCGTGCTCACCCCACTCACTCAGGTGGATTCCCTCCTCTGCCTGCCGGACTCGGTGGGGGGCACCTCGCAGACGGGATGCTTCAACATCGACTCGCTCCTCTGCGTCGCCCCCAGCCTGGCCAATCCGGGGCTCAACGGGACGGTCCCCGCACCGTTCGGCTTCAACCCTCCGTCGACGGGGGCGGTGGCAGGAGCAGGCGGGACCTACCTGGCCCCGACCGGGACCGGGTGCGACATGGCATGGATGATGGGGACCCTCTCCAGCGGCGGGATGACCTTCCAGTCGCGGAATGACCCGGACCCCAGCGCCGCGGCGCGGGCGTGCACCTTCCAGTCGGTCAACCGGGAGCTGCCGCTCGGCGACGGGAGCGTGGTGCTGGCCCTGACCTCGGCCTGCGCCAAGACGGGGAACACAGAGTACCCGGTGCTGCGCGTCTCGGCCGGCGGCGTCATCCTCGGGAGCTACATCGTCGCCCGCGGCGCCCCGGCGCTGGCCCAGCCGACGGTGGTCGGGGCGCTCGCCGACGGGCAGGTGGTGACGCTGGAGAACCAGCCGCCCTACAGCGTCTTCAAGCTGTGGGCGATGGGAGCCACTGTGCCGGACGCGGTGGCCTACATCCCCGGGCTCTACGCGTACGACGACTCCGCCGCGCTCCCCAGCCTGGGGCGAAACGTCGTCGCCGCGAAAGACGGGAGCTTCGCCGTGCTCCTCTCCGGGGCGCCGCTCGGCGTCGGCGTCCTCGCCTTCGGCCCCGGGCTCCAGCCGCGCTGGTTCTACCTCTACCCGAGGCTGACCACGCCCGCGACGGAGCGGCTCTTCGGCGAGCCGGCCTCCGGTGAGCTCTACCTGGCCGACGGGACGAACAACCACGTCGCGGCGGTGCTCCTCGCGCCCGGCGGAGCCGATGGGGGGCCCGGTGGAAGCGACGGCGGGCCAGACGGCGGACCCGACGCCGGGGCCCCCTGCGGAGCGCCGAACGGCACCGTGGTCACCCACGCCGCCAACATCGCCGCCAGCGAGACCTGGGCGGGGGACGGGGTCACCCACCTGGTGCCGAACAGCATCGCCATCAATCCTCCGGCCACGGTGACCGTGGAGCCGTGCGCCATCGTCCAGCTCGCCCAGGGCGCGTCGATCACCGTGAACGCCGGCGCCACGCTCCTCTCCGCGGGAACGAGCGCGACGCGGAACGTCACCTTCGGTCCATCGGACGTCTCGAAGCCCTGGGGCATCCTCCGCGGCGTCAGCAACGCCACAGCGAGCGGCTTCATCGAGCTGCACTGGACCACTCTCCAGGGAGCAGGGGCCTTCGGCGGCGAGTACAACAACCCGGCCATCGCCATCGCCGGGCTCGGCTACTCGTCGCTGCCGTCGCCGATGCTCAGGGTGGACAACGTGACCATCGATTCACCGCAGGGCGTGGGCGTGTACATCGACGGCA
>Ga0187779_10002724_pt1 | contig 10774 bp, 8 predicted proteins | sample 1015_Q2_SP10_10__FD_132435 | JGI IMG/M metagenome (GOLD analysis project Ga0187779, IMG submission 132435) | Tropical peat soil microbial communities from peatlands in Department of Meta, Colombia - 1015_Q2_SP10_10_MG | ecosystem: Environmental > Terrestrial > Soil > Wetlands > Peat | place...
CGGACGCCCTGCGCCGCGAGGCGAACGGCGACGTCGTCACGTACGTCGTCACGCGCAACGTCCAGTACACGAACGTCTGCTACTTCCGCTGCGGCTTCTGCGCGTTCTCGAAGGGGAAGCTCGCGGCAAACCTGCGCGGCGAGCCGTACCTCGTCCCACATCCCGAGATCGTGCGGCGCGCGGTTGAGGCCTGGGACCGCGGCGCGACCGAGATCTGCCTCCAGGGTGGGATCCACCCTTCGTTCGACGGCGACTACTACGCGTCGGTCGTGCGCGCGATCAAGGACGCCGTCCCCGATCTGCACGTGCATGCGTTCAGCGCGCTCGAGGTCTGGCAGGGCGCGGCGACACTCGGCGTCGACCTCGCCGGCTACCTCGAACGGCTGCGCGACGAGGGGCTCGCCTCGCTACCCGGTACGGCCGCAGAGGTGCTCGACGACGAGATCCGCGCCGTGATCTGCCCGGACAAGATCTCGACCGCGCAGTGGCTCGAGGTGCACGAGGCGGCGCACCGGGCCGGGCTGCGGTCGAACGTGACGATCATGTTCGGGCACGTCGACGGGCCACGGAACTGGGCGCGCCACCTGCTGGCCGCGCGCGACCTGCAGCGCCGCACCGGCGGCTTCACCGAGTTCGTGCCCTTGCCGTTCGTGCACATGGAGGCACCGCTCTACCTGCGGGGCGGCGCGAGGCGCGGGCCGACGTTCGGCGAGCTGCTCGCGATGCACGCCGTCGGCCGCATCGCGTTGCATCCCTGGTTCGAGAACGTGCAGGTGTCGTGGGTGAAGGCCGGCCCGCGCGGCGTCGTCGAGGCGCTGAACGCGGGGGTGAACGACCTCGGGGGGACGCTGATGAACGAGTCGATCTCACGCGCCGCCGGCGCGGAGTGGGGGCAGGAGCTCTCGCCCGAGCAGATGGAGGCGCTGATCCGAAGCGCGGGCCGTGTCCCGCAGCAGCGAACGACGCTGTACGGCGAGGCCGACCCGGACCGCGTTCGGGCGTCGTTCGGCGCGGCACCGCTTGCCGAGCCGCACAACCCGCACGTCAACGAGGCGCGGCTGCCGCGCCCGCGCCGGCTGCACCGGGCTTCCGTCTAGTCGTTTCCGCCGCAGGGCATCGACGCACCGTCGATGACGCCTGTTCCTGCGTGGCCGGGGTCGCCGGCGTAGCCGGGATCCGGGTGGATCATCACCATCCCGGTGTACGTCCCGCTGATCGACGAACCCGACTTGGTGATCGAGCTTGCGACGACGGCGAGGACGTCCCCGGGTGGCAGGGCATCCGGCCCGTCGACGCTGTTGCCGGGCCCGGTCGCGAACTGGCACTGCGTCGGGTCCACTGACAGAGCAAGTCCCTTGAACGCCGATGGCGCACTGCCGCCGGAGAGTGCGTTGTCCTTGGCCCACTGGGCGCCCCAGAAGGTGACGTGGCCGCCGGCGGCGGCGCTGAGGTCTCCGACGGCGAAGACCGGCACCGACGGGGGGTCGGCCGAGGCCGAGGCCGCGACCAGCATGGCGCCGAGCAGGGCGACCAGGACGGCCCCACGGCGAAGGTTTCTTCTTCTCCCCACTGACCCACTCCTTTCGATTCGGGCCGCAGGGGTTCTCCCCCGAGCGGTATCCGACACATCGACCGCCTCCCGCAGATGAGGGACCCGCCGAACGAGTGAATCGCGGGCGGCGCTAGGCCTCGAGCGCGAGCAGGTCGTCGACCGTCTCGCGCCGCCGGATGAGCGTTGCCCGGCCGTCCGCGACGAGCACGACCGCCGGTCGCGGCACGGCGTTGTACGTGGAGCTCATCGCCAGCGTGTAGGCGCCGGTGACCGGGATCGCGACCAGGTCGCCGCGCCGTGGCTCGGGGAGTTCGACCCGCTCGATCAGCACGTCGCCCGACTCGCAGTGCTTGCCGGCGACCGCGAAGGCGCCGGAGGGCGCCTCGTCGGCGCGGTTCGCGAGCAGCGCCGTGTAGCGGGCCCCGTACATCGCCGGACGGGGGTTGTCGGACATCCCGCCGTCGACCGCGACGTAGCGCGTCGCCGTCCCCGTGTCCTTGACGCCGCCGACGGCGTACAGGGTCACGCCCGCCCGCGACACCAGCGACCGTCCCGGCTCGAGGATCAGGCGCGCGGCGGGAAGATTGTGCAGGCTCCAGGCGCGATCGAGCTCGTCGGTCAGTCCGTGGACGAACTCCGCGACCGGGATGCTCGGCTCCTCGAGGACGTGTCTGACGCCGAGGCCACCGCCGAGGTCGACGACCTCGGGCGTCCAGCCCAGCTCGGCGCGGAGGCGTGCGGCGAAGGCCGCAACCCAGTCGACGGTCATCAGCGCGGCGCCGAGGTGCAGGAGCTGCGAGCCGACGTGGACGTGGAGGCCGACGCAGCCCGGGAGCGAGCGGACGGCGGCCAGCGCGTCGTCGGGGGCGAGCCCGAACTTCGACCCGTGATGGGCCGTCTTGACGGCCTCGTGCGTGTCGGCCTCGATCCCCGGGGTCACGCGCACGAGCGTCCGCCCGACGCCTGCCGCCGAGGCTCGTCCGCCTTCCGCGAGCGAGTCGACCACGAGCAGCGCGTCCTCGGCCGCCGCGAGGCGAAGCAGCTCGTCCTCCTTGTTGTTGCCGTGCACGACGAGCCGGTCGCCCGCGATCCCGGCCCGCCGCGCGAACTCGAGCTCGCCGACCGTCGAGACGTCGGCGCCGAGGCCCTCCTCCGCGAGGAGGCGCAGCACCGCCACCGACGGGAACGCCTTCGTGCCGTAGACGACCAGTGCCTCCGGCGCCGCCGCGCGGTACGCGCGCGCCTGGGCGCGGAGCGTCGCCTCGTCGTACACGACGAGCGGCGTCCCGAAGCTGCGTGCGAGCTCCACTGCGGGAACGCCGCCGAGCACGAGGTCGGGCCCCGAGACGGTTGCGCCGTCGGGGAGGAGTCCGTCCAGGGCGGTGCTCGCGAGTGGATCGCTCATTGCTCCATGGTTACACTGACGCGCGTGAGCCTGCTTATCTGACCCAGGGAGCGGGCGCGGCGGGAGCCGCGGCGATCCTCCCACGGCCTCTCGCGCGAGAGGCTTTTTCATTTCTGGAGCCCGACATGGAACGGTACGACGCACACGCAATCGAGAAGAAGTGGCAGGAGGAGTGGGCGCGCGAGCGCGCGTTCGCCGTCGAGAACCCCGCGCCCGGCTCGGCGGGCGACGAGCGCCACTACTACATGCTCGAGATGCTGCCGTACCCCTCGGGCAGCCTGCACATGGGGCACGTCCTCAACTACACGTTGGGCGACGTCGTCACGCACTTCCGGCGTCGCAGCGGCTACACCGTCCTGCGGCCGATGGGGTTCGACTCGTTCGGGCTGCCGGCCGAGAACGCCGCCATCAAGGAGGGTGGAAAGCCACTCGAGATCACCGAGCGCAACATCGCGGCGATCGAGAGCCAGATGCGGCGGATGGGCTGGGCGATCGACTGGGACCGCGAGGTCTCGGCGCACGAGCCGACCTACTACCGCTGGACGCAGTGGCTCTTCCTCAAGTTGTTCGAGCACGGTCTCGCGTACCGGCGGGAGGCGCCGGTCAACTGGTGCCCGAACGACCAGACGGTGCTGTCGAACGAGCACGTGGTCGACGGCCGCTGCTGGCGGTGCGGGGCGGTCGTCGAGGCGCGGAACATGGAGCAGTGGTTCTTCAAGATCACGGCCTACAGCGACGAGCTGCTCGACGACCTGACCACGATCGACTGGCCGGAGCGAACGAAGAAGATCCAGCGCCAGCACATCGGGCGCTCCGAGGGCGCCGAGCTGATCTTCCGCCTCGACGAGCTCGATCGCGACATCCCCGTGTTCACGACGCGGCCCGACACGGTCTTCGGTGCAACGTTCTTCGTCGTCGCGCCCGAGTCGCCGCTCGTCGACGAGCTCGTCGAGGGCACCGACCGTGCCGAGGAGGTTCGTTCGTACGCGCGCGTCGCGGCTGCGCGGCCTACCGAGGAGCGCGCCTCGCGCGAGAAGACCGGCGTCTTCACCGGGAGGCACGCGATCAATCCGGCGAACGGCGAGCGGATCCCGATCTGGGTCGCCGACTACGTGCTGATGCAGTACGGCACCGGCGCGATCATGGCGGTGCCGGCGCACGACGAGCGCGACCGTGAGTTCGCGGAGGCCTACGACCTGCCGATCGTGCCCGTCGTCGACGACGACGGGGCGCTGGTCAACTCGGGCGGCTTCGACGGCCTGCCCTGGCGCGAGAGCATCGACGCGATCGTCGCGTGGCTCTCCGAGCGAGGGAAGGGCAAGCCCGCGATCAACTACCACCTCCGCGACTGGAGCTTCTCGCGCCAGCGGTACTGGGGCTGCCCGATCCCGATCGTCTACTGCGAGGACGACGGGATCGTCCCCGTGCCGGAGAGCGAGCTGCCGGTCTTGCTGCCGGAGATCGAGAACTATCGACCGAAGGGCGAGCCGCCGCTCGCACAGGCGACCGACTGGATCAACGTCCCGTGCCCGCGCTGCGGGAAGCCGGCGCGGCGCGAGGCCGACACGATGGACACTTTCGTCGACTCGTCGTGGTACTTCCTCCGCTACACGGACCCGCACGACGAGTCGGCTCCCTTCGATCCGCGCCTCGCCGACTACTGGATGCCGATCGACCAGTACATCGGCGGCATCGATCACGCCAAGGGCCATCTGCTCTATTCGCGCTTCTTCGTGAAGGCCCTCAACGACCTCGGGCTGCTCGGATTCCGAGAGCCTTTCCAGCGCCTGTTCCACCAGGGCTGGGTGCTGCTCGACGGCAAGAAGATGTCGAAGTCGATGAGCGGCGTCACGCCCGACGAGCTGATCGACCGGTTCGGCGCCGACCCGATACGCATCTACATCCTCTTCCAGGGGCCGGCCGACCAGGACATCGACTGGACGCCGGACGGCATCGAGGCCACGGCCCGCTTCGTCCGGCGCTTCTGGCGCGTCGTGCTCGAGGCTGCCGCTCGTCCACCTTCGCCCGAGAACGTCGACACGCCGCTCGCCCGGAAGGCGCACGAGGTGATCGCGCGTGTCACCGACGACATCGACAGGCGCTTCGTCTTCAACACGCCCATCTCGGCCGTGATGGAGCTGATCAACGAGCTGTCGAAGGCCCCCGACGACCCGGCCGCGCGGTTTGCCGCCGAGACGGCGGTCTCGCTGCTGCAGCCGTACGTGCCGCACGTCGCCGAGGAGCTCTGGGCGGCGCTCGGCCACGAGCGGCTGTGGGAAGCGTCGTGGCCGAAGGCCGACCCTGCACTGCTCCGAAGCGAGACGATCGAGCTCGTGCTGCAGGTGAACGGAAAGGTGCGCGACCGGGTCGAGGTACCGGTCGGCCTGTCGGAGGAGGAGCTGATCGAGCGCGCGAAGGCGTCGCCGAAGGTACAGGCGCACCTCGACGGCGACGAGGTGCGGGCGATCGTCGTCCCGGACAAGCTGGTCAATCTCGTGGTGTAGTCGCGGCTTCTCGCGCCCGCGGGCGCGCTCGACCACGGCGCAGCCCGCGCTGTGGACAAAGCGGCGCAAAGTCGCGACACACGCGTCACCCACGTGTGACGAGATCGTCGGCACGGTCTTCTCGTGCCCACATTCCATCTCAGCGTCGAGCGGCGCCGGCTCGCCGCGATTGCGCTGCTCGCACTGATTGCCGCCGTCCTCGTCTGGCGGCACCTCTCCTCCGGGGCTCCGGCGTCGGGCGCTGCGCTTCAGGTCGCACCCCTCCGGCCGCGCGCGCCGGCTGCGGCCGCCGGAGCTGCCGGAGGATCCGTCGCGCAAATCGTGGTCGACGTCGTCGGCGCCGTACGTCGGCCGGGTCTCTACCGACTGCGGCGGGGCGCGCGCGTCGCCGACGCGGTCGAGCGGGCCGGAGGCTTGACCCGCCACGCGCAACGGGAAGCGGTCAACCTTGCCGCGCCGCTCGCCGACGGCGAGCAGGTCGTCGTGGCCGTACAGGGCCAGAGCGTCTCCGCCGTCGGCAGTGGTGCGGGGGCCGCCGGCGGGCCGGCGGCCCCGGTCTCGCTCAGCACCGCAACCGCGGAGCAGCTCGACACGCTGCCCGGGGTCGGGCCGGTCACCGCACAGAAGATCGTGGCGTACCGGGAGGAGCACGGGGCGTTCACGTCCGTGGCGCAACTCGATGCGATCCCCGGCATCGGGCCCGCCCGGCTCGACGAGCTGCGGGGTCTGGTGGTGCCGTGAACCGGGTCCTGCCCGCCCACGTGATCGCCGTGGCCGCCGCAGGCGGGCTCGCCCTCTCGAACGGCGTCCGCTTCGGCTTCGCGCCGCCGGGTCTCGTCGTCCTGCTCGTCGCTCTCGGCGGGCTCACCGCGCTCGTCCCGCAGCCTGCACGCCTCGTCCTCGCGGCCGCGCTGGTCGCCTCGGTGGGCTGGTCGTGGGGGAGCGCGCGTCTCGCCGCGCTCGATCGCAGCCCCCTGAGCAGCCACATCGACGAGGCGAATTGGCTCGCGGTCACCGTGACGTCGGAGCCGCGCGCCGGCCGGTTCGACCAGCGCCTCTTCGGGCGTGCGCGCCGTTTCGGCGACCTCGCGGTCGACGAGCGGGTCGAGCTCGAGCTGCCGCTCGGGCGCGCCCCTCCGCAAGGCGCGAGGATCCGCGCGCTCGCGGTCCTGCGCCCGCCGCAGCCCGCCCAGCCGGACGGGGGCTTCGACGAACGGCTCTGGCTTCGCCGCCAGGGAATCCACGTCGTGCTCCACGTCGACGAGTGGCGGATGGTCGGGCGGCGTGGTGGGCTCGGCGGCGTCGCGGACCGCCTGCGTGCCTGGCTGCGCAGAGCGTCGGCGCCCGGTCTTCGCGGCGAGCGCCGCGCGGTGGTCGAGGGAATCGTGCTCGGCGACGACCGAGGGCTCTCCCCTGGGTTGAAGAACGCCTTCAGGCGCTCTGGTCTCTATCACCTGCTCGCGGTGTCGGGCCAGAACGTCGTACTCATCGCAGGCGGCGTGCTCGGGCTCGTGCTCCTGCTCGGGTTGCCGCGGCTCGTCGGCCACCTCGGCGCGCTCGCGGCGATCGGCGCCTACGTGCTGGCGGTCGGACCGCAGGCTTCGGTGATCCGGGCTGCGGTCGCCGGGGCGGCCGTCTCGATCGCGTGGATTGCAGGCCGGGAGCGCGACGGGTGGCACGTGCTCCTGCTGGCGGCGGTCGTCCTGCTCGCCTGGAGCCCGTACGCCCTCTTCGACCCCGGCTTTCAGCTCTCGTTCGCCGCGGTGGCTGCGATCTTCGTGCTCGTGCCGCATCTCGTCGAGGTGCTCGAGGGCTATCCGCTCCCGACGTCCGTTCGTCTGACCGCCGCCGTCTCGGCGGCCTGCGGGCTCGCCACGGCACCCGTGCTGGCATTTCGTTTCGGAGCCGTTCCGGTCCTCGGCGTCGTGGCGAACGCGCTGGTCGAGCCGGTCGTGGGAGCGCTCCTCGGTCTCGCCCTGGTGGCAGCAGCGGTCGACCCACTCTCGCCGGGCGTCGCCGAGACGCTGGCCTGGCTCGACGGCTGGATCGCCGCATATGTCGCCGCGTGTGCGCGTCTCATCGCCGGGCTGCCGTTCGCGCAGCTGCATGGCGCTTCAGCCGTCGCGGCGGCGGCAGGGCCGCTCCTGCTCACGGCCTATGCTTGGCGGCGGTGGCGGAGGAGCTGAAGCCGGTCTACCTGATCGCGGGAAGCGACCGGCCCAAGGTCGATCGAGCGGTCGCGCGACTCCGCGGCCGCTTCGAGGAGGACACGGTCGAGCTCCACGACGCCGCCGAGACCGCGGGCGACGACGCCGTTGCTGCCTGTAACGCGCTCGGCCTGTTCGGGGCAGGTGAGCGGCTCGTCATCGTCAGCTCGGTCGAGGCCTGGAAGGCCGACGACGCGAAGGCGATCGCGGCGTATCTCGCGGCGCCGACGCCGGGCACGGTCCTCGCGCTCGTCGCAGCCGAGCTCAAGAAGGGATCCGCTCTCGCCAAGGCGGTTGCGCCCCACGGGGAGGTGCTCGTCTGGGATGCGCCGCAGCGAGGATTGGAGCGGTGGGTGGCAGAGCAGTTCAAGCTCCGCTCGACACCCGCTGACGGCGATGCGTGCAGGCTCCTCGTCGAGCTCGTCGGCAACGACCTCTACGACCTCGCCGCCGAGGTCGACAAGCTCGCCACGTGGGCCTCCGGCGACCCGGTGACGACCGACGAGGTCGAGCAGCTCGTCGCCGCGCGCGCCGGCTCGCCGGCCTTCGTCTTGACGGACGCCTGGGGACAGCGCGACGTCGCGGCCGTGCTCCGAGCTTCCGAGCGGATCCTGGAGCGCACCGGTGACCCCCGCTCACGGACGATCCCTCGCGTCGTCGGAGCGCTGACGAACCACGTCGGCCGGCTCCGCACCGTCCAGCGCCTCGACGAGGAGGGAGTCGAGGCGAAGGAGGCTGCAGCTCGCCTCAAGCTGCACCCGTTCTACGTGCGGAAGCTCTACGCGCAGGCGCGGAACTTCAGCGTCGACGAGCTGCGCGGCGCGACCGTTCGCCTCGCCGAGCTCGACCACGCGCTGAAGGGCGGCTCGCGGCTCGCGAACGACCTCGAGCTCGAGCGGGCGCTCGTCGAGATCACGCAGCGCTGAGCGCCGCAGGCTCAGGCGGCGGTGCGTGCGCCCGAGGCCAGGCGGGCAGCCTGGGACTTCTTGCGCGCCCCGGCGTTGCGATGGAGGGCGCCGCGGGCGACCGCGCGGTCGATCAGGTGCTCGAGGCTCCGGTGCGCCGAGGCGATCGCCGCCTCGTCGTCCTCCTCGACGGCGGCTGCGAGGCGCTTCGTGAGCGTCTTGATCGTGGAGCGGTAGCGGAGATTCTCGAGCCGCTCCTCCGCGGCGATCCGCACACGCTTCTTCTGCTGCTGGATGTTGGGCATCGTCGAAGAAAAGCCCGCTCCTGCGGGCGGTCGCGATGGTACCAGAGCCGCCGCAGCGCCCGGCGCGGCGGGCCGACCGGCTGAGGCCCTCCCTATGCTCATGCACGTGGACGACGCCCATCTGGCGCTCGAGCGAGAGCAGCGGCTGCGTGCGCGGAACGAGCGCCGCCGCGAGCGCGGGCTGCCGACGTGGGGGTCGGCCGATCCGCTGACACAGCTCGCGCTGCCGGCCCCCGAGGCCGACGAGGCGGTCGCCCTCGAGGCGGCACGGCGCCGGCTCGGCGTCTCGACCGTGATCTTCGCCGTTGCGACGGGCCTGTCCAGGGTCGTCGGGCTCGTCCGCGAGATCGTGGCGACGTACTACTTCGGCGCCCGCGGCCCGATCAACGCCTTCACGGTGGCGTTCCAGCTTCCGAACCTGATTCGCGCGTTCGTCGCGGACGCCGCCCTCTCTTCGGCCTTCGTTCCCGTGTTCAGCGAGCTGCTCGAGAAGGGCGAGCGCAAGCGCGCGTGGCGAGTCGCCTCGTCGCTGATCTGGCTGATCCTCCTCGGGCTCGGGAGCTTCACCGCCCTGCTGATGCTGGCGGCGCCGCTTCTCCTACGGCCGTTCCACGCGGCCGATCCGCAGCTCGCGGTCGGGCTGTCGCGCGTGCTCTTCCCGATCGTCGTTCTGCTCGGTGTCTCGGGCGTGATCGTCGGGATCCTGAACTCGTACGACCACTTCACCGTCCCGGCGTTGACGCCGGTGGTGTGGAACATCGCGATCATCCTGGGGCTCGTGATCGGCGTGCCGTCGGTCGAGACCGCCGACGCGAAGCTGTACGTCTACGCCGGGTCGATCCTCGTCGCGACGTTCATCCAGGTGCTGATGCCGCTCCCCTGGCTGCGAGGGCTCGACGGCCGCCTGCACGTGCTGATCGATTGGCGGGACCCGGCGGTGTGGCGCGTCCTCAAGCTGATGGTCCCGGTCACGCTCGGGCTCGGCCTGATCAACGTCAACGCGCTGATCGACACCTTCTTCGCCTCCCGGTTCATCAACCCGAACCTTGCGCCGACGGCGATCAACAAGGCGTTCCTGCTCTACATGGTCCCGCAGGGCATCTTCTCGGTCGCGATCGCGACCGTGCTCTTCCCGACGCTCTCGCGCCACGCGGCGCGGGGCGATCTCGTGGCGCACGCGGCGACCGTGTCGCGCGGGCTCCGCCAGATCGCGTTCCTGCTCGTGCCGTCGTCGGTGATCGCCGGCGTGCTCGCCGAGCCGATCGTGCGGCTGCTCTACCAGCGGGGTGCCTTCGGTCCCGGGCAGACCCCTGTCGTCGCCGGCGCGCTCGCCGCCTTCGCGCTCGGCCTGACCTTCAACGGGGCGATGCTGATGCTGAACCGTGCGTTCTTCAGCCTGCAGGAGAACTGGATCCCGACACTCGTTGCGCTGCTGAACCTCGGTGTGAACGCGGGGCTCGACGCCGCCTTCTACCACCTCGGCGTCTGGGGGATCCCGCTCTCGACCGCAGTCGTCAACATCGTGGGCACGGTCGCCCTGTTCGTCCTCCTCGAGCGGCAGTACGGCGGCCTCAAACTGCTCGGGACGCTCTCCTCCTTCCTGCGGATGGTGGTGGCAGGAGCGGTGCTGGCAGTGGTCAGCTGGCCGGTCTGGGACGCGCTCGACTCGCTCCTCGGCCGCTCGCTCCCGGCCCAGCTCGTCTCGCTCGGCCTGGCGCTGGCACTCGGGGTCGCCGCCTACGTCGCTTCGTGTGCGCTGCTTCGGGTGCGCGAGATGCAGGCGCTACTCTCAGTGCGGGGCCGCCGAACGTAAGCGGCTCGACGCATCATGGACCAGCAGCACATCCGCAACTTCTCGATCATCGCGCACATCGACCACGGCAAGTCGACCCTGGC
>Ga0187779_10002725_pt1 | contig 10771 bp, 14 predicted proteins | sample 1015_Q2_SP10_10__FD_132435 | JGI IMG/M metagenome (GOLD analysis project Ga0187779, IMG submission 132435) | Tropical peat soil microbial communities from peatlands in Department of Meta, Colombia - 1015_Q2_SP10_10_MG | ecosystem: Environmental > Terrestrial > Soil > Wetlands > Peat | place...
ACAGCGCGTATGCCTATGTGGAGAGAGGAAACGCGGTTCTTTAAACGAACGGCGAAGCCTTCGTTCCTAAAGCTTTAAAATCCTTTTGGCGATGTTCGATCTTTGAATTTCCGATGTTCCGTCCAAAATCTCCTCAAATTTCACCTCCCGCCAATAGCGGGAGATCGGATATTCATCCATCAATCCATAGCCTCCGTGGATCTGGACCCCCCTGTCTGCACACCGTTTCGCCGTCTCCGACGCAAACAGCTTGGCAAAGGTAGAGGCGGCAAAATAATTCTCTCCCTGGTCTTTCTGCCAGGCCGCCTTATAAACCATCAATCTTGCCAACTCAACCTCCATGATCATGTCAGCCAGCTTGAACTGGACAGCCTGAAACTTGCTGAGGGTTCTCCCGAATTGTTCCCGCTCCTGGGCATATGCCAACGACACATCGAGGATGGCTTGGGCCAATCCTACGGAATGGGCCCCAAACCCAATGCGACTGGTCTGGAGAGCCATCATGAACTGAGAAATCCCTTTGTCGGGGTTGCCGAGGACATTTTCCCTCGGAATATGGCAGTCGTCAAAAATCAGTTCTCTGGTTTCCGAAGAACGGTATCCCATCTTCTTGTACTTCTGGCCGAAATTGTAGCCTCCCACCCCTGTGGGGACAATGAAGTTGGAAACTTTCTTCCTTCCCCTCTCCTCCTCCCCTGTCACAGCGGCAATGATCACCAGGCTGTTATGTTTCAGACCTGCGTTGGTGATGAATTGCTTCGTGCCGTTGATAACCCATTCCTCGTCCTTCAAAACGGCTCTCGTCTGAATCGCACTGGTGTCCGAACCGGCCTGAGCCTCGGTTAACCCGAAGGCTCCGATCTTCTCCCCTGTTGCCAAAGGCATCAGCCATTTCTTTTTCTGATCTTCCGTCCCGAGGGTGCAAAGGAGGTTCATCGGGAGCGTTACGGAATCTAAAAGGGAGGCGCCTAAAGAAGCGTCTCCACGGCTGATCTCCTCGATGGCAATGATCATGGAAAGCCAGTCCAGCCCGCCTCCGCCGCACTCTTCGGGAAAAGGAATTCCGCAAATACCAAGGTCACCCATTTTCTTCCATACCTCATATGGGAACTGGCCGGTGGCATCCAATTCTTCCGCGATAGGCATGATTTCATTCTTGGAAAAATTCCTGCACAAAGCCCTGATCATCTCTTGTTCAGTGGAAAGCTTAAAATCCATATCCCTCCCTAAAGGGAAAATAACCTTTGGCAAACCATTTGTTACGTCCGAAAGGTTGGCGTGATTGGGGGAGTTGAAAGAGTACTACTTCGTTCTTCCGGTTCTCGTCTTGGCCAGATCCCAACAATAGTCATAGATGTGAAGTCCCTTGCTGGAGGCAATGATCTCTCCATCTTCGACTCCTATCTCCTTTGCCATGTACTCTTTCAACAGCTGAAGGCCGGCGAGATTGGACGGGAACCCGGCCCACAAGTCCCATGAGCGGAAATAGAGCATGAAATGAAGTTTTCCGTGACGAACGCGCGTATCGACGCCGCGAAGGCATTGGGGGTCCTCAAGCAAAATGGAACTGGCATTGCCCACTGCCATATAGGCCTGATTGGTATTCATTCCCTCCTCGCGATACATGCGGATGACTTCATCAATCTGTTTCTCAAGATCTTCTCCGTAAGTGTAAGCTTCGTGGATATCCTTTCTTGAGGTGATCAATTTTTCAATGTATTGTTCCACGTATTCCATGGAGGTGGGAGGAGGGACGTTGCATCCTGGAGGAATATCAGGGATAAGGGGTCTTGTCCCAGGATGCGTGATCTGGACAACCACATAATCATATTCGATCCTCTGATGGCCCTTGAAACTCCCCCGGTCGATCGTATATTCGTGTCCCTTTTCGAAGATGTTGTAGACGCACTGAAACCACGCATCGGGCAGATCTCTTGCCTGAATAAATTCAATCTTCATCCTCTCCTCCAGCTTTCTTGGTTAATTGATTTTTCTTAACTTAATGGTTCCGAGATTGTCAACCAATCTCGTGCACAAAAATCTGGACATTTCACGGCAAATCTTGTATTTTAATCATACGCGAAAACTTAATCCGCACCATTCATTTGATACACTTCAACGATTCGGGGAGTAGCGCAGCCTGGTAGCGCGCTTGGTTCGGGACCAAGAAGTCGGGAGTTCAAATCTCCTCTCCCCGACCATTTTATCTTGTAGATTCACTACCTTAGATTTTTCAGAATTTTCAATTGTAACTAAATTGTAACCGTTTTGGGATTCGATGAAAATTTGCTGTTTTCTTGCAGCCTCTTTCAAGTCCTGATCACTAACGATGTTGCAGCTTTCAAAGACACTCCTGGTCTTGTGTCCGGTGATCGTCATGGCCACTCTTTCGGGTATCCCGGATCTGATCATATTCCTTGCTGCCGTTCTCCTGTAATCGTGAAAGAGTTTTCCCTTTAACCCTGCCTTCCGGCAAGCTGCGTTCCAAGCCTTCTCAAACTTTTTGATAGGCTCTCCGTCATGGTGAAAGACATAAGGGCATCCAAGCTTTCTCTTGCTCAATACTCCCTGCATCTCCTTGTAAAGCTCATGGTTCATGTAGGCGTCCCTTGCCTCATCGTTCTTTGTCTCCCCAGGGTCAAGACGGATAGTTCTTTGCTTCATGTCAACCTTATCCCAGGTAAGATTTGGAACCTCTCCCTTTCTCCATCCGGTATGATAGGCAAGGGTTACAAGAGACCTGAGATAGTTCGGTAAAGGTTCCTTGACGGCCATGAATTGATCGTATTCAAAAAAGCCCTTCCTGACATTCGATTCTTTAAGCATGGGGATATAAGGAATGTCTCTGACTTTGCGGGGAGTGCATTCATAGGCAAGGCTAAACATTCTCTTGAGCGCTGACAAATGCCTGTTGATCGTGGCATTCGCAAGCCCTTCCTCAAGCCTTTTGGTGGTATAGTCCTTCACCCTGTCCGTGGTAATATTGACTACTCGGAAGCCCTCAAAAGAGCTCTTGAGGTATTCAACGTATTGCTCCGCTTTCTTCAAGCTCTTTCTTTGATTCACTTTGTAGTCGTTCAAGAATTCCTTGGCAATGTCTTTAAAACGAATCTTATCGAAATGGACACCTTGGACTTCACCCTTCGCTATCTCCCCTTCCCTTTCCTTGAGAAGGGCCTTTGCAACACTTTCTTTGTCACTCTTGCTTGATTCCTGGTAAGCCTTCCCATTCCGGTAATACTTAACCTAAAAAACCTCACCACGTCTATAGAGGCAACCCATTCAACTCACCTTCCTTTCGGTTTAGATTGTCTTGAATCCTTCTCATAAAATCGCTTCTTCCGTTTCTCAATTTCTCTAATGGCCTCCAAATCAAATTCAATCCGTGGCATCTTGGCCTTCTCACTGCTCCTTTCTCTCCTTCCAACTCTCATCTCTTACTTTTGTCACCCCCTTTTTGTCTGAAAGTTTAGAGTTGTTAATCGGTTTCAGTTCTCTTCTTTTTCGGGTTGTATAGAAATAAAGAAGGAATCCCACACCGATAAGAAAATAAACTACTCCAATAACCGTTTCTTCGTGCACGAACAAAAACAACTCAGCTCCTAATATGACAAAGAATATTCCTAACACAAGTACAAAGATTCTGGACACCCTTTTCATTACCACCTTTATATTCCGTTTTGAGCTTGACGGTTTAAATTTAATCGAGTTCACCTCCTTACTTTTCTTGGGGACAACAGAAGAGACTTGGTTACAAACCTGCAACTCTTCCACGCCTCAGTTTAAAGCTTATCTATTGTCCAATGAAACCGCCGTCCATCGAAATAACCGATTGTGACCGTTTCATTAGCAGAATCCTGGATCTCTATAAAGCTTCCTTCTTGGCCTCTTCAAGGTCCTCAACATCGGTTAGCATTGGACACCCATATCTCAAAATCGAATGCAGCATTGAATCCCTCTCCTTTCTCATGCTCTCCCTGCCTTGTCCCAATCGACTTTATCTTCACCTACTCTTTCTTCAGAACAACGAGGTAATAAGTTATGGTATTGGTCCGTCGTGTTTCCCCGTTTTGGATGTATTCAGCGTAACATTCTATTTTCTTCGAACCTGCAGGAATACGAATCGATACTCGAAAGTACGGATGCGACCCGTAGGACACGTCTTTCTGCTGAACATCAACACAGGATTGGCTACCACCTGAGAAATTGAAACAAGCCCTTTGAATTTTTTGGTCACGGTCTGCATCAAATTTAACAGTAGCCCAATACTCCATGTTCGTTGACAGGTCCCAACTTTGGGGAATATCCATACTTATTAATCTGAGATTGGATGTGATGGGCGTTTCTAGTTGAAAACTCCGGTTAAAGTATGATTCGTCTCCTCCCGTGATAGTGGCCCAAGAAGAAATCACTAACAAGAGAGCTATATTCATCAAAACGGCTCTTAACAGTAATTTCATAACCAAAAACCTCCTCCCTTATTGCGACTTTCTTCTTCCTCGTTTCGTTTCCTTTTCCATAAAAACCAATCTCCACAATGCCCCACAACATGATCTCTCACCGTTGCTAATAGTAAACCTCATACCATGAATCAACGAGTTAAAGGTAACCTCCTTTTATTTATTTGCATACTGCTTGGTATAATCTTTCAGCAGCACTATTTTTCACTATAGGTTTTTTCCCACCAGGGCTGGATTCTCCACTTTTCAAAACACCTTTGAAATCGTAATTCAATCTTTGAAGAATGTGAAAGGTGTTTTCGACACAGTCTATTTCTATAAGAGACCGGTCATGATTCCTTCCCAAAGTCATCTGTTCTAATTCGGAAGCCGTTATTTTCGTCCCGCTTTCTACCATCCGCATAATTTCATCGGCCTTCACTTTCTTGACCCACACTTGAATGACATTATTAGGTCGATAGGTCACTCCCTGGGCATCATACCAATATAATATTCCGTCAGCTCGTGCTGCAAAATACTTCCAATCCGCCCCCCATACCTCCACATAACTAAAGATAGAAAATCCGATAAGGATAACTCCCAACTTAACTGATAAGGATTTCATTTAGGTCATCCCCTTTTATTCTTCCATATATGGCTTGATCAAGGCTTTAAATTCCACGAGTGAATTACATTTCTTATTTCCAACATCGCAGATCTCTGAAGGATAGAACCCAGAGAAAAAACTCCCGTACGTCGTTCCCTCAAAGGCATCCAACACTTCTATGGAGTGAAGGACTTTCTGCATATCTTTTGGATAGTAATAATAATCTATCTGCACAAGACACTTATCAAGTCTTTCATTATAGTGGCTTGCAAAGTGATTATATCCCCTCCCCTTTTCATCAACAAAATTTCCCCACTTACCACCATAGAGGTTAATACGGTCGAAAAAGAATTGTTTTGCCCCTTCAGCACACTTCTCTTGAAGAGAAAGAGTGCTTTGAGCATAGACATATCCCGAAACGGCAAAAAAGAAGATTAAAACAATTAGAAATTTTTTCATCTCAGGTCACCCTCTTACTTGGCTTGCTATAGCATTCCCAACATTTCAACATTGACCAGGTTGACCATTTTCAAAAACTCTTCTTTGGTAAATATCCCTTTTCTATAAGCAAACGAACAACGGCATCGTGAGAGACTAACAGAGACGTAGTGAGTTGTCCAGGTGAAAGACTTTGTTTAGGATCAAGACCGATTGCCATTTAGTCGCCCCCCTTCTTAATTCTTTCAACTTTTATATCTTCCAACGAAAAACTAGCCCGGCCACTAAAGCAAAAAGTAAGGAAACCACATTCCCTAACAACGCTGAAAAGACCAATACTCATCAACCCAAAAAAAAACAAAACCCCATCCTTTTTCAGAAATGGGGTTTAAATTGATCTCTAACCATAATCCGTCATTTTACTCTTATCATACAAAATAGAGGTCGAAAATTGTTCAAGTTTTCCTTATTTTTGTTTTTCTTACTGTTCTGAAACGGGCCTCTGAAATAGGGATTGAGATGGTTAAAATAAGACTTCTCTTCCCTACCGCAAATTTCTCAATCTTCCAACCTTTTCGCTTCAGGTATTTCTCAATACCCACAGGGAAAATAGTTCCAGCGTCACGAGGGATCGCACTCTGAGGGACAATTTTCTTTCGAATACTACCTGTCTTTTTTACCCTTGGTCTTTTAATAGGTGTCTCTGAAATATCGACAGTTTTCTGTCTAATATGACTCGGCTCTTCTTCCATAATGACTCCTTTCTAAACAGGTCAGAGGTCATCCCGACATTGAGGAATTAGAACCATTTGCAAAACCAACTGAGCTACACCCAATACGCCTTCTTGTCCATAAAGCAGGTCTAATTTGATCTCCAACGACAATCCCCTCTTGGATTAGAGGTTAACTTTAGCGGGCCTCAATCTGGATAAGAGCCTACCAGAGGTGTCCAAGGAAGTCAACAAGGGGGTTTGAAGGCCAAAAACTAAATTTCTTGCCCCGAGGATTTCTTCCTGAGCTCCCCATTTTCCAAAATCTCGCCTCAATGCAACACTTCAACCAGTAATGGAGCCCCACGGGCAAAGCCCGTGGTACCTCCATTGAAATACCCTCCTGCGCCAGGGCTTCGGAGGGTTATCCACCGGTGGCGAAATCCACCGAAGCATCAAGCAATGGGCACCCGATTCATTTAGCTGCCTTCTACGCATTCATCCACGGGCAGAGCCCCGTGGTCTTCTGCGTAGGTGGATAAACGGACCGCATCCGAGGGACAAGTTTCTTTTTCAGATCGAAGCGTTTTGCGACGGCCCCATCTTGCCAAGATATGTTCACTAGATGCTGGATGCCCTCTGGTGGTGACCTTTAACTTCTTCTGAAGTCCTCGTTCTTGAATCTTACCCCACAATACAAACAAATCATAATCATAGATTGTTCCACTAAAATACATATCTTTTCCTTCAAAAATACGTTATGTATCCCATATCTTTTTCACACGCCAGCTGGTAGCCTGAAACGATGGAAGGGCGAATTTCTCAGCGGTGAGGAGCGCCGTTTCCCCGCGGGGCCCATCGACTGGAGCAAGGAGCCGATGATGTGGAAGGCGCGAAATCGAAGCACCCACTGTGGGGGCGGCGGAAGGTGTTCCAGACGGCCCCGTACCGGAGAATGGGAGTGGAAGAATACTATGAGCTTATGGGCTGGGAGCGAGCGACAGGCAAGCCGCTTTCAACAACTCTCCGTAAATTAGGTATGGATGAATATTTGAAGGACTTGAAGAAGTTGTAATGTCTGTATGAGACCAAGAGGGGATCTGCTATTTGAAAAAAGATCGCATTCTGGTCTGTTGAATATGGGTACGTTCTCAGTGCGCGAGGCTATCCTCAAGGCAAATGCAAATAGGTTCCGGTTATAGACGTTCTTCCTAACGGTCCATAGTTTGAAAGGAGGCTGCTCATCAGGATATGCGGGCGAAATGCCTTTCATTCTTGCGATGATGGCAGATGGGAGAATTGATCGAAACAGACTAAGCAAATTAATTACAAGGAAAATTGAACTGAGAGATACCGTAGAAAAGGGTTTTAAAGAATTGCTTGAAAATAAGGAAGCCCACTTGAAAATCCTTGCTGAACCGCCGAATTGGGCTTAGCATGTTTACGAATAGAGATCTTCGTTTTTGAATCTTGGTTCATTCACTGCTTTTGAATGATATTGCGAAAGGAGGTAGCATATGCAAGGCATTTTCCACACAGGAATTACTGTTTCAGATCTCGACCGCTCGATCCCTTTTTATCGGGACGTACTGGGGTTAAAGCTTGTTACAGGCCCAACAGATGTGTTTGAGGGTGATGATGTGTCTAGGGGAGTCGGCGTTCCGGGTGCCAGGCTGAGGCTAGCCATCTTCCAAGTCGGCGACGGATCTTTAGAGATCCTTCAGTACTTCAGCCCTAAGTCAGCGGTGGATAAAGCGATGCCCCCAAATACCCTTGGCGTTGCGCACGTTGCATTCCATGTCAGTAAGGCCAAGGAAAAGATGAAGGAATTGAAAGCTAAAGGAGTCAAATTCCTTTCTGAACTGAACGTTGAGGAAGAGGGGCCTTTAGCCGGGTGGAAATGGGTCTACTTTAAGGATCCTGACGGCATTAGCCTAGAATTAATTGAATACAACCCACCCTTATAGCCGCAATAGCCACGTGTCAACGCAGAATGAAGATTTCGAAACAACGTACAGGGATACCTTCCCACTAAGGAAATCTGTTCAAAAAAGCGGGACGTCGTGACTAACTCGTTCAATCGATAACCTGCCGAAACCAAGAAAAATTTCCTGAGCAGAACGAGGGAAACTTCCATTCTATCGGGGTTGTACTTAGTTGTGCCTCGTTCTTATGGTGTGGGAAGAAAGTGAAAACGGTAGAAGCAAATTCAATATCCAATGATCAGGGAGTAGGGCCGGGTCAGAAACGGCCCTGCTTTTTTATGCACACTTCTACCCGTAATGGTCAACTACCAGGTTATCTTCCTATTGAAGACTTGTAGGCGGAGTTCACAGACGGTTTTCTGAGTGCTTCCTTCCTGTGCCTGTCACTTCCCAAAACTCTAAAAAAGGTGTATATTACAACCCGTAATTCAAAAAAAAATAGCGCCGATTCTCAGGGCTGGTTAATTTCTTGGATTATTAAATTCGATTGCTTGAACAGTTTTTGGGCAATTCCAAGAATGTATAATGGGAGGCCAGAACATGGGTATGTTATTCGAGGATTCTTCAATTGCAGGAATGAACCTGAAGAACAGGATTATCCGATCAGCCACGCATGAGGGGTTAGGTGATAAAGATGGTAGGCCCCTGCCGGCCTTAACGGGTCTCTATCTCAAACTTGCTCAAGGAGGCGTTGGCGCCATAATAACCGGGTATGCCGCAATACAGAAAAATGGATCGACTTTCATGAACATGCGCATCTTCGACCGCGATGACCTAATTAATGACTATAAGAAGATGAACACGCAACTGGAAGAACTCGGTGTTCCAATCATTGTCCAACTCGCTCACGGAGGGGGACAGACCAGTAAACGAGTTATCGGGGAACAACCGGCCGCCCCTTCGAAAAGAAAGTACGCACTTTTTTCCAGTATCGCACGCGAGCTGACTGACAGCGAGATAGGAGAGATTATCGACAACTTTGCCCTGGCTGTCGAGCGGTCGAAGAAAGCAGGATTCACCGGTGCGCAAATACATGCAGCACACGGGTATTTATTGCATCAGTTTCTTTCACCACACCTCAACGCCAGAAGTGATCGTTGGGGCGGAACTGTTGACAACAGATTCAGAATCCTGTCGAGTATCATCCAGAAATCACGTGAAAAGGTTGGGAATTATCCAATCCTCGCAAAGTTTAGTGCTTATGATGGCGATAAAAACGGTATCAGGCTGGATGAGGGCGTAAAGATTGCCGAATTGTTTCAGAAATCTGGATATGATGCAATCGAGGTGTCATGCGGCTGTAGCGAAGATGGTTTCAATGCGACACGAGTGCCGAAAATTCCTATGGATGCCGCCTTGGCACTCGTGCCGTGGTTAAGATCGATTCCCAAGCCAAAAAAGATTTTGATGAGGATTATGGGTGCGTTATTAGTCAAACCCAGATTCCCGCTGAATAACTATAATGTAGATGCGGCTGCCAGGATAAAGAGGAATGTTGATATACCGGTTATCGTAGTAGGTGGAATCAGACGACTTAAAGACATGGAGAATATCATCTCTGAGAAGAAGGCGGATTATGTGTCTATGTGCAGACCCTTCATCATAGAACCAGGCATCGTTAATAAGTTTAAGTCTGGGGCACAGGACGAGTCGAAGTGCATCAATTGCGGGTACTGCCTTATGGGAATTACTGGCAGCAAGCTGAAGTGTTATTATGGAAAGGTGAAAACTTAATAAGTTGTAATCCGACAAAGGCATGCACGCAGCGACTCGCGCCGCCGCTGATACCTACGCGATATACACGATTTCAATTGGAAATAATTGAGTCCCAAACCATCTCACCATGGCAGATCTGTGGGTGAAGCCAATAACCCGGTTTCTTACCTCCTCCTTCCTGTACTTGTTATTTTTGAATCTCCTCCTTCAATACCATATTTCAAATGGGAATCAATAAAGAAAAATATTAAATGATTGATTGAAAATTGTTAAACGTAAAGGAGGGGTTGAAAAAATTCCTACAAAATAGAATAGTGTTCAATAACAATACACAAAATAAGATATGATGACACAAAAAATATCTAAGATATTAACCCGTGATTTCATTCTATGTTGTTTTGCATATTTCGCTTTTAGCTCCGTTTTTACTATTCTTATTCCAACTCTTCCCATCTACCTTTCGAGATCGGGATCTAATGAAGTTGAGATTGGGATCATTATCGGAAGCTTCGCTGTCTCTTCGTTGGTCCTCAGGCCTTTCGTCGGTAAAGCCCTTCTAAAAATCCCTGAAAAAACCTTTATGACTGCCGGCGCCCTACTTTATGCCTTCACTTCTGTCGGTTATCTTTTCATTTCCCCTTTCTGGCCTTTCTTGATAGTGAGGATCCTTCAAGGAATTGGATATGCATTCTTCACCACTGCTTCCACGACATTAATCGCCAATATCAGCTCAGAGGCCCATCGGGGGCAAAGCTTCGGTTACTTCTATTTGGCCTATAACGTCTCCAACGCCTTAGCTCCTCCCCTCGGAATGTTTCTTATCAATAACTTTGGTTTCACCTTTCTCTTCTTGGCTTGTATGGGTCTATCATTATG
>Ga0187779_10002726_pt1 | contig 10771 bp, 6 predicted proteins | sample 1015_Q2_SP10_10__FD_132435 | JGI IMG/M metagenome (GOLD analysis project Ga0187779, IMG submission 132435) | Tropical peat soil microbial communities from peatlands in Department of Meta, Colombia - 1015_Q2_SP10_10_MG | ecosystem: Environmental > Terrestrial > Soil > Wetlands > Peat | place...
CGCCCCGACCGCCAGCGCTCCGCCCGCTACATGCCAGCCGACCAGGTGTGGCCAGGAAAGCTCGGTGGCCAGCGCGGCTGAGCAGGCGATGAGCGCCGCCCGACCCCGTCCGAGTGACTCGAGAAGACCCACCAGGAGGCTCACCAGCGCCACGCATCCGAACGCGAACAACACGCTGACATCGTCGGTTCCATGTGTCCAACGCCCGATGATCACGAGCACCCCGGATAACACGATCGTCGCACCGACCAGTCGCAGGATCGCGCCGAGGAAGAGCATCATCGCCGGATCGGTCATGGCCGCGCGGCCGGCTCGATGCAGGGGCACCCCGCTCAACCCGCGCGGCACGACTTCATAGATGTTCCACAGGTAATAACCGCCCCAAAAGCTGCCGATTACCGAAGGCACGAGCGCGATCGCCGGATGCACCCCATGTACGCCCCAGCCGAGGCTAGGGTCGCCGACCAACAACACACCGACGCAGCCGCCGAGCAGGCCGGCCAGCACGGCCCTGGGCACGGTGCCGGCTCGCTCGTCGGTGTGGGCGCGCCGCGTCAGCACGGCGGCGAGCGCCAGGGCCAATGTGAGGACGCTGAGCAGTCCGAGCACGAGATAGGGCCCGGCGTGATGGGCGAGGGCCACGCTCGCCCCGGCCAGCATGAGCGCGTAGAGCAAGCCCCAGCCGCGACGGGTGGCCACGGTGCCGCCGACCCAGGTCGCCACGAACATCGCCGCGACTGGGCCCCATCGTGGCATGAGTGCCAGCGGCAAGACGAAGCCGGCGGCCACCGCCGAGAAGGCGAGGCCGTCGTGCGCCAGCAACGCAAGCCCGCTCCGACGGCTCAGATACCGGCTTCGTAATCCCCACTGGAGCGCGACCGCCGTCGGCAGCGCGACCCTGATGGCCTGCGCCAGCACATCAGCGCCAAGCGCTCGGCTGAGCGGACTCGCCCAAGCCGCGACGGAAAGGATCGAAAGCACGAGCGCGATGCCCTCGACGAGCACGCTCTGCTGCTCGTCCTCCTCGCGCACGTCGACGCGTCCGTTGCCGGGCTTCCGGTCTTCATCTGCCGCTACCAGTTCCCGCGCCGCGGACATCGCGCTCCGGGCTGGTCTTCCCAGCCACGCCTCGAGCACGATCGTCGCCTCGATGACGTCGCGGGCGGGCCGCCCCAACCGTGCTTCCACGACACCGGCGGCGTGCTCGTCGCTGTGCTCGCTCACGCGGCCACCCCTTCCACCAAGTCGGCGATCAGCCCCCCGTAGGCTTCCGCGCATCGCTCGAGCGTGTATTTCCGGTGCAGACGTTCGTAGCCGCGTCGACCCAGTTGCTCGGCAAGCCCCGGGTTACCCAGCAAGGTGACCACCGCGCTGGCGAGTCCGTGCACGTCGCCCGGCGACGCGACGATGCCGCAGCCGCGCAGCACGCCGGGAACGCCACCCACGCTTGTGGCCACCGCCGGTCGCCCCTGGGCCATAGCCTCGAGCAGCGTCATCGGCATCGCTTCGGAAATGCTCGTCATCAGGACCAGGTCACCGCCGCGGATCACCCCATGCGGATCGGTGGTCCTGCCCATGAACCGGAAGCGCTCTCCGAGCCCCAGCCGCAGACGCATTCGCTCGCATGCGCGTGCATAGAGCTCCTCGCCGGGTGTCGCTGGTCCCCAGTACTCAAACCGTGCCTCTGGCATGCGGCGGGACACCTCATCGGCGACCAGAAGCATCGTCTGCACATCCTTGAGGGGATCGATTCGCCCCATCGCGATGACTCGGCCGGCGTTCGGAGGCGTGAGCGGCTTCCCGACGGGGTGGATCCCGTTCGGGATGACTCGGATCTTCTCGGGGTCGGCGCCGAGACCCCGCTCCCACTCCCCGTTGGCCTCGGTCACCGGAGCGATCACGTCTGCCGTCGCATATGCCGCACGGGCGAGCCCCAGAGCGATCCGAGTGGACATGTGGCGTTCCCCCCGCGAGGCCGACGTGTCGCGCACCGAGGCGAGGTAGGCCTCCCGCACATATACGCCGTGCTCGGTGAGCAGCAGCGGGGTCCCGTGCAGCGCCTTGTGCACCAGTCCTGGAATCGCCGCCCAACCAGCCGCGGTCACGTGCAGAAGCGAGCAGGGAGGCGTCGGCACCGCGGCGGTGCGCGCGATCCAATACAGCAGCTGATAGAGCCGGGCGGCCTCGATCGCGTCATAGACGGGCGCCGGCGCCGAGTCATCGTGAGTGAGCTCAAGGATGTCCTCAAGCGCCGACAGGTACGTCTGCCACGACTCGCGACTACGAAACGCATGCCGGACGTCGTCAGGCTGCCGCCGGCAGTGCACCAGCGCGGCGGTCAAATCGTCGAGGTCGCCATGCCAGGGAAGCAGCCCGCGGACGAGCATCGCCGGGATCGACAGGCTGCGGTGCGGACGACGCAGCGGAATCCTGCGAGGAGCGGGATCCTGAGACCAGAGCTCGATCGGCCGCAGCAAGCGAGCGTTCGCGGGAAGCACGAAGTTCTGCTGTCGGCGCTTACCGCCGGCGACGATCGGCAGGATCTCCCAATCGATCCGCTCGAGTCCCCCGATCACCGCGTCGCACCACGAACTGACCCCGCCCACCGCGTAAGGGTAAGTGCCCTCGGTGATCATCAGCACTCGGGTGCGAGCTGCCGCGGGGCCGTGGCTCGCCGAACGCCCGCGCCTGGTGGTCCGACTGACCACACGGTGACCCGTCTTTCCCGTTTCGCCGCGGGCGCGACGCGTCCGGGTCATATTTCGAGCTTGGGTGCCCACGACTTGATCTGTCTTTCTCTCGGCCGGCAGCGTCGAATGCTGTCAGCGAGGACGCGCGAGATTCTCTCGATGCGATCTCGGCGTGGGCATGGGTGGGCGGCAGGGTTTCTGTTCAGCGACTTGAACGGCATCAGGCCGGGAAGCCACTGGTTCCCCGCGTCCGACCCTGTAACCCTGCGCCAAGAGGCATGTGATTGGTATTCGCAGGCGCAGCGTCGTGCGCCGAGTGGAGATGAAGATGGCGCTGGTGGGTATGACCGGCGCCGAGCCGTCGTTGGTGGCTTGGCAGCTTGCACTCGATCGCGCCGGGACGCCATACGAGGTGCTCGGGCTGGAGGCTCACGCGGCGCGCACGAGGTTGACCGCTGCGCTCGGACACGCGCGGTTCCAGGCGTTCATTGTCGCCGGCGCCGACATCATCGAGACGGCGCTGAGCTCTGGCGAGCGCGCCGACGTCGAGGCGTTCGAGCGTGCGCATGGGACGCGCCGGCTGCTGGCGTATGCATACCCTGCCGCCACGCACGGGCTGCGTCCGCCTTTCTGGGCTGGCTCACTTGACGGCCTCAGTGTCACGATTACAGCGGAGGGGCGCCGGGTGTTCCCCTACCTGCAGGGCTCGCTGGAACTCGACCGCGGAAGTTGGGGATACCTCACGACGCCGATCAACCGGGCGCAGTTTGAAACCCTGCTCGCGGCGCCCGACGGCTCGCCGCTGCTCGGGATCTACCGTCACGGCGACGGCCGCGAGGAGATGATTCAGACCTTCGCGGTGAACGCGAACCAGTCCCACGCCCTGCTGTTGCGTTTCGGTCAACTGGCGTGGGTCTCGGGGGGGAGCTACCTCGGCTTCGAGCGCAATTACCTGCCGATCCACGTCGACGATGTCCTGCTGGGCAACCACTCCTGGGACGTCACCACCCACACGTGTGATCGGACCGCGACGATTCGGATGACGGCGGCCGACGTCGCGAGTGCAGCGCGATGGTCGCGCGCCCGCGGTCTTCGGCTCGACATGGCCTATAACGGCGGTGGAAGCGAGCGCTATCGGGCGCAGGCGGGTGTTGCGACTGATCCAGCCCTCGAAGCGCTGCTCGACGAGCGCAGCACGTTCGGGTGGATCAATCACACATACTCTCACCGCAACCTGGACGAAGCTCCGCACGCGATCATTGAAACCGAGATCGAGCGGAACCTGAGTTGGGCGCGGTCGGCCGGTATAGCGCCCGAGTCGGGCACGCTCGTCACCGGCGAGCACAGCGGGCTGGCCAACTTCGAGGCGACGCCTCGACGCCCGGAGAATCCCGAGCTTGGCCCAGCATTGTGCGCTCAGGGCATCCTCTACATCGCCTGCGACGCGTCGCGGCCGTATCCCGTTGGCGCGGGCGATCGGGACGGAGATCAGGCGCCGCTCGGGGTCCCGTTCTCGGTCGGACCGGCGCTCGCGATCCCCCGCCATCCCACCGCCCTTTCGTTCGACGCCGCGACACGGCGGCAGGCTGTCGATCGCTTGCGAGCGCAACGCGGCGGCGAGCCTCCGCCGACCTGGGAACAGGTCCTGAAGGCGGAGGCGAGGCGTATCTTCATCACGATGATCAGCAACGACCCGCGTCCGCACTATTTCCACCAGAGCAACCTCGTGACCGGCGCCGACGCCGACGCCTCGGTGCAAGCACTCCTATGCGAGCTCATCGATGCCGTCCTTCACCACTACTGGTGTGCGGTGGGTGAGATGCCCATAGCCCAGCCAACCTTGGGCGAGATCGGCGACCTGATGCGAGATCGGAGCGCCTGGGAAGCCGCGCTCTCTGCCGGCTCGATCGTCGCACACCGGGACGCAGCCGGGGTGAGGATCGAGAACCGCTCGCACGCTGCGATACGCGTACCAATCACCGGCACGGTCACCGGCGCACGGTATGGCGTGGCGCGGTCGGGCTGGGTCCTGGTCGAGCCGGGCGAGACCCTGGTCGCGCTTGAGCGGTCCCCTGCCGCGTAGCGTCGCTCACGTCTGGAAGTCAGCTGGCGTCGAGTAACTCGATCGCGCCGCGGCGATCGGCAGCCCCGAGCTTGTGCACGATCGCGGAGATGTGGCGCCGCACGGTTACTTCGGAGATCCGAAAGTGCTCGGCGATCTTTGCCGTCGGCTCGTCGCGACGCATCCCCTCGAGGATCTCGAATTCCCGCGCGGTGAGATCGACGGGCTGCCCGGCGACGGTGATCTGCAAGCGACGCCGGCTTCCCCGGCCCCAGAACTCAGCAACGAGCCGGGCCGTCATCCGACGCGACAGGGCTGCTTCGCCGTTTGCCAATCCTCGCATCGTCGACACGAGCCGTACGGCCGAGATCGCCTTGGATACGTAACCGTCCGCCCCGGCTCTGAGAGCCGCGAACATCTCCTCCTCACGCTCGTGAGCGGTGAGCATCACGATCTTCGTCGCGGGCAGAGCCTTTCTGATCTGCTCTGCGGCGAAGATTCCGTTTCCGGGAATTTGGGTGGCAAGCAAGCAGATGTCGGGAGCATGGGCCAGGGCGGCCGCGATGGCCTGCGACGCGTGACCCACGTCGGCCAGAACCCGAAGTCCGGCCGCCTCGAGTACGCGGCGCACGCCTAGACGCGTGCCAATGTCGTCATCGGCGATGACCACCGTCAGCTTAGGCCGAAGTTCGTCCAGGACCGCCAAGTGCCCCGGATCGCGCCCATCCATGGGTACGACATCCATTTCGACACCCAAGGTAGCAGGTCGATGCCGGGCCCTCATGGGCCGACCGGCGCGATCGGCGTTCAGTTGTGAACGCAGCAAGGTCCCGGTCGGCCGTTGGCGATTGCAGTCGACGGCCGGAAACTTTGGCCATCTCATGGGAAGCCAGTTCAGCCGCACTCGATGGGCCTTGAGCCTGCTCCTCGCGCTGATGCTAATCGCAGCAAGCGGGTGCGGCGCGGGCGAGAAGCGTACGAACGCGACTAGCGCGCAGGCGCCGCAGTCCGGCCGGCAGAGCGTCTCGGTCACCCCCGGTGCCGTGCCTGCGCCTCACCCTCCCGTGATCCGGGCTGGGCGGACGATCAGGCGCTTCTCGGGGAGCGGCAATCACGCCATCGGGTCCGTTTCCGCGAAGACCGCGGTCGTGCTGCAGTGGAGCACGTCGGGCCAGGGGTTCCAGTTGATCACCCGGCAGGGCTTCCTGCTGTTGGACAGCCATGCCCGCGCGGGTAGGATTCGTCTCTCCCCAGGCGACTACAGGCTCCGCGTCGCCAGTCCGGCTCGCTGTACGGTGCTCGTTCGCGCCTCCGCCTGACGGCGCGCCATGCGCTCCGCCTCGCCGGCGCGCAGAGCGCCTGGCATCTCCGGACGTGCCGAGTCAACAAGCTCGGTGCGTGGACCCGCCGGCTGGCTGGCTGTTCATAGGTGAACGGAGAACGGTCGACAGAACTCATTCTCGGCGCGATCGGAGGGCTTCACAGTTCTATCCAGGTTACGCACGCCCTCCGCGGCGTGCTGGTTCAACCACGGATCGAGCGGACGCGTCAACGCATGGAGGTTCCTGTGACAACTTTACTTTCCTTTCTGAGCAGGATCGCCGCGTTGTGTGGCGGCTTCTCCAGGCGGGCGTTACTCCTGGTCTCCCTCGTTACGCCCGTGGCCTTCGCCGGTGTCATCGCGACGCCTGCGGCCTCGGCAACGCCGCTGCCGCGAATCGATCTGAAGGTGCTGCTGCTGGGGACATGCGACACGCAGCATCCTCAATGCACCGCGGATACGACCGCCGAGCCTGATTTCCTGGCCTGGAAGGCGGCGCTACAGCGCGAGGGGGTGAAGTTCGACACGCTGGTCGGCCCGAGCCACGCGGCGATCACCGCGTCGACGCTGTCGACCACGCTGGCGGACGGAACGCTCGAGGCGAAGTACGACGCGGTCATCATGTCGGTGGGCGGAATGACCGATTGCTCCACTGGCACGTGCGTCTCCGATCTGTCCTCCGCCGAGACCACCGCGCTCGAGCAGTACGAGCATGAGTTCAATATCCGCCAGATCACCGGCGACGTATACCCGGGCGCGACCTACGGGATGAACGCGCCTCCCTCGGGCGGCGGCACTGCGCTCGATGGCACCTCCGGAACGCTCACCGCCGACGGTCAGCAGGTGTTCTCTTACCTGAAGGCGACGGCGCCGGTGACGATGGACACCGGCACGTTCGGGTACGAGGCCACGCCGATCAGCACGACGAACTTCGACACGCTGGTGACCGGGCCAGGGGGCTCGTCGCTGGTGGGCGTCTACACCCACACGGATGGCGTGCAGGAGATGGTGGAGACGTTCAACCAGAACCAGTACCAGCTGCAGTCCGAGCTCCTCCGCCACGGAGCCATTGCCTGGGCGACGCGCGGGGTGTACTTCGGCGACCAGCGCAACTACCTCGAGACGCACGTCGACGACAATTTCCTCGCCGATGACGCGTGGAGCGTGGCCGGGAACGCGACGACGACGGCGCACGACACCGATTTCAATCCCGCCGACGCGCTGCGCGAGGTGCCGGCCGATGTGACGCAGGCGGCACAGTGGTCGGCGGCGAATCATTTCCGGATCGACATGCTGTTCAACGGTGCCGGAAGCGTCGCCGTGGCGAACGGCAGCAGCCTCGTTGGGGCGGGCGACGGCGGCAGCGGGACGACCGGCAGCAGCGGCGGCACAACCGGCTCGGGCAGCTGCAGCACCGCGAACCCGTGCCCCGATCCGCTGCTCGCGGCCTTTCAGGCACCCGACCCCAACAACGGCAACAACCCTTACACGCAGGACTTCGGCTGGATCAATCACACGTGGGATCACCCCAACATCGACGAGGGTTGCGCGACGCAGAACTACATCGAGGCCGAGCTCAACCAGAACACCAACTGGGGCGCGGCGGCCGCCAAGTCCGGTAACCCGATCAGCGGCGGATTGGGGCTCAGCTCGAGCACCGATCCGACCGCAGCGCTTGGAACCGAGAACCCGAATGTGGTCGTCACCGGCGAGCATTCCGGGCTGGCCAACCTGCTTCCGGGCAACCCGGGGCAGGTCGATCCACCGTCCCTTTCGTCGGCGACCGCGGGCGGTTCAGGCGGGCTGACCGCAGGCACCTACGAGTATGCGATCAGCGACCAGTTCAACACCGCTGCGCCTGACGCCACGGGTGTTGCCGGGACCGGCGAGTCCGCGGCGTCGGTATCCGCACCGCTCACGGTCGGCGCGAGCGGCTCGGTGAAGCTGAGCTGGATGGCCGTGTGCCACGCGGCGGATTACAAGATCTACCGCGCTCCGGTGAGCGGGACCACGGTGGGCCCATGGACGCTGATCGAGACGATGTCGGCAGCCCCCGCGACCGACTTCACCAACCCGGCCTCGACCATCGACACCGCCGCCGGCGGCCCGATCCTGAAGTCATATAACGACACCGGCGGTGCCGGCACGACCGCCACGCCGCCGACGACCAGCACCGCGGACGAGAGCGCCTACGAGCAGAACCCCGCTCTGGATGCCGCGTTCGCCGGCACGCTCAACGGCGGCATCAAGTACTTCGGCGCGGACGCTTCGAAGCCGTACCCGAATCCGGCCGACGGTTCGTTCGCCACGGGTTCGGCGCCGGCCAACCCGTACGCGGCCGGCTCGACGTTCACGGACGCGGGTGCGACGGGAATCCCGCGCTACCCGACCAACATCTACTACAACGTCTCGACCAACGCCCAGGAGGTGGACGAGTACGAGACGCTGTACGACGCGCCGAGCGCAACGGGCGCCGTTACGTTCGGGCGGTGCCAGAACAACCCGGGCGTGACCACCTGCAACGACGGGGGTCCAGCAATCACGATTGATCAGATCGTCGCGAGCGTCGACCAGGGGATGTTCCAGCACATGATGGGCAACGACCCCCGTCCCCATTACTTCCACCAGACCAACCTGATGGCTCAGCACACCGGGTCGGTCAACGGCCAGGGTGATGGTCTGTTCTACGAGACGATGAATCCCCTGCTGGCCGAGTACAACCAGTACTTCGCCGCCAGCGCGCCGATCGAGCAGCCTACGATGGCTCAGATCGGCACGCTGCTCGCCGAGCAGGCGGCCTGGGCAGCCAACACCACGGTGAGCGGCTACATCCAGGGCAACCAGGTGACGATCACCAACTCCGGCTCCGGCGCCGTCGAGGCTCCGCTCGCGGGGATCACGACGGTGGGGTCGCTTTACGGCGGCACGCAATCCGGGTGGGCGAGCGTGCCCGCCGGGAGCAGCACGTACACGGCCGCGACCACCTGGCCCGTGGACGTGATGACCGTGTCGCTGTCGCCGGCCTCGATCGTCGCCGACGGCACGTCGACGAGCACTGGCACCGCGACGTTGACCGCGGACAGCAAGCCGGTCACGGGCGATCCGGTGGCGTTCACCTCGAGCGACGCCGCCGAGAAGTTCGGCCCGGTGACCGCCGGTAGCGTCCCCGGAACCTACACGGTGACCATCACAAGCTCGACCGCGGTGCAGCCGGACACGATCACCGCGACCGATTCCACGGTGGCGCCCGTGGCCACCGGCCAGGCGACGCTCAACCAGACCGCCGGGAAGGTCACCGGGATCACGCTGTCGGTGTCGCCGACGTCGATCGTCGCGGACGGCAAATCGACCGCCACAGCGACCGCCAAGCTGGTCGACGACAAGGCGCATGCGGTGGCCGGCGAGCACGTGGTGTTCTCCTCCTCCGACAGCGGAGAGAAGATAGGGTCGGTGTCCGACCAGGGCAACGGCACGTACACCGCCACCATCACCAGCTCGACGACCGCCCACGGCGTCACCATCACCGCGACGGACAGCTCGATTTCACCGACGCTGTCGGCCACGGCGAGCCTGACCCAGACCGCGGCGCCGTCGAACCCCGCTCCGCCGTCGAACCCCGCTCCGCCGTCGAACCCCGCTCCTCCGGCGAACCCTGCTCCTCCGGCGACGGCAAACCCAACCGTCCCGCCCACTCCGACGGCCACGCCAAACCGTGCCCAACTCGAGCGCCTGCTCATGAGCCTGCTCGCTCCCTCAGGCAAAAACGCAAAGATCGCGCCCCTGCTCAGGCACGGCGGATACTCGCGTTCGATCACGATGCCGGCCGCGGCACGGCTGACGATCAACTGGCATCAGGCAGCGGCCAAGGGCCGGAAGGGGATGCTGGTCGCGAAGCTGAGCGTCGGGATCGCGGGCGGCAGGGTCGTGACGATCAGGGTCACGCTGACCAAGCAGGGACGGCTGCTGCTGGCGCAGGGCAAGCGTCTGCGAATCGCCGCGGACGGCTCGGTGCAGATCGTGGGGATCGCACCGGTTACAGCCGCCAGGTTAGTGGTGGTCAGCACCACCGGACACTAGAAAACCCGCATTGATCGAGGGGCCGACCGCGCGCTTGCCGCCGGTCGGTCCCCTCGGTCAAAGGGGTCCCATGCCGCCCCGCCGGGCATGGATGCCCGGCGGAACGGTCCCATGGACGCCGAGCGCAGCGAGGCCCAGTATTCGCGCTATCGGGTGCCGAACCCGACGCGGTGCTCTTCGTGGTCGACGAGCACGTACAGGACCCGGCTCAGGTCGAGCGCCACCGTGCCGTCCTCGGCGGTCAGCTCGTGCCAGCCCATCGACCCGAGCGCCTTGCGGAGGTTGGAGAGCTGGTCGGGCTGGACCCGCGCGACCAGGACCTGTCCGCCGTCGAACCCGATGCTGATCTTCTGTGGCTTTTCGTCTGGCATGTGTGAATGGGATTTGTCGGCGGCGCCTGACGGCGGCGCCTTAGTGGGATGGTCGGCGGCGCCTGACGGCGGCGCCTTAGTGGGACGGCGGGGCCTTAGTGGGATGGGTCGGCGGCGCCTTAGTGGGCCGGCGTGACAATCTCGGTGAGGACGCCGCCGGTCGATGCAGGATGGAGGAAGGCTACCTGGGAGCCGCGGATGCCGGTCCGCGGCCGCTCGTCGATCAGCCGGACGCCGGCGGCGCGCAGCG
>Ga0187779_10002727_pt1 | contig 10769 bp, 10 predicted proteins | sample 1015_Q2_SP10_10__FD_132435 | JGI IMG/M metagenome (GOLD analysis project Ga0187779, IMG submission 132435) | Tropical peat soil microbial communities from peatlands in Department of Meta, Colombia - 1015_Q2_SP10_10_MG | ecosystem: Environmental > Terrestrial > Soil > Wetlands > Peat | place...
CCGCGATGTCCATCTCGGTGCGCGGGATGAAGCGCAGGTAGGCGTCGGCGCTGCGGGGCCCCGGCCGCGCGATGCGGAAGCCGACCAGGAGCTCGGCGGGGCCCAGCACCGTGGCGCCGGGTCCCGTCGTGAACTGCTCGACGGGGACGGTCCGCTCGCCGCGCGGGCCGGCGATCACGCAGCGGGCGCCGACCGCGCACAGCGCCGGCCCGGTGTCGGCCGCCGGCGAGGCGTTGCACAGGTTGCCCCCGACCGAGGCTCGCCCCTGGATCTGGGTCGAGCCGATCAGGTCGACCGCCTCGACCAGGCCCGGCCAGAGCCGCGCGACCTCGCGGCTCTCGACGATGGCCGCGGCCGGCACGGCCGCGCCCAGCCAGAGCTCGCTCGGGCCCAGCTCGAGCCGAACGATCTCGGGGATCCGCTTCACGTCCACGAACACGCGCGGGGCGCTGCGGCCCGAGCGCAACTGCACCAACAGGTCGGTGCCGCCCGCGAGCACGCGCGCCCCGGACCCGGCGAGCAGCTCGATTGCCTGGGCGAGCGAGCCCGGCGCCTCGTAGCGGATCTCTTCCAAGCGCGGCCTCCTCGGCCGAAGGATGCCACAACCCCCCGCTGCACTTCCCTCCCGCGGCGCGGTAGGCTGCGGCCATGAGCGCTGCCGAGTCCCTGGAAGTCGCCGAGAAGCTGTTCGCCGCCATCCCCCGCGGGGACCTCGAGGCCGTCCGCGCGCTCTACGCTCCCGACGCCGCCATCTGGCACAACCACGACGGGGTGACCCAGGACGCGCCCTCGAACCTGCGCGTGCTCGACTGGGTGGTGCGCAACATCCACGAGCTGCGCTACGAGGAGATCCGGCGCCAGGCCACGCCGACGGGCTTCGTCCAGCAGCACGTGCTGCGCGGTCGGGGCCCGAGCGGAAAGCCGGTCGAGATCGCGGCGTGCATCGTGTGCGCGGTGAGCGGCGGCCGGATCACCCGGCTCGACGAGTATCTCGACTCCGCCCGTCTGTCTGCGCTAGCTCCGTAGCGACCGCGCGCAGAAACGCCGCGCGCTCCGCCCTGGTGGAGACCCGGAAGCGCTCGAAGTCGCCGCCCAGCTTCAGGTCGGCGAACATCCCGGCGGGGTCCTCGTGGAAGTGCAGGAACGCCGAGCTCCCGCGGTAGAAGGTGCCGCGGCTGCGCTCCTTGAGCGGGTAGCCGCGCAGCTTCTCGAGCAGCTCCTCGATCTGGTCCAGGGCAGCGGGGGTGGCGTGCTTCACGGCGGAGATTCTAGCTGGCAGAATTGCAGGGCGTGACGCAATCACCTCGGATCACTCGTCTCGCGTGGGGCAAGCTGGAAGTCGAAGGGCTCGAACCGGCGCGCGACCTGAAGCTCTGGCCCGGCGGCGGCAGGCCCTGGGACTGGCGAGAGACCCGGACCCACCACGTGCCGGGCATTCAGGTGCTCGACGTCACCGAGCTCCTCGACCGGGGCACCCGCGTCGCGGTGCTCACTCGCGGAATGGAGCTGGCGCTCCGGACTTGCCCCGAGACCCTCGAGTTCCTCGAGGGGCACGGCCTCCGCTTCTACGTGGCGGAGACGAACGAGGCCGCGAAGATCTACAACGAGCTGGCCGGGCGGGGCGAGGCGGTCGGCGGCTTGTTCCACTCGACCTGCTGAGCGCAGGCCTAATCCAGCGCGCGCGCGTAGGTCGCGCTCTCGAGGAAGAGCGCCTCGGGGAACTCGGCCCGGAGCTGGGGCGGCGGCGGGGTGCCCGGCGGCAGCAGCACCGCCAGCGTCGCGCCGCTCGCCAGCTTGCGCGCGAGGCGCCGCGTGCGGCGCGGCAGCCCTTCGGACACCGAGGCGTGGCGCAGGCGGTGCACGAGATACTCGCGCAGGTCGGCCGCGTCGTTCGCGTTGAACACCAGCGCTTCGCGCGCGCCGGCCGCGTGCAGCGCCCGGGCCAGCTCCCGCGCGGGGACGGTGCGCGGGTCGAGTGGCACGTGCAGCGCGCCCGGCAGCTCGCGCTCGCCGTAGACCGCGACCGCGAAGCCGGCGGCGCGCGCGTTCTCGACCGCGGCCGGGTCGCCGGGGGCGCCGACGCAGGTGGCGCGCGCGTAGAACATGCACTCGAGCGGCGAGGGCGCGCCGAACACCACGCGCCTCCCCGGGGGCAGCGCCTCGACCGCGGCGCCCAGCCCGCGCAGCTCGCTCGCCCACAGCGGATCGCGCGCGTGCGCCTCGAGCGGAGCCTCGACCGACAGGACGGTCGCCACGGCGTTCGCGGCCAGCGCGGCCAACACCAATGCGTGTAGGGCGCGCAGCGCCCGGCCGCGCCCCCGCGGCCAGGCGTCCCAGGCGAGCCAGCCCAGGGCCACGAAGATCGCCGGCGCCGCAATCAGCACGTACGACTGCATCTTGGTCGCGGCCACCGAGAACACGCCGTACACCAGCACGACCCAGGCCAGCAGCGGCAGCCGCGCGCGGCGGCTGCCCAGCGCGTCGAGCGCGAAGCCGAGGAGCGCGACCGGCGCCAGCCAGCCAAAGTCCTCCGGCAGATTCGCCAGATGGAAGTACCAGGGGCCGCCCTGGTGGTCGACGACCGTGAAGAAGTAGTGGGCGCCGCGCGCGCGCGCGACGGCCGCGACGGCGGGAAAGACGGAAGCCGTGTACCAGAGCCAGGGCCCGACGGCCGCCGCAGCCACCGCCAGCGACGCCGCGGGCGCGCCGACGCGCGTCGGCCAGCGCACCGGACGCGCGCAGAGGAGGAAGAAGAAGAACGCGGGCACCACCAGCGCCGGCGTCTCCTTCGCGTACCAGGCGAGCGCCGTGGCGGCGCCGACCAGGGCCGTGCGCCGGGCGAAGCGCGCGCGCGAACCCTCGAGCGCCTCCGCGGCGCGCACGGCGGCGAGCGCCCCCAGCGACACGGCGAAGGTCATCGCCACGTCGACGTGGTCGGTCGCGCGCAGCCCGGCCACCAGGTAGAGGCTGCGCGCCTGCCAGGCGGCGAGCCCCGCCGCCCACAGCGCCGCACCGTCCGAGACGAAGCGGCGCGCCAGGGCGAACACCAGCCAGACGCCGGCGCTGGCCAGCAGGACGCTCGGCAGGCGCAGCGCGACCTCGTTCACGCCGAAGAGCTCGAAGGCGCCCGCCATCAGCCAGGTCGCGAGCGGCGGTTTGTGCAGCCAGACACGGGCGTGGCGCCAGTCGTCGGGTGCGGGCTCGACCAGAGGGTGCGCGATCAGCGTGGGCACGAGCGGATGCTCGAGCGCGTTGCGCGCGACCAGCGCGTGGAAGCGCTCGTCCCATGGCGAGAGCGCGAAGTGCGCAGACGGGGGGACGCGCAGCAGCGCCGCCGCGAGCGCGAGCCAGAGCGCGGCCGCGCGCGCGCGGCCGGCTCGCGCCGCGAGCACCGCGACTGCGCTCGCGGCGCTCGCTGCGGCGACCCCCACCAACGCCAGCGCATCCACGCGCGGGAGTCTAGACCGGGAAGGCGCGCCCGACCGGGGGCGAGTATCTTCGCAGCCGCGCAGAGGAGGGCCCCCGTGATCAAGCTCTACGGCACTCCGCAGTCGCGCGCGCTCCGCTCGCTGTGGGCGCTCGAAGAGCTCGGCGTCCCCTACGAGCTGGTGCGCACGAACTTCGGCAGCGATACGCGCGCGCCGGATTTCCTGAAGATCAATCCGAACGGCCGCGTCCCGGCGCTGGTCGACGGCGCGCTCGTGCTGTTCGAATCGATGGCGATCAACCTCCACCTCGCCAAGAAGTACGACAAGGCCGGGCTCTACCCGCGCGATCTCGACGACGAGGCGCGCGCGGTGCAGTGGAGCATCTGGGGCATGACCGAGGTCGAGCCCTCGCTCCTGCTGTTGCAGATGAACCGGGTATTCCTGCCGCCGCCGCAGCGCGACGAGTCCGCCGCGCGCGCTGCCGAGGAGCGCCTCGGCCCCCCGCTGCGCGTGCTCGACGGCGCGCTCACCGGGCGCACGCATCTGCTCGGCGAGACGTTCACGATCGCCGACCTGAACGTCGCGTCTGTGGCGTGGACGGCCCTGCTCGCGAAGATGGACCTGGCGAAGACGCCGAACGCGGAGCGCTGGCTGCGCGAGTGCGCCGCGCGGCCCGCGCTCGCCAAGGCGCTGAAGCGCTGAGGCCGCTGCAGCTCGCCGCGCTTCTGCTCGCGCTCGGCGCCTGCCGCCGCGCGCTGGTCGAGCCGAGGGGCGAGATCGCGGGCGCCTGGCTGCGCGAGCCCGAGCGCGCCAGCGGCTTCGAGCTGCGCGCCGATGGGACGCTCGCGCTGCTGAACCGTCCCGACGAGAGCGGTCTGGCCTGGAACCTCTCGCACGGAGAGCTCGTCCTCTCGCTCAACGACTCCGCGCACGTCGACTCCCACGTGGTGCGGATGACGCTGGCGCGGCTGGACGCCGACGCGCTCGAGCTCGCGGGCGACGACGCGCGCTTCGCCGGGGCGTACGCGCGGGGCCACGCCGAGCGCGTGCGCGGCGTGCTCACCTATCGGGAGCGGATGGCGCTCCCGCCCGACGCCCACGTCGAGGTGGAGCTCTCGCGCGCGGGCGACGGGCCGGTCGCGCTCTCCGTGTTCGCGGCGCGGAGCCAGGTGCCGATCGGGTTCGAGCTCTCGGTGCCCGCATCGCCGTCCGAGCCCGGCCGCTACACCCTGCTCGCGCGCATCTCCGACCGCGAGCGCATCCTGTGGGTCACCCCGGATCCGGTGCCAGTCACTCCCGAGAGCGAGGGCGAGCCGATCCTGCTGCGCGCCGCCCGCTAGTCCTGCCAGTCGTAGGTGCCCTTGCGCACGTTCACGAAGCCGAGCTCGGGCAGGCTCCACAGCGCGCCTTCGAGCCCAGCGAGCGCGCGCGCGCCGCGGTCGAACGGCGCGGTGACCAGCCCGACCCCAGCGTAGCCCAGCCCGAAGGCGAGGTTCACGGCGCCATAGGCGGGGCGCCGCCAGAAGACGTCGTCGGTGAACAGCAGGAAGGCGCTGTCGCGCAGCTTGGGCTCGTACACCGTCGAGCCGTACGCGAACGACTCGCGCAGCCGGGCCGCGAGGCCCGGCGACTCCGCCAGCACGCGCTCGAGCTCGACCGCGCGGCGCCCGGGCAGCTCGTCGACCGCAGCCACGCGCAGCCGCTCGCGCACGCGCTCGAAGAACACGAACGGGACGAAGCCGAACGGCTCGTCGCCGCGGGGCACGGGGGCCCCGAGCGCAGCTGCGACCTCGGCGTCCGAGCCGAATGCGCCGCCGGTGGCGCGCGCGAGCTCGGTGATGCAGTTGCGCCGCACCAGCGCGTACGACCAGCGCTCGGCCAGCTGCTTGTCCTGCGCCTCGAAGCGCGCGCGCGCGGACGCGAGCGCCGCTCCGAGATCGCCGGGAGGCGCCGGAGCGTCGACGCTGCGCGCGAGCGCCGGCAGCTTGCGCAGCCCGATCTCCGAGAGCGGGCCCGCGAGATCGGCGCGGCCGTCGTGGGCCGCGGCGCTGGCAGCCTCCTCGAGCAGGTTCAGGTCGGCCTCGTCGGTGTGGCCCGCCGCGAGCACCAGCTCGCGCCCGCGGCGCAGCAGCTCCGCCGCCTCGGCGCGGCGCTTGGCGCGCACTCCTTCGGGTAGGGAGTCGGGCGGCGGGTCGACGCCGGCGAAGACATCGAGCGTCACCAGCCGACCGCTCGAAAGGCTGCGGCGCGCCGCCAGGTAGCGCGCCTGCGCGAGCAGCATGGGATAGCCGCGGTCGGGGCGCGCCGAGCGGGCGAGCGCGGCGACCTCGCGCTCCAGCCGCTCGCACAGCGATTCGAGCCCGGCGCGCTCGGGCTCCGAGAGGGGGCGATCGAGGACTGCCGGAAGCTGCGCGATGGCCGCGCGCGCGAGCCCGTAGGAGCCCTCCAGCGCGCGGTCGGCCTCGCGGGCGAGGAGCGCCTCGCGGAGCGACGTCGGATCGCCCGCAAGCTCGGCCGCCGGCGGCGAGAGCGGCGCCGGGCCGACCGCGCGCTCGCGCAGGCGCGCGGCGTCCGGATCGCCCGCACGAGCGGGATCGACGAGCCCCGCGCCGCGCAGCCCGGGCGTCGGCGCGCCTGCTGCGAACGCCTCGAGCCACGCCACGTCCTCGCGCACATCGTCCCGCCGGGCGAGCGCGATCTCCTGCTCTACGCGGAGCCGCGCGAACGCGCGCTGCACCCGCTCGACGGTCTCGGGCGCCACGTCCAGGTGTGCGACCGTCAGCGGCCGGTTCTCGAGCTCGCGGTACACGAGCTCGAACTCGGGCCAACCGTCTCTCGCCAAGAGCAGGAGCCCGCCCTCGTTCTGCAGGTGGTAGACGACGCCTGCGGCGACGAGCGCCGCGTGCCCGCCGCTGCCGTTGCCGGTATTCGGGCCGACGTAGACGAAGCCGAGCTCTGCCGCGCGTGCGCCTGCCGTGCCGGCGAGCAGCGCGAGTGCGGCCGCGAACGCCCGCATCAGCTTCCGGGGTGGCGGTATCCCTCGAGCGCGAGCTGGGCTTCGGGCCGCCCACGCCCGATCCCGTCGACGAACGCGTCCATTTGCGCGGCCGAGAGGCCGGCGTCGCGCAGACCTTCGCCGATCGCGCGAGGTGTCGTCGGCTCGGCTTCCCAGTCGCTCACGCCGTGGTCCTCGGCGATCCGCGCCACACCCCGCAGGAAATCCTCTCGCGACCCGCCCGGAGTGACCGCGAACCCGGCTGTGAACACGCGCAGGTCGCGCTCGAAGCTCTGCATGTTCGGTGCGGCGCTGGCGGATTTGCCGCCGCTCCCCGACGACGTCGAGATCGCGTTGAACGAGCCGCCGATGGACTTCGACGACCCCGCAATGGCGTCGGATGGGCTCTCGAGGGTCCCCGAGATCGACCCGCATCCGGCGAGCGCGAGCGATGCCGCGACGGCCAAGGCGCACAGCGAGAGAGAAAGCGAAGAGCGCATGGGGGGTGCCTCCTTGCCTCCATCATAGCGCCCGCTGAAACGCCTCAGCGCCGTCACCGGAACGGGGTGAAACACCCACGAATTCGTTCACTGACCGATCTGCACATTTCGGTCGGCGGCTTTTCTTGCCGCTGTGGAAATCCAGTGGAACCCTCGGCCGCACGCTGCGGGGAGGGTGAGGCCGGCGCCTCCGCGATCGCCGGCCGACGGTTCAAATGAGTCTGCTCACAGAGATATCGAGTCCATACGCACTTCGGCGACTCTCTCGCCACGAGCTCCGGGGCGTCGCCGACGAGCTGCGCGCAGAGCTCATCCGCATCGGCTCCGAAGTCGGCGGCCACTTCGCCGGCAGCCTCGGCACCGTCGAGCTGACCGTCGCCCTCCACTATCTGATGAACACCCCCGACGACCGGCTGGTCTGGGACGTCGGGCACCAGGCCTACGGCCACAAGGCGCTCACCGGGCGGCTCCCGGGCCTGTGGAAGGTGAAGAAAGCGGACGGGCCGAGCGGATTCCTGCGCCGCGAAGAGAGCCCCTACGACGCCTTTGGCGCGGGCCACGCGGGCACCTCGATCTCCGCCGCACTGGGCATGGTCGAGGCGGCGCGGCGCAGCCGGAGTGGCGCGCGCGTGGTCGCGGTCATCGGCGACGGTGCTGCGACCTCGGGCATGTCGTTCGAGGCGCTGAATCACGCCGGGCACCTGGGCTGCGATCTCCGCGTCGTGTTCAACGACAACGGCATGTCGATCGCGCCGAACGTCGGCGGGCTCGCCCGCACCAAGCGCGAACGCGCCTACTTCGAGTCGCTCGGGCTCACCTATCTCGGCCCGGTCGACGGGCATGACCTGGACGCGCTGCTGCCCGCGGTCGATTCGCTGCTCGCGGCGTCGGGACCGACGGTGCTGCACGTGCGCACGCGCAAGGGGCATGGCTTCGCCCCAGCCGAGGCAGACCCGTTCAAGTGGCACGCGACCAACGGCTTCGACCGCGTCACGGGCACGCCCAGGGCGGCCGCGAATGGCGGCGCGCCCAGCTGGACCGCGGCCTTCGCCGACGCACTGATCCGCGTGGCCGAGCGCGATCCGCGCGTGGTCGCGATCACCGCGGCAATGCCCGACGGCACGGGGCTAGACCGCTTCGCAAAGCGCTTCCCCGAGCGCACCTACGATGTCGGCATCGCCGAGCAGCACGCGGTCACCTTCGCCGCGGGCCTGGCCGCCGACGGCTTCCGGCCGGTGTGCGCGATCTACTCGACCTTCCTGCAGCGCGCCTTCGACCAGGTGGTGCACGACGTCGCCCTGCAGAAGCTGCCCGTGACCTTCGCGCTCGACCGCGGGGGCCTCGTCGGTGCCGACGGCCCGACGCACCACGGCGTGCTCGACTTCGCCTACCTGCGCATCGTGCCCAACCTGGTGGTCGCGGCGCCGCGCGACGAGAACGACCTCGAGGGCCTGCTCGCGGCGGGGGTAGCGTCGGGCCGCCCGTTCGCGCTGCGCTTCCCGCGCGGCACGGCGACGGGCGTCTCGCTGCTCTCCGAGCCCAAGGCACTGGCGATCGGCCGCGGCGAGCTCTTGCGCCGGGGCGGAGACGTGGCGCTGGTCGGGATCGGCCGCACCGTCGCGGTGGCGCAGAAGGCGGCGGAGCTCCTGGGCGAGCGCGGCGTGCGCGCGTCGGTGGTCGACGCGCGCTACGTGAAGCCGCTCGACGCCGAGCTCCTGTGCGCGATCGCGCGCGCGACCGGTCACGTGGTGACGATCGAGGACCACTCCGGCGCCGGCGGCTTCGGCAGTGCCGTGCTCGAGCTCCTGGCGCGCGAGCTGCCTCGCACCGCGGTGCGGATCCACGGGCTGCCCGACCGCTTCACCGACCACGGCGACGTCAACGCGCAGTACTGCGCCGCTGCGATCGACCCGGACTCCATCGCAGGAGAGACCTGGACCTGGCTCTCCGCGCTGAACCGGCCGTCGCTGCGCCGGCCCCTGCGCGGAGAGCACAAGGAGAGCCCCCTTGTCTCCTGACACCGCGCCGTCGCCCGAGGTGCTGCGCGCCTACGCGCACTGCCGCGGGGTGACCCGCGCGAGTCACTCGAGCTTCGCCGCCGCCTTCTGGATGTTCCCCAGGGCGAAGCGCCGGGCGCTGCACGCGATCTACGCCTTCTGCCGGCTCGCCGACGACATCGCCGACGATCCCGCGATCCGCGGCAACCGCGGGCTCTTGCTCGAGCGCTGGCGCGACGAGCTCGCGGCGGCCTACGAGGGGAAGTCGGTCCATCCGGTCGGCATCGCCCTCGGCGACGCGGTGGCGCGCTTCGCGCTGCCGCGCCAGACGTTCGAGGACCTGCTCACGGGCGTCGAGTTCGACCTGCGCCGGCTGCCGATCGAGACCTTCGACGACCTGTACCTGTACTGCTACCGCGTCGCCTCGACGGTGGGGCTCCTGATCGTGCGCGTGCTTGGCTACGCGAACCCGCGCACGCTCGACTACGCCGAGGCGATGGGCGTCGCCGTGCAGCTCACCAACGTGCTGCGCGACGTGGGCGAGGACGCCGCCTCGGGGCGCGTCTACCTGGCGCGCGAGGACCTGAAGCGCTTCGGCGTCGACGAGGCGATGCTGCGCGCGGAGCGGGCGCCCGACGAGCTGCGGCTCCTGCTGGCGTGCTACGCCGAGCGCGCGCGCATCTTCTACGAGCGGGCCGCGGCGCTGCGCCCCGAGGAGGACCGCGCGCGGCTGCGGCCCGCCGACGCGATGGGCGCGATCTACCGCACGCTGCTCGACCGGCTGCAAGCCGAGCGCTTTCCGCAGCGCGACCGCGCGGTGCGGCTGTCGAACCCGCGCCGGCTCGCGATCGCGGCCTCGGTGTGGCTGCGCGGAGCCCGGGCGTGAGCGAGATCTCCGAGCGCAAGCGCTCGCACCTGTCGCTCTGCGCGACGGAGGACGTCGAGCACCACCGCGCGACGCTGCTCGACGAGGTGCGGCTCCTGCACGAGGCGCTGCCCGACCTGGCGCTCGACGACGTCTCGCTGGAGACGGAGCTCGTCGGCCTCCGGCTGCGCGCGCCGATCGTGATCTCGGGCATGACCGGCGGCACCGACGAGGCGGGGCGGCTGAACCGCGCGCTCGCCTCGGCCGCGCAGAAGCTCGGGCTCGCCATGGGCGTCGGCAGTCAGCGCGCGATGCTGCTCCACCCCGACCAGGCCGCGAGCTACAGCGTGCGCGACGTGGCGCCCGACATCGCGCTGTTCGCCAACCTCGGCGCGGTGCAGGTGCGCGACTCGGGCCCCGAGGCCGTGGCGGAGCTCGTGCGCGCGATCGGGGCGGACGCGCTCTGCGTCCACCTGAACGCGGCGCAGGAGCTGGTGCAGGACGAGGGCGACCGCAACTTCCGCGGCTGCCTCTCCGCGATCGCCGAGCTGGTCGAGCTCTTGCCCGTGCCGGTGATCGCGAAGGAGACGGGCTGCGGATTCGCACCCGGCACGCTGGCGCGGCTGCGCGACGCGGGCGTCGAATGGGTCGACGTCGCAGGCGCGGGCGGCACCAGCTGGACCGCGGTCGAGTCGCTGCGCGGCTCCGCGCGCCAGCAGGCGCTCGGTCAGGAGCTGCGCGAGTGGGGCATCCCGACGGCGGCGGCGGTGGTGTACGCTGCCCGCGCCGGTCTGCGGGTCATCGCCTCAGGCGGGATCCGCGGGGCAGTCGATGCGGCGGCCGCGCTCGCGCTGGGCGCCGACGCCGTCTCGCTCGCGCTTCCGTTCTTCCGCGCCTTCACCGAGGGCGCAGAGGCCGGCGTGCTCACGATGGGTGAACGCTTGATCGAAGGACTCCGAGTGGCAGCCCTGCTCACCGGCGCGC
>Ga0187779_10002728_pt1 | contig 10768 bp, 7 predicted proteins | sample 1015_Q2_SP10_10__FD_132435 | JGI IMG/M metagenome (GOLD analysis project Ga0187779, IMG submission 132435) | Tropical peat soil microbial communities from peatlands in Department of Meta, Colombia - 1015_Q2_SP10_10_MG | ecosystem: Environmental > Terrestrial > Soil > Wetlands > Peat | place...
CGAATGGCATCGTAGCAAGTCAGTAGCACTGTCGGTTTACCTACGCCGCAGAAGCAGGTCGCCGCGGCTGGGCGGCAACGCAAACGGGAACTCCAACGTGCGGCCTGCGACCGGGACGCGCAATACAAACTGCTCTTGAGCTTTCCAGTCCCCGATCCATTTACTTTTGGCACTGAAGAAGATCCAGCCGGTAGTTTCTGGCGTTTGCCGGTCTAATCGGACCGCGCGCAGGCCGCGTGATTGCAAGAACTGTGCGGTTTCAGTAAGACTTCTGCTGCGGTCCGCTTGTCCTTTTGCAGCTAATGCAGCGGTCTCGCCCTGAAGCTTGTGCGCGAATTCATCGGGATTGATGGCCCGCTGTACAGTGTGATAGTGGGTCAGGAATTCCAGGGTGGAGTCAGCAGGATTGATTAACGCGGATTCGTTACCGCGATAACGCAGAGTTACAAACAGCGCAAAAAGAGGTTCCGCCCGAAGCTTGGTTTTTCGCACTTCGTCGGCATCAACCGCGATTACCACGCCCAGATCGTCGTCCCACATCCCATAACGATATTTGCCATCATCGTCTGCGCTGAACGTGCAGCCGGGGTTGCCTTCGGCCCAACGGACAGTCGTGTGTGGCTCACTGGCGCGGGAGATCAGGGAACCGCAGATGATGACGAAAGCGACGAGAGCCCTAAGCATTGAGACTCGCTGGCGGGAACGGCGTGGCGGCATACTGAAAGGCGTGTTATGGGAGAAAACCAGTTCCCAGATAGCAGTTCTCAGTTCTCAGTTTATGATGAATTGGAGAGTTGAGGACGTGCGATTGACGAACTGGCGCACTCTGAGTTCGGATTTAGGAAGTTAGTCGACGTGCTCGCCTTCTTCGAAAAGGCCCTCCGCGGGCAAAACGTCGCGCTCGTTGGCGATCCAGACATATAAGGTCGGTAAGAGGAACACGCTCAATACCAGAGCCGCAATCAGACCTCCGACGATGACAATGGCGAAAGGCCGTTGCGAGTCGGATCCGATGGCGTGCGAAGTGGCGGCTGGCAATAGACCAAGAGTTGCCACGAGCATAGTCATCATGATCGGTCGCAATCTAAGTACGGATCCTTCGACGGCGGCGTCTTCGATGGAGTATCGGCGTACGCGAAGCTGGTTGATGTATTCGAGCATGATGACGCCGGCCTGCACGCAGACACCGAAAAGCGCCAGGAAGCCTACGCCAGAAGAGACGCTGAAATGCGTTCCAGTAAGGAGAAGCGCCAGTAAACCGCCGATGGGCGCGACCGCAATGGTTGCCATGATCAGGAGCGCCCATTTGAGGGACTTGAACATGGTGTAAAGGATAATGAAGATGATCAGGATGGTGATCGGAAGCACAATGAGTAGTCGCGCATTGGCTCGTTTGGCGCTGGCATATTCACCCTCCCATCCGATGTGATAGCCGAGAGGAAGTTTCACCTGTGCGTCGACCTTGCGCATGGCTTCCTCGACGGTACTGCCGAGATCGCGCCCGCGGACGCTGTACTTGATAGCGATGTAACGCTGGTTGGCTTCGCGATAGATTTCTGAGCCGCCATCGACAATTTTCGTTTGACAAAGCTGCGCGACAGAAACCCGAGCGCCGGTAGGTGAGAGCAAACGAATGTTCTGAATGGCCTGCATGGTGTCGCGATACTGCGGAAGATAACGTAGGACAAGGTCGTAGCGGGCTTCGCCCTTAAGCACCTGGGTTAAGGCAGTGCCACCGACGGCAGTTTGAATCGCATCCTGCACATCGGAGACGTTGATCTGATAGCGGGCGGCCGCTTCCCGGTCGACGGCGACGTTCAGATTGGGCTGGCCGAGCACGCGGAAGACCCCGAGGTCTTCCACTCCCCTGACACCGCGCATAATCCTAACGATCTGGTCGGCCTTATCCTCGAGCACCTTCAGATCGTCACCATAAATTTTCGTGGCAAGTTCACCTTTTACGCCGCTGACTGCCTCTTCCATGTTGTCTTCAATGGGCTGAGAAAAGCCCCAGTCGACACCGGGTATTTTGCTGAGCTCCCGGTTCATCGCCGCTATCAGCTCATCTTTATTCTGGTGGAAAATCGGTCGCCACTGTTCTTTAGGCTTGAGATCAACGAAGTATTCCGTGTTGAAGAAGCCAGTTGTATCGGTGCCATCGTCTGGACGACCGACCTGACTGGTGCACTGGGGAACTTCGGGGAAGGAGCAAAGGACGATGCGTGCCTCATTGGCTACGCGGATGCCTTCGGTCGGTCCGGTACTTGGCGCCAGGGTGCCACGCACCCAGAGCGCGCCCTCATCGAGATGCGGTAGAAACTCGGAACCAATGGCTCCGCCGAACGCAAGATATGCGGCCAGCAAGATTCCGGCAGCCGCAATCCCGACGGTAACCGCACGATGCCGGATCGCCGAGCGTACCGCAATGCGATACCGATGAATGAGAAAGGTCATCACTGGGTTGTGCCACTCTTTCGCTCCTTTGGCGAAGGCGAAGCTTGACAGCACCGGCGCGATGATGATTGAGAAAAGCAGGGCACCAGCCAAAGCGAAGGCGACGGTCCAGGCCATAGGGTGGAAGAGCCGGCCTTCGACCCGTTCCAGGGTAAAGATGGGAAGATATGCGGTGATGATGATGGCGATTGCGTAGAAAACCGGACGCTGAACCTCGTGCGATGCATCCCCGATCCGCTCCATGGGTGTTTTTGTCCCATTGGTGTGGCCCAAATGGCGAACAATGTTTTCGACCATCACCACGGCACCATCGACGACCATGCCAAAATCCAACGCTCCGAGGGAAAGCAAGTTCGCCGGTGTATGCTTCAGATCCAAGCAAATGGCAGCGAATAAAAGGGAGAAGGGAATAGTGACAGCGACAATGAGCGCTCCACGAACGTTTCCAAGAAACAAGAAGAGAACGATCGAAACCAGGATCATACCCTCGGTCAGGTTGTGAAGCACGGTGTGAGTGGTGAAATGAACCAGATCGCTACGATCGATAAAAGGAACGATTCTTACGCCCGGTGGCAGTATGCGGCTGTTAAGTTCCCTGACCTTTTCGTGAATGCCTTCGAGCGCGGCTTCGGCGGTAGCTCCTTTGCGCAAGAGCACGATGCCTGAGACCACATCGTCGTTGTCAATGATTTTGTTGCCATGATGGGCCGCTCTGCCGAATTGGCCGAGACGGATTTTCGGGCCTTGCTCGACCACGGAGATATCTCTCATGCGCAACGGCGTGCCATTTTTTGCGTAGATGACGGTTTCGGCAATGTCATGCGAGCGGTCGACCAAGCCGACTTCGCGCACGTTGATTTGTTGCAATCCCGCCTGAATAAAGCTTCCGCCCGCATTCGCATTGTTATTTGCGAGTTGCTGTTCGATCTGGGACAGGGTCAGTCCGTAAGCAACCAGTTTGTTGGGATCGAGGCGAACCTGGTATTCACGGGTTGGCCCGCCAAAGCTGGCCACGTCAACGACATTTGGGATGGATTTGAAATTTTTTTCAATGACCCAGTCTTCAAGGGATTTCAGCTCCATCGGGTCGTAGGCTGGATTGGTGCTATGCAATGTAAAGAAATAGATTTGGCCCACGGGACTCCAATCGGTACCCATTAACGGAGTCACGCCGGGCGGTAGCGTCACTTGACTCAAGCGCTCCAGGACGCGTTCGCGGTTCCACGCATTGTCGGATCCATCGGAGAAGACGAGCTTCACATCGGAAAGGCCGAATAGCGAAAACGAACGGAGATGCACCACGTCGGGCATGCCGTTCATTGCGATCTCGAGTGGAATTGTGACTTGCTGCTCAACCTGCTCGGCGGAGATTCCCGGCCATTGCGTGATGATGTCTGCGTAATTGTCGGCGACATCGGGATACGCCTCGATGGGCAACCGCTCGAAGGAGATGATACCGGCCGCAAAGAGGATGATCGCCAGCGCCAGTACCATCAGGCGGTTGTTGAGCGCGAAATCGACGATGCGACGAATCATTACTGTTCCACGGTGTTTTGCATTGGCAGAGCGTTAGTTACCACCTGATCGCCGGGCTTGAGGCCGGAGACGATTTCCTGCAGGTTGCCGGGGACCTGGCTTCCGGTCACGACTTCGATGCGTTTGAAATGTCCGTTACCGAGTGGCGCATAGACCCACTCGCGATCGTGCAGGTGCAGAATCGCGGTGGACGGAATGACGGCGTGGGTCTCCGCCTTCTTGCTATAGAAAGTTGCAGTGACGAACATGCCCACGCGCATCAGGCCTGGATTCGCGACTTCGATCCGCACTTTCGCGGTGCGGATATTGGGGTCGAGGATGGGGAGGATGTTATCGATTCGGCCTTTAAAAACCTGGTTGGGATATGCGTTGAGATGGATGTCAGCCAATTCGCCAACGTGAACGGCGTCAAGGTCGTTTTCGTAGACATCGCACATGATCCAGACGTAGGAAAGATCGGAGATGGTGAACGGATTGGGGCCGGAAAGCCCTAGCACGCCGGCTGCATTTGTGACCTGCTGATCGGTAATCACGCCGGAGATGGGCGCGACCACATCGACGATTGCGGAAGGATGGTCTTTATCGACGCCGAGAAGTCGTAGCTGCTCCAGTGCGGCGTTCAGATCTGCGGTGGCATCCTGTTCGGCCGTTTCTGCGGTTTCGAGGGCACTCTTGGCGATGGCTCCCTTGTCATAAAGAAGCTGCGCGCGTTGTAGCTGTACGTGGGCCAGACGCTCATCGTTGACCGCCTTGAGGTAGGTCTGATAGGCGCCGGAGACGTCATTGCTCTGGACACGCAGCAGCAGCTGGCCTTTCTTAACGACATCGCCGAGTTTGGCTTTGAGTTCGACCACGCGCCCGGCGGCTAGCGACACGACTGGCACGGCGCGGGCAATATCAGGCTGGACTACACCGGTCACGTTCAAGTTGGGTGCAGCTTTGTATGCAATGGCGGTGACTAATGGGAACTGCTCAGGGTGATCGACCTGAAAATTGGTGGGGTCGAAATCCGGCACGACTTCGGCTTTGGGCGGAGCTTCGGCTTGCGGATTGGCTTTGCTCTCGTTGCAACTCACCAGCAGCAAAGTCAACGCGAGCCACAATACGGTAGACCAGAGCGGGCGAAGTTTGGCGAGAGTTTTCATGGGATCACCTCCCGCCCGACTGCCATATTCAATTGTGCGGCAGCGATTAAGTAAGAGCCGACCAGATTGACGTAGTTCAATTGCACGCTGCGGTAGTCCGCCTCTGCATTGAGAAAGTCCAGAAGGGACGCGCCTCCATTTCGATAGGAGAAGAAGATTGTGTCGCGTACCCGGACAGATTGCTGGAGGTACTTTGCCTTGTATGGCCGCAGCAGATTCAGCGTGCTATTCACCGTCGCATAGCCGGAATCGACATCACTCAGAACGGCTGCCTGCGTGGCATCCCGCAACCGTTGACTGCGTGTGATGTCGAGCTGAGTGCGCAATTTTTCGCCTTGATTGCGGTCGAAGATACGAAGCGGAATGCTCACGCTGACACCCAGCGTGTCGGTGGCGACCGGGTTGTTAGTGGACGCATTATGCGTGTACCAGGCGGAAAGCGTCGGATCAGTAGAGCCATTCGCGAACGCAAGTTTGCGGTCTGTTTCAGCCTTGTCGATGGCCTCCATGGTGGCCTTCAAGTCAGGGCGGGAATCAAAAGCCATCTTTCTCAGATCATCTTGTGGCAGTAGTTGATCGCCGAACTCGTACGCACCGGAAACGTCGAACTGCTCAATAGGAGTTCGGTCATTTAATAACGTAAGCAGTTGGATCTTGGCGGTGCGCAGGTTGACTTCAGCGGTTTGCAGGTCGGATTCGTACTGCACGCGTTGGAGCTCCAGGCGATCGAGGTCAATTTGTGCAATGTCGCCGCCGTCGAAGCGATCTCGGCTGATCTGCAGGATATGGGCGTAATAGGCGAGATTATCCTTGGCCAACTGCAGCACAGCTTTTGCTTGTAAAGTCGAGACAAACGCACTACGCAAATTGAATAGCAATGTACGATCAAGGTCCTCGTGGCTGTATTGGGCGACCAGGGTGGCTTTCTTTGCGCTTTCAAGACGGAGTTGTCGTTTGTGTCGGCGCTCAATGAGGTAGCTGATGCCGGGCGACTCAAAAGTTCCGGCGAATGGCTGCCACACACCATGATTTGGGGCGATTTGGGTTCCATCCACTGTCAGGTTGAAGGTGGGATTAGGACGCAGGTAGGCGGTGATCTCTTCGGCCCTGGATTCCTCGACACTGAGCTGATCGGCGAGCAAGGTTGGGTTACTGGCTTCAAACCGGCTCCGTACCTGCTCCCACGTCAGCGTTTGTTGTGCCAAGGCGCGCTGCGAATAACTGAACAAAAACAGAGCGGAATAAAGCCAAAGCGTTTTTTGCATTCATCACTCCCTAGTACCGGACCGTCGACGGCAATCTAGCCGTAGCAAGAGCGCAACGGACTACGAGCTATTGCCTATCTTTGAAGGATTCGCTCGCGGAGACGGAAAGGCGAGCTAACTCGAGCAGAATGCTGAGGGGCGGCCCGCGCGAAACTTTGTCGCGGATGGGCGCGGGAGCCGGGAGGCGAAGAGATGCAATACAAACCAAGCCGCAGGGTTCATCGCAGAAAGGGGAGACGCTAGCGGTCGGGGAGAGAATAGTGCCCGTATGCGTCCAAGTTCTTGCGGCGGAGTGTCTCAGTTGCCGATTGGAGAAGCTGGACTCCTCCATCTCGGGACGCATCGCGTTGAGATCGTCGGTGGCAGAGACGACCGGAAAAAGGACAATCAGGGCGCATCCGAGAAGCAAAAATGGGCGGTAACGTCCAAAGAATTGCTGGGGCCGCGCATAGGCCGGCTTGCGCAGCCAGATCCAGATAGCCGGCACGGCAAGTGCCAGCCAAAGAATGTTGAGCAGCAACTCCATTTTTGCAGGCTATAACTATAACAAAACTAATTGGCAACCGAACCGATCGCTGTTGCAATAAGGTTACGTGCCAAGCACGACCACTACTGATTGCGCGAAGTGTAACTGGACACCACACTGGAGATCAATCCCGAACACGTCGCGGAAGTTACGGAAGATAAGGGCGCAAGGGGTAGTACCAATTTGTAAAAAAAGGGCCGCCCGGGTTAATTCTCGGGCATTCTGCGTATATCATGACAGCTGTTGACCGGCATCTAAGCGCCGGTGGTCGTGCCATGCGTATTTGGTCTCTGCTTCCCGTTCTCCTGTCCTTGTGGTTTTCACTGCCAGTGTCCGCTCAGGTGCGAGGCAATCGCGGTTCCGGAGCGATGCCTGGCACGAACACAACGATACCGTCAGAAAACGGCTCGGCGACATCATTTCCCGTGGCGGCGTTCCTTTCTGGAAAGATAGCGCTCGATGATGGGAGCAGGCTGAGCGATCCGGCAGCGATTCAGCTTATTTGTCGCGGACAGCGTCACACCGCCGGCTATACCGATCTGCGTGGCTCGTTCAGCTTTCAGTTTGGCGATACGAGGTCTACTACCGTGGCGGACACCAGTGACGCCAGTTCCACCATTATGACCCGCAGCGACAGCATGCAGGACGAACGCGACTGGCGCGATTGTGAGCTGCAGGCGGTTCTGGCGGGATATTCGTCACCCGTGATTGAACTTGCCAGTCGAATGAGCAGGCTGGAGAGCGTGGATCTGGGGACGATCACGCTGCACCGGCTGGAGCATGTTGAGGGTACGAGCATCAGTGTCACGAGCATGCTAGCTCCCAAGCCTGCCAAGAAGGCACTCGAAAAAGCGCGTGAGGAGGAGAAAAAAGGAAAGTGGGAGCAGGCGCAGAAATCGTTGGAGAAGGCAGTTGAGATCTATCCGAAATACGCTGTCGCATGGACAGAGCTGGGGATGGTGCAGATCAAGCAGAATGAGACGGAATCGGCGAAAAAATCGTTTGAACAATCTGTGGCCGCGGACTCGAAGTACGTGAGTGCTTATGACGGCTTGGCGCAACTGGCGTATCGCGGAAATCGCTGGTCCGAGGTGGTGGAAACTACCGACAAGCTGATTAGTTTGAACCCGGTAAATTTTCCTTACGCTTATTTTCTGAATGGAGCAGCCAACTATCAGCTGGGGAATTTTGACGTCGCAGAGAAGAACACCCGGCAAGGCCTTAGGGTGGATGACGCGCATCAGGCCCCGAAGCTGCAATATCTGTTGGGAATGCTCCTTGCTCGGAAAGGCGAGTACCAGGAAGCCTCCGAGCACATACAGCAGTATCTCAACGTCACCAAGGATCCGGCAGAAATTGAGGAAGCAAAAAAACTCTTGAGCGAGATTGATCGGGTATCTGCGAAGCCGAATTCGGCGGCGGTGCAGGAGAAAAGGTGACTGTCGGAGAGGCCGTTGTTACTAGCGACCTGGCGTGGACTCAAGAAAAGCAGATTCCTCGCACGCCCTCACCGCTGGCGCGGCTTGGCACGGCGCGGAATGACAAGGTCAGGGCGGGCTTCCGGGCAGGCTACCTGCCGTTCCAGAGTTGTGAAACTGCGAATAAGACCATACTAATCGCGGCGGCGACACCGAAGGGAATCTTAGACGATTCCGGGTTGTCCAATGAGACCTCCTTTCCCGGAATGTGCAGAGTCATCATGGCGGCGAGCATGCGTCCGATGTTGCGGGCGGTCTGAACAAAGCGGCGTTTCCAAATCACGACAATCAAAGCCATCAGGCCAGCGATAAGAACCGTTACAAACAGCAAAGTAATCAGATTGTGTGGGCCCAGAAAAGCGCCCAGAGCACCGATCAACTTCCAATCGCCAGCACCGAGACTGCGCAGCAACACAAAGGGGAAGAGAATCAGTAGACCGAGTCCAGCGCCGAGCAGCGAATACTTCGCGCCTGTCCAGCCAAGAGCAACAGAATTGAGTGCGATTCCCAGGAAGAAGGAAGGAACCGTGAGCCAGTTGGGAATGCGGCGCCAGCGATAATCGGTGTATCCGGCGATTGCGCCGACAGCTGCAGGCAAAATCCAGAGTACGCGAGGGATTACAAGCAAGGTGGTGTGATGGGGGTTAATGCGCGGATTCTAAAAGTTCGAGGGTAACCCGTCAATGCCAAGCTGAGACTACGGTTCAGGTTCAGTCGATAAGGAAGCGAGTCAAACGCGCGATTCATGTATCGCAGAAAGCGCGATACTTCGCGCGACTCGCCCAGATCCCTCCCTGCGCAAAAGAGGCTTGGTCGGGATGACAACTCACCTCCTTTCGCCCGCATAATGAAAAGGCCCGGAAACCCGGGCCTTTGGCATAAGCAGAAAAACTAGCGACTTAAGGCGTGAGAATTGGTGCGTTCTGCCACGACACGGCGAGCATTTTCGGCGAGCTGCTTGGCTTCGGGCATGAGATCAAGGGCTTTCAGCACCAAAGGATCAGCTTCCTCTTTGACCTTTAAGCCTTCATTCTGACCGAAGGCGTCGATGAAGATTTCGCTCTTGATGTTGGCGCGCACCCAATCATTGTTCTCGATCAGATCAGCTTCACTGAAAGGAATCTTCTCCTCGTCGAGGAACTTGCGAAAATCGTTCATGGTCACATCATCGACTTCGAATTTTTCTGTCGGATGATGGGTGACAACATAGCGCTTGGCAAAGTTGAAGAAGGCGTAGTGTGCCAGGAGTTCATCCTGAAAGCGGTTACTCTTCACCGGTGGAATTTCTTTATCCGGTGTGATACCGCCACCACCGTAAACGGTGCGGCCGCTATCGGTCAGCTTCACTTCGCGGTTCGCGGTGTTATCGGATTCGCGCTCGAAATAATAGTCATAGAGCGAGATGTTGGAATAATCGCGCTGAATCAGACGACCACTTGGCGTGTAGTACTTTGCGGTCGTGAGAGCGAGGCCGGTATTTTCCGCCAGCGGATAAACCGTTTGTACTAGGCCCTTACCGAACGTGGTTTCGCCGATGATCAAGCCGCGGTCATGGTCTTGAATGGCTCCTGCAACGATTTCTGCGGCGGATGCTGTGCCGCGATTGACCAATACTACTAACGGATAGTCCTTGCCGCCGTTGCCATGAGTTGCGACATAACGTTTCTCGGGCGAGTTGCGTCCGTGATGGGAAACGATCAGCTGGCCCTTGTGGAGGAACTTGTCGGCCACGCCGACACCTTCACTAAGCAGTCCGCCTGGGTTGCCGCGCAGGTCGAGGACCAATCCTTTGAGATCGCCCATTTCATCAAGCGCCTTCTGAACTTCGGCTTCGGTGGTCTCATTGAAGCCGCTAACGTGCATGTAGCCGATGCCCGGGCGAACCATAAAATGGAGATCGACGCTGTAACGGGGGATCTCGTCGCGAACCACGGCGAATTCCAGCGGCTTGTCTAAGCCTTCCCGGAGGATGGTGATGTGGACGGTGGTGCCCTTGGGACCCTTGAGCAGATCGGCGACATCGCTGGTGCTCATGTTGTCGGTGGATTTGCCGTCTACGGCGACGATGATGTCTCCAGGCCGGATGCCCGCACGATAGGCGGGTGTGCCCACAAACGGCGCAATCACGATCACTTTATTATTGCGCGGTCCGACGGTCATGCCGACGCCGTAATACTTGCCACGCTGATCTTCACGAAGAAGCGAATAGGCTTTGGGATCGAAGAAGTTGGAATGCGGGTCGAGCACGTGCAGCATGCCGGGAATCGCGCCGTTATAGATGGCTTTATCGGCGTTCACCGGTTCGGCATAGTTTTGTTCGATGATGTTGTACACCTCGGTGAATTGCCGCAGACTGTCGCGCAC
>Ga0187779_10002729_pt1 | contig 10766 bp, 8 predicted proteins | sample 1015_Q2_SP10_10__FD_132435 | JGI IMG/M metagenome (GOLD analysis project Ga0187779, IMG submission 132435) | Tropical peat soil microbial communities from peatlands in Department of Meta, Colombia - 1015_Q2_SP10_10_MG | ecosystem: Environmental > Terrestrial > Soil > Wetlands > Peat | place...
ACAGCGGTTCGGCATCGATTTTGTAGCGTCGCCGCGTCATGCAGATGTTCTGCTCGTTTCCGGTCCGGTGTCCCGCCAAATGGTACTCGCTCTTAAGCGGACATATATCGCGACGCCATTGCCAAGGCTCGTCGTGGCCTGCGGCGATTGTGCGCACGACGGCGGCATATATCGGGATAGCTATGCGGTCACGAATGGATTGGCAAACGTTATACCCGTGGATTGCTATATTCCGGGATGTCCGCCGACGCCGATTTCGATTTTATTGGGACTTATGCGGCTTATCGATCAGTGCGTGAAATAAACGGAAACTGAATTTCAGACGGTATAAAAAGAGCCGATACATTTCAAGGTAAGATGCAGGGATATTCAGGGAAGGAGGGAAATGGATCTTTCACCGATCAGCATTATATCCTCATCTTTCGCAGCACTTTTGCTTCTGCTGGCGTTAACACCGATCTTTCGTCTGAACCAGCATCTCCTAATCACGATCGGTTTTTCCCTCACGAGCTTCGCATCGTTCCTCGCTGCGAGCGCGGGGATCTGGACGGTCGCTAGTGCGGCTACGTATCAAGTTATCCTTCCCTTCGGCCTGCCCGATCTCCCTTTTCATCTGAGGCTCGATCTGTTGTCCGGTTTTTTTCTCGCGGTTATAGGCCTGCTTTCTTTATTTGTGTCCCTTTATTCACTGGGGTATGTGAAGGGCTTTCTGGGACACCGCTCCGTGACGAATCTGGTGGTTTTCTATGCTCTTTTCCTCGCAGGCATGTGCCTGGTGGTCCTTGCCGATGATGCATTTTTCTTCATGATAGCCTGGGAGATGATGGCGGCGGCATCGTACTTTCTTGTCCTCTTCGAGGACGAACGGATAGAGAACAGAAGGGCTGCATTCCTCTATCTTGTCGTTGCCCATGTGGGTGCTATTGCCATCCTTTTGTCATTTGGTATCATGGCAGGGCTCACGACGGGCTTCTCAGGTTTTCAAAGCTATACGTTCGACGCGATGCGCGAGGCCGAACTTCCCGCCGGGCTGGCGACCGCGGCCTTTCTCCTCGCATTCCTCGGGTTTGCTGCTAAAGCTGGTGTGATTCCGCTTCACATCTGGCTGCCCGAGGCTCATCCTGTGGCTCCTTCTAATGTTTCTGCCCTCATGAGCGGCGTGATGCTCAAAACCGCAATTTATGGCATTATTCGCGTCGTCTTCGACCTGATCGGCGATTTTCCATGGTGGTGGGGTGCAATCGTGCTGGTCTTCGGCCTGGTGTCGGCTGTCATGGGTGTCCTCTACGCCCTGATGCAGCATGACCTGAAACGGCTGCTCGCGTATCATTCCGTCGAGAACATCGGCATCATCCTCATCGGAATTGGGCTGGCGATGATCTTCACGTCATTCGACATGTCTCTTTTGGCGGCATTGGCCCTGCTTGCAGGTTTGTATCACACCCTCAACCACGCGATGTTCAAAGGCCTCCTCTTCATGGGAGCAGGCTCAGTGCTCCATGCAACCCATGAACGCAACATGGAAGAGATGGGAGGCCTCATCAAGTTCATGCCTTGGACGGCGGTCCTGTTTCTCATCGGGTGCGTCTCGATCTCCGCATTGCCGCCATTTAACGGGTTCGTATCGGAATGGCTCACCTATCAGGCGTTCCTGCTTTCTCCCGGGCTCCCCAGCCCGCTCCTGAACCTGCTCATTCCGCTGGGAGCAGCACTTTTGGCCCTGACAAGCGCATTAGCGGCTGCATGCTTTGTGAAAGCCTTCGGCGTCACCTTCCTGGGACAGCCGCGAGGGCACTGCCATGGACGCATCCAGGAAGCCGGCTGGTCCATGAGGATTGGTATGCTGCTCGCTGCGCTTGCGTGCTTGGGACTCGGTGTTCTGCCCACCTACCTGATTAAATGGATGGATCCAATTGCCGAGGAACTGGTCGGCGGCACGATTGCCGCCTCCGCTTCAGGCTTCGGCTGGATGTGGCTCACACCAGTCGCGGCGGAACGTGCGTCGTACGCAGCGCCGATCGCCTTCTTGGGCATCTTGTCTATCGTAATCGTGACCTACCTACTGCTCCATACGCGTCCAGGTGCTATTCATCGTGCGCCGCTCTGGGACTGCGGGTTTGAAAAGGTCACATCTCGGATGCAGTATACAGCAACATCGTTTTCCATGCCGTTACGCAGAATTTTCGGATTTTTATTCAGCATCAAGGAACATGTCCGGCAGCTCCCTCAAGAAGCGCATCATGCCTTCCCCGAGCGGATGCACTATCATCTGCGCGTGGGTGACCGTTTTTGGATGCTCCTGTACCAACCCATCGTGGACGCCAGCTTCTGGATGTCGCGAAGGATCGGACGCATGCAACACGGCCGCATTCAGATATACCTTATTTACTCCTTTGTCACGATTCTGGTGCTTTTGATATTTTCAAAATGAACAGTATTTTTTTTTAACACAAGGTCACCATGAGAGGCGATCTCCTAACCCCGGCATGTACCCATCGGTTGACAAGAAAAGAGGCTTATTCTTATGTACACATGTTGGTCGCATCGGCTTCTTGCGTAGTTATGCGATTGAACCAAGGAGTATTTCTTGAACATTCATCCCTTATCTGTTGAAATTCTCCAGATCGCCGTTCTCCTCGTTGCTGCCCCGCTCTTCGTCGGCTGGGTAAAAATGGTAAAATGTTGGTTCCAGGGCAGAAGCGCGCCCAGCCTTTCTCAGCCGTACCGGGACATCAGAAAACTTCTAGTTAAGGACGTGACCCTTGCCGAGAACGCATCGTGGATATTCCGGTTCACGCCCTATCTCGTTTTCGGCGTCTCGGTCATGGCGGGCGGCATCATTCCCATCCTCTCCATGGACCTGCCGCTATCCGCTACGGCTGACGTCATTGCTCTCGTGGCGCTCTTTGCCATCGCGCGTTTTTTCACAGCTCTTGCGGGCATGGATATCGGCACAGCGTTTGGCGGCATGGGGTCGAGCCGCGAAATGACCATTGCGTCTCTTGCCGAGCCTGCCATGCTGATGGCCGTTTTTGCCGTGTCCCTGGTAAGTAAATCAACATCCCTGTCGCAGATGGCCTCCGTAATTTCCCAGGGACATTCACTGCTCCGACCGTCACTGGTCTTTGCGTTCCTGGCGTTTGTTCTCATTGCCCTCGCCGAGACGGGGAGGGTGCCGGTGGATAACCCGGCCACACATCTTGAACTCACCATGATTCACGAGGCGATGATCCTTGAGTATTCCGGCAGGCACCTTGCCCTCATGGAATGGGCGAGTATGATGAAGCTCTTTCTCTTTACGACCCTTGGTATTGCGTCATTCTTTCCTTGGGGGATCGCAAAGACCGACGACCTGATATCCGTCCTTTTCGCACTCTTGTTCCTCATCATGAAGCTCGGGATCGTCGGAGTAGGACTCGTATTGATCGAGACCGGCCTTGCAAAAATGCGGATTTTCCGGATTACCGAGTTCCTTGGTAGCGCATTTCTCTTTGCGACGCTCGGAATGCTGTCGTATTTTATGCTGGAATGAACTAAGAGTATGATGCATCGAAGCATGCTGAGGAAGGCAGAGGGAATCGAAAATAGATCTTGCAGAACCTGCCCGCTTCTGACTCGAATAGGAATATGAACATTGGTAGCGTTTTACGTAACCTTGAGCATGCAGTAAAGCCGATCGGCGCTTATCTGCGGTAGGTGCGGTCAAATCGTGAGCGAGGTTTCCTATGAACATGCAGATTGCTTCACAAATAAACAGTCTTCTTGCAGCCCTCATTCTCCTCACTGCGTTTGCGCTGGTTGTGCAGCGGAGAATGAATGCACTTTTGCATTTGTTCGCATGGCAGGGGTTCTTGCTTGCTGTGAGCACAGCTATCGTTGGCTACGTCGGCGGAGCTCATGATCTCTATATTTCGTCCATTCTAACACTGTCTATGAAGGTTGTTCTTCTCCCGTACATATTGCATAAGCTCATTGTGAAATTGAAGATTCACCGGGAGGTAGAAATGGTCGTCAATGTCCCTACGACCATGCTCATGGGCATTGTCCTCGTGATATTTTCCTATCATCTGACAGCCCCTATTCGGGAACTTTCGACGCTCGTGACACGCTCTACCCTGGCAGTGGCCTTGGCCACAGTAATGCTCGGTTTTCTCATGATGATTACGCGCAAGCACGCAGTCACCCAGATCATTGGGTTCCTTGCCATGGAGAACGGCCTCCTGTTCGCGGCAACCAGTGCAACCTACGGCATGCCGCTCGTCGTTGAGCTCGGCGTGGCTCTGGACCTCTTAATTGCGGCATTCATATTCGGAATGTTTTTTTTCCACATCAGGACCACATTCGACAGCCTCGATGTGGACCAGATGGCAAGACTGAAGGAAGAGGATTAAATAGTAGTGTTCTCGCAAAGGTGCACGGGACGCCAGGCATGACTCAAGATTGGAAACTGACTGTCTTCACTGTAGCGTATTCTGCGCCTCTTCAAGAGAACAGCAATTCATGAGGTCGTAATGGATCTGCTTATCCTTTTAGGCATACCCGTCGTCGCAGCTCTGGCGCTAGCCTTCATCGGTGACCGGAAATTTGCGCCCGAAGTGAACATCATGGGTTCAGCCGCAACTTTCGTGGCGGGTGTCAATCTTGCGTTCAACGTTTACAATCGCGGACCAATCCTTGCAGGAAACGATTTCTTCTTCGTCGATGCGTTCAGCGTCTACCTGACAGTCCTCACAGCATTTGTTTCCATGACCACCGCCATGTTCAGCAGGCGGTACATGCGACGTGAACGCGAGCACGGCAGCGTAGGCCATAAGAGAATGCGCTTCTACCACGCTATGTTCCAGCTCTTTATCTTTGCCATGCTGCTCTGCCTCCTTACCAATAACGTGGGCGTACTCTGGATCGCCATGGAGTTGGCAACACTGTCCACGGTCTTGCTCGTATCCCTCTATCGCACCCCTGCTGCGATTGAAGCGGCATGGAAATATTTTATCCTCTGCGGCGTGGGCATAGCGCTGGCGCTCTTCGGGACGGTACTCCTGTACTTTGCCGCGGAAAAAGTACTTGGTCAAGGCGGCGCCGCATTGCATTGGACAAATCTCGCCAAGGTGAGCGACCAGTTGGAGCCTACCATCCTGTCCCTGGCCTTTGTGTTTCTCATGGTGGGATATGGTACCAAGGTAGGCCTCGTGCCGATCCATAACTGGCTGCCGGATGCGCATAGTGAAGGCCCCACACCAATCTCTGCCGTACTCTCGGGACTTCTGCTGAATATTGCCCTCTATGCGCTGGTGCGGTGCAAAGTCCTCGTGGATGGCTCGACCGGGACACACCATTCGGGTTATATCATGATGGGTTTCGGCATCGTCTCAATTATCGTTGCTTCGTTTTCTCTCCTGCGGCAAAAAGATATTAAACGTCTTTTCGCCTATTCATCCATCGAACACATGGGAATCGCCACCTTTGCCTTCGGTTTGGGTGGACCCGTGGCAACCTTCGGCGCTCTTTTGCATATGCTGGTCCATAGTCTGACTAAATCCTCCATATTCTTTACCGTGGGTCATGCTTCGCAAATGCACCGGACGCAAGAGATGGAGAGGATCAAGGGGCTCATCCGGGGCAACCCCCTGGTGGGATGGGGACTGGCGCTCGGGGTCATGGCAATTGTAGGCATGCCTCCTTTCGGCGTATTCACGAGTGAATTCCTGATCCTTACGGCAACGATCAAGGATGCACCGTGGTTTGCGCCCTTTCTCCTGCTCGGCCTTGGCGTTTCGTTTGCCGCTTTGTTCAGGAGGATGCAGCCCATGGTGTCGGGAGAGCTGCCACCCTATCAGCACCGCTTAAAAGCGGCGCATGTTCCTGTAATTCTCCACATGATAATTGTCCTTGTCCTTGGACTGTATATCCCGAACTTTCTGGCTGGATGGTTCCAGACAGCAGTGGGGTTATTGAAATGAGCAGAATGGAACAAATAGTAAGAGCAGCCCTCGGCCCAGATGTGACTCGGGATGATTCGCTGTTTCCTGCGTCGATACCGATGCTGGTCGTCCCGCGGGTTCGGTTTGCCGAAGCTGCGAAGGCGCTGAAGAAAGAATACGCGCTGCTCGCCGCAGAGTGGGCTACGGATGAAACTCACTTCGACAGAGGGTTTGGGATTTACGCCTGTTTTCGTCAGGAAATGGAATATCTCATTGTAAAAACATATGCTCCGACAAGCGATCCGACCTTTCCCAGCCTCACGAAAAAATTCGTCCCCGCCTACCGGTTTGAGCGGCAGATGAAAAGTCTTATGGGAGTGACCCCAATCGGCAATCCCGACACTCGCCCCTGGATCAAACACGAAGACTGGCCGGAGGAGGCATGGCCGCTTAGAAAGTACTTTGACCCTTCAAAGCCAATGCCAAGGGTATTTGGCGAATATCGCTGGATACGGGCAGAAGGCGAGGGAGTCTATGAAATCCCCGTGGGGCCGGTGCATGCGGGTATCATCGAACCTGGACATTTCCGTTTTCAGGCTGTGGGAGAAGACGTCATCAATCTGGAAGAGAAACTGGGTTATGTGCACAAGGGAATCGAGAAGCGGTTCGAGACCCTGTCCTGGAACGACGGATCGCGGCTAGCAGGAAGGGTTTCCGGCGACTCGACGGTAGCCCATTGCCTGACCTATTGCCGTGCAGTAGAGGAGATCAGCCAGTGTGTGCCTCCTGACCGCGCGCTCTGGCTCCGTGCGCTCTTCCTCGAGCGGGAGCGGATAGTGAACCACCTGGGCGATCTGGGAGCAATATGTAATGACGTGGCTTTTGCGATCCTGTTGTATCAATTCCACCGACTCAAAGAAATGCTAATCCGGACGAATTTGCAACTGTTCGGCCACCGGTTCTTGATGGACAGGATTGTGCCTGGCGGTACGATGGTTGACCTCGATGCCGAAGGCGTAAGAAAGATCCTTGCCGAAATGGACTGGCTCGTAAATGAATTTGAGAGACTTGTGATCATCTATGATGAAAATTCTTCCGTCGAGGACAGGGTTCGGGATACGGGCATCCTCACCCCCGAAAAGGCAAGAAACCTCGGCATGGTGGGGTTCGTGGCCAGAGCGAGCGGTCTGAATCTTGACTGTAGGATTCATCATCCCTTCCCGCCCTATGACCTCATCAAGGTGAATGCGCCAGTGCTGATCTCAGGTGATGTCCATGCAAGGGCATGGGTGAGGGTAGAGGAAATCAGGGATTCCATCCGTATCATCCGAGAGATCCTGGACACGCTGCCTACGGGAACTACCGCAGTCCCGATGGGAGTTCCGATGCAGGACAAGGCCGGGTTCGCAGCTGTCGAAGGGTGGCGCGGTGAAATTCTCTACTGGGTGCAATCCGGCAGCAAAGGGGAAATAAACCGATGTATGGTCCGGGACCCGTCAAGCTTGAATTGGTTGGGGCTGGAACAATGCATTCATGGAAATATTGTGCCCGATTTTCCGGTGTGCAACAAGAGCTTTAACCAGTCTTATTCAGGGAATGACCTGTGAAGCGGATTTATCATGGATGGTCATGCACGAGTGGATCTGAAGCTTGCTATTTCATCTTTGGAACCTCGTGGAACGTTAGGATTGCAATGAAAAATCACTGTACTGTCGCCTGCAGTTCATCCCAACAGTCGCATCATCAGCGCGACAGAAACTCGTATAGGACCCTATCCGTGGATGACATAAGTGGCAATCTTCGGGGTGCACTATGATAAGAATCCTCAAACAGATATTTCATACAGGAATCGTAACCGAGCGGATTCCTCCTATTGCCGATCCGGAAATCGAGAACATCAGGGTCCAACTCGAAGAAGTCATCAAACGGCGCTTCCGGGGCAGTCTCTCAATTCGTCAAGTGGACGCCGGATCGTGCAATGCTTGTGAGCTCGAGATTCATGCAATCAACAATCCCATTTACAATTGCGAGCGATTCGGCATACATTTTACCGCATCGCCACGGTTTGCAGATATGCTGCTGGTAACTGGTCCAGTATCCCGTAACATGGAGATCGCGCTTAAGAGGACCTACAATGCCACACCCCAGCCTAAACTGGTGGTCGCTCTCGGAGATTGCGGATGCACCGGCGGCATATTTGGTGAGAGCTACGCGTCTTTGGGCGGTATTGATAAAGTGGTCCCCGTTGATGCATATATACCCGGGTGTCCGCCCACCCCCACGTCCATTCTTCAAGGCATTCTTAAGGCCATCGCAAAGTAAGAATTGTCGTTGTTTACCCTGTCTGCTCGCTGCTCTCCGAGAGGACGTCTGCGTTCCCCATGCAATACGTTCATACAATCATCATCGATTGTTGATATTCTTTACAACATGAATCAGGCTGGAGAACCTCATTCTCGATAGTAATGACTTCGGCGCGAAACCGTACTTTGCAACACTGCCTCCTGAAGCGAATCCGGGTACTATTCTGAAGCCATGCATTGACGGGCATAAACGCCTCGAAGGTGCATTCCAGAAGATCCTGATGAGCTATAATTAAATCAAACATTCTGTGGTGAGATACCGTCCACTTTGGTGTCTGGACCCCGTCAGCCTTTTTCTGAGAGGAGAAATGCATGGAACCTGAGACAAAACCTGTTCCGGGAAAGCTCGTCGTATTTCTCATCGGGCAGACCGAGATTAATTTCGAAGCCACTGAAGTCGTCGAGATCAAGGCAGTAAAAAGTGCTCCAAGTTATCCCGATGTGATCCCTAAGCAGAAAATCATCAAGCAAGAAAGACGCCCCATCGATGGCATCGAAGTCGGTTTCCTGGTCAAGACCTATTTACCCGACGTGGTCGTAGCCGAAGCAATGCTGGACATGGACGACATTCTCGGCGATGCGACCTTGGACGTCAAGCGGGCGCTTATCATCGAATGCAGGAAAATACTGAGAGAGTTCACATGTAATCAGGATTATGATGAGGAATACAGCGTCTACTGCATCTCCGGCTACAGCGGCGATCCGGAGGTATATTTGTCCATGTACGGCGAAAGGATTGCGGAGTTCCTCAAAAATGAGCGGATGCCGCTCGATGAAGAAGAAGTCCAGGCAACGCTGTCATCGTACCTGAAGTACAGTAAGGACGACCTTACGGTCGTGGACTGGGATGGCGCGTTCATCTTCGATTCCACCGGAGACTTCGACAGCAACATTGAGCTATTCGAAATCGCCAACCTGCAGCTCTTGAAATCACGCATGCTTGACGACGATCTCGACGAACGCCTGGAAAAGACACTCCGGCTGATCGGTGCAACGAAGAAACGGCTGCCAATCATCCGCTCGGGTGAAGTCAGGAAGGTTGTTAAGGAAATAATCGAAACTCGTACCCAATCCATCCTGGAATCGGAAGCGGTGGAACGAAACATTAAACTGATCGGTGATTGGTATTCGGCTAAGCTCTATACCCTCATTGCTAAAAAATTCCACCTCGATAGCTGGAAGGCCACCATCAAGGAAAAGCTCGATACGCTCGAAGATGTCTACACCATGGCAACGGAAAATTTCAGCGTATCCTACAGGGCTACGTTGGAGTTCGTCATCTTGGCAGGCTGGTTCGTGCTGCTCCTCCTCTATGTCGCCGAGTTCCTCTTTACGAAGAAGTGACTGCCGTCTTCTTTGACTCCGCGTTTTACATCCCGCCGTTGTTTTGTTGCGAATTTCGCCTCCTTTTCAAGAAAAGTGTCTTCGGGGCATTTTTGCACATACCAACGATCACGCGAGCGCTCAAGAAAAGCAAAAAAAGCTTGCGATACCGAATACAACGGTCCTGGATGGATGCGCCACGTTCCTGTGCGACTCGCGCTGCCGGAAGGAAGCGCCTGCCTCACGTGACGATGTTGTGTAGACCGTGGTTCACAACAGGCCTATACAGCTTCAGGAACTGGGCAAGCGGTGAGGCTATTCTCGTCCCGCTTGAAGAAATGGCAAGCTGGCCATCGCACTGAACAGATGGCCCTTGCTGCAAAGACCCTGGTGGCTATGCCAATGACCCATCCGAAAGCCGTCTGGAGGGGCCGCGATCAGTGTGAGCTTATTTGGGTTGTGCTGAGAAAAATCAGGACGTTTAGACTTCGATGAATCCCAGAGTTATGAGAGACCTTTCTGCAAAGCCTCTAAGCCTTTGAAATAAAAAGGATTGTTAATTACAATCTCAATAAACATTCCATCACGAGAGGCCGAGTTTTTTCCTGAGTGTCAATCTGTTGATTCCGAGCAACCGAGCGGCCTCAGACTGATTCTCTCTGGTATGAGACAGAAGATACGCTAATATATGTCGATCCACTTCCCTGTGGACCTTGTCGTAGATGTTTTTCACCTGATGATCAAGAGCTTTTTTTACAAAGGGGACGAGTACGGCAGCAAGGGCGTCAGAATCATCTGCTCGAGGCCTTGCTGTCGAGTGCATGCCCAAATCACGAAGTTCGTGCGTCGTCAGGAAATCCGTTTTGCACAGGGCGATTGCTGAGCGGAGGGTGTTTTCCAGTTCGCGTATGTTGCCCGGCCAGTCATAGGAGAGAAGCCGATCCATGAATGCTCTCGTTACGCCCTTGATCGGCTTCTGCGCCGTATGAGCATGGCGGTAGAAGAGGCACTGGACGAGCGGTGCGATGTCCTTTTTGCGTTCGCGGAGCGGCGGTACGTGGATAGAAGCAACGCGAAGCCGATGATAGAGATCCTCCCTGAACTTACCTTCGCGGACCATATTGGCAAGGTCGCGGTTCGTTGCGGATATCACGCGAAC
>Ga0187779_10002730_pt1 | contig 10763 bp, 6 predicted proteins | sample 1015_Q2_SP10_10__FD_132435 | JGI IMG/M metagenome (GOLD analysis project Ga0187779, IMG submission 132435) | Tropical peat soil microbial communities from peatlands in Department of Meta, Colombia - 1015_Q2_SP10_10_MG | ecosystem: Environmental > Terrestrial > Soil > Wetlands > Peat | place...
CGACCTGCAAAAAGTCGCGCCTGCTACACCTGCTGGGTCTCATAAGATTACCTCTGGAGTTCGAATGCACAGGCGGTGTCAGGTTAGGTTTATCTCCCCGAACTACGACGGTGTACGGCAAGGGGCAAATGATTGTTTCCGGGGCGAGGAGCAAGAGACGCCATTCACCTCAAAAAAGGAAAAAATCTGTCAACCAGACGACATTTCCCTCACCCGGCGAGAGAGGGACGGCGCGCCACTCTCGCGAGCATCTCCCTACTGAGAAAAGAGCCGCCTAAATCCAGGGTACGGCTTGAGCGGGATGAGCTCGAACCGAATCAGGTGAGAGGCCACCAGCGGAAGGCGCTGGATGTACGCATCCGCGGAAGCGACATCGGGGGCTTCCAGAATGATCACCGCGGCGTTCCGGTCGGCCCGGAAGTAAATCTCGCGAATCACGCCCGACTGCTCGAGATCCCACACCGCCTGGGCTTCCGCCTTGAGTTGAACGGCCGTTGGGTCAGCTCCGCTTAGCTCATGCTCAAGTGCCAGAATTTTCACAATTCACCTGCATCATTGGAAGATTCAACCAGGCGGAACGACATGATTTTTACTTCCGCTTGACTCTACCTGATCTGGAATATGACCGTAAACTCTTTCCGCACGTGGATCGCGGGGAGCCTCTGATATGCTTGCAGAAGCGCATCAACGACAAGAGTCTTGGGCGGTGCTTCCCACCAATGCGCGTTTCCCAGGTCATGATGCGTAAAGGGCAGTCCTTGCCACAGAGGGACTCCTGAGGGGGTTCTATACTGAGAAGTTTTCTCAAAGACGACGGAAGTATCGACCCCGAGCGTAAGGATTTGCCCCTGGAGGACCTGATAAGAATTAATGACGTCGGGATAGCCGGCAATGACCGTTGAGACTGCCTGGGGCTCATCTTCGAGATACATGCTGACCGTTGCCTGAAGAAGCGCGGTATCCTGTAGGACGTCACTATAGATATTCTCGACCTGCATGATCAGTTCGCCGGAACTCCCAAAGAGGCTGCTGTCTGTGGCGTTAAACCGGATCGTCGTCGTAAGAAGACTGACGTCGCCGCGGAGGACAACCTGCGGTTCCTCGCGCGGCGGGAGAGATTCCTGGCAGCCGCCCAACAACGCGACGAGGAGCGTGATCCCTACCTGCACCCAGTGTCGCTGGCGGCGCCTAGAAAGAGAGCTGCAACCCGACATGGGTTCTCCTTCCGATAAAATATCCCGAGGGGTCGTTGAGCTCCCCACCGATCCGTCCATTCGAATCCATCCAGGCAACGTTGTGGGCGTCCGTGAGGTTTCGTACGTCCGCATAAAGTGTAAGGAGCGCGCCTGGCCACCAGGAGAGTGCAAAATGTTTTTGTGCCTTTACATCGACATTGAAGTAGGAAGGCATACGTCCATTGTTCGGGGAAAAGAGGCTGCTGTCGATGGCGGCGTACGGATTGGCAATCGGATAGCTGGTGTACGGCCGCCCGGAATGCCATTGAACGACAAGGTTGACGTCGAGTTGTTCTTTTATGCTGAAGGTGGAGATCAGCTTGAGCGTGTGATGCTGGTCCCAGCTTAAGGGGTACGTGCCGATCGGCGTGGGAAGTCCGTACTGCGCGCTCAGAAATCCCTGATATGGGCTCCCGCTCGTGCCGGCAGCGACCATATAGGTGTAGGAGAACTCACCTGTGATCAGCCGTCCGACCTCCCGCCCCAGCACGAGCTCGAAGCCCGAAGCTTCTGCATACGGGTTGTTCACAAACTCCACGTAGCCGAGATTTCCTCCGATCCTGCTCGGACCCGCGATAAACGTCTTGGTGTCCACCTGGTTTGTCGTTTCCTTCTTGAAGTAGGTCAGGGAGGCAACCAGATCGGCCGGGAGGACATATTTAAGGCTGATCTCGAGCGACTGGGACCGCTCGGGATCCAGGTCCGGATTTCCGGTGACTGCACTGACGCCTTTGGCCAGCGCGACACGGTCAAGCCCGGTATACAGGTAGTCGAAGAGCGGGTATTGAAAGTACCAACCGAGGTTCACAAACAGGTAGCCGTGTTGGGCGACCTGCATGCCGGCCCCGAATCGCGGACTGAGTTGCTGTTTCACAGACGCAGGAACTGTCGGGGCCGCCGCGGCAGAGAAAGCCGTATCGCTCAAGGGGATGGATTCGATCGCCGGGCGGCGGGCCCGCGGGTCGAGCATGTCGTAGCGCAGGCCAAAATTCAGAAGCGCTCCCTCTTCCGGCAGGTCGATTTTGTCCTGAATATAGAGGGCTCCCGCCCAGGGGTGATACGTATACGCTGAGCTGAAATCCAGCATCGGCAAATTGGCCAGCGTCTTGCCGAAATACGTCGTCTGAGGCTCCAGCTTGAGCAAGTCGGACTGGAGGTCGTAGTAGTTGAACTCCCCTCCCATCTTCAGCATGTTTGCGCGCGCGATTTTGAGCGTGCCATCGACCTTCGCGGTTGACGTCTGCTGGGTGGACTTGAGCCACCACGCGCGCTGCCCGCTGATGATATACTGGAGATAGAAATCATACTGCCAGGGGTCGTTCACCGGAACGTCCTGTTTCGCCCCCTGTCCGATTCGGGAGTCAACGATGTAGCGGCTCAGGCTTGCGGTGTAGAAAAAATTCTCTGAGACCGTGTGCGTGAGAATCGCGGCTATTCGGTATGACGTCTTCTCCTCCGGCGGCAGCCCCCCGAGATTGTAGCGCCAGTCGAACTCGTACTCATGCGTGTCCCGGTGCGAGATGAGGACCTGGGCACCGATCTTGAGCGGAGGGCTCGGGACATAGTCGAGCTTCGCGAAAGCATTCAGGTTCTTTTCGATAGGGCTGGGGAAGAAATGCTGAAAGTCCTGCCACCAGCGCGTGTCGGTGATCAAACCGTTGACTGCGGCGAGATAGAAGAGCTGGTTTTGCGCAATAGGGCCTGTGGCCGAGAGCTCGAACTCGCTCGTCTTGCTCGTCTGGGTGACGCCGAATAGATCGTCCTTGTCCGCCCGCACGAACAACCGGTGGGTATTGCCGCCGGTTCGCGTGACCATATTGACCACCCCCGAGAGCGCATTGCCGTATTCCGGGTCGAACCCGCCCGTATAAATGCTCATCCCCACGACGGAGCTGGTGGGCAGGCTTGCGCTCAGCCCCCCGAGGATGACATCCTGGACGGGGAGTCCGTCCACGAGGTAGGTGACTTCAGTCGCCTTTCCTCCGCGGACATTTCCTTCGAGCGTTACTCCTGCCTTGAGACCGATGACTTCATTGGCATAATCGACGGGAAGAAGACGGATCTCTTCTCCGCTCACCAGATATGTGGTTCCGGTGACGTCGCGCTCGAACAGGAGCTTTTCTTGCTCCACCACCACTTCTTCCATTTCGGCGGCAGAGGGCTCGAGCTCGACGGTGATCCGCGTGCGAAGATCCGGATGGACGGCAACGTCCTTGACGATCTGCGAAGTGTATCCGATATGCGAGAACCGGAGGGTGTACTTCCCCGTGCGGATGTTTTGCAGGCTAAAGCGCCCGGTGCTATCGCTCGAGGTCCCGGACTGGATCTCCAGAACGGCGACGTGAACCTCGCTTATCGCCTCATGGGTGCGCTTGTCGCGGATGATGCCTTCGACAATGCCGTTCGTCCCGCCAAGGAGCGACGCGCTCGCGACCGCCAGGAGCAACACGGTGAAGACGGGCCGGCGGATGCAGGGCAGCCGAGGCGGATGCTTACATGAAGAACTTTTTCGCCTGATGGACGGCATCGCCGAATGATCTCATGAAGCGATCCTCCTCCGGGTCGAGCGGCCCCCGGGCGAGTGCATCGATATTCTCGTCGAGTTCCCGGGGACTTCTTGGTGCACTCAGCGCGACGTGTACGCCGGGATTTGAAAGGACAAACCGGTAGCACATCGGAGCAGTCGGCACGCGCTCGTTTGCCGGCCAACCCTTTGGCGGGCGCAGAAGATACCGCCAGCGGGTGGCCGTGTAGCTGATAACCCCCGGGTGATGCTGTGAACAGTGCGGAAACACCTCCTCTTCCGCCCCGCGGTGGGCGGCGTTATAGCGGACCATCAGAACATCCATTCCTCCCTCACGGGCAATACGCCCCGCGAACTTCCGGTTATGTCCAGACATGCCGACAAAGCGCACCTTTCCTGACTGCTTGAGCAATATGAGATCGTCGCGCAGGCGCAGCGGAAAATCCTTCTCTCTCATGACGCCAAGAAAAAGGAACAGATCGATATACTCCGTGCCAAATTGCCGGAGCCGTTTCTCCAGGCTCCGTTGCAGGTTCGTGTGCCCGAGCATGTAGTTATACGCGCCGGTCGCAACGATAAATCGCTCGCGCTGGGCTTGCAACAGAGGTCTCAGGCCGCGCACGAGTTGTCTGTCCATTCCGTAGCCGAAGAACAGATTGATTCCGCGCTCCGCGGCGTGACGGACGGTGTCTTCGCCGGGCCGGTAGCTGGCCGCGAAGCCGAGCCTGTGGACGCGTAGACCGGTCTTGCCGAGCGTTGTGTACGTGAAGTCCCCTGGCATATGCTATCCTGCTCTGTCGTGTGCTGATACGCCGAATGATCCTCTGTGCATTGCCCCTCGCTCCTCCCCTCCGGCAGGGGCGTCTTTGTTTTCCTGCCGCCTACGGTTTTCTCGTCATCCCCGCCGGCCCCTTCTCCTCCGGAGCATCGGGAGTTTTCTTCCCGTTGAGCGATCGCATAAACGTTGCTGCGAGGGCATCCATAATCCCTGTGCCTCCTCCGCCGGTAACGAGGACTTCAGGCATGAACTTCGCCTTTCCGTCAGAGAGCGCGGTGACCATGTTGACCAGGGCGGTTGGCGCCTGGCCGAGTGCTGCCACCTGTGCCTCATAGCCGCGGGCGCGCGCGAGTCCGACGGCTTCGACTTCGGCTCCCTGGGCGGTGCCCGTTTCCCGGATATACGTAGCCTCTCCCTTTGCTTCTGCGATACGCGCCTCCGCGTTGTTGGATTTGATCTTGATGCCAACCTCGGAGCGGGCCAGTTCGGCCTGCATTTCGGCTGTACCCTTCGACTGCTCCATCTTGATCCGTTCGGCCTGCGAGAGCGTCTGCTTCTGGTAGGTCTGGACCTCTTGATTGGCGATCTCTCGCTGTGTGAGGACGCTGACAAGCTCGGCGGGGAGGATGACGTCCTGGATGTAGACGCCCTTGCTTTCGACCTGATACTGATCGAGGTGTTCCTTGATATGTTGAAACGCCTGCTCCTGCACGCTCTGACGGGTCTCAATGAATGTAATGGCGGCCATGCTCTGGAGTTTGTCCCGGAAATGATTCCCCACGGCAGCCTGGAGCACTTCATTCACGAGATTTTGAATTGTCCCGACCATGGAGATGACTCGCGGGGCTTTGGTGTCGGCGACGTGGATCTGCACCTGAAGGTCGATGGAGAAAACGAACCCCTCCCTGCTCTTTGCCACGATCTGTTTCAGCTGGCGGTCCAGATTGTGCGCCTGGGAGACGGCCTCCGCCCAGTTGAGCGTCAGGATGGCCGTCGGCACGATTTCCGCCTGGTAGCAGTGCGGATTAATCGCATACTTGCCCGTTCGCAGCGGCTCCTGCCAGATGCCGCGGTGCCCGGGCCGGACGAGGGAACCGAACTTAAACTGTTCGCCGGAGGTGTCCTGTGTGGGAAGTCCAACGTAGGCCTTGATGACGGCTACTTCGCCCTGCTTGACGACCAGCATGGGCGCGATTTCGACCAGAACCAGAAACGGGTTCAGCGCATATGCGCCGTAAAGGAGCGGATCGTGCTGCAGCCCTATTCTTCCGCCCTTATCCAGGAACGCCTGGAAATCCTGGTAGTTGTTGTGCTCGCTATTCTTGTTTCCGAGCAGGACTTCGATGATATCGGAGTCTGACTTATCGCTGCCCTCGAGAACTTCGATGTCTTTGAAGTCCTGCAGTCGACTGGCGATGGCATTCGGCGGAAGCGGATCTCCCTCGAGCGTGGTGATGATGCCGATCGTGTCGACCATCTCCGCGTCGCGCCCCTGGGCGCGGGGCATGATCCGGACGAGCTCCAGCTGTTCCGGCTTGAGGCCAAAGGAGGCCGGAGTCAATCCCTCCGAACCCTTCGCCATCCCGGCAATTTCCGAGGAGATGGGAACGCCGAAGACCCCGTTCTTGGTGATGACCAGAAACCCCACCGGATGGATCGGCGCGAGAGTTCCCGGGGGAAGCACGGGCCGCTGAACGCCCTTCTGTCCTCCCCGTTCGACAAATCCTCGCAAATCGGTGAAGCTGCCAAATTCCTTTTGGTAGGCCGCCGACTTGGCCCCGATTGGCAGCGGCCGGCCGACTTGCGATATCACAACGCCGATCTCTCCCGGAGGGATCTGCACCCACGGAAACTTTTCCACGCGATAGAGGAGCACGAATTTCCATCGGAGCCCCGGCATCAGAAGGTCGGCCTGATAGCCCGCCTCGCCGTGGAGCGCAATCGGGCTGTCGTCCTTGAGACGCTTGGCGGAGAAACGCTTAATCACCAGTCCGATCTCTGTCGGGCCGATTCTGCGGATGGAGGGGAGGATGAAAAAGAAGACAACCACGCAGATAAGCAGAAGCAAAATCATTGAAGGGACCATTGAAACCTCCGATCATGGCTTGACGTCGACGGGCGGGCCCCCTCGGGAGTTTCCGGCACGGGTGAAGAGGACTGCTGGGGCAGGGGGCGGGAAAGAACAGGCGGATGAACGATGATAGCAATTCACGTGTGGAAAATCAACCGATGGTTTCCCCGGATTTTCCTCCTGCACCGGAGCGAGAGCACGCGCAGTGCAACAATTGTGAGGATTTTTCGTATACTTTCACCTGCCATTCACACCTACCGGAGTCTGAAATGCTGAAAACCCGCACCGCTCTTGTGTGCGCCCTGTTGGTGCTCTCGGGCGCACTCGCGCTGTCGCAACAAGAATCCCGTCTCTTGCGCTATCCCGCCGCGCACGGGAATCAGATTGTGTTCACCTACGCGGGCAACCTCTATACCGTATCGTCCACGGGGGGAGTCGCCCGGCGCTTGACGACCGGCACAGGCTATGAGATGTTCGCCCGATTTTCTCCCGACGGCAAGACGATCGCCTTCACGGCCCAGTATGACGGCAACACCGAAGTGTATGTCATGCCGGCCGAAGGAGGCGTGCCGCGTAGGCTGACATTCACCGCAACGCTCGGGCGCGACGACGTTTCCGACCGTATGGGACCGAACAATATCGTCATGACATGGAAAGATGACACCCACATCATTTATCGGTCGCGGACCAAGGAGTGGGACGATTTCAAGGGGCAACTGTATACGGTGTCCATCGATGGCGGACTTTCCGAGCAACTGCCGTTGCCTCGCGGAGGCTGGTGCTCCTTCTCTGCGGACGGGAGCAAGATGGCGTATAACCGCGTGTTTCGGGAGTTCCGCACGTGGAAACGCTACCGGGGAGGTCAGGCGGACGATATCTGGATTTACGATTTCGCCTCCAAAGCGACGACCGATATCACGAATAACCCGGCGCAGGATGTCTTCCCCATGTGGCGGGGGAACAAGATCTACTTCGCCTCAGACCGGGACGAGAACAAGCGATTTAACCTGTATGCCTACGATCTCTCCAGCACGCAAACTGCAAAGCTGACCGACTTCCGCGACTACGACATCAAATTCCCCTCGCTTGGCGATAATGCCATTGTCTTCGAGAACGGCGGCTATATCTATCGCTACGATCTGGCCTCCGGACAGAGTGCCAAGGTGCCCATCACGATCGAGGAGGACTTCGCCGACGGGCGCACGACGATTCACGACGTGAGCAAGGAGATTGCGAATTACGAAATAGCACCTGACGGCAACCGGGCGCTGTTCGGCGCGCGCGGGGACCTCTTTACCGTGCCCCTCAAGAACGGGAACACGCGGAACATCACCGGCACCCCGGGCGTCCACGAGCGAAATTCCAAGTGGTCGCCGGACGGCAAATCGATCGCCTATATCTCCGACCAGAGCGGCGAGGACGAGGTCTGGATGATCGCGCAGGATGGGAGCACGCCCGGCAGGCAGCTCACGCACGGGGGCGACACCTATAAGTACCAGCTGTACTGGTCTCCCGACAGCAAGAAGATTCTCTGGGCCGATAAAAAGCTGAGGCTTCAATACGTCGACGTGGAGGCCGGCTCCGTGACGCTCATCGCGCAGGCCACCGCCTGGGAATTCAGCGATTACTGCTGGTCTCCGGACAGCAAGTGGATCGCCTACGCCAAACCGGAAGAGAAACAGATGACGACACTCCAGCTCTACAGCCTGGAGGACGGCAAGACGACCGAAGTGACCGACGGGTGGTTTGATTCGTATGGGCCTGCGTTCAGCTCGGACGGCAAGTATCTGTTCTTCATCTCCAACCGGACCTTCGCCCCCACCTACGGACAGCTCGAGTGGAATCACGTGTACCGGGACCTCGCATCGATCTTTCTGGTGACGCTCGGTGCCGACACGAAGTCCCCCTTTGAGCCGAAAAGCGACGAAGTGAAGATCGGCCCGGGTGAGAAGGAGAAGACGGATCAGAAAAAGGAGTCCGAGGCGGGAGTCACGGTGAAGGTCGATCTCCGGGGTATCGGCTCGCGCATTGCGGGGCTGCCGATAAGCGGTTCCTCCTACCGCAACCTCGAGTCCGCGGGCGACAAGCTCTATTATATCCGCAACGGGAGCAAAGACGAAAAAGCGAAACTCCTCCTCTACGAGCTTGACAAGCTGAAGGAGACGGAGCTTGGTGAGATCGACGGGTTCGAGATATCGGCGAACGGGAAAAAGATGCTCATCCACCCTTCAGACGGGTATGCCATCATCGACCTGCCGACAGCGCACATCGACGCCAAGGAGCGGCTGAACCTTTCCGATATGAAAGTCACGCTCGACCACCGCGCAGAGTGGAATCAGATCTTCCGCGAGTGCTGGAGGCAGATGCGCGACTTCATGTTTGATCCGCACCTGCACGGGGTGGACTGGGAAGGGGTCCGCAAGAAATACGAAGTGCTCCTGCCGTACGTCAATCACCGGGCGGACCTCACGTATATCATCGGGGAGATGATCTCGGAGCTGAGCATCGGACACTCCTATGTCGGCGGCGGGGAATATCCCCATCCGGAACGGATCCAGACCGGGCTTCTGGGGGCGCGCATCGAGCGGGATCCCGCGTCCAAATACTACCGTATCGCCGAGATCCTCCGCGGTGAAAACTGGGACAAGACGCTCCGATCACCGTTGACGGAGATCGGCGTCCGCGCAAGCGAGGGAGACTATATCCTCGCCGTCAATGGGAAACCGACCAGCGCGATGAACGACATCTACGAGTCGCTCATCAACACGGTCGGCCACCAGGTCACGCTGCGGCTCAACCGCGAGCCGCGGGAGGAAGGGAGCCACGAAACCGTTGTCATCCCGATCGCCGACGAGCGGGAGCTTTACTACCGGAAATGGGTGGAGGGAAATATCGAAAAAGTCAGCAAGGCGACCGACGGGAAGATCGGCTATGTCCATATCCCCGACATGGGTACGCCTGGGCTGAACACGTTCGTGAAGTATTACTATCCCCAACTGCGCAAGGAGGGATTAATCGTCGATGTGCGCGGAAACGGCGGCGGAAACGTCTCGCCGCAGATCATCGAACGCTTGCGCCGGGAAATGGTCATGATCGACATTGCCCGCAACACGGCGCCGAGCCCCGATCCGGACGGCTTGGTCCTGGGACCCAAGGTGATGCTCATCGACGAGTTCTCAGCATCCGACGGGGACCTGGTCGCCTACCGTTTTAAGAAATACAAGCTCGGCGAGGTGATCGGGAAACGCACATGGGGGGGCGTGGTCGGGATCCGTGGATCGCTCCCCTTGCTTGACGGCGGATTCCTGAACAAGCCCGAATTCTCGCGATATGACGTCCAAGGGAAGGACTGGATCATCGAGGGAAGGGGGGTCGAACCGGACATCACCATCGACAACGATCCCGCAAAAGAGTACGCGGGAATGGACGAGCAGCTCAACAAGGCGATCGAAGTGATCAAGGATGAGCTTCAGAAGCATCCCGTGTCGCTTCCGCCCCCGCCGCCCTACCCCGACAAGAGCAAGTAAGGTCTCCTCTACGACGAGAGCCCCGGAGGTCATCCGGGGCTCTCGCATTTTTTCTCACCTGCACTTTAAGGAGCGGAAGGCGCTTCGGTCACGGCGTCCGCAGGGAGAGGTACTGCTCCTGCGTGATAATTGCGAGTGAACCGACGCCGAGAATCAATCCGGCAAGGATAACCAGGACGTTCACGATCGGGATGAAGAGCAGGACGTCCACGATGAGCAGGCCGAGCGCGATGGTGCCAAAGAGCTCCCACCCGCGCTTTCCGTCGAATCGCATCAGACGGAAACCCAGCGCCACGCCCAGGCTGAGCTGCGAAAGATAGAGCAGCCACAGATAGTATCCCATCACGAACATTGCGAGCGGCACTCCGATGATGGTGCAGCAGAGGACAATCGCCAGAACGGGAGCGAGGATCAATGTCGCAATGCCCACGAGCGCGCTCTCCCCGGGACGGAGCGTGATCGTCGTGCCGATCGCGGCGGTCTGATCGGGGAACAGGAATGAGAGAATCAGGGCGCAGAGAAAGAGGCTCAGCATGTAGAGGAGCTTTACGACGAGGCGTCCGGGGTCAATACCGAGGAAACGCTCCTTCACTTCCTCTTTGTGAACGTTTACGGACGTCAGCCCCCG
>Ga0187779_10002731_pt1 | contig 10762 bp, 8 predicted proteins | sample 1015_Q2_SP10_10__FD_132435 | JGI IMG/M metagenome (GOLD analysis project Ga0187779, IMG submission 132435) | Tropical peat soil microbial communities from peatlands in Department of Meta, Colombia - 1015_Q2_SP10_10_MG | ecosystem: Environmental > Terrestrial > Soil > Wetlands > Peat | place...
GGCGAGGACCCGTACTACACGAGGCACGATGACGTTCTGGTCCCCCTCCCGGATTATATTGACCGCGCATTTGCTGCGGTTCTTCCGTTCTACACTATAAAGAAGGAAGTTGATCCCGCACAGGCCGTCAGGCTCGTTCGTTCTCAGATCATGAACCTCCAGACCTATGATTGGAAAAAACTGGTTGCCCTCCTGGATAAAACAGGCACTGGGGGAACCACGTAGTTGCCGGCCCCCCTCATCGAAATGCCTCCAGGGGTTTGGCCGACAGTGAACAGGCATGCCCGCACAGCGAGGAAGTAGAGCAGCGGAAGGCAGGAGGGGGATTGCGACGAATTCTTACGGCTCAGGCTTTTTGCATCAGTCTTTTCAAGGCAGGAAGAAAATCCTCAGAACCTTTTTTTGTCCGGTAGATGTTCATGACGTCAGCCCTTTCCCTCACGAATCGCTCATGTCCTTCCTGCCGTGCTTTTTCCAGAGTGGTCCAGTCCTGATGGAGGCAAAAGTCGGAATATGACTTGATTATCTCCGGATAGAGTGCTTTTCGGTATCCTTCCAGGAGTGCAACAGACAACCCGAGAGCGCCGCGGTCATGGCTCTCGATGATTTTCTTAAAAGGGCCCTGGTCGGATGTATCGGCTATGAGGTCTTTCACTGCTCGCAGATAATGCTCCACCTGCCGGTCTCCTGCCAGAGTGAGGATGTCCTTCCAATCCGCAAGCTCTTCCGCTGCTTCGGCGATTTCATGGAAGAGCAGCACTTCGGCATAGCGTTCGGTCATTTCCTCCAGCCTCTTGTAAAACGTAGCATCAATAATTTGCCGGTGCTGAAAGCCGTAGTGCGCAAAGGCATTCTCGAGAGCTGTTACACGCCTGACATTCAGCTCCGAATGTTTGTAGAGCAGGAGCATCATGAGGGGCTCTAGCCGCAAAAACACGGTTTTATCCTGAAGCATGGCCGGAGCCGTGAAAAGATCACGCACGCGTTCTGTCCCCGAAGTGAAAACCGTCAGGCCCGAGATGCGGCGGACAGAGTGCAGCTCTGCAAGAAAGAAGGTGGGCTTCATATACATTCCATAGCCTGCACCGTAAACAAGCCCTTCCTTGCTCAAAACCTCGTTGATCTCCTCGACATCATAGGGATGGTATGTCCTGGTGCCGATCGTGAGTTCTCGGAACGCCTGCTGCTCCAATTCGGGCCATCGTGATTCCTTTTGTCCTATCCACACACCAATCTCATCGCGCCGGATATCCGCCCAGGGCTTAAGGCCCCGTTCCGAGCGAAAAAGATCGCGATACCGCATCAAGAGTCCGCAGACCGAATAGAACCCCCAGAATTGTGCATCAGAAATATCGCAGTTAAATTTTATATCTTTGAGTAAATCTTCATCCATGCCGCATATTACCATCTCATTCGCAGGAAGTCCATTTCCAATAAAAACCGGTGGGCCTTGCCTTTGCGCCAGCGTTGCGACGATCTTGCCTTCCGTATGGTAAATTCGTATTTACCCGTCCCGATGCCCAAAAAGTCCTTGCAACTGCTGAAAAAATAAACTATAATTTCCAAATCCCCTTTAAGCAGCCGTATACCGCTATGGCAAATGACAAAATACAAGAACTTCGCAAGCAAATCGACGAGATCGATGATAAACTGGTCGACCTCCTGAACGCGCGCGCCCAGATCGTTATCGAGGTCGGGAACGTCAAAAAGACCGAAAAGATCAACTTCCATTCTCCCTCGCGCGAGAGGGAGATACTCGAACGTCTTACTGCGCGGAATAAAGGACCGTTCCCCCAGGATACGCTCAAGGCTGTGTACCATGAGATCCTCTCCTCATCGCTCTCACTGGAACGGCCTATGAAGGTCGCTTACCTCGGACCGCGCGCCACGTTCACCCATCAGGCAGGCATGCAACAGTTCGGATACGCTGCCCAGTATGTGCCGACGGGAAGCATACGGGAGATCTTCGGCGAAGTGGAGCGCGGGCGCGCAGATTTCGGCGTTGTTCCGATCGAGAATTCGACCGAGGGAGTTGTGAACTACACCCTTGATACCTTCATTGATTCAGACCTTAAAATCTATGCAGAAATCCTGCTCGAGGTGTCGCAGAATCTCATGAACAAATCGGGCAGGATAGAAGATATCAAAAAAATATACACTCATCCCCAGGTTCCGGGACAGTGCCGTCAGTGGCTCGAGAAAAACCTTCCCGGGATTTCTCTCATGGATGCGCCCTCCACAGCGCGTGCCGCGGAAATGGCGGCCGGTGATTCCTCCCTCGGCGCCATTGCGAGCGAGATGGCGGCCATGCTTTACGGGCTCCAGATGGTAGCCCGCAGGATAGAGGACAATCCCCACAACTTTACCAGGTTCCTGGTCATTGCGCCGAAGTCGCCGGGCAGGACGGGCCGCGACAAGACCTCGATCATGTTCTCGATCAAGGACCGCGTCGGTGCGCTTTACGATATGCTGGCGCCCTTTGCCGCTCACGGCATCAACCTGAACAGACTCGATGCTCGCCCGTCGGGAAGGAAAGTCTGGGATTACGTGTTTTTCCTCGACATGGAAGGTCACATCGAGGACGAGAAGGTCGCTACGGCAATCGAGCGGCTGCGGCAGGACTGCATGTTCCTGAAGGTGCTGGGTTCGTATCCGAGATGCCAGTAACAGCGAATTCGGCATCGTTCAGCGCGTGGGGAATATGCGGCATAGGCTGGAGTCCCCCTCTCTGCTCTGCGTACGATGGGCACCCAAGCAAAAAAAAGTAAAAATCTATAGGTGAGGTCTTCATCATGATCAGCGTATCGGACAACATTAAAACAATCACACCCTATGTCCCTGGAAAGCCGATAGAAGAGCTTGAACGGGAACTCGGCATTCGCGGCAGCATCAAACTCGCCTCGAACGAGAATCCGCTTGGACCTTCGCCGAAGGCGATGGCGGCGATAAAGAAAGCCGTGGAAGGCCTGAACCGGTATCCCGACGGCAGCGGGTTCTACCTCTCCCAGGCACTTGCGAGGAAGTACGGGGTGGACATTTCTCAGATCATTCTGGGCAACGGTTCGAACGAACTGATAGAACTGCTCGTCCGAACGTTCGTGCAGCAGGGCGATGAAGTCATATCTGCAGATCCGTCTTTCGTTGTGTACAAGATGATCACACAGGCGGCTTCGGGAGTGAACGTCATCGTCCCGTGCAAAGACATGAGGCACGATCTCGATGCCATGGCGGAGCGGATCACGCCGAAGACGAAGATTGTGTTCATCGCAAACCCGAACAATCCGACAGGAACCATGAATACCATGGCAGAAATGGACCGGTTCATGAGTCGCGTTCCGGACAACGTGATCGTCGCCGTTGATGAAGCATACTTCGAGTATGTTACCCATGCCGACTACCCCGATTCTCTGAACTACCTGAAGGACAATAAAAACATTATCGCGCTCCGGACGTTCTCAAAAATTTACGGTTTGGCAGGCCTCCGCATCGGCTATGGCATCACGACCGCGGAGATCGCAGAACTGTTGAACAAGGTTCGTCAGCCATTCAACACGAATACGCTCGGACAGATCGGCGCCTTGGCTGCACTCTCTGACAACAAGCACGTGGACAAGTCCGTGGCCGTGAATAATGAAGGGAAACAGTTTCTCTATCAGGCATTTCAACGGCTGGGCATATCGTTTATCCCGACGGAAGCTAATTTCCTCATGTTTGAAACGCAGCTCGAGGGAAGGGACGTCTATGGCGCCCTGCTCAAAACAGGCGTGATCGTCCGGCCCATGGGCGGGAAAAGGCTGCGAGCGACGATCGGACTTCCCGAGGAAAACGCGCGGTTCGTGGCCGAACTGGAAAAGATCATTAAGGCTTAGGCACCATCATCATCTTAGTACCGAGAACGCCGAGCGTTCTGAGAAAAGAACGACATTGTTGTGCAAATGAGCAAAGAGCAGTCGTCGGAAAGCAGGAACAGAATCAACGGGTTTTGCGCGTTCTTTTGTCCACGGTGCATCCTGGTGACAGACGGGAAGCAGCTTTTTGAGATTACGCAAGGCATGTTAAGCGATCAATCGATTAAGAAAGGGTTGCCATGATCATCGTTGTAAGACCTGATGCGACCGAAGAGCAAATCGACCATATCATTAAGAAGATCAAAGACCATGGTTTGCAGGCACACGTTTCCAAAGGCACGGAGCGTACGATCATCGGCGCTATCGGCGACGAATCGATCCTGCAGAGCCTGCCGCTTGAAGCCATACCCGGCGTCGAGAAGGTGCTCCCGATCCTGAAGCCTTTCAAGCTGGCGAGCTGGGAATTCAGAAAAGAAAAGACGGTCATCGTCGTGGGCAGTCAAGAGATTGGCGGAAAGCGTATCGCGGTCATGGCCGGACCCTGCGCCGTCGAAAATAAAACGCTGCTCATCGAGATCGCGAAAGAGGTAAAGAACGCCGGTGCCAATTTCATCCGCGGCGGCGCGTTCAAGCCGCGTACTTCGCCGTATGCCTTTCAGGGGCTCGAAGAAGAAGGACTCAGGTTTCTTGCCGAAGCGCGCGAACGCACGGGGCTTCCGATCGTGACTGAAGTCATGGATCCCCGTGACATCGATATGATCGCAAAATATGCCGATGTGCTTCAGATCGGGGCGCGGAACATGCAGAACTTCCGGCTGCTCAAGGAAGTGGGCCTGTGCAAGAAACCGGTGCTCCTCAAGCGCGGTATCTCGGCGACGATCAAGGAATGGCTCATGTCGGCCGAGTATATCATGTCTGGCGGCAACCATAGCGTCATCCTCTGCGAGCGCGGGATCCGAACCTACGAGACGGCGACACGGAACACACTCGACCTCTCCGCGATCCCGGTCTTAAAGCAAATGACGCATTTGCCGGTTATTGTTGACCCCAGCCATGCAGTGGGCAAATGGGATCTCGTGGCACCCATGGCAAAGGCAGCGGTGGCAGCCGGGGCCGACGGCCTCATTATAGAGGTGCACTCAAACCCCGAAGAAGCGCTCTGTGACGGTGAGCAGTCGCTGAAGCCAAAAGGTTTCAAGCAGCTCATGGAAGAAATGAAGCCGATTGCCGCGGCGCTCGGAAGAGAACTATGACATCGGAAACAGGAGCCGTCAGATTGTGCAGAGAAGCTTCACCGGGAAGGACTTTCGCCGATCGCCCTCATAAAATTCATGGCAATTCATTTTCATAAAGTAGCCATCATCGGTGTAGGGCTTATCGGCGGCTCCCTGGCCAAGGTTCTCAGGACCTCCGGGCTGGCCAGTTCGATAACAGGTTCGGGCAGAAGCCGCGAAACGCTCGAACTGGCGCTCCGGCTTGGAGTGATCGACCAAATGGGGCTGGGCTCCAAACATGCCGTCGAAGGGGCCGATCTCGTGGTGCTTGCATCGCCTGTCGGAACGTTCGAGGACGTCGTGCGCGAGATAGGGCCGCATCTGAAAAGCGGCGCGATTCTGACCGATGTGGGGAGCGTCAAGGGCGACCTCGTGCACCGGATCGAGGAAATCCTTCCCGGCGGAATCCACTTTGTGCCGGGCCACCCTATAGCAGGCAAAGAAAAATTCGGCGTCGCTGAAGCGACCGACAATCTGTTCCAGGGCGCCAATTGCATCCTGACGCCAACGAAGAGAACCGAAATTGCTGCCGTCAACACCCTCCGGGAGGTGTGGACGACCGCAGGCGCGAACGTGATCATCATGGATCCGGATCTGCATGACGAGATATTCGCCGCCGTGAGTCATATGCCCCATGTCGCAGCTTTTGCAATGATGTGCGCAGTGGCCGAGTTGAACGCGGGGACCGACAATTTCCTCAAGTTTTCCGGCGCGGGATTCAAGGACTTTACGCGTATTGCTGCAAGTTCACCGGAGATCTGGCGTGATATCTGCCTCATGAACCGGGACAATGTTGTCCAGATGCTTGACCGGTTCCTCTTATGGCTGAACCGGATGAAGCAGGACCTGATAGCGAATGATGCCAAACGGCTCGAAAAACATCTCAAAATCGCGAGCGAGGCGAGACGAGGTTTGGGCTAACCGATGTCGGACCTCGTTATAAATCCTTCGCACGGACTTCGCGGTACGATCATGTTACCGGGAGACAAGTCCCTTTCTCATCGGGCGGTTTTATTTTCCGCAATAGCCGAAGGTGATACGACTATTACCGGATTTCTTACCGGTGAAGATACGAAGAATACCGCAAAAGCTGTGCAGGCGCTGGGAATCGAAGTGGCAGGTCTGGGGACAGAGCGTCTCGTTGTGCATGGCAAGGGACTGGACGGTCTCTCCGAACCTCTTGAAGTGCTCGACCTCGGGAACTCGGGCACCGGCATGCGTCTTCTTGCCGGCCTGCTGGCAGGTCAGAATTTTTTTTCCATCCTCTCGGGAGACCGGTACCTGAGAAACAGGCCGATGGCCAGAATCGTCGAGCCGCTCCGTCGGATGGGCGTCTCTATTGACGGCCGTTCCGGTGGCAGGTTCGCCCCTCTCTCCATCAGGGGCGGCGGCAATGCCGTCAAACCGATAGACTATGTAAGCCCGGTTGCGAGCGCCCAGGTCAAGTCGGCGCTTCTCCTCGCTGGTCTGTATGCGAATGGAACAACGTCCGTGCAGGAGCCATCGAAATCGCGGGATCATACCGAGCGGATGTTCAGATTCTTCGGGTTGGACATCGCGGAAGAGGGAACAACCGTGACCGTACGCGGTCGTCAGCACCTGTACGCAAGGGGGCCGCTTGACATACCGGCAGATATATCATCGGCCGCATTCTTCATCGTTGCCGCATCGATTGTCCCGGGCTCTGACATAACCATACAAAATGTCGGCGTGAACCCTACACGCACCGGCGTCGTCGATGTCCTTCTGCAAATGGGCGGGGACATCTCACTCCACAACAGGCGCGAACAGGCTGGCGAGCCTGTTGCTGATATCCGCGTTCGACACCGCAAGCTCAACGCCACGACGATCGAGGGTGCCGTGATCCCCCGAGCGATCGATGAAATCCCGGTCTTGTCCGTGGCCGCATCCTATGCCGCGGGAAAGACCGTCATTAGAGACGCTGCCGAACTCCGGGTTAAAGAATCAGACCGCATTGCATCGATGGCCGGGGAACTCCGCAGGATGGGAGTGATTGTGACGGAGCTGCCCGACGGCATGGAGATCACCGGGAGGGACGTGCTGGACAGTGCTGTGTGCGAGAGCCATGGGGACCACCGTATCGCCATGTCCATGGCCATTGCCGGTCTCGCCGCGCGCGGAGATACCGTGGTGCGCAATACCGGTTGGATCGATACGTCATTTCCTGGTTTCGAGCGGATCTTGCGGCAGGCGGCATATGCATCGACATAGTCGTTGACGAAAAGATGAAATCTCTGCCATCGGGAGAACAAATTTGGGCCCCGTTGAAGCAATACGCCTGTGAAGGAAAATGCAGGCTTATCGGCTTCAGGCATCATAAACGTTGCTTTCGCTTTGCTTGTTCCTGTTTGTTCAATCTCTCAGGTGAAGGATAGTGAAAAAAGAACTTGTTATCGCCCTTGACGGACCGTCAGGTGCAGGAAAAAGTACCGTTGCGCGGCGCTTGGCTCAGCAACTGGGTTATATATACATAGATACGGGCGCGATGTACCGTGCAATTGGCTGGAAGGCCAAGCGGGAGGGCATTGACCCGAGCGATGAGCCGAAACTTGCCGAACTTTGCCAACGGACAGAGATCTTGCTCAAGAGCGACAAAAGCGACCCCAGGGTATACGTTGACGGTAAGGACGTGAGCGGCGAGATACGAACCCCGGAAATGGGCATGATGGCATCCTCTGTGTCGAAGTCCCCGGCTGTTCGCGCACGGCTTCTTGCCCTTCAGAGAGATCTCGGCAGGAACGGCGGCGTGGTGATGGACGGCAGGGATATCGGTACGGTCGTATTTCCCGGTGCTGAAGTGAAATTTTTTCTGGACGCGAGCGCCGAGGAACGCGGCCGTCGCCGCTATCTTGAGCTGAGGGAGAAAGGGATGGTCGTTGAACTGGCGCAGATCACGAAGGAAATCCAGGACCGTGATAAGCAGGACAGTGACCGCGCTCTGGCCCCGCTCAGGAAGGCCGAGGATGCCGTGCTGCTTGATACTACGCGCATGAGCATCGACGATGTTCTGACCACGATGCTGTCGGTCGTGAAGAAAGTGCAGTAACGAACTATGGAAATATTTCTTGCAGATAAAGCGGGGTTCTGTTTCGGCGTGAAACGGGCGATCAATACCGCATTCGAAGCAGTCGGTAAAACGCGGGTGTACTGCCTGGGTCCGCTGATACACAATCCGCAGGAGGTTGACCGCCTGCGCCGGGCAGGTGTGCAGACTGTCGAAGATTTCAGCGTCCTGATCCCCGGAGATACGCTCATTATCCGTTCGCACGGGGTGCCTCCGCGCGTGCTTTCGCAGGCCCGCGATATGGGGCTCACGATCATTGACCTGACCTGTCCTTTTGTTGGCAAGGCGCAGCGTTACGCAGAGGCGCTCCATAAGGAAGGATACCAGGTTGTTGTCGTTGGGGAGAAAAAGCACCCGGAGGTCCAAAGCATTCTCGGATTTGCCGGTGAGAGCGCCGTTATCGTGGAATCAGCAAATGACGTGCAGGGATTGAAGCTCCAGGGGCGGATTGGGGTCGTAGCACAAACGACGCAATCATATGGTAATTTTTCAGAAATTGTGCTAACATTATTGAGCATTTGCAAAGAATTGAAGGTCTTCAACACTATCTGCAGTTCAACCAAGGAACGTCAGGAGGCTGCCCGCGTACTTGCGAGGCAGGTTGACCTCATGCTGGTCGTGGGCGGTCGCAACAGCGCCAATACGAGCAGGTTGGCAGACTTGTGCCGGAAGGAAGGAAAACCAACCTATCATATTGAGGTTGCTGACGAGATACGGTCTGAATGGCTGAAAGATATGGGCAAGGTAGGGGTTACGGCAGGAGCATCCACACCTGATTGGGTCGTGGAAGGCGTCATCAATAAACTGAAGCTCCTCGGTCAATAAGGCACGCGCGAGGTACAATCGCACTGTGAGGGAAAAATAGATTTCATTCTGTCTCTAAAATATGATAAACGGGGATGAGTTCACTTTCAGGAGGTAGGGACGTTTCATGGGAGATATGCAAGAAGATAGGGAGCACGAAGAAAACACCGCAGCCGCGGGGCAGGAAACGGAGTTCGAGAAACTGTACAACCAGTCGTTAAAGCGTTTTAAGGCCGGTACGCTGGTCCGGGCGCGGGTGCTGCAGATCCGGTCAGGTGTCGTGATGGTGGACCTTGGCTACAAGTCAGACGGCATCATACCCGTGGAACAATTCACAGAAGAAGAGCTGAAAGTCCTGAAACCGGGAGATGAAATCGAGGTGCTGCTCGAAGCCGCGGAAGACACCAATGGGAATATCCTGCTCTCTCGGGATAAAGCAAAGAAGCTCCAAGTCTGGGAAGATTTAAACCGCGCCTATCAGAGCGGAACGCCGGTCAAGGGGAAGGTGCTCTCGACAATCAAGGGCGGCTTGAGCGTCGACATTGGTGGAGTGGTCGCGTTCCTGCCCGGGTCCCAGGTTGATGTCAAGCCCGTCCAGAACCTCGGAAGGATGGTCGGTCAGAGCATCGACCTCAAAATCATCAAGATGAACTCGGGCCGCGGCAACATCGTGCTTTCGCGAAGGGCCCTCCTGGAGCAGGCTCAAAGCCTGAAGAAAGAAGCAACACTGTCCGCGCTCGCCGAGGGACAAGTCATTAGCGGGGTTATCAAGAACATTACCGACTATGGTGCCTTTGTCGATCTCGGCGGCATAGACGGCCTGATGCATATCACCGATATATCGTGGGGCAGGATCAACCATCCGTCGGAGGCGTTCAAAGTCGGAGACCGCGTCGATGTCATGGTTCTCAAGTACGATCGGGAGAAACAGAAGGTATCTCTCGGTATGAAACAGAAGACGCAGGACCCCTGGCTTGCCGTCGCTGAGAAATATCCCGTGGGCAGCAGGGTACGCGGCAAAGTGGTGAGCCTGACCGATTACGGCGCTTTTGTGGAACTGGAGCATGGTGTTGAAGGTCTCGTGCACGTCTCCGAAATGTCCTGGGTCCAAAAGGTTAAACACCCCTCGAAAATCGTTTCGCTTGGTGACGTGATCGAAACACAGGTATTGGCTGTTGATCAGAACGCGAAACGCATCTCGCTCGGTATGAAGCAGATAGAACCGAATCCATGGCAGACTATCAGCGATCGTTATCCTGTGGGTTCTCAGGTAGAAGGCAGGGTCAAAACGATTACGGATTTTGGTGCCTTTATAGGCCTGGAGGAAGGGATAGACGGCCTGATCCATATTTCCGACCTTTCCTGGACAAAACATATCAAGCATCCATCGGAAGTGCTCAAGAAGGGACAGACGACCAACGTCGTTGTACTTTCCATTGACCCTGCAAAGGAACGCATCTCGCTTGGGCTCAAACAGTTGACGCCGGACCCCTGGGACAGAGCCATTCCCGAGCGCTATAAGGTGGGCCAGGATGAAACGGTCAAGGTGATGAAGAAGACCGATTTCGGGCTGTTCGTGGATCTGGAACAGGGGATCGAAGGTCTCATTCCCACGTCTGAGATTCCCAAAGACGCCGAGGATATCAAAGAAGGTGCAGAAGTGACCGCGCGGGTCATCAAAGTAGACCGGAACGACCGCAAGATCGCGCTGTCGATCAAGGCCCATATTAAAGGCAGGGACCGTTCAACCC
>Ga0187779_10002732_pt1 | contig 10762 bp, 8 predicted proteins | sample 1015_Q2_SP10_10__FD_132435 | JGI IMG/M metagenome (GOLD analysis project Ga0187779, IMG submission 132435) | Tropical peat soil microbial communities from peatlands in Department of Meta, Colombia - 1015_Q2_SP10_10_MG | ecosystem: Environmental > Terrestrial > Soil > Wetlands > Peat | place...
AAACGACTCGAGCGAGACGTTCGGCCACTTCAGCAGCTGGGCGGGCTTCATGAACACGGGGTAGGGGTACGGGTGCTGCGCCCAGGCGTCGAACTTGAGCCTCGGGTTCGCCTGTGCGACGAGGCGGGCGAAGGTGCCGGGCGTGACGGCGTCGGAGACGCCGGCCAGCGGCTTGTCGCGGCCGTGGGACGACGTCTCTCCGACTGCCACCAGAGCTTTCGGGTTGCCCGCCTTGATCCCGGCATACGCCGCGGCCGCGAGCTTCGCGTACGCGGCGGGGCCGATGATCGTGCCACCCGGCCCGAACTGCGGCGAGAGGAACTGCCCGAGGTTCGACTCGTTCCAGATCCCGTAGAAGCGGACGAACGGGTAGCCGGCGTACCGGCCCGAGTACCGCGCGGCGATCGCCTGGGCGAACTGCCGCATGTCGTTCATGTTGGTGGGCAGGTAGTTCGGGGTCTTGCCGCCGTTCGCCCACTTCGGTGTGCCCCAGAGCGTGATCAAGACCTCCATGCCCCGGTTCTGCGCGTTGCGCACGAGCTCGTCGACGTCGTCGAGCTTGTAGGCGGGATCGAACGGGTTGGTCGGGTTGGCGGGCTTCGTCGGGGCGGCATTCGCCCACGTGACGAGCGTGCGGATGATCGTGGCGTGCGCGGCCTGGGCCTTGTCCAGCTCCGACATCCGGTCCGCGTCCCAGCGGAACTCGGGATCGTCGTGAAACCCCATCCACATGCGGTCGGCGGCGCTCGCTGCCGGAATTGCGGAGACCCCGGCGAGGGCCAGGACGACGAGCAAGCGGGTGAGATGCTTCACGGGCTGTCCTCCTCGGAGGTCGGGAGCAGACGGCAACGTAGCGGCCGGTTGTGAGGAGCGTGTGAGGAAGGTTCGGGGCCGAAAGGGTGAATCCCTTCCGCCTTCCCGTCCGGCTGCGCGATGCCGTAGACTGGCTCGCAGATGGCTTGGGAGCTCATCTTCATGCTGCTGATCCTGAAGATCCCGCTCGTCTATCTCTGCTCTGTGGTCTGGTACGCGGTGCGCGCCGAGCCGGATTCGGAGGAGCCGCCCGACGAGCCGGTCGGCGTTCGCTCGCCGCTGAAGCCCGCGCCGCGGTGGTCGTCGCGGCGGCGGGGGGCGCGCATCCGGCACACGCCGGTCCGGCCGGCGAGGCGGCCCACGGGCTCGCGGCCCGGCCTGGCCCGCGCGGAGACGACGCCGCGATGAGCCCCCTTCGATGAGTTCGGTGCCCGAGCCGCGCCAGGATCGCTCCACGGTCGCAGACGCGATTGCTGGGCTGCTCGCCGCGGGCTCGATCTTCCTGTCGTTCATCGCGATGGGTTTCGGCCTGATCCTCCAGGTCGAGTCGCGGCCTGCTCGCCTCGCTCCGGTCGCCATCATCGCCGCCCTCGTGGCCGGGCGGATGAGCGTCCGCTACTCGCGGCTCGCGTTCGTCGCCGTGGTCGTCGGAATGGTCGCGTGGGTCGTCGGGATGGCGCTCGCGGTGATCACCCACCATCCGCTGATCTGACCGGCGCCTGCGCGAGCACGCACGCCTGCTACAACAGACGGCCAGGATGCCCACACCGCCGGATGCGCCCGCACCCGTCACCGGCCGTGCGGCCGAGCAAGGGCTGAACGCCGGGTACGTCGCCCAGCTCCTCGAGGACTACCTCGACAGCCCCGAGAGCGTCCCGCCCGAGTGGCGTGCCACGTTCGAGCAGGGCGGTGCCCTGCTGGAAGCGCTCCCGGGGCTGCGGCGCCTGCTCGCCGCCCACGGCAACGGCTCGCCCTCGGCGCCGGCGCCCGGGCGTGAGCAGGTCGGCCTCCCGCCCGCGGCAGCACCCGCCCGCGAGCCCGAGGCGCGCGCTCTCGACGAGACGTTGCTGGGCGGGGTGGCTGCGGCGATGGCGCTCGTCAAGGCGTATCGCATGCACGGCCACCTGGCCGCGCGGCTGGATCCGCTCGGCGCCGAGCCGATGGGCGACCCGGCGCTGGACGAGACCCGGCTCGTCCCCCGGTTGACGCCGGAGCTGCAGGCGCGAATCCCCACGCGCCTGCTCCGCCTCTCCGTCCCCGGCGACACGCTGCTCGAGGCACTCCCACATCTCCGCGAGGTCTACTGCGGCTCGATCGCGTACGAGATCGAGCACATCTCCGACCATGCCGAGCGCGTGTGGCTCCGCCAGGCGATCGAGTCGGGGCGGTTCCGGCAGCCGTTGGCTCCCGACCGGCAGGTCGCGCTGCTGCGCCGGCTGGCGCAGGTCGAAGGGCTCGAGCAGTACCTGCGCAGGGCGTTCCTCGGTCAGAAGCAGTTCTCGCTCGAAGGGCTCGACGTGCTCGTGCCGATGCTCGACGAGGCACTCGAGCTCGCGGCGGCCGACGGAGCGCACGAGGTCGTGATCGGGATGGCGCACCGCGGGCGCCTCAACGTCCTCTGCCACACGGTCGGGCGGTCGTACGAGTCGATCCTGCGGGAGTTCGAGGGCGAGCGCACCATCGAGGCGGTGGTCTCCGACCCCGAGGGCGGCACGGGCGACGTCAAGTACCACCTGGGTGCGACCGGTGCTCGACAGACCGCCGCCGGGGAGATCGAGATCACGCTGTCGCCGAACCCGAGCCATCTCGAGGCGGTGGATCCGGTCGTCGAGGGACGGGCTCGTGCCGAGCAGACCGACCGTTCACAGGGCTCAGGGCTCCACGACCCGTCGGTCGCCCTGCCGATCCTCGTCCACGGCGACGCCGCCTTCCCCGGCCAGGGCGTCGTGGCCGAGACACTGAACTTGCAGAACATCGCCGGCTACTCGACGGGCGGCACCCTGCACCTGATCACGAACAACCAGGTCGGCTACACGACCGATCCGAGCGAGAGCCGCTCGACGCGCTATTCGAGCGACCTGGCGAAGGGCTTCGACGTGCCGATCGTCCACGTCAACGCTGACGACCCCGAAGCTGCGATCAGCGCGGTCCGGCTCGCGCTCGCCTTCCGAGAGGAGTTCGGCCACGACGCGGTCGTCGACCTCGTCGGCTACCGGCGCTTCGGTCACAACGAGCAGGACGAGCCCGCGTACACGCAGCCGTTGCTCGTCGAGCGGATCAGTCGGCAGCCGACGGTGGGGGAGATGTACGCGGACCGCCTCGTCGAGTCCGGCGTGCTGAGCCGGGAAGAGTCCGACGGGCTCGTGGCCGAGACCCAGGCGATGCTGCGCGCCGCGCACGACCGGCTCAGAGCGACGCTCGCCGCGGCGCCCGCGGCCGCCGAGGCGCCGGTCAGGGAGGAGCCGCCGCCGGCGTCGACGGGCGACGCCGTCGTCACCGCGGTCGCCGCGGAGCGGCTCGGGATGCTCAACGAGCAGCTCCTCGTCGTCCCGGACGGGTTCACGGTGAACGAGAAGCTCGCCCGCCAGCTCGACCGGCGTCGCGAGGCTCTGCACGACGGAGGGATCGACTGGGGCCAGGCGGAGGCGCTCGCCTTCGGCTCGCTCCTCGGGGAAGGAATCCCGATCCGGCTGTCCGGCCAGGACACGCAGCGCGGGACCTTCGCCCACCGGCACCTCGTGCTGCACGACCCGCTGACGGGCGAGACGTACGCGCCGATCCAGCACCTGCCGGGCGCGAACGCGTCGTTCGAGGTGTACAACTCGCCGCTCTCCGAATACGCCGCGCTCGGCTTCGAGTACGGCTACTCGATCGCGGCTCCAGATGCGCTCGTCCTCTGGGAAGGGCAGTTCGGCGACTTCGTGAACGGCGCGCAGGTCGTGATCGACCAGTTCATCGTCGCGGGCCGCTCGAAGTGGGGGCAGACGTCGCGGCTCACCCTGCTCCTCCCCCACGGCTACGAGGGAAACGGCCCCGAGCACTCGAGTGCGCGGCTCGAGCGGTTCCTCCAGCTCGGGGCGCAGGAGAACGTCCGCGTGGCGAACTGCTCGACTGCCGCGCAGTACTTCCACCTGCTCCGCAGGCAGGCTCTCGACGCGACCGCTCGGCCGCTCGTCGTGATGACGCCCAAGGGCCTGCTCCGGCTCAAGCAGGCAGTCTCGACGCTCGAGGATCTCTCCGCCGGCACGTTCCGGGCCGTGATCGGCGACCCGGACGCGGACCGCGCGAGCGTCCGCCGCCTCGTCGTCTGCTCGGGGAAGCTCTACTACGACATCGTCGGGCACGAAGCACGCGCGCCGGCGACGTCGATCGCCGTCGCGAGGCTCGAGCAGCTGTACCCGTTCCCGGTGGAGGCCGTGTCGCAGCTCGTCAGGTCGTATCCGGCCGTCGAGGAGCTGATCTGGGCTCAGGAGGAGCCTCAGAACATGGGCGCCTGGCGGACGCTTCGGCACCGGCTCGAAGATGCCGCGCGGCACGTCCCCGTCCGGTACGTCGGCCGGACCTGGCGGGCGAGCCCGAGCGAGGGCTACCCGACTGCACACCTTCGCGAGCAGGATCGGATCGTCCGGACGGCCCTGGGCGCGCTCTCGGTCTAGACGACGCGCGAGCGCTTCCGCTTCGCGACGAACCCCGCGAGCCGCGGCCCGTGCCTCACGGCGAGACGCATCCCGTGGCTCCGCGCTGCGAGCAGGGCTCGGCGCCGGGCCGGGGGCGGCAGGCGCTTCCAGACGCGCCACGCGACGAGCGCGGCTCCAACCGGCATCCGTCGGAGAGCGCGGGACGACATGCGACCATCCTACGACGTCCGGACCGAAGCGGGAATGAGAGGTCTTTGCAGGCAAATTGGACCAGGGGTAGACTTCGACGGGCTCGGAGCTCGTCGGGGGACGGCATGCCGAGGCTGTATGCGGTAGGGAGGGAGCGACGCAGGAGAGGGAGACGACAGTGCCAGTTGAGACACCATCGCTGTTTGCAAACGTGATCAAGGAGCATCTCGAGCTGAAGGCGCGGAACGCCGAGCTCGACGACACGATGCCGATCGCGCGCTACACGAACGAGGATCCGTTCGAGAACCACCCGCTCTTCAAGTCCGAGGAGCAGGCTCGTCTCGAGGAGACGCTGGACGGCAGCGAGCCGGCCGTCGAGCTCCACGCGGCGCCCAGCGCGACTGCGACGCTGCCGTGGCCGGGCGACGACGCGACCGAGGAGCAGGCGGGCGACGCGGACCACGACGGGCTCTGGAGCCGCACGCGCGACTTCGACTGGGGCGACTGAGCCGGCCGCCCCGCCGCTACGCGGGGCGACCTGCGGACATCACGACTCGACGCTGCGAGGCTTTCGGGCCCTGACGTGCCCGGGGCTGAGCGCGCCGGTGGCCAGGCTCGAGACGAGGACTTCCCAGAATTCGATCTCCGCCCGTGCAGCTTCCTCTCCCCAGCGGAATAGGAACTCCGCCCAGAGCTCCCCGCGCAGCCGCTCGAGCTCCGCGGCGGCCTCGCCGAGATACCAGCGGCCCCGGTCCTCGAGCTCGACGTCGGCGAAGCCGGCGCGCTCGACGATCTCGCCCGTCTCGCGCAGCGACGCCATCGCGAACCCGTGCCCGGCCGCGTCGACGAACGCCTCGACCTGCGACGTGAGGTCGCCGTCGTCGCCCCGGAGCCAGTCGCCCACGAGAAGGCGCCCACCCGGCCGCAGGACTCTGAACGCCTCCGCGTACAGAGCGAGCTTGTCCTGCACGTGGATGATCGCGTCCTTGCTGAACACGACGTCGAACGACTCGTCGGCGAAAGGGAGCGGCCCGGGGACGATCACGCGGTGGCGAACCCGGCCGTCGAGACCCGCCGCCTCTGCGCGGCTCGTTGCGAGCGCGACGAGTTCCGCCTGGACGTCGACGCCGACCACGCTGCCCGCGCCGTGGTCGGCGACCAGCGAGACAGCCGCGCCACCAGTGCCGCTGCCGATGTCGAGGACGGCACATCCCGTCACGTCGTGGCCGCCCACGATCCGCGCGACCTCCCCCGGGCCGCCGGGGGAGAGGAACCCGTTGCCCCAGATCAGCTCCAGCCGTCCGGTCTCCTCCCGGGAGTAGCCGTTCTCATCCGTCACTCGACACCTCCGTTGCTCTCGGCACGCCTGCCGGTCGGTCGGCGGAGGGTAGCGAAGGTCATGCGACCCGCTCGGCCAGGGTGGCGCCGAGCGTCTCGGCGAGCCGGCGGAACGGCCCCGGTTGCGCCAGCAGCTCTTCTTCCGTGCCGCGCTGTGCGATGCGGCCGTGCTCGAGCACGAGGATCTCATCGGCGCGGCGAACCGTCGCCAGCCGGTGCGCGACGATGATCGAGGTGCGGCCCGCGAGGAGCCGGTCGAAGGCGCGCTCGATCAGGATCTCGCTCGGTCGATCGATGTTGGACGTGGCCTCGTCGAGGATCAGGATGCGCGGGTCGGCGAGCAGGGCGCGCGCGATCGAGATGAGCTGGCGTTCGCCCGCGGACAGTCCCGCTCCCCCTTCGCGCACGACGTGGTCGAGTCCCTCGTCGAAGCGGGCCGCGACGCGGTCGACCCCGATCGCGCGCGCGGCCTCGAGCACCTCGTCGTCGGTCGCGTCCGGGCGCGCCAAGCGGATGTTGTCCGCGATCGTGCCGCTGAACAGGAACGGGTCCTGCAGCACGACCCCGAGCTGCCGCCGATAGCTGCGGAGCTCGACGCTGCGGAGATCCGTGCCGTCGACGCGCACCGAGCCGGAGTCAGGATCGTAGAAGCGCGCGATCAGTTTCGCGGTCGTGGACTTCCCGCCGCCCGACTCGCCGACGAGCGCGATGCAGCCGCCCGGCGGCACGTCGATCTCGAGCGCGTGCACGACCGGCTCGTCGCCGTACGCGAACGTGACCCCGTCGAGCTCCAGGTGGCCGTCGATGCGGTGCATCGGACGGGCACCGGGCCGGTCGGTGATGTCACGCTCGGCGTCGAGCACCGAGCTGATCTTCACCATGGCCGCGGCTGCGGACTGGACCTGGCCGTACAGCTCCGAGAGCTCCTGCAGCGGTTGGAACACGAGGTTGAGCAGTCCGACGGCCGCGATCAGCGTTCCGATCTCAAGGCCGCCCCGCTCGATCAGCCGGGCTCCCGCGTAGAGCACGGCGACCTGCGCGACGACGCCGAGGAGCTCGATCGCGGGGAAGAAGACGGACGACAGCTTCTGCGCGTACACATTGCTCCGCCGGTTGGCCTCGTTCAGGTCGTCGAACTCGCGCTGGAACGCCCGCTCGCGGTTGAACGCCTGCACGACTGCCATCCCCGCGACGGACTCGGCGAGCTGCGCCGTGACCGCTGCGATCCGCGTGCGGACGTCGCTGAACGCGATGTGCGAGGTCTGCTGGAACCAGCGCGTGCAGAGGATCCCGACGGGCGTGACGCAGAGCGCGACCAGCCCGAGCCGCCAGTCGAGCAGGAAGAGGCCGCCGATCGCCGCGACGAGAGTGAGGCTGTTGACGACGAGCGTCGTCAGCCCCTGGTTGAGGACGTCCGACAGGGCGTCGACGTCGCTCGTGAGCCGGGCGATGATCCAGCCCGCCTTCTGCTGTGAGAAATAGCGCAGCGAGAGCGACGTCAGGTGGTCGAAGAGGTCGCGCCGCACCTCGTAGACGACCTGCTGCCCGATCCGGGCGAGCCACAGCCAGGTCGTCGTCCCGAGCAGCCACGCGGCCGCGTTGACGCCGACGTAGGCCGCGACGTCGAGCCCGAGCCGGGTCTCGTTGCTCGCCCGGATGCCGTTGTCGACGGCGTCGCCCACGAGGTACCAGCCGGCGACGGGCGCCGCGGCGGACAGCGCCGCGAGCCCCATCACGACCGCGAGCCGGCCGTGCCGGCCGCCCGTGTAGCGCCAGAGGCGGGAGAGGCCGACGCGCGGAGGCCTAGGCCGCAAGGGTCTCGTCTCCGAACAGGCGTGTGAAAGCGCCGCCGCGGGCGAGCAGGCGGCTCGGCGAATCGTCCTCTGCGATCCTGCCCTCCTCGATCACGACCGCGCGGTCCGCGACGAGGATCGTCGAGAGCCGCTGGCTCGAGATCAAGACCGTCCGACCCGCGACGGCCGGGCGCAGGCCGGCGACGAGCTCGCGCTCGGTCTCGGTGTCGACCGCGGACATCGGGTCGTCGAACACCAGCACCCGGGCGCCGCCGACGAGCGCGCGGGCGAGCGCGACCCGCTGGCGCTGACCGCCCGAGAGGTTCACGCCGCGTTCGCCGATCAGCGTGTCGTATCCCTGCGGCAGGTCGCCGGCGAACGTCGCGACGCCCGCGGCTTGGCAGGCGGCGAGCACCTCGTCCCAGTCGGCGTCGGGCCGTGCGGCGAGCAGGTTGGCCCGCAGCGGCACGGAGAAGAGGACGGGCCGCTGCGTCACGATCCCGACCGCGCGGCGGAGCTCGGCGAGCCCGGTGTCGCGTGTGTCGACCCCGCCGACGAGCACCGCGCCCTCGGTCGGGTCGTAGAACCGAGGCAGGAGATTGAGCAGCGACGTCTTGCCGCTTCCCGTCGCGCCGCAGACGGCGACGATCTCGCCCGGCTCGACCACGAGGTCGATGCCGCGCAAGACCTCGCTCCCGGTCTGGTAACGGAAGCGGACGCCCTCGAAGGCGATCGAGAGCGGACCGGACGGCAGTGGGATCGGGGCCGCCCGCTCCTCGAGCGGAGCGATTCCCTCGAGCCACGCGAAGCTGCGGCTCGCGGAGGCGATCGCGCGCTGCGCGAGGTTGATGATCCAGCCGAGCGCCTCGAGCGGCCACACGAGCTGCAGGAGCAGCGTGATGAAGAGCGTGAACTGCCCGAGGGTCAGGTTCCCGTGGATCACGTCGCGGCCGCCGAAGAAGAGGACGGCGGCGATCCCGAGCGTCGGGAGAAAGAGCAATCCGGGCAGGAAGCGTGCCTCGACCGTCGCCTGGTTCATCGTCTCGTGCCGGACGGCCTCGGCGCGAACCCCGAAGCGCTCGCGCACGTCGTCCTCGCGGCCGAACGCCTGGACCATCTCCATCCCCACGACCGCCTCGTCCGACGCCTCGGTTAGGTGCCCCTTGCGCTCCTGCACCTTCCTCGAGATCGGGAAGACCCGGTGCGCGAAGAGCCACGTGAGGATCGCGATCGCCGGCATCGCGAGCGCCGCGAGCACCGCGAGTCGCCAGTTGACGAGCAGCAGCACGATCGCCGCGCCGACGATCATCATCAGGCTCTGAATCGCCTGGACCACGCCCCAGCCGATGAAGTACCGGACGGGGTAGATGTCGTTCGTCGCGCGCGAGATCACCTCGCCGGTTGCGTGGCGGTCGTAGAACGCACGCGGGTACCGGAGGTAGGCCTCGTAGAGCAGTCCGCGCATGCGGGCTTCGACGGCGATCCCGATCCGAGCGGTCGCGTAGCGCCGGGTGAAGTTGACGACGAAGCGGACCGCCGCGACGGCCGCCACGGCGACGAGCAAGGGCAGGAGCAGGTGGTGGTTCGGCGCGTCGATCGCCTTGTCGATGACGAGCTGGACGAGCTTCGGGATCGTCAGCGACAGCCCCGCGAAGGCGAGTGCGCAGGCGAGACCGATCGCGACCAGGCGCTTCTGCTCCCGCCACAACGGGTACAGGTGCTTGACCGTCTCCCACGACGAGAGATCGGGAGGATCGACTGGGCTCGGACCGGCTCGGTTCGGACTGGGCACGGCTGTCCTTCCTGCGCGCTGCTCGGTCGGACGGACCTGGGGCGGCACGCGTCGTACGGGACGGGCGTCGCTCGTGGTCGGAGGACGCCCGGCTCAGCGGGGCGTGTCGCCGCCCGCGCCGCGCATGCGAAGGCCGGCGTTGACACGCATGACGTGGTCGATCGAGCGCATCGCGGGCCTCCTCTCGGCGTCCGGGGGCGGAGGAACGACCTTACACGAACGGGGTCGGCCAGGCGAGCAGCGGCGTCCGGGTCCGTGCCCTCGGAGGGACGCAGCCTCGAGGTCGCCATGACAAGCTCCGACGTGCGAACGCACGGTCGACCCGGCGCGGCCGGCGATCGAGATCGCCGCCAGGGACGGCGACGTCGAGCTCGGCCACGGCCGGGTCTCGGAGAGGTGCGCTAGGAGCGAAACGCGCTGCGGACGGCTGCGACGACCTGCTCGTCCTCGCCGGCGACGATGAGATCCGCGAGCCGCCGCTCGCCGCCGCCCCGCCTGCCGAGCCCCGCCCGCATCGTGAGCAGCTCGTAGAGGCGCGCCTCGTCGAGGCCCCGTTCCCGGGCGACGGCTGCGATGCGCTGGATCACGGGCCGCGGTGCTCCGTGCGAGAGCTGCCAGCCCGGATAGAGCCACTCCGGCGAGCCAGAGGGACGTACTGCGATCAGCTCGCCCGACCTGCGCATCGCGTCGATCCGGGCGACGTCGATCGCGAGCCGCGCCGACAGCCACGAGGCGCTCAGGCAGTCGTCGTATCCAGCGGTTGCGCCGGAGGTCACGGGCCCGAGCCTACCCGCTGAATCGAGCAGCGTGCAGCTCGGCGCCCGAGGTCGAGGACGTCCGCGGCCGGGGCAGGATGCACCGCATCTCCGGCGGGGTTCCACACCGACCTCGGCCGCGGCGCGATCCGACCGGCACGACTGGCTAGCCCATCCGAGGGGTGTGCCTTCATCGAGCCCGGGCGGGCGCCGATACGAGTCGCATGCGGCGGCTGCTCGTCATCCTCTGCACCCTCGCGTGCGTCTGCCTGCCCGCGGGCGCGCCGGCGGCGACCGCCGACTCACCCCCGAGCTCGCCCGCCGCCGCGGCGTCGAACCCGCTCGACCATTGGGCGGACCCCCAGATCGCCGCGGTCGTGAACGCCGGGTTGATGGGCCCCAGCATCGACCAGTTCGACCCCCAGGGAACGCTCACGCGCGGCG